>WBZR01001906.1_pt1 | contig 23667 bp, 20 predicted proteins | sample 5204231 | NCBI WGS metagenome assembly WBZR01 (sample SAMN12412403, study PRJNA552823) | activated sludge metagenome | isolation source: activated sludge from anammox sidestream of wastewater treatment plant... | place: USA: Virginia | collected 2017-08
GAAACGGGGCCGAACCCGGACGCACGCCCGCCATAGCAGCCGAGATCGGCAAAGCCGAGATCGTCGGCGACGATGTAGATGAGATTGGGTCGTTGCTGCATGCCTGCCATCGATTCGATCCCGCCCCGCTTCGATCATCTTCCCGGCGCGACGGGACGCAGCGGTGAACGTCACCTCGTGGCTGGCGCGTCGCTGCACGCGCCGATGCAGGCCAAGTCTACTGGAGAAGCCCGGATGCCGGCGCCTGTGCGACGAGCCCGGTGCGTGCTTCGTGCAGTTCGTTCGCTACGGGACACCTCTCCCGCACGGCGCGTCAGGCGCCCGGCTCGCGTGTGCCGACGCGAGTGCGCAGGCGCTCCAGCACCGCAGCCGGTGGACGATGCCGCGCGACGAACTCGACCGTGATCCGTTCGACGCCTTCGCTCGCGGCGTGCTCTTCGAGCCGTGCCTCGAGCTTGCCGCGCAGGAACGCCGGCACCCGCGCGAGGCGTGCGGTCGCCTCCGGCGCCCAGGCCACGCGCGGGCGCGCGGCAGTCGGCGGTGGTGCCTCCGGCACACGCCCCGGTGCAGGCACGTAGGCGCACTTCGGATCCTCGGCCAACAGATCACCGTGCTCTGCCAGCGCCCGTGCACGGCAGCCGCCGCAGCTCGAGCGGAAATCGCATCCGCCGCACTTGCCGCCCGGCAACCCGGTGCGCAGCGCACGCAACGTCGGGTGATCGGCCCAGATCTGCTGCAGCGATTGCACCCGCAGATCGCCGACCGGCGTCGGAACGTACGGGCACGGCGTCACCCGCCCTTGCGGGGTGATGCGGAAATAGCGCCGGCCTGCGAGGCACGCGCTCGACCAGTCGGCGTAGCCGCCGCCGCTTTCGCCCGCGTGCAGGCCCTGCAGCCGGCGCATCCAGGGCGCGCAGCGGGCACGGATCTTCAGACCGGGATGCTGGTCCTGCAGCCGGACGATCTCACCGAGCGTCTCCTCGTAACTCCCGGGCGAGAGATCGGTCTGGGTCACGCCGCGCCCGGTGCATACGAGGAAGAACACGTTGAACGCCATGGCGCCGGCCTGCGCCGCGAACGCCGCAAGCGCGGCGAGGTCGCCCCGGTTGTCCTCGAACACCGTGGTCTGTACCACGATCGCGAGCCCGGCCTCGCGCGCCGCTGCGATGCCGCGGTGCGCTCCGGCAAACGCACCCGGCACCCCTCGAAGCCGGTCGTGGAATGCCGGCGTCGACGAGTCCAGGCTGATCCCCACGCCCGCGGCCCCCGCGCGCTCCAGAGTCCGGGCGCGTGCCGCATCGAGGAGGGTGCCGTTGGTGCCGACGACGGGCATCAGTTCGACGGCGGCGGCCTCGATCAGCTGCGCAAGATCCGGTCGCAGCAGCGGCTCGCCGCCGGTCAGCACCAGCATGGCGCCAGGCGCCATGCGCGAGAGCTGTTCGATCACGGCGAGCGCGTCCTGCGTATCCAGCTCGTCGCGCACCTGCGTCTTGCGCTGCACCGCGTCGAGATAGCAATGCGCGCAGGCGAGATTGCACCGGCCCGTCAGGTTCCACGAGACGATGCAGGGAGGTTGCGGCGCAGGCTCTGGCGCAGGTGCTGGCGTAGCCAACGGCGCATCCACGACGCGTGCCTCCCGCTTCGTCGCGGGCGGCGCTCAAGCGCCGCCAGTCTGGGCGCCGCGACGCGCGCGCAATCTGCGCAGACCCGCGAGTTCGACGGCGGCCACGCCGGCCACTGCCAGCAGCGGTGCTGCGTAGGTGACGACGCCGACCGGTTCCTCGAGGCTGAGGAAATACCAGGTGGAGATCGCCTTTTCTGCGCCGCGCTCACGCTGCGCGCCATCCCAGGCTGCAAACGCCACCGGGACGGTCTGTCCGCGCGCGAAAGTGAATTGCTCCTGGGCGCGCGGAATGCTGACGACCGCCATCCACGCGCCGTCCTTCCACACCGCCGTGGCTTCGCCGTCCTGCCGGTCCGGCGCCGCTGCGGCGATGGATCCGAACCCGCGCGCCTGCAGCTTTTCCACCGAGCGCTGCGCCTGCAGCGCTGGATCGGCGAGCGTGTTGCCGGCTGCCCAGGAGGTCAGGAACGCCTTGTCGCCGTCCTTGCTGGCGTAGTCCGACGGCTCGGCGATTTCGCCCGGACCACGCCCCGAGAACGGATACCAGTCGACCGTCATGTTCGGGTACCGCTCGTCGACGTCGTCGTTCGGCGCCGGCTGCCAGTCCGACTTCCACTGGTAAATGGTGACCGGGCGGTCGGGCTCTCCCATGCCGAAGAACGGGATGCCCGTCTTCGGATTCGAAGGGAACTCCAGCGCGAGCGCATCCCGGAACGCGCTCGTGCCGCCTTTCATCGCGTCGCTCGCAGCATCCCGCCATTCCAGCCGCAGCGCGAGCCGGTTCTCGTCGTACAGCGCGCGCACCGCCACGCCGGCGATGGACGTCTTGTAGCGTCGCGGCTTGACCACCGCCTGCGGCGACAGCGGTACGTCGAGGGCATCCGCGCTCTGCCATGCCGGGTCCTCCGGCTCCGCCGGGACCCGCGTCACGACCCTGGCCAACAGCGTCGCCTTCTGTTGCGCGTGCGCACGACGCGCTGGCAGCAGCAGCGAGCCTGCAAGGGCGGCGAGGGGCGCGCCAAGCAGGCGCCGGCGTTGCTCCCGGGGCTCGCTCCTGTTCATCGCATTGCCTCACGGTCATGGCAGGACTGGCAGTTCCACCTGGGGTCGGCCCCGTTAGCGGTTTCCGTCTGCGCCCCCTCCTCGATCATGTCCGGGCCCGCCACGTCGTCGGGTCTCGAGCCCAGCGCCCGCAACTCCGCCTCGAGGAAGGCCGCGAGCAACCGGCCCACATCCTGATACACGGTGTCGCCCGCCCTGGCGCACAGGCGGCGCGCGAATCCGAAAGCCCAGCGGCAGACGTGCTCGCAGAGAAACTCGCGCTGTGCCTCACGGCACAACGCGAGTTGTTCCGCCGGATGTCCGTTCGCCAGCGCGTAGGCCTCCTTCAGACACAGGAAGTGCATGAACTCGAGCTCCACGCTGACGTGGTCCACGCGCTCGTGCGAGTCGGCAGCCAGGTCCAGTCCGAAAGCCCGGTAGAAGCCCGCGACGTCGGCGAGCGTGTGCGTCTTCTGGAAAATGTGCGCCTGACCGTACTCGGCCTCGTACGGCGGGCAATCCTTCGACATGGCATGACCGAAGCATCGCGTATGGCCGTCCGCGAGCGAAGCTGCGCTCAGCGCCACCATGGCCGGCCGCAGCGCCTCCACCGCTTCCCCGGTGGAGGCATCGCCGAGGATCGCCATGCCGTCCGGCAACGGATCGTAGCGCTCCCCGAGCGAGTCCGGATGCCGCTCGTCCGGATACGACAGCGCGAGCGCCAGAAACGCATACACCTGGCTGCGCGCGTTCGATCTGGCCATGATCCCGTTCGCGTCCATCGCGACTTCGCCTCCTAGATCGAGTTGTAGTGCTTCGCCGGACGCTCGAACTTCGGTTCTTCGACCGCCACCCGGGCGACTTCCTTGCCGTCCTTGTCGAAGCCGATGACCGTGTCGTCGAACATCTCCCACTTCCTGCCGTCGATCGTGGCCTCGAAGACCTTCTTGCCCTCGACGATCTCGTACCTGTAGACGATCGTCTGCGAGGCCCGGAACAACTGCAGCACCGCCAGCAGTTCGCGCGACGGGTGGGTGTATCGCTCGACCGCCGCGTCGGCCCCGGGCCCGAACATCTGCCGCAGGTACGCCCGCGGCACCCAGCGCGGCGGAATGTAGTAGCCGTTGGGCTCGGTGCCGAACTGCGGATACAGCGGCAGGGCCACCTTCTCCACCTTCACCAGGAAATAGAGCGGATTGCTGCGGTCTTCGGCCCAGCCCCCGTCTTCGCCGATGCGAACCAGCCCCTGGAGCCGGATCTTGCCGACGCAGGCCGACATGCAACGGGTTTCCATCGGCTTGCCCGCCGTGAGCGGGTCCTGCCCCTCGATGCGCGGATAGCAGGCGATGCATTTCTCGCTCACGCGGGTGGTGGAGCGAAACATGGGTTTCTTGTACGGGCACCCCGCCACGCACTTGCGGTAGCCGCGGCAGCGACTCTGGTCGATGAGCACGATGCCGTCCTCGGGGCGCTTGTAGATCGCTCCGCGCGGGCAGGCGGCGAGGCACGCCGGGTAGGTGCAGTGGTTGCACAGGCGCTGCATGTAGAAGAACCAGGTCGCGTGCTCGGGCAGCGTGGCCGGCGCCAGATTGTGGCTGGCGCGCTGGTCCCTGGACCCCGTGGCCGAATCCTCGTAGAAGTTGGGGAAGCGCCACTCCTCGTCCGTGGGCTCATAGCCCACCGCGACTTCCCCGCGCTGGTCGGCCGTGCGCGCGGCCTCGAAAATGGTCAGGCCATCGTACGTCCCGTAGGGCGTCGCGGCGCTCCCGGCCTTCGCCTCGCCCCAGGCCGGTTCGCGACCGGCCTTCGCATGGGCCGCGTCGAGCATCGCCAGCAGCTTGACGTCCCAGGACTGCGGATAACCGCCGTAAGGCTTCGTCTCGACGTTGTTCCACCACATGTACTCCTGGCCCTTGGAGAACGTCCAGGTGGACTTGCACGCCATGGTGCAGGTCTGGCAGGCGATGCAGCGGTTGGTGTTGAAGACGAACGCGAACTGCGAGCGCGGGTGCGCTTCGCGATGCGGATACTGCATCTTGCGGCCCAGCTGCCAGTTGTAGACGTCAGGCATCGAGCGACTCCCCACGGCTGGCATCCCGCACCCACCGGGCGCGCACTTTCCGGATCAGTGCGTGTACGTATGCCTCGCCCTTTTCCAGGTAGATACGGTGGGTGACGCGAAAACAGGGGCGCGTGAACAGCAGCATCAGTTGCCGCTCGTCCCAGCCCAGCAGCAGATACTCCTCCACCAGGCATTCGGCCATCGTGCACGGATCGCCACCCGGCACCGGCACGCCCACCAGTTCCATCGGATCTTCGATTCCAGCCGGCTTCGTCATGCTTTGCCCCGCACCCGGGTCAGCCCGCCGGCGAGATAGCGGGCCATGACGTCACTCTCGTGCCCGGGGGTGTACCCGGTACCCACCGGTTCCCACGCCCCCTTGCCGTCGCGCCCACCGGGTTGCGCCTTCTCGATGCGCACCAGCGTCTCCTTCGGCACGGTATTGACAGCGTGGTTGTCGACGTCGAAGCCGAAGACGAACGACATGCTGCCCGCCTTCTTGTGGAACAGACTGTCCGTCTGGTGCATGGGCGGCGCCCAGCCACGCGTCACGCTCTGGTGCGAGCCGTAGCGGAAGTTCGACTGGTAGCCGGTGTCGGCTGCCAGCGCCCGCCCGTCGGGCCGCGTCTCGTGGGCGAGCACGGTGCGCTCGGTGGCGATCCAGGCGCTGTGCTTGGTCATGACCACGCCGTACGGATAGGCGGGGTTGTACTTCACCCGCGTGAGCAGGCGAAAGGCCTTGTAGCGCGGGTCCGACGACTGCCACCCGGCGTAGGGCCGGTCCGCCGGGTTGGCGTCGACGTAGATGTAGTCGCCATCCTCGATGCCGAGATCCTTTGCCGCCTGCGGGTTCATGTGAACGTGCCAGTCGCCGACGCCAGGCTGGCGCTTGTCCATCCGGTACGGGTCGCCGAAGTTGTTGCTCCAGATCCAGTTCCAGTCCACCGTCGCCCACGACGAGTGCGTGGTGTGGCGGCTCTTCGGCGTCATGCAGAAGAAGCGGAAGCCCTGCTCCCACAACGGGTTCGTGGTCTGCTTGACCTGCGCCCACGGCAGCTTGTTGTTGGCCACGGCGCGCAAGTCCGCATCGAGCAGCTTCTCCTGCAGCATCTTCGGGGTGATTCCGTAGTTCTTTGGCCGGACATAGGGGCTCGTCGAGACGATGACGCCCGGCAGGTACGGCGTCGCTTCCGGGGCCTCGCGGTGCACCACGAGGTTCTCGCCGTACTCGATCGCCTCGGGAATGTCGGTGTAGGCATTGAGCCGGCCGGTATCGGTGTAGAACGGAATGCTGTCGTGCACCTGCTCGTAGAACGGCACCCGGGGATAGGTGCGGAACAGCAACAGGGCGGCGCCCGGCTCGCCGTACTTGCCGGCCATGATGTCCTCGACCGTGTAGCCCTTCGTGGTCGTGGAGTTGTCGAGCACCCGCTGGATGTAGACCTCCGGCTTGCCTTCGAGCATGAACTTCCAGTGGTCGCGGAAGCGCTTGTCGCCGGTGAGGGCGGAGAGCTTTTCCGCGACCATCGCGAAGATCATGCCGTCGTCCCGGGAATCGTAGACCGGCTTGATGCCGTCCCCGCCCCAGATCTGCAGGAACGGGTTGGAGCACGAGACGCCGCACTCCAGGGTCTGGAATTCGAGCCAGGTGTTGGCCGGCAGGACGACGTCGGAGTACTCGGCGGAACCGGTCCATTCCACCTGCTGGTCGATGATCAGGTCGATCTTCGGGTTGACGTTCACCAGCAGGTGGTAGATCCACTTCGCCTGGTTCAGCAGGTTCGCGTTGTTGTACCACATCACCTTGGTGGGGCTCGGCATGTGGCTCCTGCCGGTGAACACCTTGCGCCCCGCCTCCGGGGTGTCGACGATGAACGGGCGCTCGCCGAAGCCCCAGTAGCTCATCTCCTCGCCGTGCTCGAGTTCGCGGATGTTCTGCGGCCCGATCCTGCCGCGTGGGTCGAGCACCTGGTTGAAGGGATCCTCGCGCACGTAGGCGCCGCCCACACCGGGGCCGGACCAGGGGGATCCCTGGAACAGCGCGCCCTTGTAGTTGCCGGCCCAGGTGTGCGCCCCGGAGCCCGGGATGCCGATGCTGCCGACCAGCATGAGCGGCAGCATGACCGCGCGATTGTGCAGCGTGGCGTGGAAGTAGTGGTTGATGCCCTCGCCGTAGTGGATCGCGATCGGATAGGCCTCGCGCGGCTTGCCCTTGAAGTCCGGATCCCAGAAGCGGCGTGCGAAATCCTTCGCCAGTCGCTCGATCAGTTCCTTCGATGCGCCGCTGATGTCGCTCACCGTGTCGAGGTCGTAATCGCGCAGGTGCACCTTGTACATCTGCCAGACGGTCATGACCTCGACTTCGGCGCCGTTCGTCAGCTTCACCCTTCCCTGCCACGCGAGGTCGGGCCCGACGCCGAGCGCCGCGAGTCTGCCGCCCACGTCGTCGCGCGTGATCGCCTTGAAAGCCTGCGTTTTCGCATCACGCACGACGTAGTCGCCCAGGCGTTCGCGCTGTGCGGCAGTCAGGCCCTGGATGGTGAAGCTCGGACCACGCGAGATGTCCTTCGCGCGATAGCCGGCGAGGAGGTCTTCCGGCTTCAGGCGCTTCAGCGTGTCGGCGCGCACCAGAAGCGGAAAATCGGTGAACTGCTCCACAAAGGCCTTGTCGTACCAGCCCTTCTCCATCAGGTACCGGGTGACGCCGAGGAAGATCGCCGTATCGGACAGGCCGGGGCGCACCGAGATCCAGTAGTCGGCCTTCGTCGCGGTGGGGTTGTATTCCGGCGCGATGACCGCGATACGCCCGCCGCGCTCCATGATCTCGGTGAGCCAGTGGGCCTCGGGCATCTTGTTCTCGATCAGGTTCTTGCCCACCTGCACCGTGAACTTGGTGAAGCGCAGGTCGTTCAGATCGATGTCGGAGGTCTGCAGTCCGTGCACGAACGGCTGCCCCGGCGCCTGGTCGCCGCGCCAGGTGTACTCCGACCACTCGCGCCCGCCCTTCGCCTTGTCGGGGCCGACGCCCCGCACGTGGGCGTCGAGGAGCCCGAGCAGGTTGGTCATGCGGAAGGTGCCGAACTTGCCCACCACGCCGTGCGGCGGCAGCGAGCTGCCGAGTTTCATCGTGCGCGTCCCGGCACCCTCCCAGAACTCCAGCATCTCCCTGTCGTAGCGGTCCTTCTCGATCAGGCGCCGGCGGCCCTCATCGCCGCTGTAGGTGCGCGCGATCGCGATCAGCGCCTTGGCGACATAGGTGGTCGCGTCGTCCCACGAGAGGCGGACGAACCTGTCGGTGCCCCGGGCATCGAACCTGTACTGCGTGCGCAGTGCGGGATCGTCGGACAGGGACGGGAAACCGGCGTCGGCCCATTGTTTCCAGCCTTCGCGGATCATCGGGCCCTTGGCGCGATAGGGTCCGTAGACGCGCCGATGCATGGTGTAACCCTTGAGGCACATGCGCGGATTCCACGCGTAGGTGGCCCGGTTGCCGTACAGGTCGCCATACCTGTGATGATCGTAGTTCTGCTCGGTGCGGATCACCACGCCGTTGCGCACGAACGCGCGCACGCGGCACATGTGGGTGTCGTTCGGCGCACAGATATAGGTGAAGGAGCGATCGTAGCGGTACTGATCGCGATACACCTTCTCCCAGCCGCGCTCCGGATAGTGTTCGAGAGGATTTTCCACCCCCGCCGCGGGTGCGAGGTTGCGCGCGGCAAATGCCGGCAGCACGTTCCCGGCAGCGGCAGCGCCGACCGCCGCCGCGGCGCCGACGTGCCCCAGGAACTGCCTGCGAGAGAGCTTCTTGTCGTCCATGTCCGATGGGATCTCTCTGAACCGATCCTGGTCCGGGTCACCGGCGTGGTTCATAGCCGGTGGCGCGGTAGAGATACACAATGACCTTCCACGCTTCGTCCGCGGCGAAGTCGTAGCTGTGAAGCGTGCTCGTCTCCGGGTCGTCGGCGGGCGCCGTCCAGCGCGGCATCGCGCTGTTGAACTGGTTCTGGATGCCGCCCACGGTGAGTCGCCAGTACACGTAAGGCAGCGTGAGCTGGGCGATCGTGCCGGCGTCCCGGAAATTGGCCGGGCGGATGGGATAGCGAAAACCCTCGGCCGCGGGTCCCAGACCGTCGAGCTTCTCGCCGTGGCACACGGCACAGTTCGCCTCGTAGAGAACCTTGCCTTGCGCGACGGCCTCCGGGCTCCACTTCGCGGGCTCGGCCACCCAGTCCGGCACCTTGATGCTCCCCAGAACCTCCTCGCCCACGGTGGGATGGCGCTGGAAGATCTCCACGGGTGGCGCATAGGTCGGGCGCAGCGCGTCGTACACCGACCATCCGATCAACAGCGGGAGCACGGCCAGCAGACCCCAGCGTTGAAACTGTATCGCCGCCGGTTCGCCGGCCGATTCGACGACGAAGAAGTCGGCGAACTCGCGGATGCGCTCGTCCCTGAGGGTGACGTGGATCGCGATTCCGGCGAGCACGAACCCCATGTACAGCACGATCACGCTGCCCGGGATCACCGGACGCAGCAGCTTCAGCAACAGGAAGATCCCCGCCAGCACCAGGAACATGCGGGTCGGAAGCGGCAGGCGGAAGGCGCCGGGCTTCATGGCCGCCCGCCGTGCGCAGCGAGATATCGCACCATGGCGTCGAGCTGCGTCGCGTTCAGCCGCGTCCCGTAGTCCGGCGGCATCACGCCGCCCGGAAAGCCCGGCTTCTCGTAGGCCCCGGGATTCACGATCGATTCCATGAGGAACGCCTCGAGACTCATGCCGCGTCCGGCGGCCACCTGCTTCAAGCCGGCCGCGTCGAGCGGCGGCCCGACCCTCGTCTCTCCGGCCACGAGGCTGTGACAGCCCTCGCAGGCGAGCGCGGTGAACATGGCAGCCGGATCGGCGCTCGCCACAGCGGCAGGCTGGGCGCCTGGCGCGCTCGCGGCCGGCCGGGGCACGTCGCCCACCTTCACCGTGGGCGCCTTCCCGAGCGACTGCAGATAGGCGATCACGGCCACCGTCTCTTCGTAGTTCAAATTGGCGGGCGCCGTGACCGAGGACGGCATGATGTTCGCGTAGCCTTCGACCAGGTAGGCACTCGGCTCGTAGAGCGACTGCGCGAGATAGGCGACCAGATTGTCGGGACCGCCCGCGACCCCTTGCGCGCGGCGCGCGGCAACCCCTGCGAGGTTCGGGCCGCGCCCGGCGCCTTTCACGCCTCCACCGGGCTCGAGCGTGTGGCAGGCGAGGCAACCGCGCTGGCGCACGACCGTGCGGCCGATCTGCGCGAGTTCCTCCGGAGCCAGATCCGCGCCGATTGCCTGCGCCTTCGGTGGTTCCCAACGGGTTTGCGGAATCCAGTTGGCGAACCAGACGAAGAACGCGATGACGATGAGCGCCGGTACGAGCGGCGTCACGTACGGCAGGGTGCGGGTCACGCCACCTCCCCGTCCAGCGCGAGCGCCGGTGCACGCACCTGCTCGCCGGATCCGGCGTCGGGCGCCTTCGCGAGGCCCGAGATGGCAAAGGCGACCGCGAGCAGAACGAAGAAGATGAATGTGATCACGGTGATGATCACTGCGACCTCGCCCAGGCTGGGCAGGCCGGCGCCGGGCGAGGTGTCCTGCATGATGCCGTAGACGTGCCAGTCCAGGCGCACACCGCTGCGTGCATAGCCCATCAACGCCATCAGCCAGACGATGACGAAGGCGAGCATGATCAGGACGTAGTGACCGCGCCGCGGCAGCGTGCCCCAGCGCACCTGCGCCACCGTCTTCGCGCCACGCAGCAGGAACAGGTCGAGGACGAACGTCGCCACGATCCCGATCATGAGGACGATGATCTGCCAGATCGACGTCCTGATCCGCACTTCCGCCGGGGCGAAATATCCGTACACGCCGAGCGCGGTGATCGCGAGCGCGGTCAACCCCACCAGACTCCACTGGATCGTGGTGCCCTGCCGGTGCCAGGCGACCGTGGGCTCGCGCCCGGCGCGGCGGTAAAGCAGGTAGCTCGCGTAGAGCACGACCAGGACCAGCGTAACGGCAATCATCTTCGGCGCCATCACGCCAAGTGCGCCGAGAATGGGGTGAAACCCCCCGGTGGACTCCTCGATCGACGCCGCCATGGTGTGCGGCGTCGCCCAGACGACGAAGCCGCTGATCAGCGCCACGTTGAACACCGGGCTCCAGCGCTGCTGCGCATCGGATCCCGGAATGCGCAGCAGCCCGAGCCAGGAATAATAGGCCGCGCCGATGAAGAGCACTGCGATCACGATCGCCTGGATGATGAACAGCCACGACAGCACGCCGCCCATCAGCGTCACGCCGTAGGTGGCGGAGAACGCGAACAGTTCGAAGCCGAAGTAGTAGCCGGCGAAGGGCAGGAACAGCATCGTGAACAGCGCGATGAGGTTGCCGGTGTAGCCCATCCAGTCGTACAGCGCCCGGTCCTGCGCGCGCGTCGCCATCAGGAACCGATAGGCGGCGTACGCCGAACACAGCAGCGCGCCGAACGTGATGTTGGCGACCAGGCGGTGGACGTTGAGCGGCATCCAGCCGGGATTCCAGACCGCGGCGTACAGGCTGACGAGCGTGCCCTGCTGGTCGACCCCGGCGGGGGTCATCATGAACGTCGCCCAGGCGTCGGCGATGAACATGACAATCGTCCCGAAGAGATTGAGGAGCAGGCCCAGCCACAGGTGCAGCCACTTGCGCTCGCCCTGCAGCCGGTCCCAGCCGTAGTACCAGAAGTAGAGACACAGCGTCTCGGCGACGAAGAACAGCGGATAGACGACGAACGTCGGCCCGAAGATGCCGGTGAGGTAACCCATGAACTTCGGGTACGCGGTGAAGAGCAGGAAACCGAGCAGGGCCCCGGTGATCGCAGTGAGCGAGTAGGCGGCGGGCAGAAGGCGCGCCATCTCGTGGGCGAGCCAGTCATAGCGTTGCGCCTCGCGCGTGTCGGTCTTCGACGCGCGCCAGCCGAGATATTCGATGAGAACCGCAAACATCGGGACCGCCAGCACGAAGGCGGCAAACATCAGATGCAGCTGGGCTGCGGACCATACGGCGAGGCGGCTGTCCATGCCCGGCACCGGGCGGTAATCCGGTCCGACCGGCAGCCCCTGGGCAGCGAGGTTCTGCGCGACAACGAGCAGGCCCCCACCAATCAGCACGCCGGCGATGCGCCTGATCCGCGTTGACCCATCGGGCATGACGTCGCTCCTCCTCGTCGGGCGTGGGCTCGAACGCTCCACTGAACGGTGACATAGCAACATCCGCACCAGCTGCACCGGATTTCGCTGCGACGAGGAATTCACGGGAGGAATCGCGCACCGGCGCGGAGCACCGACACTCGCGGATGCGAACGAACCGTTGCATTGCCTCACGTGTGCAACGTGACGCTTGAACGAATCGTTCACTGTGCCGCTGCCGCGCACGCTGCGCACCTTGTGGCAGAAGTCGTCAATCCATTGATTCCGCGATGCCCCCCGTGGAGACGCCGGGGCGCTGGCACGGATTCTGCAGACGACGTCACTTCGAGCAGACGAGTGGCTGCACCAGGGCGCAGCCATGACTGCGCGTGCGCAAACCAGGAATCGAGCGGACCATGGACGCGAGCAGCACGGTGTACCTGGACCCGGGATCGCACGACGCCCGGCACGCCGGCTCGGCACAGGTCGAGGCGGCAGTCGCCGCGCAACCGCTCTACCGCGCAATCCTGGTGGCGGCGGATTGCTCCGATCACTCCAACCGCGGCGTGACCGAGGCCGTGGCGCTGGCGGGGATTGCGCGCGCGAAGCTCACCGGGATTCACGTCTACGCAGCCCGTCTGCACGACCGGCGCTTTCGTCAGATGGAGGGCGGGCTGCCGCAGCAATACCGCGAAGAGCAGGCGCTCGAGGCGCAGCGCGAGATCCACAACGAGCTCATCACTCGCGGACTCACTCTGATCGCCGACGCGTATCTGGACCTGGCAGCGCACGCCTGTCGCGCGGCGTCGATCCCCTTCACGCCGCAATCCCTGGAGGGCAAGAACTATCGGGCGCTGCTCGGGGAAGTCAACAGCGGACGTCATGACCTGCTGGTGATCGGTGCCCAGGGTCTCGGCGCGGTGCCCGGAGGCGCTCTGGGCACGGTGTGCGAGCGCGTCGTGCGCCGCGCGGCAATCGACACGCTGGTCATCAAGGATCCACAGCGGCGACTCGCCGACGGCCCGATCGTCGTGGCGCTCGACGGCTCGGATCAGGCGTACGGCGGCCTGTTGAGCGCGCTCGCGCTGGCGCAGGCCTGGAGCGTCGGGCTGCAGGTGGTGGCCGCCTACGATCCAGACTTCCATTACGTGGCCTTCGAACGCATCAGCCGCGTGTTGTCGGAGGAAGCGGGCCGCACGTTCCGCTTCGCCGACCAGGAGCGGCTGCACGAGGAGATCATCGACGCCGGTCTCGCGACAATTTACCGTGGCCATCTGAGCGTCGCGGAATCCATCGCCGCGGAGCACGGCGTGGCGATCGAAACCGCACTGCTCGACGGCAAGCCGCACGCCGCCATCGAGCGGCACCTGCACGAGGTCAGGCCTGCGCTGCTGGTGATCGGCAGGCTCGGCATCCATGCCGACCCGGAACTCGACATCGGCGGCAACGCCGAGCGCCTGCTGCGCAACGTCGAGTGCGCGGTGCTGCTGAGCCGGCGCGCCCACCAGCCGCGCACGGACACGGTCGCCGCGGTGACGACCACCTGGACGCCCGAGGCGGAGCGACGCCTGGAGCGGGTGCCGGAGTTCGCACGCAAGATGGCACGCATGGCGATCCTACGATTCGCCCGGGAGCGCGGCCACACCGTGATCACCGAACGCATCGTCGACGAAGCCACCGACGCCCTCTGCCCCGGCCACGCCCGTAGCGGTGCAGTGCGCAACGCCGGGCACGGTCCCCCGGGACCGCATGAGTGAGCCGGATGTCATCGTCGCCGGGGGAGGCATCTCCGGGCTCTCGGCGGCGTGGTGGCTCGCCCAGGCAGGCTGCTCCGTCGAGGTCTGGGAGCAGGACGCCCGGCTCGGTGGCAAGATCGCCACCCGGCAAACGGACGGCTACCTGACCGAGCGTGCGGCCTCGGTGATGCTGAACTTCCGCTCCGAGGTGAGCCGGCTGCTCGCTGCCAGCGGACTCGATGCCGCGAAGATCCCGAGTGCTCCGAAGCGCGAGCGCTACCTCGTGCGGGGTGGCCGGCTGGTCCCGGTTCCGATGCGCTTCGGACCGCTGGTGCGCTCACCGCTCTGGAGCGTCGGCGCAAAGCTGCGTCTGCTCGCCGAGCCGCTCCTTCCGAGAGGCGGACACGTCGACGAGACCGTGAGTGCGTTCGTCGTCCGGCGCCTGGGCCGCGAGGTGCTGGAAACCGCGATGGAGCCGTTCATTGCCGGCCCGCTCGGATCCGATCCGGATCAGGCAAGTGCGCACGCGGTGCTGCCGCAACTGGTGGCTCTGGAGCAACGCTACGGCAGCATCGTGATCGGGGCAGGTGTGCGCCGGATCCTGCGCCGCGGCACCTCGCCGGTGCGCGAGTCGTTCTCCTTCGACGGCGGCATGGTGACGCTGGTTCGGGCGCTCGCCGCAACGGCGAACATACGCTTTCGCACGGGCACCACGTTGCGACACATCGAACCCGCGCGCTCGGGCTGGGGCCTCGCAGGCGAGACCCCGGCAGGCGGGCTGACGGCACGGGCACGGCAACTCGTGCTGAGCGTGCCCGCTCCGGCCGCCGCCGCGCTGCTTCGCCCCCTCGATGCCGACCTGGCACAACTCCTGCACGGCATCGAGTACGCTGCGCTGACGGTGGTGCACCTCGCCTTCGATCGATCGTCCATTCGCGATCGACTCGACGGAATTGGATTCCTGGTACCCCGCAGCGAAGGTCTGCCGCTGAGCGGCTGCCAGTGGATCGGCAGCACGTTCCCGGCGCGCGCACCGCGCGACAAGACGCTGCTCGCGTGCTACGTCGGGGGCGCACGCGCACCGCAGACGCGGGACTGGACCGACGGCCGGTGCGTCGATGCAACCCTTGCCGTGCTCGAACCCCTGCTGGGAATCGCTGCCGCACCCGAGCGGGTGTGGATCGACCGGCACGCGTCCGGCCTGCCGCTCTATCACGGCGCATACGCCGGACGCCTGCGCGCGATGGCAGAGCGCCTGCAAGGCTGGCCCGGGTTGCATCTGGCGGCCAACTACGCCGGCGGCGTATCGGTGCGCGAGCGCATCGTGTACGGACACGCCCTGGCGAGACGGATCCACGCGTCACTGGCGACATCACGCCCGCTGGCTCCGGTCACCGATATGGCCGTATCGAACGTGCCCGCCGCGTCTCGGGGATTGGGCTAGGATTCGTCGTGAGCCAGTAGCGTTGCGTCCGACCGCGACCAGGCGCGAAGTGATCCATGCGGTACATCGATCCGAACGCCGGGCAGGCGGGTCGGCCAGCAACGGCCGCGCCGCCTGCGACCGGCAACCGGGATAGCGCTCGAACCACGGTCTGGCCGGCCATCCTCGCCGGATTCGCCGTGGCGACAGCCGCGCTTGGCCTGTGGCAGGCACTGCTGGCGCAGGAGCGCTCGCTGACCGAACGCACGGTTGCCCTCAGCCTGGAGACCGTCCGCAACGAGATCAGCTCGCGCATGGAGGCGCGCATCCTCGCGCTGATCCGCATGGCCCGCCGCTGGGAGATGCGCGGCCAGCCGCCGCGGCCGGAATGGGAGGCCGACGCCAGCCTCTATCTCGGTCACGATGCCGGCTATGCAGCCATCGCCAGAGTGGAACCCGATCTGTGGATCAGCCTGATCGTGCCACGGGATGCGGGGCGCGGGCTGCAGGGGGCGGAACTCATCGGCGGGAGACAGCGTGGCGCACTCGAAACGGCGCGTGCACGCGGCGAGGTGACCCTCACGCATCCATTCAGCCTGGCCACCAGCGACCGGGCGATCATGGTCAACGTCCCGGTCTTCCGGGGCGACGCGTTCGACGGGTTCATCATCGGTGTCATGCGTGTACAGGCGGCATTCGCGACCATCCTGGAGCCGTCCATTGCACCGCGTCACGGCATCGCCGTGTTCGATGGCGCGGAGGCGCTGTACCGTCGCGACTGGGACGGCAGGCGATCGGCCGAACGCTGGAGCCAGGAGACCGGCGTCCCGCTGGGCGGGATCACCTGGCGCGTGCGCGTTTCTCCGCACGAGGAACTCCTCGGACAGCGTTCGCCCCTGCCGGGGGCGGTACTGACCGGAGGTCTCGCGCTCGCGTTGCTCCTCGCGCTGACCGTGCGTTTCGCCCAGATGGCACGCCTGCGTGCTCGCCAGACCGATTCCGCCAATCGCGCGCTTACGCAGGTGATCGCCGAACGCGAGCAGACGGGCACCAGGCTGCGCAAGCTCTCGCGCGCCGTCGAGCAGAGCCCCACGATGGTCATCATCACCGACCACCAGGGCGCCATCGAGTACGTCAATCCGAAGTTCACGCAGGTCACGGGTTACGCATTCGAGGAAGTCGCGGGCAGGAACCCGCGCCTGCTGAAATCGGGCGCGACGCCGTCGGCGCAGTACCGGCGACTCTGGCAGACGATCACGGCCGGCGAGGAGTGGCACGGGGTTCTTCAGAACAGGAAGAAGGACGGCAGTCTCTACTGGGTGCGCTCGGCGATCTCCCCGGTGCGTGACGCACAGGATGCCATCACCCATTTCCTCGCGGAGTCGGAGGACATCACCGAACAGAAGCGGCTGGAGGAGCAGGTATCGCAGTACAACCGCGAATTCACCGAGAGAGAGGCGCTTGCCTCGATGGGCCGCGCGGCCAGCATGATCGCGCATGACCTGCGCAATCCACTGTCGTCCATCAAGATGGGGCTGCAGATCCTGAGCCGCAATCCGGAGCACAGCGGCACAGCAGCCGGGCAGGAACTCCTCGGAATCTCCCTGGGGCAGGTGCGTTATATGGAAGAGGCGCTGTCCGACCTGCTCAGCTATTCGTTGCCCGACGCCCTGAAGCCGGAATGGCTGAGCATGGACAAGCTGCTCGACAGCGCGTTGATGCTGTCGCAGAAGGAAATCGGGGAACACCAGGTACGCGTCAAGGTCCAGTGCCAGCCCGGCCTGCCGCTGCTCTACGGCGACGCGAACAAGCTGCGCCAGGCGTTGACCAACCTGATCGTCAACGGCGCCCAGGCCGTCGCCGGGAGTGGGCAGACGAACCCCACGCTGGTCATCGATGCGCGGCTCAGCCTGGCCATCGCGGATCGGCCCTCGATCCAGGTCGAGATCTGCGACAATGGCAGCGGAATCGCTGCGGAGCATGCGGACCGGATCTTCGAGCCGTTCTTTACCACGCGCGCCCAGGGTACCGGTCTCGGACTCTCGATCGCCAAGCGGATCATCGACCAGCACAAGGGCACCATCGGTCTGCAGCCGGAACATCCGCGCGGAACCCGCGTGACGGTCGTGCTGCCGATCGAGGCGACCGGCAGTCGCAACGGCACATGAACACGCTCCTGATCGTCGACGACGACCTGGCCAGCTGCCGCACGCTGCAGCTGCACTTTCGTACCCTCGGACACGAGGCCCACGTCGCACACAGCGCGGCCGAAGCACTCGCGGCCCGCGGCCGGGTCGCCCCCGAACTCGTCATTCTCGACGTTCGCATGCCCGGGCGCAGCGGCCTGGACGCGCTGCCCGAGATCAAGCAGGCGTTTCCCGGGGTGCACGTCATCGTGATCACTGCGTTTCACGACATGGAGACGACGATCCAGGCGATGCAGCGCGGCGCCGACGACTACATCCAGAAGCCGATCGACCTGGAGGAACTCAACGCCGCGGTGGCCAAGGCGCTGCGCTACGGCCGCGGCGAGGCACACGGCGTGCTGGTCGCGTCCGCGGAGCACGCCAGCGGCGATCGCCACAGCATGGTCGGGCACAGCCGGGCCATGAAAGAGGTCTTCAAGACGATCGGCCTGGCCGCCTCGAGCGGTGCCACGGTGCTGATCACCGGCGAGTCCGGCACCGGCAAGGAGCTGGTCGCGCGCGCCATCCACCGCACCGGCCCGAACTCTTCCGGACCCTTCGTCGCGGTCAACTGCGCGGCGCTCGTGGAGACGCTGCTCGAAGCGGACATGTTCGGCCACGAGAAAGGCGCCTTCACCGGTGCCGTCGAGCGGCGCCCTGGCAAGTTCGCCACAGCCAACCACGGAACGCTGTTCCTGGACGAGGTGAGCGAGCTCTCCCACGCCATCCAGGCCAAGCTGCTGCGGGCGTTGCAGGAGAAGGAGTTCGTGCCGCTCGGCGCACGCGAACCGCAGACCTCCGATGCGCGCGTGATCGCCGCGACGAACGTCGACCTCGCCCACCGCGTCCGTGAGGGCAGCTTTCGCGAGGACCTCTACTACCGGCTCCAGGTGATCAACATCCACCTGCCGCCGCTGCGCGAGCGCAAGGACGACCTTCCGGAACTGGTCCAGACGCTGCTCGCGCGGATCAACCGCGAGATGCGCCGCCACGTCTGGCGTGTCGATCCGCTGGTGCTGCGCTGTTTCGAGGCCTACGCCTGGCCGGGAAACGTGCGCGAACTCGAGAACGCGCTGATGAAGGCGGTGGCCCTGTGCCCGGCGGACATGATCACCTGCGACCTGCTGCCCGGGCAGATGTGCAGCGTGCACGCCACGCACGTCCACGGCGCTGCGCCCGGGGCGCGCTGGCGGCTGCGCGACGTGGAGAAGGAGCACGTCCTGCGCGTCCTCGAGGCAACCGGGTGGCATCGTGGACGCGCCTGCGAGCTCCTCGGCGTGTCGCGGCCCCGGCTGCGACGGCTCATCCGGCAATTCGAACTCCCGGCGCCACCCTACGCTGCCGAGGAGCCCGACGAGCACGAGAACAACGCGCAGGCGTGATCCTGCCCGTCGCGCCACGCGCCATACGGCCTTCGACAACGCAGGCTTGCGGCTGAATCGCGCCGGGTTTTGACGAGGCTGAATTGTTAGCCGGAAGTTCCAACGTCCGCCGGCCGCATTTTCCCTTGTACGCCCGACACTTGGCGTGAGATCGGGGTTCCGGGTTCTGTCTACAGTCGGATCTGCTGGATCAGATCGAGCGCGCGCCGCTGCGTGGCGTTCGGCGTGGTGACGATATCGAATGTCGGCGCATCGGGCCCGGCGCTGGGCGTGCGGCAGGTGTTGCGCACGATGGTGGCCATCTCGGCCATCAGCGTCGAGAAGCTGTGCACGGGCGTGCCGTCCTCGAAGGTGCGGACGGCCACCTTGTCCAACGCCTGGTGCGAGCGCTGCGCGGGCGCCACCGGATCGCGCACGGCCTTGGCCGCCTGATCGGGATCAGCGAACATCAGCTCACGCCACGCCTCGCGCATGTGCCACTCGACGTAGTAGGCGAGCATGCACAGCAGGATGTGCGCACGCACGCGCTCGGCCGTGCGGTGATGGATCGGACGTACCTTCAGGTCCACCGTCTTCAATGAACGGAAGGCCCGTTCGACGTTGGCCAGCGCCTTGTAGTTGCGCACGCACTCCGGCGCATCCATGCGCTGCGCCTCGACCGAGGTGCGGATGACGTAGATCCCGTCGAGCGCAGCTTCCTCGGCGATCGCCCCGTGCTTGCGCTCGAACGTGAAGGAGTCCTCCTCGATCGTCAGTTCGAAGTGCTTGGCAACCTTGTACTGGTTGACGACACGACCCACGCGCAGCCCGATCGCATCCATTCCGCGCAGCCTACCCGCCTGCACGCGCGCCCGGATTGCCTGCAGGCTCTTCTCGGTGGCCGCCAACAGATCCTCGCGCTTGTGCGCGCGCAGCTTCGCCAGCTGCGGATTGCGGCACACGACGAGTCGCTCACCGGGGTAGTCGGGTGAGGCGAGCTCGATGAGATTGCGCTCATCGAACAGCCCCAGCTGCAGCTGGCCGTTCTCGAGCAGCGCGCGAATCGACGAGGTCTTCAACGCCGTGATCCAGCCAACGCCTTGCATCTCGCGCAGCTCGGCGATTGCCTTGTGGCCGATCATGCCGCGATCGCCCACCATCACGAGTTGCTCGATGCCGAAGCTCTCGCGCACGCGTTGCACCTCGGCGGCGAACGTGGCGCTGTCGGCGACGTTGCCCTCGTGCACGCAGACGCCCACCGGACAGCCGCGCGCGTCGGTGAGCAGCCCGTAGTTGACCTGCAGCAGCCCCTTCTTGCCATCGCGACTGTAGCCGAGCTTGGCCAGCGGGCAGGTCGTGCCCTCGAAGTAGCTCGACGAGAGGTCGTAGAGCACCAGGCCATCCTCGCGCAGGTGGCGCGCGGCGAGCTTGTTCTGGATCGCCTCCTGGCGCGCGAGCAGCCAGTCCATCGCCGCGTACAGGTCGTTCTCGTTGGTGTCGAGGACGCCGAAGTCCTCGGCCAGCGTCGTCGTGTGCCACCAGCGCGTAGTCGCCAGCTTCGGTGAAGGCGCGACGATGCGCGAGGCGATCATCGCCAGCACCCGTTCGCGCTCGGGCGAGGACTTGGCCCCCAGCAGCGAGGCGAAGTTCAGGCGCTGCATCGCGGCGCTGACGGCCTGCACATGGCCGTGCGGGCGCGAGGCAGTGATCTCGAACGACTGCGCAACGGGCTGCATGTCCTGGCCCGCGAGCACGGCGCGGATCGCTGCGATCTGCGAGCCGGGGAGGCTCGACAAGTTGGCGAGCGTTCGTTTGCGCACTTTCGTTCCTTCGCGATAGGACTCGCGCAGCAGCACGGTGGGGGGCGAGCCGCGGTTGGGGACGATGTGAATGTGCATGTCTACTTTATACAGTAACTCTAATGCTATATCAAGACATTTACATGCCTACAATTCCTAGGTCGCTATTGTGCCTATCCTGTTGATTCACAAGGGGTCAACCGCCATTACGGCGGTCACATCGGCGCGAACTTCCGGTTAGCCGCACCTACGCTTTGACAGGGTAGCGGCTGGAGATGGCAATGCGGTTCCATGCGTTGATGACAACGGCAAGCCACTCAATGGCAGAAACTTCTTCCCTGGAAAGACTGGCTGCGGCTTGCTCGTAGACTGAATCAGGCAGTTGTTCGTCAGAGATCAGTGTAATTGCCTCCACCAACTCCAACGCAGCGACCCATCGACGCAGCCGGTTGGGCGTCCGCTCGATGGAGCGGTTGGGCATCTCTCGCACTGCGCTCAGGCCGCCTGCAGCAGAAACTCGACCTTGACCGCCTCGAACGGAAATACGATCCCGCCGCCTTCGGCCCGGTCGAGCACGCCGGCACTCAGCAGCGCCGTGACGTCGCCGTGAACCGCTTTCACATCGCGGTTCACTCGTCTGGCAGCTTCCCGAATCGAGACGGGCCCGACGCCGCAAAGCGCCTTGAGCAGTTCCCATCGCTTGGCGGTCAGCACCTTCCACAGAAGTTCGGGCGACGCGAAGCTGATACGAGCCGACTTGTCAGCCTTGCCGCTCTTCCAGGAACGGGCGAAGTCAGCCATCGAGTCAGTTGGATCGCGAACGTCCAGAGTGACGGTTTTCACGGTTCCACCTCGCGATATCGCGTTGGAAATCGGCTATGAGCGCCTCGGACGTGGTGAACTGGCAGTTGCTCTCGGTTCCACCGTAGTGGCGGTGATCACCTTTTCCCACCTCGTTGTCGTAGCGAAGCACGCGTATGCCATCCACCGCATATGCCAACCGATACTTCAGGTTGTGCCTCGAGCCCGAAACAGGTGCGGATACCTTCCAGAGGACGAGCTCGGCGAAGGCATTCTCCGCGTAGATGATTCGTGTCCGAACCAGCCGTGCGGCCTTCATGTTGGCCATGATGACAACAGATCGCGCTGTGGAGATGCTCAACGTGTTCTGGATCGTAGCGCGTAGCCGGATCAATCCGCACCCACCGGCGTAACCCGTCCACACCCGGGGCGGGACGCGCTTGTCGCCACAGGTCTCTTCTCCACCACCACTCCTGCGCGTCAGACGTGACACCAAGGCAATCTCGGCTCTGTGCAGCAACGCGCACGGGCGCGTTCGTGCGAGAGGATCTCGAAGGCGTGCAACGCCTCCGCGTCCCCGGTAAGGGGGTCGGTACCAGTGCTGCCGTCCGGGACGATCCCGACCTCGGCCACCGAAGCACGTCAAGCCTCATGCGTGCTACGCCTACAAGGGGTGATTCGGCTCGAGTTCGGTGGATTGCCGGTTACCCAGGACAGCATGGCGACAGGTATTGATGTTGTATATACTTCGTCAACACCAAAATTCTCCTGGAGACGGTAGTGTCCAAAGAAGCCGTGTTCACCATGAAGCTGGAGCCCGAGTTGCGCGACGCTTTCATGGCCGAGGCCGAGGCCAGCCACCGCCCGGCGTCGCAGGTCGTGCGGGAGCTGATGCGCGAGTTCGTCGAGCGTCAACGGCAGGCACGCGAGTACGACGCGTTCCTGCGCGCCAAGGTCGATAAGGCGCGCGCGCAGATCGCCTCCGGCCAGGTCGCCCGCAGCGCTGACGTCGAAGCGCGCTTCGCCGCCCGTCGCGCCGCGCTACGGGCCAAGGCCGGCGGCGCTGACGCATGAGGGTCCTGTGGACCTTGTCCGCCGAGCAGGACCGCGCCGACATCGTCGATTTCATCGCCCAGGACAACCCGCGCGCTGCCATCCGGATGGATGAGCTCTTCGGGGCAGCGGTCGGCCGACTGGCCGAGCACCCCTAGATGGGGCGACCTGGACAGATCCAGGAAACCCGCGAGTTGATCCCGCACGAGAGCTACCGCCTGGTCTACGAGGTGCAGGCCGACACGGTTTGGATCTTGGCCCTGGTGCACACCGCACGCCTGTGGCCGCCCAACCGGCCGTGATGGGAGGGCAGTCGCCGGCGCATAGGAATTTCAAACGGTTTCTCGAGAACTCGTTTCGGCCCTGGCCCTGGGATGGGGATGGCGGCCGATGCCGGCCTGGAGCCGATGCCGGCCTGGATGGCATGGAACTGGCGCCTGAGCCATTGCCTTGTGCGGATTTGGGCCGCCTCGGCGCTTCGGATCGGGCCTGGCAGGCTTTGATCCCGAGGTCGATGCCGAGTCATCCGCGTCGAGCCGACATGCGGCGCAGCATCGCCTGCAGCTGCCGCCAGGTTGCGCAGCCGGTGTCGTGATGTGTCCGCTGTCCGGGAGGGCCGACGCACGGCCGGCGCAAGGCGGCTTCAGTCGTGCCCCGCCTCGCGCGCCCGGCCCCTGGGCGGGGGCTGCGGGTCCAGGCCCAGGTGCCTCAGGATCTTCTCGATCACCGGTCGCTGCAGGATGGCCGCGATGATCTTCAGTTGCCCGGTGCCGCAGTTCGGGCAGTGCTGCATGTCGATGTCGAAGACCCGCTCGAGCAGCCGCGCCCAGCCGATGCGATGCGAGCGCGCCTGGACGGCCTCGGGCTCGCACTCGGCGCCCCCGGCCGCTTGCCCGGCCGGCTCGTCTTGCTCGGGCGGGCCCTGCGGCACCACCAGCGCCCGAAGTCTGGCGTTCGGGGCCAATACGCCATGGAACCTGATCAGGTGCAGCCGCGGCCGCGGCACCAGCGCGGCCAGCCGCTGCATGAACTCCAGTGGGCTCATCACCACGTGCGTGGTGCCGTCGCGCCAGGGCGTCTTCAGCTTCAGCCGCACCTGCCCGGCGGCGTCGAGCTGAACTCGCTCCTCGGACAGCGCCGGCCGGGTGATGTAGCGGCACAACTGCTCCAGTCGCTTGCGCTCATGAGCGTCGGCCCGCACGGCGGCGTGCAGGCTGAACCCGTCGATGTCGGCGCACAGCGGCTGGTGCGCCGGGGCCTCGCGTGGCATCGCGCCTCGCAGGGTCAACACCTTCTGCCCGGTCCGCGGTCCGAAGGCGATCCGGTAAGTGACCGCCGCCGCCTGCAGCGGCCGCAGCGGTACACGCCGTTCAGCACCAGGCAGT
>WBZR01001907.1_pt1 | contig 23654 bp, 23 predicted proteins | sample 5204231 | NCBI WGS metagenome assembly WBZR01 (sample SAMN12412403, study PRJNA552823) | activated sludge metagenome | isolation source: activated sludge from anammox sidestream of wastewater treatment plant... | place: USA: Virginia | collected 2017-08
CGCCTCGCCCCGGTCCTCGCGCCAGCCGCGCTTGAACAGCGGCTCGCCGGACAGATCGGCGTACAGGGCCGCCTCCGAGGCGCCGGCGAACAGCACGAGCGGAAGGTCGGGGCGGCGCGTGTCGACGCTGGGCCGCGCGCCATGGGTCTCGCGCAGCGCGTCGCAGACCGCGTCCTTGACGCGCAGCGCGGCGAAGTTGAGGCTTCTGAGCGGGGAGCGGCGGGCGGCGACATCGACCGCCAGCGTCTGTTCGGGCCCGATCCAGTCGCCCCAGCGCACGCCGCGAGCCAGCGCGTACAGCGCCTGCTCGTCGCCGTACGGCCCCTGGGCGAGCGGCCACAGCACGCGCTGCGCGAGACGGCTCTCGAGGTTGAGCCGCATTGCGAGCGCCTCGTCGCCGTCGACGAACACGCCCCCGCGCCCGGCGGCCGCCGGCCGCCCGGCGATGCGCGTCGCCTCGGCGGCGAGGAGAGCCTCCACGCCGGCGGCGCAGGGCAGGAAGAGCGCCGGCATCAGACAGCCCGGCGCTGGGCGGCCGGTGCGATGCGCAGCGCTTCGCGGTACTTGGCGACGGTGCGCCGCGCGACCTGGATGCCCTGCTCCTCGAGCAGCTGGCTCAGCAGGTGGTCCGACAGCGGCTTGCGCGCATCCTCGGCGGCGACGAGCTGGCGGATGAGCGCGCGCACCGCCGTGCTGCTGGCGTTGCCGCCGGCCTCGGTGGCCAGGCTCGAGCCGAAGAAGTACTTGAGTTCGAACGTGCCTTGCGGCGTGGCCATGTACTTGGCCGTGGTGACGCGCGAGATCGTGCTCTCGTGCAGCCCGAGCTCCTCGGCGATTTCGCGCAGCACGAGCGGCTTCATCGCGATCGCGCCGTGCGCGAAGAAGGCCTTCTGGCGCTCGACGATGGCCTTGCTCACGCGCAGGATGGTGTCGAAGCGCTGCTGCACGTTCTTCATGAACCAGCGCGCCTCCTGCAGCCGCGCGCTCAGGCCGGCATGGCCTTCCGAGCCGCGCCGGCCGCGCAGTGCGCGCGCGTAGGCGTCGTTGATGCGCAGCCGCGGCAGGATCTCGGAGTTGAGCGTCACCGCCAGGCCACGGCGGGTCTGGCGCACGATGACGTCGGGCACCACCGCTTGGCCCTCGGTGTCCGCGAACGGCCGGCCCGGCTTGGGCTCGCAGGCGACGACCATCGCCTGCGCCTGGCGCAGCAGCTCGTCGGAAGCACCGGTCAGCGCGCCGATGCGGCGCAGGTCGCGCCGCGCCAGCAGCTCCAGGTGCTGCTCGGCGATGCGCAGCGCGAGTTGCCGCGCCGGACCCGCCGGCTGCGCGCGCAGCTGGAGGCACAGGCATTCGCCCAGGTTGCGCGCGCCCACGCCGGGCGGGTCGAGGCTCTGCAGCCAGGCCAGCGCGCAGCGCAGCCGATCGAGCAGCGCCGCGCGCGCCTCGGCATCGCGTGCGCCGGTCATCTCGGCCAGACGCTCGGCGATCTCGTCGATCGGGTCGGCCAGATAACCGTCGGCGTCGAGCGATTCGATCAGCACCTCGAGCGCGGCGCGCTCGTCGTCCGCCAGGCGCATGCCGACGAGCTGGGCGCGCAGGTGGTCGGCCAGCCGGACCGAGCCGGCCTGGCGCTCGTCGGCGTCGGGCCCGTCCTCGCCGCTGGCAGCAGAAGGCGTCTCGCGGATGCCGTCGAAGTCGTCGCCCTCGGTCCCGTTGGACCAGTCCTCGCGCTCGGCGCCGCCGAAATCCTCGCCGCGCATCTCGGCCAGGCCGGCTTCCCCGTCGCTGCCGTCGACGGCTTCGTCGGCCTCGCCGGCCCGGTCGGCCGCCGGGCGTTCGAGCGGCGACTCGAAGCCGCCCGCCTCTTCCTCCTCGGCCTCCAGGAAGGGGTTCTGGTCGAGCATCTGCCCGACCTCCTGCTGCAGCTCGAGCGTCGACAGCTGCAGCAGGCGGATCGACTGCTGCAGTTGCGGCGTCAGCGCCAGGCGCTGGGACAGGCGGACCTGCAGGGTCGGCTTCATCGCGGCCTCACATCCGGAAATGTTCGCCGAGGTAGACCTTGCGCACCTCGGCGTTGGCGATGATCTCGGCCGGCGTGCCTTCGGCCAGCACCGAGCCTTCGCTGATGATGTAGGCGCGGTCGCAGATGCCCAGCGTCTCGCGCACGTTGTGGTCGGTGATGAGCACGCCGATGCCGCGTGCGCGCAGGAAGCCGATGATGCGCTGGATCTCGATCACGGCGATCGGGTCGATGCCGGCGAAGGGTTCGTCGAGCAGGATGAAGCGCGGCTGCGTGGCCAGCGCGCGCGCGATCTCGACGCGGCGGCGCTCGCCGCCGGAGAGCGCCGGCGCGGGCGACGCGCGCAGCTTCTCGATCGCGAGCTCGGCCAGCAACCGCTCGAGCCGCTCGTCGACGCGCGCGCGCGGCAGCGCACGGCCGTCGGGCCCGCGCTGCAGTTCGAGCACGGCGCGGATGTTCTCCTCCACCGTGAGCTTGCGGAAGATCGACGCCTCCTGCGGCAGGTACGAAAGCCCCAGGCGCGCGCGCTGGTGGATCGGCAGGCGCTCGATCGGTCGGCCGTCGATGCGGATCTCGCCGCCGTCGGCGCGGATCAGACCGACCACCATGTAGAAGGTCGTGGTCTTGCCGGCGCCGTTGGGGCCGAGCAGCCCGACCACCTCGCCGGCCGCCACTGCCAGGTGCACGTCCTTGACGACGGCGCGCGGGCCGTAGCGCTTGAGCAGATGCGCGGCCTCGAGGCGGCTGGCGGGCGCGGTGTCCAAGGCGCTGCGCGATCGCTAGGGACGGTTGCCGCCGCCGGAGCTGGAGCCGGAGGCGCCGCCGGCCGGTGCCGACGCGGCCTCGGCCTCGCGCGGGCTGAGCACGACGCGCACGCGGCCCTGGGGGTTGGCAGCCGACGCACTGCCGCCTTCGACGGTGAAGACCTCGGAGTCGTTGTTCCAGACGATGGTGTTGCCGCTGATGTCGTCGGCCACGCGCCCGTCGCGCAGCCGTCGCACCACGCTGTGGCCGCTCAGGCGCAGCGTGGCGGTGCGGCCGTCGTATTCGATGCGCTCGGCGCTGCCTTCGACCGTCTCGTCGCCGCCGTCGCGCCGCTGCCGCCAGCTCGCGGGCTGCGCGGCGCTGCCGGTGGCGATGGCGGTCCGGTAGCCGTCGGGCCGCTCGTGCAGCTCGACGCGCTCGGCGCGCAGCACCATCGTGCCCTGCGTGATGACGACATTGCCGTTGAAAACCACGAGCTGGCGCTGCAGGTCGACGATGCCCGGGCGGTCGGCCTCGATCACCATCGGCTTGCCGCGATCGGCGCGCTCGGCCGCGGCCGGGGTGCCGGCCAGCGTCAGCGCAGCGGCCAGCAGCAGCGTCGCACAAGGGCCGGAGAGGAGGCGCATCGCATCGGCACAGAACTTGCTAAGAATTCTAGCGAAGTCCTGCGGCTGCGTCGGGGGAGACGGGGCGGCAATTGCGCCGTCCGTCACGGCAGCGCCGGCTGTTGCCGGCCCGCCCTAGCCGCTGCGCACGCGCTGGATCAGGAAGTCCACCACCTGGAGCATGCGCTCGTTCGATCCGTTCAGGCTGCCCGAAGTGTAGTAACGGCCCTGCACGCCCATCGCCGGCACGCCGTCGATCTTGTAGGCATCCGTCAACTGCTTGGCACGCGTGGCCTTGGTGTTGACGGCGAAGGACCTGAAACCGGCCATGACCTTGGCCGCGTCCAAGCCGTTGTCGTTGAGGAAGGCCACGATCTCAGGCTCCGTGACCAGGCGCTTGCCCTGCTGGTGGAGGGCGGCGAACACCTTGCGGTGCATGGTCTCGAGCAGACCGGCTTCCTCGAGTGCGTAGAACAGCTTCTGATGCACCTGGTGCACCGGCCCGAAGCCCACATGCACGCGACGGAACGAGACCTCGGCGGGCAGCCGTCTGGCCCAGGCTTCGAGCAGCGGCTCGAAGGCATTGCAGTGCGGGCAGCCGTACCAGAAGAACTCGACGACGTCGACCTTCTTGTCGGGCGTCGGCAGCAGCACCGGCGCCGCGCTGGCCAGGCGCACGTAATTCTGGCCCTCGACCGGGGCGCCCTGGGCCCGTGCGCGCCCGGCGAGCGCCAGGGCGCTCGCTGCCACGACGCCGGTGTGGAAGTCGCGTCGATTCATCCGCTTCATCTGCTGGGCCCTTTCATCGCTCGCCGGCGATCGGGTGCGATCCGGCGCGGCGCGCTTGGTTCCGCCGCCGCTTACTGCCTCTCGACGCGAACGATCTGCGCTTCCACTCCGGCTTCCTGCAGCTTGAGCTGCAGCGCGTCGGCCTCGTCGCGCGTCGGGAACGGCCCGACGCGCACGCGATGCACGGTGCGTCCGGCCTGTTCGCGCTCGCTCACCTTGGCGTTCAGGCCGAGGAGGGCGAGCTGCGCCTTCTGCTGCTCGGCATCGTCGCTGCGCGTGAACGCGCCGGCCTGCACGAAGTACGTGAAGGGATCGACCCCGGGCGCGGCGGATCGCGGCGCCGCGGGCGCCGCTGCACCGGGCACGATGGCGGCCGCATCCGGCGTCGTGCGCGCAGCCGCGGGCGGCGGCGACACACCGGCCCCGGCGACGTTTCCGGCGATCCCGCCGGCAGCCGCGCTGGCCGCAGTACCGGCCTCGGACGCCGCTGCCTGCGGCCGCGCCGGCAGCTTGCTGCCCAGCGGCGCGTTCGGGTCCCAGTTCTTGTTGCGCTCGGCCTCGGCGTTGTCCTGCTCCGCGGTGCGTCCGGGCACCTTGTTGAGGAAGGGCACCGGCGCCTTGGTGATGTACAGGGCCACGCCGAGCGCGATGGCCAGCCCGAGCAGCAGGCCGATCACCAGGCCGACGACGAAGGCCCCGCGTCGCGGCTTCATGCCGGCACCTCGGCCGCCGGCGCGCGCACCATCGACTCCGGCGCCGAGACGCCGAGCACGCCGAGCGCGTTGCGCAGCACCAGGGCCGTTGCCGCGAGCAACGCCATGCGTGCGCGCGCCAGCTCGGCGTCGTCGACGAGGAGGCGCTCGCTGGCGTAGTAGGCGTGGAAGGCGGCCGCCAGGCCGCGCAGGTAGAAGGCGACGTCGTGCGGCGCCAGTTCGGCCGCAGCGCGCGCCAGCATTTCGGGGTAGGCGCCCAGCTCGAGCATCAGGGCCGCTTCGGTGGGGGCGTTCAGGCGAGCCAGGTCGGCCCCGGCGAAGTCGCGCCGGCCGCCGTATTGCGCCAGCACCGAGCAGATGCGGGCATGGGCGTACTGGACGTAGAAGACCGGATTGTCGTCGGCGGCCTTGAGCGCGAGGTCGACGTCGAAGACGAACTCGGTGTCGGCCTTGCGGCTGGCGAGGAAGAAGCGCACCGCGTCGCGGCTCGTCCATTCGACGAGGTCGCGCAGCGTGACGTAGCTGCCGGCGCGCTTGGAGATCTTGACCTCCTGACCGCCCTTCATCACCGTGATCATCTTGTACAGCGCGTAGTCGGGGTAGCCCGCCGGGATGCCGATCGCCAGCGCCTGCAGCCCGGCGCGCACCCGCGCCACCGTGCCGTGGTGGTCGCTGCCCTGCACGTTGATCACCTTGGCGTAGCCGCGCTCGAACTTCGCCACGTGGTAGGCCACGTCGGGCACGAAATACGTGTAGGTGCCGTCGGACTTGCGCATCACGCGGTCCTTGTCGTCTCCGTACTCGGTGCTGCGCAGCCACAGCGCGCCGTCGCGCTCGTGGGTCTTGCCCGCGGCCACCAGAGCGCGCACCGTGGCCTCGACGCGGCCGCTCGTGTACAGGCTGCTTTCGAGGTAGTACTGGTCGAAGCGCACGCCGAAGGCCCGCAGGTCGAGGTCCTGCTCGTGGCGCAGGTAGGCCACGGCGAACTGGCGGATCCCGTCGAGATCGTCGATGTCGCCGCTCGCGGTGTAGCTGCGGTCGTCGGCGTGCACCGTCTTGCGGGCCGCGAAGTCGGCGGCGATGTCGGCGATGTATTCGCCGTTGTAGGCCTCGGCGGGCCAGTCGGCGTCGCCCGGGGCCAGCCCGCGCAGACGCGCCTGCGTCGACAGCGCCAGCGTCTGGATCTGCACGCCCGCGTCGTTGTAATAGAACTCGCGGTGCACCTCGTCGCCCTGGGCCTCGAGCAGGTTGCCGATGCTGTCGCCGAGCGCGGCGTTGCGGCCGTGGCCGACATGCAGCGGCCCGGTCGGGTTGGCCGAGACGAATTCGACCATCACGCGCCGGCCGCTCGCCGCGGCGCGGCCGTAGCCTGCAGCCGCGGTCAGCACTTCGGCCACCACCGCCTGCCGCGCGGCGCTCGCCAGGCGCAGGTTGACGAAGCCGGGGCCGGCGATCTCGAGGCCGCTCACCCAGCGCTCGAAGGCCGGCTGGCGCCCGAGCAGATCGACCAGGCGGTGCGCCAGCTCACGCGGGTTCGTGCGTGCCGCGCGCGCCATCGGCATCGCCGCGGTGACGGCCAGATCGCCGTGCGCGGCCTGCCTGGGCGACTCGAATGCAGCCGGAGGCGGCGCGACGCCCAGCGTCGCGCTCAGTTCGGCCAGCGCCGCCTGCAGCGCCTGCAGCAGTTCCTGCTTGGCTCGGATCATCGGCGGATTCTATGGGGGCCTGCCGTGCCGACCGGCCCGGCACGCCGCGCTGCAGCAGCCGTCGGCAGCGCGCGGGTCCGACCGGGAATGCGCAGACAAGGCCTCGCTGTTCGGGCCTTCGGCGCGACACCGGCCGCGGCACCATCGGCGGCCCGAGGCCCCCCATGACCGCCCAAGTCCTCTCCCTAGCCCCCGCCGCAGGCGCCGCCCTGCCGCTGCCCGAGCGCATCGGCAAGTACCTGGTCGAGGCCAAGATCGGCGAGGGCGCGACGAGCGAGGTGTTCCTCGCCACCGACCCCTTTCGCAACCAGAAGGTGGCGATCAAGCGCGTGCGCACCGGCTTGCTGGTGGACTCGCGCGAGCTGCATTTCCAGCAGCGCTTCTTCGCCTCGGAGGCGGCGCTGGTCGGGCAGCTGCAGCATCCCAACGTGGTGCAGATCCTCGACGCGGTGGCCGACGACGTCGCGCCGTACCTGGTGATGGAGTACGTTGCGGGCGTGACGCTCAGGCGCTACTGCCGCGCCGACGCGCTCCTGCCGATCGAACAGATCGTCGAAATCGGCTTCAAGTGCGCGATGGCGCTGGGCTACTGCTACCGCCAGGGTCTGATCCACCGCGACGTCAAGCCCGCCAACCTGCTGGTCGTCGTCGACGACGCCCAGGTGGTCGACGTGAAGATCACCGACTTCGGCAGCGTGTTCAACCTCGCCGCCGATCACACGCAGGTGCACCGCGTCGGCTCGCTTGCCTACATGTCGCCCGAGCAGCTCGACGGCGATCCGGTCGACTGCCGTGCCGACATCTATTCGCTGGCCGCGGTGCTCTATCACCTGATCGCCGGGCGTCCGCCGTTCGACGCGACGCAGCAGCAGGCGATCATGTACCAGATCTTCAACGCCGCGCCGCCGCCGCTGGCCGGGCTGCGCGAAGGCGTGCCCGAGCGCCTGGCCGCGCTCGTCCACGCCGCGCTGGCCAAGGAGCGTGACGCGCGTCCGGCCGACTGGGACGCTTTCGCCGACGCGCTCTCGGCGCTGGCGCGCGAGCGTCCGGCCGCGGGCGGCGTGCTCAAGCAGGTGCTCGATTCCGAGCGCTTCACGCTGCTGCGCTCGCTCGAGTTCTTTGCCGAGTTCGGCGACGTCGAGCTGTGGGAGGTGGTGCACCGCGCGCGCTGGCAGCGGCACGGCTTCGGCCAGGCGCTGTACCGCAAGGGCGAGACCGGCGACAGCTTCCACATCATCACGCAGGGCCAGGTGCAGGTGTACCGCGACGGGCGTTCGGTGGCGACGCTGGCCGCCGGCACCTCGGTGGGCGAGATGGCCTACCTGGCGCCGAACCCCGAGCTGCGCGTGCATTCGGTCGACATCCTCGTCGCGCAGCCCACGACCACGGTGTCGTTCACGCCCGAGACGCTGGGGCAGCTGTCGCTCGGCACGCGCCACCTGTTCGACAAGGCCTTCATCCGCGTGCTCGTGCGGCGGCTGCATGCCGCGCACGAGGCGATCGCGCACCCGCGGCGCGTGCTGTGAGCCGTGCCGGCGCTGCCGGGTGCGCCGGCAGGCGCGCCGGCGCGCACGCCGCCGCATGCGGGTAAGCACTGTCGGCACACCGCATCGCCGTCGCGTTTGCCGCCTTGTCGCGCCGCGCCTTGTCGGGTGCAATCGGACGCGGCACGCCAACACGAGACGAGGAGTCCACGATGAGAGAGCTGATCACGCTCGCCGCCGTCACGCTGGGCCTGTTTGCCGGCCACGCGTTCGCCGCCAACGCCGATTGCGAGAAGCAGGCCGACGAGAAGAAGCTCGCCGGCGCCGCGCGGACCAGCTTCCTCAAGAAGTGCGAGAACGACGCCGCGGCCGCGCCGAGCGCCGCCTGTGTGGCGCAGGCCGACGAGAAGAAGCTCGCCGGCGCCGCGCGCAACAGCTTCGTCAAGAAGTGCACGGCCGACGAGAAGAAGGCGAAGAAGTGAACGCAGGCCGCCCGCGCGGCGGCCTCGCCTGAGCCCGCGGAAACATGAGCCGCGCGGGCTTGATTCCTGGCTTCAGGAGCACGAACTCTTGCCGGGGGCGGTGCGGCCGCGCGCGCCGCCTTCGGGGCGGCGCCCTCAGGGTTGCGCCGACTGTGCCGTGACGCCGGTCGGCGTCGCCCCGCTCCAGTATTGCGCGTCGCCGTACAGGTGCTTGACGAAGTCGATCCACAGCCGCACGCGCAAGGGCAGCAGCCGGCGCTGCGGGAACACGGCATAGATGCCGTTGGGCGGCGCCGCGTAATCCTCTAGCACGGCCACCAGCCGCCCGCAGGCGAGGTCGCGCTCGACCTCCCAGGTGCTGCGCCAGGCGATGCCCAGGCCCGCGAGGCACCACTCGTGCAGGACCTGGCCGTCGCTGCAGTCGAGCCGCCCGCCCGGGCGCAGGTGGGTGAGCTCGCCCGCCACCGCGAAGGCCCAGCCCCGCGTCTGGCTGGCCTCGGAGCTGAGCGTCAGGCATTCGTGGCGGGCCAGTTCGGCCGGCGTGTGCGGCGTGCCGGCGCGGGCCAGGTATTCGGGCGCGGCCACGCAGCGGCGCCGGTTGTCTGCCAGCCGCACCGACACCAGGCTCGAATCGGGCAGCTCGCCGACGCGGATGGCGCAGTCGAAGCCCTCGTTGACGATGTCGACGACGCGATCGCTCAGGTTCAGGCTCAGGCTGACGTCGCGGTGCTGGGCCAGGAAGGCGGGCACCAGCGGCGCGACGTGTCGCCGCCCGAACCCGGCCGGTGCGGTGATGCGCAGGTGACCGCTCGCCTTGACTCCGCCGGCGCTGACGCTGGCCTCGGCGTTGGCCAGATCGGCGAGCAGGCGCTGGCTGCTCTCGAGGAAGGCACTGCCCTCGTGCGTGAGCGTGATGCGTCGCGTCGTGCGCACGAGCAGCTTGACGCCCAGCCGCTCCTCGAGCCCGTCGATGCGCCGCCCGATCACGGCCGGCGCCACCCCTTCGGCCTGCGCGGCCGCGGTGAGGCTGCCCCGGTTGGCCACGGCGACGAAGGTCTCGATCTGCTTGAGCCGGTCCATCCGTCGGATTATGCGTGTCGAAGGCACAAATCCAGCGCGCTGCCTGCAGTTAATAGGTTGCCGTGTATCGAATAGAGTCGCGCCGATGAAGCCCAAGGCGGTGCTGTTCGATGCCTACGGCACGCTGTTCGACGTCTACAGCGTCGGGCTGCTGGCCGAGCAGTTGTTCCCGGGCTCCGGCGAACGACTGGCGCTGCTGTGGCGCGACAAGCAGATCGAATACACGCGCCTGGTGACGTTGAGCGCGGGCGACGGCGCGCGCTATCGACCGTTCTGGGAGCTCACGCGCGCCGCGCTGCACTTCGCCGCCGAGCGGCTGGGCCAGGCGCTCGACGCGCGCGCCGAAGCGCAGCTGATGAACCAGTACCGCCACCTGTCGTCCTTCCCCGAGAACCGCGAGGTGCTCGAGGAGCTCGGGCGCCGCGGCGTGCGCGCCGGCGTCCTCAGCAACGGCGACCCGGACATGCTGGCCGTGGCCGTCAGGAGCGCCGGCCTGGCCGCGCTGCTCGACCCGCTGCTCAGCGTGCAGGCCGTGCGCCGCTACAAGACCGACCCGGCCGCCTACGCGCTCGGCCCGGCCGCGCTCGGTCTGCCCGCGCGCGACATCCTGTTCGTCAGCAGCAACGGCTGGGACGCCGTCGGCGCCACCTGGTTCGGCTACACCACGCTGTGGCTCAACCGCAGCGGCATGCCGCCCGAGCGCCTGGGCACCGAGCCCACGCACAGCGGCCGCAGCCTGCGTGACGTGCTTGCCTTCTTCCCCTGAAACCACTCCGCGGAGCTCCTCATGCGCACCCCGATCCACAGCCTGCAAGTCGCCGACCCGCTCGTGCGTTTCATCGACGCCGAGGTGCTGCCGGGAACCGGCATCGAACGCGACGCGTTCTGGCGCGGCTTCGACGCGCTCGTGCGCGACCTCGCGCCGAAGAACGCCGCGCTGCTGGCCGAGCGCGAGCGGCTGCAGGCCGAGATCGACGCCTGGCACCGCGCCAACCCGGGCCCGATCCGCGCGCCGAAGAGGTACCGCACCTTCCTCGAGAAGATCGGCTATCTCGTGCCGCCGCCGGCCCGGGCGCGGGCGACGACGAAGAACGTCGACGCCGAGCTCGCGCTGCAGGCCGGGCCGCAGCTGGTGGTGCCGATCACCAACGCGCGTTACGCGCTCAATGCGGCCAACGCACGCTGGGGCAGCCTGTACGACGCGCTGTACGGCACCGACGTGCTGTCCGAAGACGACGGTGCCACGAAGACCGGCCCCGACGGTGCGGCCTACAACCCGCTGCGCGGCGCCAAGGTCATCGAGTACGCGCGCCACGTGCTCGACCGCTGCGTGCCGCTCGCGAAGGGCTCGCACCTGGACGCCACCGCCTACCGCGTGGTCGACAACAACCTGCAGGTCACGCTGCGCGACGGCAAGGCCGTCGGCCTTGCGAACCCGGCGCAGTTCGTCGGCTTCCAGGGCGAGACGGGCGCGCCTTCGGCGGTGCTGCTCTCGCACCACGGCCTGCACCTGGACATCCGCATCGACCGCGCGCACCCGATCGGCAAGGCCGACGCGGCCGGCGTGGCCGACCTCGTGCTCGAGGCGGCGCTGTCGACCATCCTCGACCTCGAGGACTCGGTGGCCGTGGTCGACGCCGAGGACAAGGTGCACGCCTACCGCAACTGGCTCGGCATCCTGAAGGGCACGCTCACCGAGCGGGTGCACAAGGGCACGACCAGCTTCGTGCGCGGCCTCAACCCCGACCGCCATTACACCGGCCCGCGCGGCGAAGACGTGGCGCTGCACGGGCGCTCGCTGCTGTTCGTGCGCAACGTCGGCCACCTGATGACGAATCCGGCCATCCTCTGGGGCGAGGCCGGACGCGAGATTCCCGAGGGCATCCTCGACGCGGTGGTGACCACCGCGATCGCGCTGCACGACCTCGCCGGCCTCACCGTCGATCCGCGCAGCGGCAAGCCCGGCGCCGGCGCGGTGCGCAACAGCCGGCGCGGCAGCATCTACATCGTCAAGCCCAAGATGCACGGGCCGGCCGAGGTGGCGTTTGCCGTCGAACTGTTCGATCGCGTCGAGCGGCTGCTCGGCCTGGCACCGGCCACCGTCAAGCTCGGCATCATGGACGAGGAGCGCCGCACCAGCATCAACCTCGAGGCCTGCATCGCCGCGGCCGCCGACCGCGTGGCCTTCATCAACACCGGCTTCCTCGACCGCACCGGCGACGAGATGCACACGTCGATGCTCGCCGGGCCGATGCGGCGCAAGGGCGACATGAAGTCCAGCGAATGGATCGCCGCCTACGAACGCAACAACGTGCTGGTGGGCCTGCAGTGCGGGCTGCGCGGCAAGGCCCAGATCGGCAAGGGCATGTGGGCCATGCCCGACCTGATGCGGGCCATGCTCGAGCAGAAGATCGCGCACCCGCGCGCCGGTGCCAACACCGCCTGGGTGCCCAGCCCGACGGCAGCGACGCTGCATGCGCTGCACTACCACCAGGTGGACGTGTTCAAGGTGCAGAAGGCGCTCGAGAAGGCTGCTGCCGGCGCCGACCGCCAGGCGCTGCGCGAGGAGCTGCTGGCCGGCCTGCTGAGCGTGCCGGTCGACCGCAAGGCGTCCTGGAGCGCCGAGGAGCGCCAGCAGGAGCTCGACAACAACGTGCAGGGCATCCTCGGCTACGTGGTGCGCTGGGTCGACCAGGGTGTGGGCTGCTCCAAGGTGCCCGACATCCACGACGTCGGCCTGATGGAAGACCGCGCCACGCTGCGCATCAGCAGCCAGCACATCGCCAACTGGCTGCAGCACGGCATCGTGAGCGAGCCGCAGGTGCGCGCGACCTTCGCCCGCATGGCCAAGGTGGTGGATCAGCAGAACGCGGGCGACCCGCTGTACCGCCCGATGGCCGGCCGCGACAAGACCAGCGCCGCCTTGCAGGCCGCGCTCGATCTCGTGTTCAAGGGCAAGGAACAGCCCAGCGGCTACACCGAGCCGCTGCTGCACGCCTGGCGGCTGAAGGTCAAGGCCGCGGGCTGAAGCCCGCGCGCGGCGCAGACCGCGGCCCGCACGCTGCGCGGCTCAGGCGCGGCGGCGCCGTGCCGCCTCGTGGCGCTCTTCGCAGGCCACGCAGCGCAGCGCGGCGGGCTCGGCCTGCAGGCGCTCGAACGGGATGTCGTTCTCGCACTCGATGCACAGGCCGTAGCGGTCTTCGTCCATGCGCCGCAGCGCGGCGTCGATCTCGGCGAGTTCGGCGCGGTCGATGTCGCCCAGCGCGATGCCGATGGCGCGCTCGTCCTCGCGCTGCGAAGGTTCGTCGGCGTCCTGGCTCAACACCTCGTGCACGTTCTCCGTGCGTGCGTTCGCCGCCGACAACTCGTCCAGCCGGCTGCCCGCACGCTGCCGGCGCTGTTGCAGTTCGGCGCGCAGACGCTCGCGTTGCACGACGCTCGAGGGGGCAGTCATGGTGGGATGCTCCGAAGTCCGGACCATCATGCGAGCCGGCACCGGCCGGCGCCTTGAGGCGGGTCAATGCCCCTGCCGCGCTCCCTACAATCGCGCGCCCATGTCCGCCGCCGCCGCCGCCGAGAACGCCGATGCAGGCCTGCCCGATCGCTGCGAGGTGCTGGTGGTCGGCGCCGGGCCCGCCGGAAGCGCCTGCGCGCGCCGGCTCGCCGCGGCCGGCTTCGACGTGCTGCTGGTCGACCAGCACGACTTCCCGCGCGACAAGGTCTGCGGCGACGGCCTGATCCCCGACGCGCACGCGGCGCTCAGGCGCCTGGGCGTGTACGACGAGGTGGCGGCCGAGGCGCAGCCGGTGGCGCATGTGCGCTGCGTGGCCACGCGCGGGCGCTGGTGCGACGTGCCGGGCACGCTGTCGGTGCTGCCGCGGCGCCGCCTCGACCACATCCTCGTGCGCCATGCGCTGCGCGCCGGCGCGCGCCTGGCCACGCCGGTGCGTTTCGAGGCGCCGCTCGAGGAAGGCGGCCGCGTCGTCGGCGCGCGCCTGAAGACGGCCGTCGGTGCGCGCGCGGTGCATGCGCGCTGGGTCGTCATCGCCACCGGCGCCGTGCCGCAGGCGCTCATCGCCGCGGGCATGTGCGAGCGCCACACCCCGAGCGGCGTCGCGCTGCGCGGCTACGTCCGCAACGAGGCGATGGTCGGGCGCATCGCGCAGCTGCAGATCGTCTGGCACCCGCGCATGAAGGGCGGCTACGGCTGGATCTTTCCCGGGCCGGGCGGCGTGTTCAACATCGGCGCCGGGCTCACCGGCAGCCATGTGCGCACCGCGCGCGGCAAGGGCCGCATGCAGGACGTGAACCTGCGCCGCTTCTTCGAGGCGTTCTGCGAGGTCTACGCGCCGGCGCGCGAGCTGATGGCCGGCGGCGCCCCGCAAGGCGAGCTCAAGGGTGCGCCGCTGCGCTGTTCACTCATCGGCGCGAAATGGTCGCGCCCGGGGCTGCTCGTCACCGGCGAGGCCGCCGGCAGCACCTACGCGTTCAGCGGCGAGGGCATCGGCAAGGCGCTCGAGACCGGGCTGCTGGCAGCCGATGCGCTCGTCGCCGCACGCGACGACGACGACGCCGCGCTGCGTGCGCGCTACGAGGCCGCGCTGCAGGCGATCAAGCCCAAGTTCGACCTCTACGAACTCGCGAGCCATGTCAACCATCGGCCCTGGCTCACCGACCTGGTGGTCTGGCGCGCCAATGCCAGCCCGCGCATCCTCGGGCGCATGAGCGGCGTGCTCGAAGAGACGCAGAACCCCGGGCGGCTGCTGAGCTGGAAGGGCATCGTCAAGCTGATGTTCGAGTAGGGCGCCGCGAGCCCGCGCCGGACCGATCTCGGCATCATGACAGCAGCGGCTTGCTATCATGATGCGATGCGTACGACCGTTACCCTCGACCCCGATGTCCGGGCGCTGCTCGAGCGCGCGATGCGCGAGCAGGATCGGTCGTTCAAGGAGACCTTGAACGATGCCGTGCGAAGCGGTCTGCGCCGGTCCGCGGGCTCGGCCAAGGCCGCGCGCTTCGTGCAGCGCAGCTTCAAGATGGGCCGCCCTCTGGTCGACCTGACCAAGGCCAACGCCCTGGCCGGGGAACTCGAGGATGCCGCACTGGCCGCGCGCACGCAGCTGCGCCGGCAGCGTGGGACATGAAGCTGGTCGACACGAACGTCCTGCTGCACGCGGTCAACGCCGACAGCCCCGAGCACGCCGTCGCGCGCGCCTGCCTCGAAGAGGGTCTGTCGGAGCACGCCGGCATCGGCTTTGCCTGGCTGGCACTGATCGGCTTCGTGCGGCTCGCCACGCGCCGCGGCATCCTGGCCCGGCCGCTGGCTGCGGAAGATGCGCTCGCCGTGGTCGACGACTGGTTGGCCGCGGCCAATGCGAGGCTGCTCGAAGCGACGCCGCGGCACTGGCCGATCCTGCGGCGCCTGCTGGTCGGTGCCGGAAGTGCGGGCAACCTCGCCAACGATGTCCATCTCGCGGCGCTGGCGATCGAGCACGGCGCGGTGCTGGTCTCGTTCGACCGCGATTTCGAGCGTTTCTCCGGCCTGCGCTTCGAGCTGCTGCCGGGTTGAGCCTGCGGGGCCTGCGCGCGGCTGCGGCGGCCTCCGTTCGCCTCGATCGCGGGCCGCGGCCGCGAGTCGGCAGCGTGAGGCGCGATGAGGACGCGCTTCGCCGTCCGCGCCCGGGCACCCATGCGCCGGCTACGATCCACGCTCGCCTGAGCAGCCGCCCACCGCCATGCCCGACATCCCCGTCCCGCGCTTCGACATCTTCTACCGCCACGCCGAGCTGACGCGCCTGCTGCACGACTACGCGGCGGCGGCTCCCGGGCTGGTGGAGCTGCGCTCGATCGGCAAGAGCCACGAAGGCCGCGACATCTGGCTCGTGGTGCTCACGCAGCGCGCCGGCGGACCCGACATCGACAAGCCGGCGCTGTGGGTCGACGGCAACATCCACGCCGCCGAACTCACCGCGAGCACCGCCTGTCTGTACTGGCTGCACCGGCTCGTGGTCGACTATCCGGGCGACGCGGCCGTGCGCCGCCTGCTCGACACGCGCGCCGTGTACATCGTGCCGCGCCTCAACCCCGACGGCGCCGAGCTGGCGCTGGCCGAGCGGCCGCGCCACATCCGCAGCTCGACCCGGCCGTACCCGTACGACGAGGCACCGGTGGCCGGCCTGAACGTCGAAGACGTCGACGGCGACGGCCGCGTGCTCGCGATGCGCATCCCCGATCCGCACGGGCCGTACAAGAAATGCGCGCAGGACCCGCGCCTGATGGTGGCGCGCGAGCCCGGCGAATTCGGCGGCCATTACTACCGGCTGATGCCCGAGGGCACGCTCGTGAACTTCGACGGCGTGAAGGTGAGCGTGAACAAGGACCGCGAGGGCCTGGACCTCAACCGCAACTTCCCCGCGTACTGGCGCCAGGAGTTCGAGCAGGCCGGCGCCGGACCGTATCCCACGAGCGAGCCCGAGGTGCGGGCGATGGTGGCGTTCGTCGTCGCGCATCCCAACATCGGCGCGGCGGTGAGCTTTCACACGCACAGCGGCGTGATCCTGCGCCCGATGGGCACGCAGAGCGACGACGACATGACGCCCGAGGATCTGTGGCAGTACAAGCGCTTTTCCGAGCTTGGCGCCCGGCTCACCGGCTACCCGGCGATCAGCATCTACCACGACTTCAAGTACCACCCCAAGGAAGTCATCACCGGCACGCAGGACTGGATCTACGAGCACCTCGGGGCGCTGTTCTGGACGGTCGAGCTGTGGGCGCCCAACCGCGAGGCCGGCATCACCGACTACCAGTGGATCGAGTGGTACCGCGAGCATCCGGTGGAAGACGACCTCAAGCTGCTGGCCTGGAGCGACACGCAATGCGGCGGCCGCGCGCATGTCGACTGGTATCCGTACAACCACCCGCAGCTCGGGCCCGTCGAGCTCGGCGGCTGGGACAAGATGAACTACTGGCGCAACCCGCCGCCGCATCTGCGCGAGCGCGAAGCGGCACGTTTTCCGGCCTGGCTGCAGCAGATCGGGCTCGCACTGCCGTGCCTCGAGGTGCTGCGCACCGAGGTGCGCGCGCTCGGCCCCGAGAGCTGGCGCATCCGCTTCGCGGTCGCCAACAGCGGCTGGCTGCCGAGCTACGTGAGCAAGCGCGCGCTCGAACGCAAGACGGTGCGCGGCTGCGTCTTCACGATCCACCTGCCGCCGGGCGTGACGCTGGCCGCCGGCAAGGAGCGTGTCGAGGGCGGTCACCTCGAGGGGCACGCACCGAAGAGCTCGCTGCAGGCCTTCCTGCCCGAGCGCGACATCACCGGCGACCGCGCCGTCGTCGAGTGGGTGGTGCACGGCGCGCGCGGCGCGGCGGTGGCCCTCAGCGCCAGCGCCGACCGTGCCGGCACCGTGCGCTGCACGGTGACGCTCGATTGACGCGGCCGGCGCTCAGCGGCCCTCGAAGCGGAACACCGCCACGCTGGCGCGCAGGTTCGGCCAGCGACGCACGAGCGCGCCGCCGTTGAGGCCGAAGGCGTCGGTGACGACCAGGCCGCATTTGCGCGCCAGGATCTCGAAGTCGGCGAAGGTGCCGACACGGATGTTGGGCGTGTCGTACCACTCGTAGGGCAGGGCGCGCGTCACCGGCATGCGCCCGGCGAGGACGCGCAGCCGGTTGGGCCAGTGCGCGAAGTTCGGGAAGCTCACGATGCCGATGCGCCCCACGCGCGCCGTCTCGCGCAGCATGCGCTCGGTGTTGCGCAGGTGCTGCAGGGTGTCGAGCTGCAGCACGACGTCGAAGCTGCGGTCGTCGAAGAGGGCCAGGCCTTCCTCGAGGTCGAGCTGGATGACGTCGATGCCCTGGCGCAGCGCGGCGTGGACGTTGCTGTCGTCGAGCTCGATGCCGTAGCCGCTGCAGCCGCGCGTGCGCACGAGGTGCGCCAGCACTTCGCCGTTGCCGCAGCCCAGGTCGAGCACGCGGCTGCCCGGCGGCACGAGCGCGGCGATGATTTCGAGGTCGCTGCGCTCGCTCATCGCGGCCCGTCCTCGGCGGCGATGCGCTCGAAGTAGGCGCGCAGCACCGCGTGGTAGCGCGCGTCGTCGAGCAAGAAGGCATCGTGCCCGTGCGGCGCGGCGATCTCGGCGTAGCTGACGGCGATGCGGTTGTCGACCAGCGCCTTGACGATCTCGCGGCTGCGCGCCGGCGCGAAGCGCCAGTCGGTTCCGAAGCTCACGACCAGGAAGCGCGCGGCGCGCGCCGGAGCGAAGGCGCGCGCGAGGTCGCCGCCGGCGGCACGCGCCGGGTCGAAGTAGTCGAGCGCGCGCGTGATGAGCAAGTAGGTGTTGGCGTCGAAGTAGGCGCTAAACTTGTCGCCCTGGTGGCGCAGGTAGCTCTCGATCTGGAACTCGATGTCCTGCGTCGTGTAGCCCAGTTCGGCGGCCTTCAGCTCGCGGCCGAAGCGCGCGGCCATCGCATCGTCGGACAGGTAGGTGATGTGGCCGATCATGCGCGCCACGCGCAGCCCGCGGCGCGGCACCACGCCGTGCTCGTAGAAATGGCCGCCGTGGAAATCGGGGTCGGTGACGATGGCGCGCCGCGCCACTTCGTTGAAGGCAATGTTCTGCGCCGAGAGGTTGGGCGCCGTCGCCACCGCGATGCAGTGGCGCACACGCTCGGGGTAGCGCATCGTCCAGGCCAGCGCCTGCATGCCGCCCAGGCTGCCGCCGATCACCGCGGCCAGCTGCCCGATGCCGAGCCGCTCGACCAGCCGGGCCTGCGCGTCGACCCAGTCCTCCACCGTCACGACCGGGAAATCGGCGCCCCAGGCGCGCCCGGTGGCGGGGTTGTGGTGCATCGGGCCGGTCGAGCCGAAACACGAGCCCGGGTTGTTGACGCCGATGACGAAGAAGCGCTCGGTGTCCAGCGGTTTGCCGGGGCCGACGAGGTTGTCCCACCAGCCGGGCTCGCCGCGCGCATCGAGCCCGGCCACATGCGCGCCGGCGTTGAGCGCGTGGCACACGAGCACGGCGTTGCGGCGCCCGGCGTCGAGCGTGCCGTAGGTTTCGTAGGCGAGCGTGTAGTCGGCAAGCCGCGTGCCGCTGGCCAGCGGCAGCGGCTCGGCGAAATGCGCGCTGTGCGCGGTGACGGGTCCGATCGAGGCCATGAACGAAGAACACCCGGGGCCGCTGGCACGGCCACCGGGTGATGGCTTCGTTTTAGCGGGATTTGTAGAGCGCCCGCAAGCCGGAGCAAATCGGCGCTGTCCAGAGGCAGTATAGCCGGCGCGAGCCGGCGCTTCGGGGCGCGCGCGCTGCCCCTGCGGCGCTGCATCTGCCTATGGCTTGGTCGGCGTGGGCAGATCGGGCGGTCGGGTCGGCTCGGTCGGTTGGGTTGGTTGGGTTGGTTGGGTCGGCTCGGGCGGCTTCAGCGGATCGAGCCCCCAGCTCTCCCAGCCTTCACCGAACAGCTCGATCGGATGCTGGGTGCGTTCGGCGCCGTTGCCGCAGGCCATGCTGTCGGCCGGGCAGTATTTGTCGCAGCCCCAGCACACCCGTTCCGGGTGCGCCGGGCGCAGCGGGAAGGACTTGGTCATCGCGGTGCGTGCAGTCTAGCGCCGCGCTGCGGCCGCCCGACCCGCCGCACCGCACCGGGCAGGGCGGCGGGAGGGTCTCGCCCTCCCGCCGAACCCCGGTGCCGTACGGCAACTACAGCGCGAGCGCGTCGGCCCAGGTGTTCTCGGCCCAGGCCAGCGCGTAGCGGCCTTCGCCGCGGCTGGCTGCGGCGGAGACGCCGCCCGAGCCGGGCACGGTCTTGAAGGTCTTGTCGGCGGCGTCGTACTGGTGCACCGAGGCCACGTGCATGGCTTCGTCGGCGGTGACGAAGCTGTAGCAGGTGTTCATCACCACCGGCGTGGCGTTGACGGCGCCGCCGCCGAGCTGCGCGATGATGGCCGCCGCCGCCACCTTGGCGTGCTGGTTGGCCATGTGGCCCGACTTGGGCATCAGCGGCGCCGAGAACGTGGCGTCGCCCAGCACGTGGATGCCGGGGGCCGCCGTTGCCTCCATCGTCAGCCAGTTCACGCCGACCCAGCGGTTGTTGATGTTGACCAGGCCGGCGCTGCGCGCGAGGTCGCCGGCGCGCTGCGGCGGCACGACGTTGAGCACGTCGGCCTTGACGTCCTCGAACTCGAGCTTGGCGAGCAGGGCGCCGGCGCGGCCGCTCACCTCCTTGAGCTCGGCGTTCGGGCGGTATTCGAGGATGCCGCTGTAATGGTCCTTGAAGGCGCGCTCGAACAGGGCCTTTTTGCTCTGCACCTCGGGGTTGGCGTCGAGCACCAGCAGCTTGCTCCTGGGCTTGGCCTGCTTGAGGTAGGCCGCCACCACGCAGGCACGCTCGTAGGGCCCGGGCGGGCAGCGGTAGGGCGACTTGGGGATCGAAAGCGCGAACACGCCGCCTGCGGGCAGCGCCTCGAGCTGGCGACGCAGTGCGAGCGTCTGCCAGCCGGCCTTCCAGGCGTGCACGACGGCGCCGCTGTCGACCGCCGCCTGCAGCCCGCCGACCTGCTCCCACATGAAGTCGATGCCCGGCGCGAGCACGAGCCGGTCGTAGCCGAATTCCTGGCCGCCGGCCAGCCGCACCTTCTTGCCGGCGACATCGACGGCCGCGACCTCGCCCTGCACGACCTTCACGCCGGCTGCGCGCAGGCCCTGGTAGCCGCGCGTGACGTCCTCGATCTTCCTGAAGCCGCCGACCACGAGGTTGGAGATCGGGCAGGAGACGAACTCGGCATTGCGCTCGATCAGCGTGACGTCGACGTTGCCGCCCCACAAGCGCAGGTAGCGCGCCGCGGTGGCGCCGCCGAAGCCGCCGCCGACGACGACGACGCGGCCGAGCGACGGCCCCGAGGGGCCGCTGGCGCAACCGGCGAGCGAGGCTGCGGCGAGCCCGCCGACGGCCGCGCCGGCGCCGAGCAGGCGGCGACGCGAGACGCCGCGGACGAACGGATGGTGCTGGTTCATGTGCGGGTCCCTCCTCACTTGGCTGCGGGCTGCTGCGCGGCGAAGTGGCCGGCGATGAGCCGGATCTGCGCATCGCTGTAGCCCTTGGCGATCTGGTGCATCACGGTGGCCGGCTGGCTGCCGGTCTTGTAGTCGGTCATCGTGGCCACGATGCGCTCGGCCGTGAGGCCGGCCAGCGGCTTGGTGTCGCCGCGGGCGTTGCCGTTCGTGCCGTGACAGTTGGCGCAGGTGGCGGCCAGGTTGCGCGCCAGCGTGGCGTCCTGCGCCGCCGCTGCGGCGGCGGCGCCCCAGGCGAGCGCGACGACGAGGGCGCGCGTGAATCGGTTCATCGGGTGGTCTCCTCGGGCCAGTCGGACAGCCGGAACGCGCTCCGGCAGCGGGCGCGATCCCCCTCGTCGCGCCGCGAGCAGGTAGGATTGTCCGCAAGGCGCGGGCTGCGTGTCGGCGGGTGAAAACCCCCGGCTGTGCCATCAGTCGGCGCCGGACTTGACCTGGTACAAGTCCATCGAGGGGCCGGAGCATGAAACGACGCGAACAGCTCGCAACGATGGCCGCCGCGCTGGCTGCGGCCTTGCCGCCGCTGGCGACGCTCGTCGCTGCGCCGGCCGTGGGTGCTGCCCCGGCGCAACCGGGCGAGCGTGTCGCCTGGCCCGAGGTGACGCTGCTCGACGGCACCCGGTTCGGCCCGGCCCAGTTCGCCGGCCGGGCCGCGGTGGTCGTGTTCTGGTCGACCGCCTGCCCGTTCTGCCGCAGCCACAACAAGCATGTGCAGAAGCTGTACCGCGCGGCGCAGGGCAAGCCGCTCGTCGTGCTCGGCGTGGCGCGCGAGACCGACCTGGCGCAGGTGCGGACTTACGCGCGCGCGCAGGGCTACGAGTTCCCCATTACCACGGCGACGCGGCCGCTGGCCGAGGTGCTTTCCACGCGCAACGTGATCCCGCTGACGGTCTGCGTCGACCGGCAGGGCCGGCTCGCGCGGGTGCTGCCCGGCGAGATGCTCGAAGAGGACCTGCTCGAGCTGCTCGCGCTCGCGGGCTGAACCCGCACGCTCAAGGCGCCGCTGCCGGCGGCGCGGGATGCGTGCCTTCGCAGACTCAGATGCGCCCGGACGGGCCGAAACCGAACACGCGCGCCGCCACCGAAGTCGGAAAGAGCGCACGCGCCGCGTCGTAGGCGGCGGCGGCATCGTCGAAGAACTGGCGCACGAAAGGCAGCCGCTGGTCGCTGGCGCGCAGCGCGGCCAGCGCGGCGGCCCAGGGCGGCGCCTCGTCGCCGCCCGGGGCCGCGGCTTCGGACAGCGCCGTCACGCGTGCGGCGGCCGCTGCGAACGCCGCCTCGGCGGCCAGCCAGGCCGCGGCGCGCTCGGGCAGCAGCGGCCTTGCGCTCAGGCCCGCCGTGGCCGCCTCGCTCTGGGCGAGCGCCTGTGCCAGCGCCTGCAGTGCCCCGCGCTCGGCGGCCAGCGGCTCGCGCAGCGCCGCCAGCAGCGCGTGCGTGTGCTCATGCCGGCGCCATTGCACTTCGGCCGCCGCCGCCCAGGCGTCGACCACCGCCTTGCGCAGTACGACGAGCCGGTTGTAGGCGCCCAGAGCCCAGAAGAACAGCACCACGGCCAGTGCGATCGCGAGCCAGTCGGTGCGGCCCATCGATGCCGTGACGGCGGCGATGCGATCGAAGGCCGACGCCAGCGCATCGCCGGCGGTGCCGGCGGCGGAGGATGCCGCCGACGAAGCGGCCGAGGGGACTGCGGACGAAGCGGCCGACGAAGCGGCGGAGGAGACGGCCGAGGAGACGGCCGAGGAAGCGGCAGCCACGACGTTCAGCGCCGGCGCGCCGCCGCGTTCAGCCGCGCACCTCGCCCTGGCCGAGCACGACCCACTTGAGCGAGGTCAGGCCCTCGAGCCCGACCGGACCGCGCGCGTGCAGCTTGTCGGTGCTGATGCCGATCTCGGCGCCCAGGCCGTACTCGAAGCCGTCGGCAAAGCGCGTGCTCGCGTTGACCATCACGCTGGCCGAATCGACTTCGCGCAGGAAGCGCATCGCGTTCGGATGGTTCGTCGTCAGGATCGCGTCGGTGTGGTGCGAGCCGTGGCGCTCGATGTGCGCGATCGCCTCGTCCAGCGTGTCGACCACCTTCACGCTGATGACGGGCGCGAGGTATTCCTCGCTCCAGTCGCTCGCGGCCGCGGGCACCGCCTGCGGCAGCGGCGCGAGCAGCGCCAGCGCGCGCGGGCAGCAGCGCATCTGCACGCCCTTGGCGGCGAACAGCGCGCCGATGCGCGGCAGGAAGACCGGCGCCTGCGCCGCGTGCACGAGCAGCGACTCGGCGGCGTTGCACGGGCTGTATTTCTGCGTCTTGGCGTTGTCGGTCACGCGCAGCGCGAGCTCGAGGTCGACCTCGGCGTCGATGTAGACATGGCAGTTGCCGTCCAGGTGCTTGAGCACCGGGACGCGCGCCTCGCGCGCGATGCGCTCGATCAGGCTCTTGCCGCCGCGCGGGATCACGAGATCGACCGCCTCGGGCATCGCGATCAGGTGGCCGACGGCCGCGCGGTCGGTGGTCTCGACCAGCTGCACCGCGTCGGCCGGCAGCGCCGCTTCGGCGAGCGCGGCGCGCACCTCGAGCGCGAGCGCCAGATTGGACGCAAGCGCCTCCGAGCCGCCGCGCAGGATGCAGGCGTTGCCGCTCTTGACGGCGAGCGAGGCGGCTTCGACGGTGACGTTCGGCCGGCTCTCGTAGATCATGCCGAACACGCCCAGCGGTACGCGCATGCGGCCGACGGCGATGCCGCTCGGGCGGCGCCTAAGCTCGGTGATCTCGCCCACCGGGTCGGGCATCGCGGCGAGCTGATCGCAGCCTTCGGCCAGCGTCTCCACGATCTTCGGCGTGAGGCGCAGGCGCTCGACCAGCGGCGCGGCGACGCCGGCGGCCTCGGCCGCGGCGACGTCGGGTGCGTTGGCCGCCACGAGCGCGGCGCTCGCCGCGCGCAGCCGGCGTGCC
>WBZR01001908.1_pt1 | contig 23651 bp, 21 predicted proteins | sample 5204231 | NCBI WGS metagenome assembly WBZR01 (sample SAMN12412403, study PRJNA552823) | activated sludge metagenome | isolation source: activated sludge from anammox sidestream of wastewater treatment plant... | place: USA: Virginia | collected 2017-08
GCACGATCGTCATCATCAGGCCGAAGCCGAGGAAGCGCCAGTTGTCCAGGACGGGCGAGAAATCGATGTCCACGGGCGGATTCGCGGCGCGACGCCCCGGTGCCTGATGCGCCGAGGCGCCGCCCGTCACACGCGGGCGGCGCCTCCGAGCAACGATCAATATTCGGGCTTGAAGTCGAAGTGGTGCGTCGTCTCGATGAAACGCACCGTGCGCGTCTGGGAGCGCATGACCACCGAGTTCGTCGTCGCGCCGCCGCGGAAGAAGCGGACGCCGCCGAGGAAATCGCCGGTCGTCACGCCGGTCGCGGCGAACATCACGTCGCCGCGCACGAGGTCGTCGATCTTGTAGACCCGCTGCAGATCCGTGAGACCCGCCGCGTAACAGCGCTCACGCTCGTCGTGCGTGAGCGGCGCGAGCCGCGCCTGCATGTCGCCGCCCGCGCAGCGGAGCGCGGCGGCCGCGAGCATGCCCTGATGGCCGCCGCCGACGCCGATCAGCAGGTCGATCCCCGACTCGGGGTGGGTCGTCGCGAGCGCCGCCGAGAGATCGCCGGCGCCGAGCAGCTTGATGCGCGCCCCCGCCTGCCGGACCTCGCGGATGAGCTTCGCGTGGCGGGGCCGCTCCAGCACCACGACCGTGAGATCCTCGACGTACACTCCCTTCGCCTCGGCGAGCGCCTTCAGGTTGTCCTTCGGCGCGCGGGTGATGTCGATCGCACCCCGCCCTTCGGGACCGACGGCGATCTTCTCCATATAGGTGTCGGGACACTGGAAGAAGACGCCGGGCTCGGCGATCGCGATGATCGAGAGCGCTCCGGGTCCGCCGGTCGCGGTGATGCTGGCCCCTTCGAGCGCATCGAGCGCGACCTCGGTCTCGATGTCGCCGCCGCCGATCTTCTCGCCGACGTAGAGCGCCCTGGTCTGCTCCTGCGTGCCTTCGCCGATCACGACCGTGCCGCCGACGGCGATCGCGTTGAACGCGCGCCGCATCGCTTCGCCCGCGGCACGATCGGCGCCCGCCTCGTCACCGCGCCCCATGAAGCGTGCCGACGCGAGCGCCGCCGCCTCCGTGACCCGAGCCACCTCGAGCGCCAGATTGCGGTCCATCAGGCTCCTCCCAGATCGTCGGCGATGCGCAGGCAGACCGGTGGGCTCTGCGTGCCGACCAGGCGTCCGATGCGGTCGAGCGCCCGCTGCAGATCCCGCTCGCGCGCCTCGTGCGTGCGGATCACGACGGGCACCGTCCCGCCGGCACTGCGCTCCTTCTGGATCACGGTCGCGATACTAATCCCGTGTCGGCCGAGGATGGAAGCGATGTTCCCGAGGACGCCCGGCCGATCGCGCACCATGATGCGCAGGTAATAGGCCGTACGGAGATCCCCCATCGGGACGCGCTTCGGGCGCCGGAGCGCGGGAATGCCGAGCGGCGGAACGCGCGCCGACGTGTCCTGGAGACGATTGCGCGCGATCTCGATCAGGTCGGCGACGACGGCGGTCGCGGTCGGCATCATGCCGGCGCCGAGACCGTAGTACATGCTCGAGCCGAGCGCCTCGCCCTCGACGTAGATCGCGTTGAACGCGCCGCGCACGCCCGCGAGCACGTGCGCCGCCGGCACCAGCGTCGGGTGCACGCGCACCGCGACGTCGTCCCCGCACATCGACCCGATCGCGAGCAGCTTGATCTCGTAGCCGAGTTCGCGCGCGTAGCCGACGTCCATCTGCGCGACGTGCCGGATGCCCTCGGTGTGCACGTCCTCCAGGTGCAGCTCGACGCCGAATGCGAGGGCGGTCAGAATGACGAGCTTGTGCGCAGAGTCGATGCCGTCGATGTCGAAGCTCGGATCGGCCTCGGCGAGGCCGCGCGTCTGCGCCTCCAGCAGCACGTCCTCGAACTGCGCGCCTTCCGCGCTCATCTTCGAGAGGATGTAGTTGCAGGTGCCGTTCACTATACCGCGGACGGCGACGGTGCGGTCGGCGACCACCCCGTCGCGCAGCACCCGCACGATCGGGATGCCGCCGCCGACGCTTGCCTCGAAGCCGATGTCGACCCGCTGCCGCGCCGCCGCACCGAAGATCTCGCGGCCGTGCACGGCGAGGAGCGCCTTGTTGGCGGTGACGATGCTCTTGCCGCGCCCGATGGCGCCGAGGACGAACCGCCGTGCCGGCTCGTAGCCGCCCATGAGCTCGATCACGACATCGACGTCGTCGGCCTCGTAGACGCGCCGCGCGTCGGGCACGAGCATGCCCTTCGGGAGGCGCACACCGCGGTCGCGCTTCGTATCGAGGTCCGCGATGCGGACCAGGCGCAACCGCGCGCCGAGCATGGCGTCGATCGCCGCGCGCCGACGCTGCAGGAGCTTCACGACGCCGGTGCCGATCGTACCGAAGCCGATGAGGCCGGCGCGGATCTCGCGCTCCGCGGGGCGGGTGCTCACCGGGCGCTTGCTGCGGGGACGTTCCATCCGGGCCGCGACGTCCCGGAGCTCAGAATCGGAAGCCGAGCGACCCCATCGTCGTCACGAACTGGCGATCCGAGCGATTGTTGAGAAACGCGTGGTGGTAGCTGCCGTGCAGGCCGAGCGTGATCTCGAGCAGCGGCACCTCGTCGTTCTCGCGCTCGTAGAGCGTGAAGATGGTGCCGGTGAGGCCGAGCCCCGCTTCGATGCCGGCGGCGTCCTCGTCCTCGTCGGTGAAGACGCCGACGCCGTTCACCTCGGCGCTGTTGAAATTCGCGAAGTGATACCATCCGCCCTTCACGGTCGCATACGGCCGCACCGGATACGAGGACGGCAGGAAATTGATGCGCGGGCCCAGCGCGACGATGAAGTTCTGATGGACCTCGTCGGTCTTGAACTCGAAGGCGCCCTGCCGGTACCGCTCGGCGTCGCCGTCGTTGTCGTTGAAGGCGTGGGTGAACTCGACGATGCCGTCGAGGAAGGGCAGGAACTCGTAGCCTGCCGCGATGCTGTAGGCGCCGCCCGGGTTCTGCTCGTGGCTGAAGTCGCCGACGGGGATCAATGCGCCGCCGCGCGCTTCGAGGAATGCGGCGCCCGGCTCCGCGGCGGCACGCCCCACGAGCACGAACAGGCACAGGATGGCCAGCGACAGCGAGCGGCTCTTCATGACCCCTCCCCTTTCCCCCGGGCGATCGATTTGGCGCTAAGTGCGCGTCGTACAACGTTCTGCGACTTCCGGCGACGATAGCGGGCACCTTTCGGGAAGGCAAGGCATGAATCGAAGCGTCTGCGCGGCTCCGCGGCGGGACGGGCGCGCCGCGCCACGATCATCCGACCCGCGCGAGCTCGAGCCGACCCGCCCAGCGCGCCTCGAGCACCGCGCGCAAGGGCTGCGAGGCCGGCGAGGCGAGCTCCGGATCGAAGGCGAGCCACGCCGCCGCGTCCTCCTGCGCCTGCCGCAGCAGCCCGCCGTCGCGCACCAGGTTCGCCGCCCGGAAGTCGGGCAGACCCGACTGGCGCGTGCCGAGGAACTCTCCCGGCCCGCGGATCTCGAGGTCCTTCTCCGCGATGCGGAAGCCGTCGTTCGTCTCCTCCATCACGCGCAGACGCTCGCGCGCCACGTCGCCCTGGGCGTAGGAGGCGAGGAGGACGCAGAGCGACCGGTGCTCGCCGCGCCCGACGCGGCCGCGCAGCTGGTGCAGCTGGGCGAGGCCGAAATGCTCGGCGTGCTCGATCACCATGACGGTCGCGTTCGGCACGTCGATCCCGACCTCGACCACCGTCGTGCACACCAGCACCTGGTGCTCGCCGTCGCGGAAGCGGCGCATGACCGCGTCCTTCTCGTCGCCACGCATCTGCCCGTGCATGAGGCCGACCCGGTACCGCGCGAGCGGCCCCGCAGCGAGCTCGCGCGCCATGCGGGTCGCGTCGAGAAGATCCGTCTTCTCCGACTCGCTGACGAGCGGGTAGACGAGGTACGCCTGCCGGCCCTGGTCGAGCTCGTGCGCGAGGAGTTCGAGCACGCGCGCGCGCTGCCGCTGGTTGAACACGCGGGTCACGATCGGCCGCCGGCCGGGCGGCAGCTCGTCGATCGCCGACACCTCGAGATCACCGTAGAGCGTGAGCGCCAGCGTGCGCGGGATCGGCGTCGCCGTCATCAGCAGGATGTCGGGATTCGTGCCGTGGCGCTTCAGCGTCTGACGCTGCAGCACGCCGAAGCGGTGCTGCTCGTCGATGATGCCGAGGCCGAGCTTCTTGAACGCCACACCTTCCTGGATGAGCGCGTGCGTGCCGACCACGAGATCGATGTCACCGCGGGCGATCGCGCGTTCGGTGCGGCCCCGGAGCTTCCCCTGCACGGCACCGGTGAGGAGCGCCACCTTGAGGCCGATCGGATGGCCGAAGCGCCGCAGCGTCGCGCAGTGCTGCTCGGCGAGCAGCTCCGTCGGCGCCATGAGCGCGGCCTGATAGCCGGCGTCGACCGCGATCGCCGCCGCATGGAGCGCAACCACGGTCTTGCCGCTTCCGACGTCGCCCTGCACGAGGCGGTGCATCGGATGCGGCGCCGCCATGTCGCGCTCGATCTCGCCGATCACCCGCCGCTGCGCCCCCGTGAACGCGAACGGCAGCGCCTCCGCGAGCGCCCGGGCGCGCGCCGCCGGCACCGGAAACGCGATGCCGGGCTCGGCGACGACGTGGTGCTTGCGAAGCGCCAGCCCGAGCTGCAGGTAGAAGAGCTCGTCGTAGACGATCGCGCGGTGCGCCGGTGACGTGCCCGCGTTCAGCGCGCCGACGTCCGCCTCGGGCGGCGGCTGGTGCACGGCGCGCAGCGCCGCCGCGAGATCCACGACCCCGCGCCGCTCGGCGGTCGCGGACGGCAGCACGCTCGGCACCCGTCCGGCGTACTGCTCGACCGCCGCGTGCACGAGCCGGCGCATGGCGCCGATCGGAATGCCGGCGGGCTTCGTGTAGATCGGCACGATGCGCCCGGTGTCGGCGTCCTCCTGCCCGTCGAGGAGCTCGATCTCGGGATGAACGATGCGCAGACCCGCCAGGCGCGCCATGCCCTTCGCCGCCTCGACCTTGCCGTGCAGCAGCACGCGCTGCCCCTCGCGGAAGCGGCTCCGGAAATAGGCGAGCTGGTGGTACCAGAGGAGCGTCAGCGACCCGCCCGCGTCGACGGCCGTCGCTTCGAGGATGCGCCGCCGGCCGGCGAAGCGCTCGCGGACGCCGCGGATCTCGGCCTCGATGGTCGCGTGCTCGCCCGGGCGCAGCAGCGTGATCGTGCGGACGTCGCGGCGGTCCTCGTAGCGGAAGGGGAGATGGAAGAGCAGGTCGGCGACGGTCGTGAGTCCGAGCGTCGCGAGCTGCTCGGCGCGCTTCGGACCGACGCCCTTTACGAACTGGACCGGCGTCTCGAGCTGCTGGAGCTGCCCCGCGACCGCGTCCGACGAGCCGCGATACGGACGCGGCGGGGGCGGCATCGCAGGCGCCGATCTGAGGTCGGCGCAGAGCGCCATCAACCGCTGCAGAGCGGCGCCCACCTCCGCGTCGCCGCCGGCAGCCGGCGGCGGCAGCGGCCCGCCTGCGAGACCGTCGAGGAGTCCGCTCACCTCTGCGAGCCGGGCGCGCGTCGCCTCGTCGGACGTCTCCGCGACGCTGCGCGCGAGCTTCTCGCGCAGCGCGCGAAACGGCAACGCCGAGCGCGCGAGTCGCGGCGGCGCCGTCGCGAGGTATTCGAGCGGCGGTCCGAGGGTACGAAGCAGGTCTTCGAGCGGCGTCACGGTCGAGTCGGACCCGATGCGGCGGTCGTTCTACCCAGGCGTCGCCGCGGTCGGCAAGGTGTGGACGGGCCCGCCGCCATCGGCCAGACTCGCCGTCCATGCGCGCGCTCCGCGTCGTTCTCCGCTGGGGCGCGCGCCTCGGCATCGGCTTCGTCGCCGCCTCGCTCGCGGTCGTGACCCTCTACCACTGGGTGGACCCGCCGATGACGCCGCTCATGCTGCTTCGGGTCGTGGAGGGCGCGCTCGCCGGCGCGCCGGTCGGCATCGATCGGCGGCGGGTCGCCCTCCGCGACGTCAGTCCGGCGCTCGTCCGGGCCGTGATCGCGGCGGAGGACGGGCGCTTCTTCGCGCATTGGGGCGTCGACACGACCGAGCTCGAGCGCGCGCTCGAACACGACGGCCTCCGGAACGGACGGCGGCTGCGCGGCGCCAGCACCATCACGATGCAGTGCGCGCGCAGCGTCTTCCTCTGGCCCGGCCGCAGCTGGATCCGCAAGGGGATCGAAGTGTGGCTCGCACTGCTCATGGAGCAGCTCTGGGGAAAGCGGCGAATCCTCGAAGTGTACTTGAACGTGGTCGAATGGGGCCCGGGCATCTACGGCGCCGAGAGCGCGGCGCGCCGGCACTTCGGCATGGCGGCGGCGCGCCTCGACGCCGAACGCGCGGCGCTTCTCGCCGCGGCGCTGCCCGCGCCGCGACGCTTCGACCCGGCGGCGCCCTCGCCCGCCCTCCGCCGACGCGCGGCGACGATCATGACCCGGGCCCGCGCCGTCGAGCTCTCCGTCCTCCCCCGCCTCGGCGCCCCGCGAGCGAGTGGGCGTTGAGCTGTCCGCGTCTTTCCCAGCGCTGCGACGGCGGCCCGATCGGCGGGTCGCACGGCTGGGAAACCTCGGCGCGGACCTCCGACCGGCGCGGCCCGGACGCTGGCATGGCCGGTGCTTCGCCGAATGGCATGGTGCTGGATCTCGTTGCCCGATCGTTGGCGCTGCGAACGCGGCGACCCGTCGCCCTCGACGGTCATCTGCACCCGGATTTCCAGCCGGTCGCGACCGCCCTCCGCGAACAGCTTCGCAGCCATCCGGGCGGCGCCGCGGTCGCGGTGTACTGGCGCGGCCGCTGCGTCGTCGACGTGTGGGGCGGCTGCAAGGACGCCGCCGGGACGCCATGGACGCGCGACACGATGGCGCCGAGCTTCTCGACCACGAAGGGCATCGCGGCGACGTTGATGCACGTCCTCGTCGACCGCGGCCTCCTCGACTACGACGACCGGGTCGCGCGCTACTGGCCGGAGTTCGCGCGGGCCGGGAAGGACGCGATCACCGTCCGGCACGTGCTCTCGCACCAGTCCGGCCTCTACCACATCCGCCAGATGATCGACCGCGCGGAGCGGATGCGCGACTGGGACTACATGATTCGCGCGATCGAGCGCACCCCGCCGATCCATCCGCCCGGCACGCGCACCGGCTATCACGGACTCACCTTCGGGTATCTCGTCGGCGAGATCGCGCAGCGCGTGACCGGCCGGTCGTTCGCGGCGCTCGTGCGGACCGAGATCGCCGATCCGCTCGGCTGCGACGGCCTGTACATCGGCACGCCAGACCACGAGCTGCACCGCGCCGCGACGCTCCTCTGGCCGACGCGCAACCTCATGACCCCGCGCCTCCCGGTCGCCGCCGGCGTGATGCATTGGGCGCTGCGCGAAGGGTCGCCCGTGCTGCAACGCCTCCTCGCGGTCGGCGGCATCGAGCTGGACCTCGCGAGCATCCTCGACGCGCTCGCCCCCCGCGGCATCGGCTCGTTCGACTTCAGCGCCCCGGCGACGCTGCGCGCCTCGATCCCGGCCGCCAACGGCCTCTTCACGGCGCGCTCGCTGGCCCGCACCTACGCCGCGCTCGCCGCGGGCGGCGCCATCGACGGGGTCCGCCTGCTCTCGTCGGCGACGGTGGCGCGCGCCAGCGAGATCCAGCCGCGCGCCGCGACCCGGGCGGTCATTCCCTTCGACATGCGCTGGCGTCTCGGCTACCACGGCGTCCTCACGACGCGCGGCGTCCCCCGGCAGGCCTTCGGTCACTTCGGCTTCGGAGGCTCCGGGGCCTGGGCCGATCCGCGTCGCGATCTGGCAGTGGCCCTCATCGTGAACAGCGGGCTCGGCACGCCTTTCGGCGACCTCCGCATCGCGCGCATCGGCGGCGCGGCGCTCGCGAGCGTCGACGACCCGCACTGACTCGAAGGAACGACCATGGACATCGACGCCATCCGCGAGCGCCTGCGCCGGGAGCTCCTCGGCCTGATCCAGCGCAACGCCAAGATCGCCGCCACGCTCCGCCGCGAACAGAACCCGCTCGGGGGCGACTGGACCGAGAACGCCGCGGTGCTGGAGAACGACGAGGTGCTCGACGCGCTCGACGCCGAGGGCCGCACCCGCGCGACCCAGCTGCGCGCAGCGCTCGGCCGCGTCGCCGCCGGCACCTACGGCACCTGCATGCGTTGCCGGGGCCCGATCCACCCGGAGCGCCTCGACGCGATCCCCGAAGTCACGACCTGCATCGAGTGCGCACGCGCCGCCTGAGCCGACGAAGCGGGCGCGGGCTGCGGCCCCGTCGATGTCGTGGTCGACGACGCGGTGCCGCGCCTCCCCTTCCTCTCGTCGGACTCCGGCAGTAGGGTGCCGCCATCTCGTCGAGAGGAGGACGCTGCATGCACAAGCAAGTTTCCAACGTGGACGCGCACGAGGTCACGCGCCGCGAGTTCCTGATCGGCGCCGGGGCGGCCGTCGCCGCCGTCGGGGCGACGCTGATTCTGCCGCGCGGCGCCGCGGCCGCACCGATCGCGCTGCCGCCGCTCCCCTGGGCCGACGGCGCGCTCGCGCCCTACGTCTCCGCGCACACGATCGGTTTCCACTACGGCAAGCACCACAAGGGCTACGTCGACAACCTGAACAAGCTGATCGCGGGCACCGATCTCGCCGACCTGCCGCTCGAGAAGATCATGACGACGACGGCGGGCAGCGCCGACAAGCAGACGATCTTCAACAACGCCGCGCAGGTCTGGAACCACACGTTCTATTGGGAGAGCCTGAAGCCGAAGGGCGGCGGCGCGCCCCCGAAGGATCTCGGCGCGAAGATCGACCAGGCGTTCGGCGGCTACGACACGTTCAAGAAGGCCTTCATCGACGCGTCGCTCACGCAGTTCGGAAGCGGCTGGGCGTGGCTCGCCGTGAAGGACGGCGCGCTGCGGATCGTGAAGACGCCGAACGCCGAGAACCCGCTCACCCAGGGCATGAAGCCGCTCCTCACCATCGACGTCTGGGAGCACGCCTACTATCTCGACTACCAGAACAAGCGGGGCGACTACGCGGCGGCGCTCCTCGATCACCTCGTGAACTGGGAGTTCGCCGCCGCCAACCTGGCGGCCTGAGGCCTCGAACATGCGTCTCCGCGGCGGCAGCGCCGATGCCGTCGCCGCGGACGACGTCGAGCGGATCCTCGCCGAGCTCGGCCTCGACGAGAAGCTCCGGCTCCTCTCCGGCGACCTGCCGGTGCGCGACGTCTTCCGCATGGGACGCCGCTACAACGCCCTTCCCTACGAGGCCGCCGCCGCGCCACGGCTCGGCGTCGGCGGCATCCGCTTCGCCGACGGGCCGCGCGGCGTCGTCCTCGGCCGCTCGACCGCCTTCCCGGTCGCGATGGCGCGCGGCGCGACCTTCGACCCGGAGCTCGAAGAGCGCATCGGCGACGCGCTCGGCGTCGAGGCGCGCGCGCAGGGCGCGAACCTCTTCGCCGGCGTCTGCGTAAACCTGCTGCGGCACCCCGCGTGGGGGCGCGCGCAGGAGACGTACGGCGAGGACCCGCACCTCCTCGGCGAAATGGGAGCGGCGCTCGTGCGCGGGAGCCAGCGCCACGTCATGGCGTGCGTCAAGCACTTCGCCTGCAACAGTATCGAGAACGCCCGCTTCTGGGTGGACGTGCGGATCGACGAAGCCGATCTCCGCGACGTCTACCTCCCCCACTTCCGCCGCTGCGTCGACGCCGGCGTCGCGGCGGTGATGAGCGCGTACAACAAGGTGAACGGCGCCTGGTGCGGCCACTCGCGCCACCTCCTCACCGACGTGCTGCGCCGCGAGTGGGGCTTCACCGGCTTCGTCATGAGCGACTTCGTGCTCGGCGTGCGCGGCCCGGACGCGGTCGCCGCCGGCATGGATCTCGAGATGCCGAGCCGGATCCGCTTCCGCGGTCTCGGCCGCGCCCTCGCGCGCGGTCGGATCGCCGCCGCCGACATCGACGCGGCGGTGCGCCGCCTCGTCGGCACGCAGCGCGCCTTCGCCGCGCGCGGCGAGCCCGAGCGCTACCGCCGCGACGCCGTCGCCTCGCCGGCGCACCGCGCCCTCGCCCGCGAGGCGGCCGAACGCTCGATCGTGCTCCTCACGAACGCGCCCCCGGTCGGCGACGGACGCGCGCTCCTGCCCTTCGACCTCGCGTCGGTGCGACGCATCGCGGTCGTCGGCCGCCTGGCCGCGCTCCCGAACACCGGCGACCACGGCTCGTCCCGCGTCCGTCCACCCGAGGTCGCGACGCCGCTCGCCGGCCTCCTGGCCGCCGCGCCCGCGCGCGGCGCCGTGGTCGTCGACGCGGCCAGCGACGACGCGGCGCGCGGCGCTGCCGCGGCGCGGGCGGCGGACGTGGCGGTGGTCGTCGTCGGCTGCACCTTCCGCGACGAGGGCGAGTACCTCTCCTGCCTCGGGGGCGGCGACCGGACGGCCCTGCGGCTGCGGCCGGCGCACGAGCGGCTGATCGAAGCCGTCGCGGCCGCGAACCCGCGCACCGTGGTCGTCCTCATGGGCGGCGCCGCGATCGTCACCGAAGCGTGGCGCGGCGCGGTCCCGTCGATGCTGATGGCCTGGTATCCGGGCATGGAAGGCGGCCACGCGCTCGCCGCGCTCCTCCTCGGCGACGCGACCCCGAGCGGACGCCTGCCCTGCACGTGGCCGCGCTCGGCGGCGCAGCTGCCGCCGTTCGCGCGCCGCGCGCGCATCGCGCGCTACGACTCCCTCCACGGGTATCGACTGATGCAGGCCGAGCGCCGCGCCCCGGCGTTCTGGTTCGGCCACGGCCTCTCGTACACGCGCTTCACGTACGGCGCGCCCCGACTCGAGGGCGACGCGCTCGTGCTCACGATCACCAACGCGGGAGAGCGCGCCGGCGCCGAAGTCGTGCAGCTCTACGTCGACCTGGCCCTCGGCACCGACCCGCGGCCGCTCGGCACGCTTCGCGATTTCCGCCGCGTGCCGCTCGCCGCGAGCGAGTCGCGCGAGCTGCGCTTCGCGCTCGAGCCCGCCTGGCGCCGCGTGCACGTCGGCCCGAGCGCCGATCCCGCGGGATGGCGGACGATCGCGCGCTGACGCGCGGGCCTCGATCCCTCAGCGCGCTTGCCGCAGCCGGCGGATGCCCGGCGTCCCGAAGGTCGCCTCGAACGCCGGGTCGCGCTTCTCGTCGACGACCGCGAAGCCGACGCCCTCGTACGCGCGCTGCGCCGGCGAGTTGCCGATGAGGACGCCTACCTGGAACCGCGTGTGGCCGCGCGTGCGGCCCTCGTCGAGGATCGCGCGCAGCAGCGCCTTCGTGAGCCCCTTCCCGCGGTGAGCCGGACGCGCCGCCACCCACTCGACGATCCAGGTGTCGTCGGGCTGCTCGGGCGCGCACGCCAGGAACGGCGCGACGCGCTGCTGCATCGCCCCGAGCCGCGCCTCGTTCCACCCCGCGGCGGTCATCGCCGCGAGGACCGCCCCGTAAAAGCGCTCGCCGCTCACGGCCTTCGCGTCGTCGTAGGCCGAGAGCGCCGCCGCCGGCTCGCCGTCCACCTCGGCGACGAGGAAGCGCGACCAGTGGGCGAACGATCCCGGCTCACGGCTCGCGATCCGCGCGACAAGGTCGAGGCGGTACTCGTCGGACCCCGGGATCGCGAGATCCCAGAAGCCGAACGGCAGATGCGAGCGCGACGCCTCCTGCTGCACCCAGGCGATGAACGGGAGATCACGCGCCTCGGCGCGGCGGATCGTATGGGCCACGCTGGGCGCATGTCACGCGCCCCGAGGCATGTCGATGCGGGTCCCGACGTTGACGCCCCTCGGGGTGCGCGCTACGCGCCGCCGCTGCGATGGCGGAAGAGTCCCGAACGAGCGTCCTGCGGCGCGCGCGCCCACGCGATGCCGACGCGCTCGCCCGCCTCGAGCGGGCGGCGTTCGTCGGATGCTACGCCGCGCACCGTTTCGCGGCGCCGCAGTTCGCGGCGCGCCTCGCGCGGCCGGCGTCGTTCGCCCACGTCGTCGAAGGGCGCGGTCGGATCGTCGCCTACGTCCTCGGCGTCCAGGGCGGCGGGAGCCGCACGCACGTCGCTCGCCTCGACAGCATCGCGGTCGATCCGCGCGCGCGTCGCCGCGACCTCGCCACGCGTCTCGTGCGCGCGTTCCTCGCGGCGGCGCGGCGCCGCGGCTGCACGATCGCCTCCCTGGAGGTCGCCGCGACCAACCGCGCGGCGCTCGCCCTCTTCGCACGCCACGGCTTCGCGATCACGCGCCGGCTTCCGGCCTACTACTCCCGCACCGCCGCCGGGCTCCGCATGCGCCGGGAGCTCGCCGGACGCGCGAGCCGTCTTACAGCCGCCCGAAGAAGTCGTTCCCCTTGTCGTCCACCACGATGAAGGCGGGGAAGTCCTCGACCTCGATCCTCCAGATCGCCTCCATCCCGAGCTCGGGGTACTCGAGCACCTCGACCCGACGGATGTTGTCGCGGGCCAGGATCGCGGCAGGGCCGCCGATCGAGCCGAGATAGAAGCCGCCGTGCCGCTTGCAGGCCTCGGTGACGGCCGGCGAGCGGTTGCCCTTGGCGAGCGTCACGAAGCTCCCGCCGTGCCGCATGAAGAGGTCGACGTAGCCGTCCATGCGACCGGCCGTCGTGGGGCCGAAGGAGCCCGACGCCATCCCTTTCGGCGTCTTCGCCGGACCCGCGTAGTAGATCGGGTGGTCCTTCACATACTGCGGCAGGCCTTCGCCGCGCTCGATGCGCTCGCGGAGCTTCGCGTGCGCGAGGTCGCGGGCGACGATCATCGGACCGGTGAGCGCGAGGCGGGTCTTGATCGGATACCCGCCGAGGGTCGCGCGGATCTCGCTCATCGGTCTCCGGAGGTCGATCTTCACGACGTCGCCCGAGAGCCTGCTCTCGTCGACGTTCGGAAGGTGGCGCGCGGGGTTCGTCTCGAGCCGCTCGAGGAAGACGCCCTCGGCCGTGATCCTGGCCTTCGCCTGCCGGTCGGCGGAGCACGACACGCCGATGCCGATCGGCAGGCTCGCGCCGTGGCGCGGCAGCCGGATCACGCGCACGTCGTGGCAGAAGTACTTGCCGCCGAACTGCGCGCCGATCTCGAGCCGCTGGGTCATCTGCCAGATCTCGGCCTCGAGCTCGGGATCGCGGATGGCGTGCCCGGCCGGATCGCCGCGCGTCGGCAGATCGTCGAGATCGCGGCAGGACGCCAGCTTCACGGTCTTCATGGTGAGCTCCGCCGACGTGCCGCCGATGACGATCGCCAGGTGATACGGCGGGCAGGCCGCGGTGCCGAGCGTCTTCACCTTCGACTCGAGGAACGGCAGCAGGCGCTCGCGGCTCAGGATCGCGGCGGTCTCCTGGTAGAGGAACGACTTGTTCGCCGACCCGCCGCCCTTGGTGACGAAGAGGAACCGGTACTCGTCGCCGTCCACCGCGTAGAGCTCGAGCTGCGCCGGCAGGTTCGTGCCGGTGTTCTTCTCCTCGAACGTGGAGAGCGGCGCCATCTGCGAATAGCGGAGGTTCGTCTGCTGGTAGACGTCGTAGATGCCGCGCGCCAGCGCCGCCTCGTCGTCGCCGCCCGTCCAGACGCGCTGCCCCTTCTTGCCGAGCACGATCGCGGTGCCGGTGTCCTGGCACGACGGCAGGACCATCCCCGCCGAGACGCACGCGTTCCTGAGCATGTTGAGCGCGACGAAGCGATCGTTCGTCGACGCCTCGGGGTCTTCGAGGATTTTCGTCAACTGCGCGAGGTGGCCGGGACGAAAGAGATGCGACACGTCGCGGACGGCCTCGAAGGCGAGTCGGGTGAGCGCCGCCGGCTCGATCACGAGCACGCGCGCGCCGCGGAAGGTGTCCGTACCGACCCCGGCGCCCTCGAGCTTGCGGTAGGGCGTCGCGTCGTGACCGTGGGGGAACATCTCCTGGTAGCGGAACTCTGGCATCCGCGCTGTGTAGCCCGCGGGCCCGAGGAGGTCCACGTCGCCGCAGGTCTTTGAAAGCGCGGCCGCGCCGGGATACAGGCGTGGCGCGTGCTCCGTCCCTCCGTTGCAGCGAGGCGCCGTCGGGCGTCCCGGGCCGCCTGTCTCGGCGGCGTACTGGTCGTCGCGTGCGGCGGCTGCCTCCCGGCGCTCCAGCTCAACCGCACCCTGGCGACCTACGACGCCGTCGCGACCGACGCCGTGTGCCGCCAGCTCCTGCTCAACATGGCGCGCGCCCACCACAACGAGCCGCTGCACTTCACGGCGCTCTCCAACATCGCCGCGACGTACAGCCTGCAGCTGAACGCCGGCGCGACCCCGCCGCTCGGCGGCGTCGAGGGCGGCGCCGGCAGCCTGTCGCCGATCTTCGGCGGGAGCTGGACCGACAACCCGACGCTCAGCATCGTGCCGGTCGAGGGCGAGGAGTTCACGCGGCGGCTCCTGGCGCCGTTTCCCGAGAGCACGCTGACGCTGCTCCTGCGCCAGGGCGCCGACGTCGATCTCGTGCTGCGCATGATGGCGGGCGAGTACCGGACGGAGCTCGACGGCAGCCGGGTCACCTACGCGAACAAGCCGTCCGACCGCGAAGGCTACACGGTGTTCCGCCGCGTGGTCGTGCACGTCTCCTCGATCCAGGATCGCGGAGCGCTCTACGCCGAACCGATGATCTTCACGGACCGCTGGACCGTGCCGGCCGCGTCGATGACGCCGGAGGTTCTCCAGATGTTCGGTCCCGAGTACACGGTGGCGCGCGAGCCGGCTGGCGGCGGCTACCGCATCACCAAACGCGTGATCGGCCGCATCGTCCTCACCAACTACGATCCGGAGGTGCTGACGAACGACGAGCGGCGCGCCCTCCACCAGGAGGCGTCCCACAATCTCGACGACGAGCTCGTGGTCGACGTGCGGTCGGGACACCCGGGCGGCGAGTTCCCGCTGCACGGGAAGTTCCGGCTTCGGAGCTTCGCGAACATGATCGACTTCCTCGGCCGCGCCCTCGGCGAGGATCCGGAATACGACGTCGCGCCGCACTCGCGCACGCCCGCCGTCCGCGAGAACCCCGCGTTCACGCTCCGGCTGGCGGAGTCGTCGCGTCCGCTCCGCGGCGAGCGCGCGATCCGCTACCGCGGGCATTACTACGCGGTCGCCGCCGACCGGGGGTACCAGTGGAACAAGAAGGCGTTCGTGCTCCTCTACCAGCTCTTCCAGATGACGGTCGTGAAGCCCGCGTCGGCCGCCCCTAGCATTACGATCGCAAAGTGATTTCTTGAGTCGCATGCGTCGTCCGGTCGTCCTGGCGCTCGCCGCCGCCGTCCTCGTGGCCGCGGCGTTCCTCGCAACGCGCTGGTGGCAGGCGCGCGAACGCACCGCCGCCGTCATCCGCGGCTCTGGCATCATCGAGGTGACCCAGGTCGACGTCGCCTTCGAGGTGGCGGGCCGCATGATCGAGCGCTCGGTCGACGAGGGCGCGATGGTCGACAAGGGCGAGCCCGTCGGCCTCCTCGACGATCGCGAGTATCGGCTGCGCGTGAGGCGCGCGGCCGCTGCCCAGGAGGGCGCCGACGCGCGCTACCGCATGATGACCAAGGGCGCCCGCGCGCAGGAGATCGACCGGGCGCTCGCCGCCCGCGAGGCCGCCGACGCGGAGCTCGCGCTGCAGACTCGGGAGTACGAGCGCGTCACGCGCCTGCGCGCCGAGGGCATCGTCGCCCAGACCGAGCAGGACCGCCTCGCGAATCTGCTCGCGAACGCGCGCGCGGCCCGCGACCAGGCCGCCGCCCGGCTCGACGAGCTCCGCGAAGGCTTCCGCACCGAGGAGATCGAGGGCTCCCGCGCCGAGCTGCAACGCGCCGCCGCCGAGCTGGAGCTCGCGGAGCTCGACCTCGCGCGCTGCCGGCTCTTCGCCCCGGCCGCCGGACGCGTGCTCAGCAAGAGCCGGGAGCCTGGCGAGATGGTGCAGCCCGGGACGCCGATCGTGACGCTCGGCGACCTGAGTCGCCCCTGGGTGAACGTCTACGTCGGCGAGCGCGACCTCGGCAACGTGCATCTCGGCATGGCGGCACGGGTGACCGTCGACTCGTTCCCCGACCAGCCCTTCGACGGCAAGGTGACCTTCGTCTCCGACCGCGCCGAGTTCACGCCGAAGAACATCCAGACGCCCGACGAGCGGGTGAAGCTCGTCTATCGCGTGAAGGTCGAGGTCGAAACGCGCAGCGAGGCCCTCAAGCCGGGCATGCCGGCCGATGCGGTCCTGCCGCTCGCCGAGCCGGCCGCGACCGCCGCGGCCGCGCGGTGACGCGTCCGTGGCGACGCCGCGTCCCGCCGACACGCCCGCCATCCGGGCGATCGACGTCGCCAAGCGCTACGGCGCCGTCCAGGCGCTCCGCGATCTGAGCTTCGAGGTCCGTCGCGGCGAGCTCTTCGGACTCGTCGGGCCCGACGGCGCCGGCAAGACCACGTTCCTGCGACTCCTCGCCTGCCTGCTGCGCCTCGACGGCGGGCGCGCCGAGGTCGACGGCGTCGACGTGACCGCGGACCCTGCCGAGGTGAAACGCCGCATCGGCTACATGTCGCAGCGCTTCAGCCTCTCCGGCACGCTGTCCGTGCTCGAGAACCTGCTCTACGTCGCCGAGGTCTGGGGCGTCGACCCGGCGGCGCGCCGCGTCCGCATCCAGCGCCTCCTCGAGTTCAGCCGCCTCGGTCCGTTCCGGAAGCGCCTCGCCAAGGACCTCTCGGGCGGCATGAAGCAGAAGCTCGCGCTCGCGGCCTGTTTGATCCACCAGCCGCGGATCCTGCTCCTCGACGAGCCGACGATCGGCGTCGATCCGCTCTCGCGCCGCGATTTCTGGCTCATCCTCTACGACCTGCTCCAGGAAGGATCGACTATCCTCCTCTCGACGCCGTACATGGACGAAGCCGAGCGCTGCGGCCGCGTCGGCTTCCTCCAGGACGGGACCATGGTCGCGTGCGGTCCGCCCGCCCGGCTCAAGAGCGACCTCGGCGTGGCGGTGCTCGATCTGCGATGCGCGGCGCCGCGGGCCGCCGAGCGCGTGCTCCGGCATCTCGGCGGCTTCGAGTCGACCGCGCTCTTCGGCGACCGCATCCATCTCACGCTGCCGCGCGACGGCCTCGCCCCCGAGGCCGTGGTGGCGCGGGTGCGCGCGGCGGGCATTACGGTCGACGACTGGAAGCTTGCCGCGCCGTCCCTGGAAGACGTGTTTCTCGCCTACACGCGCCCGACCGGCGACCGGGCGGCCGGGGACGCGCGATGAGCGCCGCGCCGTCGAGCGAGCTCGCGGTCGAGACGAGCGGCCTCACGCGCGTCTTCGGCGACTTCGTCGCCGTCGACCGGATCGATCTCAGCGTACCCGTCGGGCGCATCTTCGGCTTCCTCGGCCCGAACGGCGCCGGCAAGTCGACGACGATCAAGATGCTCTGCGGGATCCTGCGGCCGTCGGGCGGCACGGCGCGGGTCGGCGGGTTCGACGTCGCCCGCGAGCCCGAGCGCGTGAAGGCGAGCATCGGCTACATGTCGCAGAAGTTCTCGCTCTACGAGGACCTGACGGTCGCCGAGAACCTGCAGTTCTTCGCCGGCATTTATGGGGTGCGCGGGGCTCGCCTGGCGGAACGAATCGCCTGGGCGCTCCGCATGGCTGGCCTCGAAGGTCGCGGCGACACCCTCACCTCGGCGCTCGCCGGCGGCTGGCGGCAGCGCCTCGCCCTCGGCTGCGCCGTCCTCCACGAGCCGCCGATCCTCTTTCTCGACGAGCCGACGTCCGGGGTCGATCCCGTGTCGCGCCGCCGCTTCTGGGACATGATCGGCGACCTCGCGGAGCGGGGCATCACCGTGTTCGTCACCACGCACTTCATGGACGAAGCCGAGCACTGCGACGAGCTCGCGCTCATCTACGGCGGCGCGGTGGTCGCGGCGGGGACGCCGTCGCAGCTCAAGCGCGAGCACATCCGCCACGCCCTCCTCGAGATCGAAAGCGACGATCTGATGGACGCCTACGAGGCGCTCAAGGCGACGCCGGGCATCGACGGCGTGGCGCTCTTCGGGAACGCGCTGCACGCCACGGTCGCCGACGAGGCGGCGGCGCGCGCGGCGATCCCGGAACGGCTCGCTGCGCGCGGCCTACCGCTCCGCCGCCTCGAGCGCATCGAGCCCTCGCTCGAGGACGCGTTCGTCGCCATCATCGAAGCCCACGTGGCGGCGCAGGGGCGCTGATCGGCGATGCGCCTCCCCCGCTCCCTTCGCACGATCCGCGCCATCCTCCAGCGCGAGTTCATCGACGTGCTGCGCGACCCGCGGAGCCTCGCGCTCACGCTGCTCTGGCCGATCAGCATGCTCGTCATGTACGGCTACGGGATCCGCTACGACGTCGACAACGTCCCGATCACGATCCTCGACTCCAGCGCCACCCCCGAAAGCCGCGACCTCGCCGAGCAGATGCGGCGCTCCGGCTACTTCACCGTCGTCCGGTTCGCGCACGACGACCGCGACGTCGAGTACGATCTCATGAACGACGCGGTGAAGGCCGCCGTCGTGATCCCGCGCGAGTTCAGCGACCGCCTGCGCGCCGGCGAGCCGACGGCCGTGCAGGTGCTCATCGACGGCTCCGACTCCAACAGCGCGACGATCGCCCAGGGGTATGCGCTCGCCATCGTGAATCAGTTCGTTTCCACCCGGATCGGCGGCGCGGATCGGCGCGCGGGCGCTTCGTCGGACGCCGGCGATCCGACGCGCGATCTCGCGCCGATCCGGATCGCGAGCCGGGTCTGGTACAATCCCGAGCTCAAGAGCGTCAACTTCATCGTGCCCGGCGTCATCGCGGTCATCATGATGATCGTCGGCGCCATCCTGACGGCGCTCTCGATCGTGAAAGAGAAGGAGCGCGGCACGATCGAGCAGATCCTGGTCTCGCCGATCCGTCCGCTCGAGATGATGATCGGCAAGATCGTCCCCTACATGGTCATCGCGCTCGTCGATCTCTCCATCATCATCGGCGCCGGCTACCTGCTGTTCGGCGTGCCCATCAAGGGCAGCATGGTGCAGCTCGCGGTCTTCGCCCTGCTCTATCTCTTCTGCGCGCTCGGGGTCGGCGTCCTCGTGTCGACGATCGCCGACACCATGCAGAACGCGATGCTGGCGGCGATCTTCATGTCGCTGCTCCCCTCGGTGCTGCTGTCGGGCTTCGTGTTCCCGCTCGAGGATCTGCCGACGCCGATCCAGGCGGTCTCGTACCTCTTCCCGGCGCGCTACTTCGTGACCGCGATCCGCGGCATCTACCTGAAGCGCGTCGGGCTCGAGGTGCTGTGGCCGGAGGCGGTCCTGCTCGTCGTATTCGCCGTCGGCATCGTGTCGTTCAGCGCCTCGCGCTTCCAGGAGCGCCTGGAGTAGCCATGCGCGCCTCCCTCGCCCGCATGCTCCAGGTGATCTGGAAAGAAGTAATCCAGATCCGACGCGACCGCCGCATGTTCGGCATCGTGCTGATGATGCCGGTGCTGGAGCTCTTCATCTTCGGATACGTCGTCGCGACCGAGGTCGACGACATCGCGCTCGCCGTCTGCGACTACAGCCGGAGCGCGGAGAGCCGCGCCTACATCGATCAGCTCACGCAGAGCGGCTACTTCCGGATCACGGCACGCTGCGCCGGAGTGAACGACACGGACCGGATCCTCGATCACGGCGAGGCGAAGCTCGTCCTGGCGATCCCGCCCGACTTCGCGGATCTCCTGCGGCGACGCACGCCCGCCCAGGTGATGGCGGCCGTCGACGGCAGCAACTCCAACACGGCGACGATCGCCCTCGGCTATCTCGAACAGATCACGCTCTCGCAGGCGATCGACGTGCAGCTCGTCGACAAGGGCCTCGGCGCGACCGCGACCGCGCGCCATCCCGTCGTCGCGGTCGAGCCGCGCGCCTGGTTCAACCCCGAACTCCGCAGCGTGAACTTCATGGTGCCCGCGATCACGTGCGTGCTCCTCATGGAATCGCTCGTGATCCTGACCGCGATGGCGATCGTGCGCGAGAAGGAGCACGGCACGATGGAGCAGTTGATCGTGACGCCGATTCGCGCCTTCGAGCTGATCGCCGGCAAGGCCGTGCCGTTCATCGGCCTCGGCTACATCAACGTAGCGATCGTAATCCTGGTCGGGACGTTCTGGTTCCAGGTGCCGATCGCCGGCAGCCTCTGGCTGCTGCTCGCCCTGACCGGGCTCTTCATCGTGACGTGCCTGGGCATGGGACTCGTGGTGTCGGCGATCTCGAACACCCAGCAGCAGGCGTCGATGACGGGACAGTTCGTGCTGCTGCCGAGCATGTTCTTCTCGGGCTTCATGTTCCCGATCGCGAGCATGCCGCCGGTGGTGCAGAAGCTGACGTACTTGATCCCGCTGCGCTACTACATCTCGATCTCGCGCGGCATCTTCCTGAAGGGCGCCGGCTGGGCGGAGCTGCGCGACGAGGCGTTGATGCTCGCCCTCTACGGGGTCGCGATCATGGCGCTCGCAACGATCGTCTTCCGGAAGCAGATCCGCTGATCCGCGATGGGCGCGCTCGACCGATGGCGCCGGCCGCGCGCGCCGGAGCAGCTCGAGCTGGCGCTCGCGCGGCGTCCGCCCATCCCGGAGGACGGCGCCCCGCGCCCGGACGAGGCGGCGCGCCTCCTCGCGCGCCTTCGCGCGCTCGGGCTGCGCGGCATCGGCCGCTGCGCCCTCACCCGCAATCGTTCGACGATGGCGTCGTTCCGCGGCGACGCGCTCCGCCTCCACCGGGCGTTCGCAACCGCCCCCGAGGACGTCCTGCGCGCGGTCATCGGCTTCGTGAACGGTCGCGGCACGGCGCGGCGCGCGGCGCGGCGGGCGCTCGCCGCGTTCGCGATCCCGCGCGACCCGGAGCGGGAGCGCGCGCGGCGGCCGGCCGCCTCGCATCCCGACGACGCGGCGCTCGCCGCGCGCCTCGGCGCAGCGCATACGGCCCTCAATGGCGAACGCTTCGCGGGCGTCCTCGGTCCGGTCGCGATCCGCGTGTCGCGCCGCATGCGGTCGCGGCTCGGCCACTACGCGCCCGGCCTGCGCTCGGCCCCCGAGATCGCGATCGCACGCCGCCACGTCCGGCGTGACGCCTGGCCGAGCGTCCTCGAAACCCTGATGCACGAGATGGTGCACCAGTGGCAGCACGAGACCGGCCGCCCCGTCGCTCACGACGCCGACTTCCGCCGGAAATGCCGCGAGGTCGGCATCGCGCCGCGAGCCAGGCGCCGCACGTGATCCGGCGCGGCGGGGAGCGGCGCCGGGCCCTCGGGCGCACGCGCAGGTCGTGCAGGCCGGCACGATCGCCGCGGGTGTATCTCCTCGATCTTCCGAGGACGGGTTCGGCAAAGAGATTGCTCCGGAATCCCCCGAGGCCCCCATGCGCACCCTCCGAACCCTCGCTTTCCTTCTCGCCGCGCTGTCCCCGATGCTCGCCGCTCCGACCGCGGCGCGCGCGTGGCACATCAGCGGTCGGGTCCTCTGTGACGACGGCGACCAGACGATCGACGCCGGCGACGCTCCCCTGGGCGGCGTCTCGATCCTCATCACCGCGCTCACCGTCGTGCCGGGCGCCACCTTCGCAGGCACGACCGGCGCGGGGACGGGGGCCTACGACGTGAAGGTGGCGGACTACGACGAGGACTACCGCGTCGAGCTGCCCGGCGCCGGAATCCCCGCCGGCGCGACCGTCATCGCGCCGAGCAGCGGAGCCTATGGCGTTCCCCCGGTCGCGCCGATCCATCTCGGCCCGCCGAACGATACCAGCGCCGCGAACGTCGACTTCCTGCTCGCGAACTGCACGGACCCGACGCCGACCGCCACGGCCACCGAGACCGCCACGCCCACGGCGACGACGACGCGCACTCCGACGATCACCGCCACCCCGACGCCGACCGCCTCGACGACGCCGACGCGCACTCCGGTGCTCACGGCGACGCCGACGCCCGTTCACACCCCGGAGGTCTTCGCGAGCCACTTCCAGTGCTACGAGGTGGACCGCACGACCCGGGCGCCGATCACCGGCGTCTCGGTCGTCGACCGCTTCGGCGCGGCGACGGTGGACCTCGCGAACTCGACGCTCGTGAAGCGCCTCTGCAATCCGGCGGGCGTGAACGGCGCCGGCGCTCCCGTCGGCCCGGACCACCTCACGGGCTACGTGATCAGCGCGCGCGCGCCGCGCTTCACGCCGATCACCGACACCACCGTGGTGAACGCCTTCGGCACGACGCACCTCACCGTCGTCCGTCCGATCCTCCTCATGGTGCCGAGCGCGAAGAGCCTCGCCGGTCCGCCCGCGCCGCTCGACCAACCGAGCATCGACCACTTCCAGTGCTACGTCGTGCGCAACGCGCGCACCCGCCGGTCGCGCGTCACGGTCACCGACCAGTTCGGAACGATGACGCTCGACCTGAAGCGGCCGTCGCGGCTCTGCACCGCAGTCGACAAGCGCAACGAAGGCATTCTCAACCCCGACGACAACCTCATGTGCTACGAGGTCCGGACGTCCTCGGGCACGCGGCGCTTCACCGGTCCGGGCGGCCCCGTCTACATCGACAACCAGTTCGGGCCGGACACGCTCAAGGTGACGCGGCCGACCGAGCTCTGCGTACCGTCGGTCGTGTCCCCACCGCAGCAGCCATGATCTAGGCGCGACGGCGCCACGGCTTGCGCTGCGCGGCGCCACCGCGCCAGAGTCGACCGCGTGTCCGCGCTCGTGACCCGGTTCGCACCGAGCCCCAACGGCTTCCTGCACCTCGGGCACGCGTTCTCGGCGCTGACGGCCTGGGACGCGGCGCGGGCGGCGGACGGGCGCTTCCTCCTGCGCCTCGAGGACATCGACGGGGGGCGGGCGCGGACGGAGCTCGAAGCGGCGATCTTCGAGGATCTCGCGTGGCTCGGAGTCGCGTGGGAAGCTCCGGTCCGGCGGCAATCGGAGCACTTCGGCGAATACGCCCTGGCGCTCGCGCGGCTCGACGACGCCGGGCTCCTCTACCCGTGCTTCTGCACGCGACGCGAGATCGAGGAGGCGCTGCGCGCGCCGCACGGGCCCACGGGCGGCGCTTACCCCGGCACGTGCCGCCGGCTCGATCCGCCGACGCGCGCCGCGGCCGTGGCGTCGGGCCGGCCCTTCGCCCGCCGCCTCGACCTCGCGCTCGCCCTTTCCCGCACCGGACCGCTCGCCTTCGAGGAATCGGCGCGGCGGGTCGTCGTCGATCCGACCCGCCTCCACGCGGAGATCGGCGACGTGGTGCTGGCGCGCAAGGACGTGCCGGCGAGCTACCATCTCGCGGTCGTCCACGACGACGCGCTGCAGGGCGTGACCGTCGTGATCCGCGGCGAGGACCTGGCCTTCGCGACGCCCCTCCACCGGGTGCTGCAGGCGCTCCTCGATCTGCCGACCCCGTCCTACCGCCACCATCGTCTGCTGACGGACGCGTCGGGCAAGCGCTTCGCGAAACGCGACGGCGCGGCGACGCTGCGGGCGCTACGCGCCGCGGGCGTGACCCCCGCCGAGGTGCGAGCCCGCGTGGAGCTCGCCAGATCCGGGTGAAGCGCGCACACCCCGCACCCCGGAGGTCG
>WBZR01001909.1_pt1 | contig 23650 bp, 22 predicted proteins | sample 5204231 | NCBI WGS metagenome assembly WBZR01 (sample SAMN12412403, study PRJNA552823) | activated sludge metagenome | isolation source: activated sludge from anammox sidestream of wastewater treatment plant... | place: USA: Virginia | collected 2017-08
GCCGATAAGGTGTGCTTGATCTGATTCTGGATGTTCACGCGCCAGTATGAGCGATTCCGATGAATTTGTCCAGTAAAAACTTACGGGTAAAGGGCAGGGCTAGCGGCGATTGTAAGAATCGGACATTTCCGAGGGGCTGCGCCCGGTCCACTGGCGGAAGTCGTGGATGAAGTGGGCCTGGTCGTAGTAGCCGCAATCGAGGGCCACGCCGGTGAGACTGGCGGAGCCAAGACGGGACAGGGCGTGGCGGAAACGGAGGATGCGGCTGAGTTGTTTGGGCGGGAGACCGGTGCGGGCGAGGCAGAGACGGCGGAACTGGCGTTCGCTGAGGTTGGCCTGGGAGGCGAGCCATTCGAGGTTGGCGAGGCCTTTGCTCGATTCGAGGCAGGCGAGGGCGAGTTGGACGGGATCGGGCTCCGGGGCGCGGGCGAGCAGAGGAGTGATGGCTTGGGCAAACTGCGCGGGTGTGAGGGCGTCGTCGAGGCGCTGTTTGATAGCGCGGGCTTCACGCGGGTTGATGGAGGCGAGTTCGACAGCGGAGTCATTCCAGAGGGCGGGATCAGGGCCAAGGACGCGGTGAAGACCGCCGGGACGGAAGCGGACGGCGAGCAGGAGCGCGCCGGGGGCGAGGTGGAAATCCTGGAAGCGGGTCATGGCGCCGATGACGTCGAGGCGGGAGCGGCCGTTGGCTCGGGAGTAGAGGAAGTCCATGCAGCCGTCGGGAAAGACGCGATAGGGGCGCGGGGCGAAACCGGAGTTTGAGGTCCACAAGCACTCGACGCGCGGGTGGAGGAGGGGTCCCGGCGGATGCTCCCGGTAAGGACTGGACATTCGACTTCATTCTAACGTCGCTTGCGGTATGATAATCGCTGCCTCAGGATAGTACCCCATGAAACGATCCATCACTCTCCAGATCAACGGAAAGACACATACGGACGAGGTGGAGCCGCGTCTGCTTCTGATCCACTACCTGCGGGAAGTGGCGGGGCTGACGGGACCTCATATCGGATGTGAAACCTCATTGTGCGGCGCCTGCACCGTAACGGTGGACGGGAAGGCCGTGAAGTCATGCACGATGTTCGCGGTTCAGGCCGATGGGAGGGATGTGGTGACCATCGAGGGACTGGCCTCGAATGGAGACCTGCATCCGTTGCAGACGGCGTTTTGGGAAGAGCACGGGGCGCAGTGCGGCTACTGCACGCCGGGAATGATCATGGCATCGAAACAGCTACTGGAGCGGAATGCGCACCCGAGCGTGGAAGAGATCCGGCACGGGATCAAGGGGAACCTTTGCCGGTGCACGGGGTATCAACACATCGTCAACGCGGTGAAGGCCGCGGCCGGGAAGATGGGAGCGTAACCATGGCGAGCACAGTCACGAAGACCGAGACCCTGTTCGGGAAGAAGATGAAGCGGAAGGAAGATCCGCGTCTGATTACGGGGACGGCCACGTATGTGGACGATATACAGATGCCGGGGATGCACCATGCGGTAATCCTGCGCAGCCCGTATGCGGCGGCGCGGATCAAGGGTATCGACGCGAGGGGCGCGCTGGAGTTGCCGGGCGTAGCGGCGGTGTTCACCGGAGCGGACGTGAAGGATGTGGGTCCGGTGCCGTGCGGGGCATCGCTGCCGGGACTGCGGGTGCCGCATCACCATGTGCTGGCGCAGGACCGGACGTACTTCGTGGGGCATCCGGTGGCGGTGGTGGTGGCGACGGACCGCTACATCGCGCGCGACGCCGTGGACCGGATCGAAGTGGATTGGGAGCCATTGGATGCGGTGGCGGAGCCGGAGAAGGCGCTGGAGGCGGGGGCTCCGGCGGTGCATCCGCAGTGGCCGGACAACAAGGCATTCGACTACCACCAGGAGCACGGCGAAGTGGACAAGGTGTTCGCCGAGGCGGATGTGGTGGTGAAGCAGCGGATCACGAGCCAGCGTCTGATACCGTGCGCGATGGAGACGCGCGGGGTGGTGGCGGAGTGGAAGAGCGGCGAGAAGTCGCTGACGATCTACACTTCGACGCAGATTCCGCACCTGATGCGAAGCCTGGTGGCGGGGATGCTGGGGATTGCGGAGAACAGGCTGCGGGCGGTGGCTCCGGAAGTGGGCGGCGGATTCGGGAGCAAGCTGAACGTGTATGCGGAAGAAGCGCTGATGGGCTTCGTGGCGATGAAGATCGGCAAGCCGGTGAAGTGGATCGAATCGCGGCGGGAGAACATGCTGGCGACGACGCACGGACGCGGGCACGTGGACTACTATGAGATCGCCGCGAAGAAAGACGGGACGATTGTTGGGATCAAGCTGAAGCTGATTCAGGATGTGGGGGCGTATCACCAACTGCTGACGCCGGCGATTCCGACGCTGTCGGTGCTGATGATGCCCGGGGTTTACAGATGCCAGAACATCCGCGCGGATATTGTGGGGGTGTTTACGAACTGCGTGCCGACGGACGCCTATCGGGGCGCGGGGCGGCCGGAAGCGATGCACGGGATTGAGCGGATGGTGGACATCCTGGCGGCGGAGATGAAGATGGACCCGGCGGAGTTGCGGTTGAAGAATTTCATCCAGCCGGAGGAGTTCCCGTACGCGACGGCGACGGGGCTGACGTATGACAGCGGCGACTATGACAAGCCGCTGAAGAAGGCGCTGGAGATTGCCGGGTATGCGGCGCTGCGGGAGGAGCAGCGGGCGGCGCGGAGGGAAGGTCGGCTGATGGGGATCGGGCTTTCGACGTATGGCGAGATCTGCGCGATCGGGCCGTCGCCGGCGACGCCGGCGGGAGGATGGGAGAGCGCGACGGTACGGATTGAGCCATCGGGGAAGGTGACGGTACACACGGGCTGCTCGCCGCACGGGCAGGGCGAGGAGACGACGTTCGCGCAGATAGCGGCGGATGAACTGGGCGTGGATTTCGACGATATCATCGTGCTGCACGGCGATACGGCGATTGTGCAATACGGGATTGGGACGTTCGGATCGAGGGGGACGGCGATCGGCGGGACGGCGATGTACTTCGCGATACAGGAGTTGAAGGCGAAGATCAAGCGGTTTGGAGCGATGATGCTCGATTGCGACGATGTGAGCTTCTCGGCGGGGCGGTGCTACTCGAACAAGACGGGCAAGAGCGTGACGATTCAGGAGATTGCGGCGGCGTCGTACCGGGCGATGAAACTGCCTCCGAATACGGAACCGGGGCTGGTGGCGACGTACTTCTGGGAGCCGCCGAACTTCACGTTTCCGTTTGGAGCGCACCTGGTGGTGACCGAGGTGGACAAGGAGACGGGGGATATCGAGGTCAAGAGGTACGTGGCAGTGGACGATTGCGGAAAAATCATCAATCCGCTGGTTGTGGCCGGGCAGATCCATGGCGGCGTGGCGCAGGGTTTGGGGCAGGCGCTGTACGAGGAGGCGGTTTATGACGACAGCGGGCAGTTGCTTACGGGCGAGTTTATGGACTACTGCGTGCCGAAGTCGACAATGGTGCCGTGGATTGAGGACAGCAATACGGAGACGCCGACGCCGGTGAATCCGCTGGGGGTCAAAGGAGTGGGGGAGGCGGGGACGATCGGGTGCTCGCCGGCGGTAGTGAACTCGGTGGTGGACGCGTTGAGTGGGCTGGGGGTGCGGCATATCGACATGCCGATGAATCGGGAAAAGATCTGGAAGCTGGCACAGGGAGGTGCGGCATGATTGCGCAGAACTTCGAATATGAGACTCCGGCGACGCTCGAGGAGGCGCTGGAACTGGTGGCGGACGGGAGCGCGAAGGTGCTGGCCGGGGGAATGAGCCTGATCCCGTTGATGAAGCTGCGGCTGGCGGTTCCGGAGAAAGTGGTGGATCTGCGGCGGGTGCCGGGATTGAACTCGATCCGGGCGGCGGAGGGGCGGCTGCATATCGGGGCGTTGGTGACGCACTACGAGTTGGAGTCGACGCCGCTGGTGCGGAGGAGTTGCCCGCTGCTGGCGGCGGCAGCAGCTTCGATTGGGGATGTGCAGGTGAGAAACCTGGGGACGCTAGGGGGGAGCGTCGCGCACGCGGACCCGGCGGCGGACTATCCGGCGGCGCTGCAAGCGCTGGAGGCCGGGATCCGGATAGCGGGCAAGAGTGGAGAGCGGACGGTGAGCGCGGCGGAGTTCTTTGTGGACACGTTCACGACGGCGCTGGAGCCCGGGGAGTTGGTGGTGGAGGTGAGCGTACCCGTGGAAGCAGCCGGGAACGGCGTGAGCTACCAGAAGTGTGATCAGCTTGCATCGGGATTTGCGCTGGTGGGCGTGGCGGCGCGGGTGGCGAAGGAAGGCGGGAAGGTGTCGATGGCGCGCGTGGGCGTGACGGGCCTGGCCGGAAGCAGTTACCGGGCGGAGAACGTGGAGGCGCTGCTGGCGGGCACGGCGGGCAACGCGCAGGATGTGACGCGGGCAGCGGCGGCGGTGGCCGAAGGGAAGGAAGCGAACAGCGATATCCACGCATCGGCGGACTACCGGGCGCATCTGGCGCGAGTGTACACGGCACGGGCTCTGCGGGCGGCGCTCGGGACAGCGGGGTAAGGGGACGTGAAAATCCATGGTTCGCACCGGCTGCCGGTAGGGCGGGAGCGGGCGTACGCCTTGTTGCAAGATCCGGAGATTCTGGCGGCGTGCATGCCGGGATGCGAGGCTCTGGTGAAGGTGGACGAAGACCTTTACGAGATGAAGATGAAGATGGCGCTGGCGGCGATATCGGGCCAGTTCGCGGGCAAGGTGCGGATTTCGGATCAGAACCCGGTGGAGAGCTTCCGGCTGATCGTGGAGGGGACGGGGAAGATCGGGTTCATGAAGGGGGAAGGGCTGCTGCACCTGCGCGAGGAGGGCTTGGAGACAGAGGTCTCCTACGACGGGGAAGTGCATGTAGGGGGCACCATCGCATCGGTAGGACAACGGCTGCTCGATACGACGTCGAAGATGATGATCAAGCGATTTTTCGACAAGTTATGCGAGCGATCTGGAAAAGGGTGAGGATTCGACGGTAATTTTTGAGGGTTTCGGTTACTTCCGCATCTGCTTGAGCATGTCCTGGATCTGGGAATTGAAGTTTTTCGCCTCTTCTTCGGCCTGCCTGATAGTGTCCTTGACCTCTTTCTTGAGGAGAGCCTGGGTTCGATGAGTAAAGGCCTGGGCGTTGGCCAGTTTGGGGGCGTCCTTGGGGAGCTGGTTGGGGAACTGCTCGCGGTAGAGGCGGTCATTCTGGAGGCGGCGGAGTTCGGCGATGGCGCGATGGAAGGCGCGTTCGTTGGTGGTGCGGTAGCGTTGGAGGCGGTCGGCGAGTTTCATGAGTTCGGGGTCAGTGGAGAAGATGAGGTCTGCGCCGGTTTGCTCGCCGAGGGTGGTTTCCTGGAGGGAGATGTTGCGGAGTTTCCAGGCGGCGAGGATGAGTTCGTCGAAGACGAGGAGTTCGGCATCGCCCTTGGGGGTGAATTCGGCGAGGAGGCGCGAGCGGAGCTGGTCGAATTCGGGCTTGTCCAGTTCGGCGAGGAAGAGGCGCTGGGAGGTGAAGCCGTGGGTGCGAGCGTTCTGGGAAGAACGGGCTTTGCCTTCGGGGGTAATGGGGCCTTGGGACCTGGCTCCGTTGCTGCGAGCGGCGTCGCTGTGTGCTTGGCTGATGGTTGACATAGAGGTTTACTCTGGCTTGGTTGTATCACGCGGAGGTTTGGGGATTTATGGGGTGGGTTTGTAAGTGGTTGTGGGGGAAGGGAGAAATATTTTTGAATTGAAGGGGAACGCAAATTTCTCGCGAGGCGCGGCGGATTTACGGCGTGGATTGGGGATATAGTGTCAGGTGATGGGGAGGGAGGGTATGAACGCTTTGCCGGCTCATGTGCTGTATGAATTGCGGCCGAAGATTGTGGAGAGGCGGGCGCGGCTGGAGGCGGCGGCGCGGCGGATGTCCGCGGATTATGTCAACGATTTGCTGGCGGAGATTGATGCAGCGCTGGGGAGGATCGACGGCGGGACATATGGCCGGTGCGAAAGCTGCCATGATCCGATCGAAGGGGACCGGCTGGACCGGAATCCGCTGGAGCGGTTTTGCCTGGATCATCTGAGTGAGAAGGAGCTAAGGGCGCACGAGCAGGATCTGGAGTTGGCGATGCAGATTCAGGCGGGTCTGCTGCCGGCGAGAGATGTCGCGACGAGAGATTGGGAGACGCACTACCGGTATCAGCCGGCGGGGGTTGTGGGGGGCGATTATTGCGAAATAGCCGTTAGCAGTGATGGAAACTCGCTGTTTTTCGCGGTGGGCGATGTGGCGGGGAAAGGGGTGGCGGCATCGCTGCTGATGACGCATCTGAACGCGGTGTTTCGGAGCCTGCTTTCGCTTGACTTACCGCTGACGGAAGTGATGTCACGCGCGAACCGGTTGTTCTGTGAGAGCACTCCTGCCACGCATTATGCGACGCTGGCAGCCGGCAGGACGACGGAGGGTGGCGTGGAGTTGTGCAATGCCGGCCACTGCCGGCCGTTGGCCTTGCGGCGGGGGGGAGCAGAGTGGATTGACGCGACTGGATTACCGCTGGGGCTTTTTTGTAACGGGTTGTACAGCATAAGGCAAATCCGGCTGGAGCCCGGGGAGAGCCTGGTGCTGTATTCGGACGGGATTACGGAGGGTCATGATGGGAACGGGAACGCGTACGAAGAAGAACGTCTGATCCATGCGCTGGGCGGAGGCGCGGGGGAGGGTGCGGCGGGGATGGCCGATGGAGTGTTGGAGGATGTGACGCGCTTTCGCGGAGGCGGAGCGCAGCAGGATGATATTACGCTGCTGGTGCTTCGCCGGCGGGGATAACAGGAAGCGGCTGTTCAGCGCGAAGCGGCTGTTCAGCGCGCCTGGAGGTGAAGCGGCTGATCGAGGCGGAAGGTGAGGACGGTTTCCGAGGGTACTTTGACCTGGCTTCCGCGGGTGAGGACCTGGGTAGTGCCACCGGCGGCGGCTCCGGCGACGGCTCCGATGGCGGCTCCTTTTCCGCCTCCGGCGATGGCTCCGAGGAGGGTGCCGAGGACGGCTCCGCCGCCGAGCATTTCGGCGGTGCGGCGATTCTTACCGAGGCCTTCGCGGCCGGAGCGTTGGACGTCTTCGGTGCTGACGTTGTACTGGCGGCCGGAAAGGGTGACGGAATCGAGATCGAGGGCGAGTTGGGAGGTGCCGAGTCCGCCGGAGGAGGACTTGCGGATGGTGAGGCGGGCATCGGCTCCCTTGGGGATGAGGACGGCACCATCGGCGCCGAGGACATCGCGGTCAATGACGGCGGAGAAGGTTGCGCCTGAGGGGGCATTCGAAGAATCGATGTTTTCATTGGTGCGGACGGCAATTTCCGTGCCGGCGGGAAGAGTGGGGCCGGCGGAGGAAGACAACGTAGAGGGCAAGGGGGATGAAGAGGTCTGGCCGTCGCCGAAGGTGATGGATTGGACGTCGGAGATGTTGTAGCTGCGGGTTGCGCCGTTTTGGTCGAGGAAGGTGATGACGCGTGTGGTGCCGCTGAGGAAGGTTCCGGAAACGATGAGGCCGCTGCGTAGTTTGAGTTGATCGGAAGCGCCCCAGAGGAGGGAGGGCGCGAGAAGGCAGATCAGGGTTGCCAGTTTCATAATTAACCTCCATTTTCATGGTAGCTCGCGCTGGAGGGTCATCCGCCACTCGTCGACTTTCCGGCCTTTTTTGATGATGGCTTGGGGGATGGTTTCGGCGAGGGTGAAGCCGTTTTTCTCGAAGGCGCGGCGGCTGGGGTGGTTTCCGGTGAAGACGAAGGCGGCGATTCTCGAGAGATGCAGGTGATCGAAGGCGTAGCGGACGATGGCAGCGATGGCGGCGGCGCCGTAGCCTTTGCCCTGGAAGGGCTCGCCGATCCAGAGGCCGATGATGCCGGTGGTTCCATCGGGTTGCGGGCGGATATCGATGTTGCCGATGGGCCGGCTGGTCCGCGGCTCGAGGATGGTGAAGATGTGCTTTCCGCCCGCGCGTGTTTGGGCAGCGAAGGCGGCGATGCCGGCGCGGTAGTCCTCGAGGGATGCAGGGCCGTCCCAGACGAGCCAATCGGTGAGTGGGGAATGGTAGACGAGGGGAAAGAGCGCGGCGGCGTCGGATTCCTGGACGGGGCGGATGCGGATCATGCAGTGAGGATCTCGCGAATCTGGAGGGCGTGGCGGCTGGGGTGGACAGCGAGCAGGGCGAGGCACTCGGCGGCAGTGATGCGGCCGGCGACGGGGTGGAGGACGGTGACGGCGCGGAGGTCGTGAATGCGGGAGGCGACGAAGGCTTCGGTGCGGGCGCGGGATTCGAGGAAGGCGTCGATGGCCTGGTGGAGGCTGGAGAAACGGCCGGCGGGGATCATGGAGGGAGGGGCTTCGAACTTGCGTTTGCGGCTGGCGCCTTTGGCGACGATGAGGCGCTCGCGGTCGCGCGTGTCAGCGGGCGGGGCCGGCTGGGTTTGCTCGGTAATGAGAAGGAACATGGCGTTTTCGGCGAGGGCGACGTGCTCGACGATTTCGAGGATGGACCAGCGGCCGGGTTGGGGGCGGTCCGCGGCGGTTTCGGGGGTGACGCCCTGAAGGGCTTGGAGGAGGTCTTCCCTGCTTTGGCGCAGGGCGTCTGACCAAAAGAGATGGTCATCCTGGTCCATGCCTGATACTCTACTGCAATGCGCGTGCTGATGTTACTGATGTGGCTGCCGCAGTTGTACGGACAGGGCTCCCCGAAGTTGAATCCGGTGGTGGCCAGGATGGTGGGGGAGGTGTCGAGGGAGAGGATCGCGGAGACGATGGGGAAGCTCGCGTCGTTTGGGACGAGGGGGAATTTTTCGGCGGTGGACGATGAGGGGCATGGGATCGGGGCGGCGCGGCGGTGGCTGTACGCGCAGTTCGCGGCGGCAAGCCCGCGGCTGAAGGTGCGGCTGGACACCTATAAGGTGAAGAAGCAGCCGCGTGTGTTCAAGGACGTGGAGATCGTAAATGTGGTGGCGGTGCTCCCTGGGACGCGTTATCCGGAGCAGCAGATTCTGGTGAGCGGGCACTATGACACGTTGGGGAGGCTACCAAGACCGCCAGTGAAACCGGGGGAGGCGCCAAGGCCGTTGACCCTGGAGGAGGAGGAGAAGCGGGCGGCGGCTCCGGCTCCCGGTGTATCGGATGATGGGAGCGGGGTAGCGGCGGTGCTGGAACTGGCGCGGGTGTTGTCACAGTATGAATTCGAGAAGACCCTGGTGTTCGTGGCGTTCGCGGGAGAGGAACTCGGGCTGGTGGGGAGCAGGCTGTATTCGCAAAGGGCGAAGGCGGAAAAGCAGGAGATCGAGGCAGTGTTGAACAACGACATCATTGGAACGGAGGTGTCCGAGGACGGGCGGCGGATCAACCGAGCGGTGCGGATCTTTTCGGCCGGTCCTGGGGATTCGGTGTCACGGCAGCTTGCCGGGTACGTCCGGGAGGTGGGAGGGAGGTATTATCCCCGGATGGAGCCTTGGCTGATCTACCGGCCGGACCGGTTTGGGCGGGGCGGGGACCATAGCCCTTTCGCGGCGCAGGGATACGCGGCGGTGCGGTTCACGAGCGCGGTGGAGAACTACGCGCATCAGCATTCGGATAGCGATACGCTGGAGAACGCGTCGCCGGAGTACACGGCGAACGTGGCGCGTCTGGAGGCGGCGGTGGCAGCGAGCCTGGCGATGGCACCGAAGCCCGTGGACCCGACGGTGACGAGGACGGCAGGGGGGCGGACGGTGAGACTTCCGGACATCGGGCGAGGGAAAGCGTCGTACGACACGGTATTGGGGTGGAAGGACCCCGAACCGGCTCCGGATCTGGCAGGGTATGCCGTAGTGATGCGGGCTACGACAGCGCCCTACTGGGAGCGGGAGATCTTCGTGGGGAGGGAGACCAGCTACACGATGGAAGGAGTGGATATGGACAATTACGTGTTCGGGGTGAAAGCGATCGACGTGGAAGGAAACGAAAGCGTAGTATCCGTTTTCGTCGCGCCGGCGGGGGACAGCAACTACAAACGGAAGGTGGAGACGTACGAGTAAGGGCTGGATTTGTGGATTTTCCGACCCCTTTGGAGGCTTCCCGTAAAGTCAACCGTGTCTCTATGTTAGAAGGGAAAGAGGGCTGCGCGGGGGAGGATTTCCACGGGTTTTCCACAAGCTTTGCACTTCTCTTCGGACGTAGTAAAGCTAGCGATTTCAGGCAGTTGCGGAGATATTTAAAAGCCGGACTTTTTTTCTTGACTCGATTTGCCGTTCGCCGTAAGATCCAAATCAAACGAAGGATTTGTACGGATGCGAAACCGTCGAATCTGATTCTCCCAAAAACGTCCCCTGGTGAAGAGCCAGGGTCAAATGATGCAAATGCTCACCTTCGGGTGAGCATTTTGCTTGAGGGGGGCGGTGGGGGAAGGGCGGTCAAACGATTATTGGTTTCCAATCCGACCTATTCTGGTTGTGGAACTTTCCCGGATGACGGAACGTCCCTAAGAACGTCACAATCCTGAAGTCTCTAGTACATTCCTGTCGCGTAGACGATAATGGATTTAGTAAAGGTCATCCCTGCCGTGAGACTACACCCCTGTATTCCAGCTTTGCTTACTTTCGCCGCGGCGATTAGCGCCACCGGCCAGACCATGAATCGCCCGAAAGCGGGCCCGGTTGCCATCATGAAGTCCTCGGAGTTGAAGCCGGGGATGAAGGCGACGGCCTGGACGGTTTTCGAGGGAACCACGCCGGAAGCGGTGCCGGTGGAGATCATCGGACTGTGGAAGAACGCATGGGGACCGCGCCAGGACATCATCCTGGGGAAGATGGGCGGGAAGGCGCAAAGGACGAACGTAGCCGGGGGCATGAGCGGCAGCCCGGTATATATTGACGGGAAGCTGATCGGGGCGGTGGCGCTGCGGTTGAGCGTGTTCTCGCCGGACGCCATCTGCGGGATCACTCCAATCGAGTTGATGTTGGAAATCAACGACTTCGACAGATCGCGGCCAAGTGACGCGAAGGCACCGGACAAGCCGGGGGCGCGGGCGGGGCTGGAGGTTCCGGGCGAACTGCTGGCGAAAGTAGTGGAGGCGAGCGCTTCGGGAGCGGCGGTGAGCGGGACCCCGCTAATGACGCCGATCGAGACGCCGCTGACGCTTGCGGGGTTCAACGAAGCAACGCTGAGGGAGTTCGGGCCGCTGATGCGGCAGATGGGGCTGAACCCGGCGCAGGGAGGGGCGAGCGGAGCGCTGCTGGGTCCGAAGCCGGCGGCGGGATGGCGGACGGCATTGCAGCCTGGGGACCCGGTGGCGGGGGTGCTGGTATCGGGTGATATGTCGATGACGGGGCTGGGAACGGTTTCGTATAACGACGGGCGGCGGGTATTGGCGTTCGGGCATCCGTTTTTCAATCTTGGGCCGGTAGAGATGCCGATGGCGAAAGGTGAAGTGCTGATGACGCTGGGTTCGGCGTTCCAGCCGAACAAGATCGCCAACGCGACGGAGATCGTGGGGGCGCTGCACCAGGACCGGCATTCGGGGATCATGGGGGTGCTGGGAGACACGGCGGAGATGATTCCCGTGTCGCTCAAGGTGAGAAGTTTCACGGACAAGGATAAGGTTGAGAAAACAAAGGAGTTTCAGTTCCACGTTTTTGTCCAGCAGAAGTGGACGCCATTTCTGATGATGATCACGCTGTTCAATTCGATCAGCGGGGTAAACGACTTTTCGGACGAGGTAACGTACCGTTTCAGCGGGAACGTGGAAATGGACGGGCACCAGCGGTTGAGTTTGACGACGATGCAGGCACCGAGCGAGCTGCCGGTGCCGGCTCCGATGATGCTGGCGGGATGGTGGGCGGACAAGTTCAACCGATTGTTTCTGAACGCCGTTCAGACGCCGAAGCTGAAGAGGGTGGACGCGACGGTGGACCTGCTGCCACAGCGGCGGATTGCGACGATTGACAACGCCTGGCTGGAGCAGACGGAGGTGGCGCCGGGGGCGACGATCACGGGGAAGGTGTTCCTGCGGCCTTTCCGCGGGGAGCGGATCGCGCGGGAGATCCAGATCCACGTGCCGGCAAGCCTGGCGAAGGGGACGCACCGGATCCTGTTGAGCGACGCGGATACGCTGAACCGGATGCAATCGGCGGCGGGGATGGCGAACCGGTATATCGACATTCCGCAGACGGTATCGCTGATCAACCAGGAGCGGTCGAATAACAAGCTGTACGTATCGCTGATCGAAGCGAGGCCGACGGTGTTCACGGAAGACAAGACGATGCCGAGCCTGCCGGCATCGGTTTTGAACGTGCTGCAAAGCGGGCAGACGCAGAACCACACGTTCATCACGTCGGGCGAGTCGGCGACGGAGCAGGAATCCATTCCATTTGATTTTGTAGTCAACGGAAGCTACAACCTGAAGATCACGGTCAAGTAATCACTCATGCAAAAAACTCGTTCGCTGTACCTCGCGGGACTCGCGCTGGCTATGTGCGGCTATGCCGTGGAGACGAAATTCTGGCAGCAGTATGAAGCGGCCGATTATGAGAAGGCGACGCTGCACGATGTTTCGTTGAGGAGCGACGGACGGCTGACGCTGGCTCCGGTGTTCCGGGAGATTTACGACACGTCGGCGGCGTATTTATGGGCGGTGGCCGAGGACAGCAGGGGGAATTTGTACGTAGGCGGGGGATCGGCGGGAGCGAGCAGGGCGAAGGTGTTTCAGGTGGAACCGAACGGGAAGGGGAAGGCGCTGGCGGAGTTGGAAGGATTGGAGATTCACGCTATCGCCGTGGACAAGCAAGACCGGGTGTACGCGGCAACATCGCCGGACGGGAAGGTGTACCGGGTAGGGTCAGACGGGAAGGCGGCGGTGTTTTATGACCCGAAGGCGAAGTACATCTGGGGGATGGCTTTCGATTCGAAGGGGGACCTGTTTGTCGCGACGGGGGATGAAGGGAAGGTGCACAAGGTTGGGGCGGACGGGAAGGGCGTGGTGTTTTTCCAGACGGAAGACACGCACGCGCGGTCACTGGCGGTGGATGGGAAGGACAACCTGATTGTGGGGACAGAGCCGGGAGGTTTGATTCTGCGGGTATCGGCGGCTGGGGAGGGATTTGTCGTATACCAATCTTCGAAGCGGGAGATCACAGCGGTGGCAGTGGCCAAGGACGGAACGGTGTATGCGGCGGGAGTGGGGAACAAGACGCCGGCGGCATTGCCGGCACCGGCGGTGACGCCGATGCCGAAGCCTTCGCCAGTTGCTTCGGCGAGCACATCGGCGGCCGCGCGGCCACAGCCGGCGCTGCTGCCTCCGACGCTGAGTCCATCGGCGTCGATTGCGGGAGGGAGCGAGGTGTACCGGATTGAGCCGGATGGGGCTCCGCATGAAGCATGGCGGCACTCGTCGGATGTGGTGTATGCGATCGGATTTGATGGGCATGGGAAGGTGCTGCTGGGGACCGGGAACCGCGGCCGGATCTACCGGCTGGAATCGGACCGGGTGTACACGCAGGTGGTGGATTCGACCTCGACACAGATCACGGGGATGCTGGGCTCGCGCAGGGGCGGGGTATATGTGGTGTCGGCGAACATCGGGAAGCTGTTCCGGCTGGGACCGGAGTTGGATAAGGAAGGCACGGTGGAGAGCGAAGTGTTCGATGCGGGCGCGTTCTCGTATTGGGGGCGTGCGCGGCTGGAAGGCAAGGGGTTGACGGGAGTGAGCCTGGAGACGCGAAGCGGGAATCTGGACCGGCCGCAGAAGAACTGGAGCAAGTGGGAGGCGGTGAGGCTGAGTCCGGACACGGGGAGGTCCGGGGCTCCGGCGGCGCGGTTTCTGCAATACCGGCTGAAGCTGACGGCGCTTGCGGACGGGGGCTCGCCGGAGGTATCGCTGGTGGAACTGGCGTATTTGACGAAGAACGTGGCGCCGGAGGTGCGCGAGGTGGAGACGACGCCGGCGAATTACAGGTTTCCGAATCCGGTAGCGAGCACGAGCACGACGCCGCCGAGCCTGACGCTGCCCGCGCTAGGGCAGCGGAGGAGCAGCAGCGGGGGGATCTCGCTCGATTCGTCGTCAAACACATTGAACTACGCGAAGGGATATATTGGGGCGCGGTGGCGGGCGGATGACGAAAACGGAGACACGCTGGAGTACAGGGTAGAGATCCGGGGAGTGGGAGAAAAGGAGTGGAAACTCCTGAAAGACAAAGTGAAGGAGCGGAACCTGAGCTGGGATTCGACGGGGTTTGCGGATGGGGAGTACCAGGTGCGGGTGACGGCGTCGGATGCGCCGGACAATCCGCCGGCGCAGGCGCTGAGTTCGTCGCTCGAGAGCGATACGTTCACGATCGACAACACGCCGCCGCAGATTACGGAATTGAGCGCGACGGAACAAGGCGGGAAGATATTGTTGAAGTTCAAGGCGAAGGACGCACGGAGCGTAATCGAGAAGGCGGAGTATGCGGTGAACGGGGGCAGTTGGATACCGTTGCAGCCCGTGACGCGGCTGTCGGATTCGCTGGAACTGGAGTACGCGGTGACAGTGGAGCGGCCGGCGGGGGCAGGCGAGGTGATTCTCGCGGTGCGGGCGGCGGATGAATTCGAGAACCAAACGGTAAGCAAGACAAAAGCGCCATAATTCGGCAAGTGGATCTCAGCACGCCATTGATGTACGTCAAAGGTGTCGGCCCGGCGCGGGCCGACATGCTGGAGGCGAAAGGCCTTTCGACGGTGGAGGACCTGCTGGCGTATGCGCCGTTCCGGTATGAAGACCGGACGAACGTAAAGCCGCTGGCGCAGTTGGCTCCCGGGGAGATGGCGACGACGATCGCGGAGGTGGCGTCAGTGAAGTCGTCGCAATTGCGGCGGCGGACGGCGCTGTTTGAAGCGCGATTCCAGGATGCCTCGAGGGCGGCGCTGGTGGGGAAGTGGTTTCACGGCGATTATCTGAAGACGGTGCTGGTGCCGGGGACGCGGGTGGCGCTGTACGGGAAGATCGAACTCGATTCGTATACGGGCGAGTTGACGGTGCTGCATCCGGAGTTCGAGATTTTGGGCTCGGACGATGAGGGCGAAGCGGCGATCCACTTAGGGCGGATCGTGCCGATTCACGAGGCGGCGGGGAAGATTACGCCGCGGGTGATGCGGACGCTGTTGTGGAGAATATGCGAGTCGCTGCCGGCGCTGGAGGATCCGCTGCCGGAATCGATTCGGAGGGAACTGCGGCTGCCGGAACATGGGACGGCTTTCCGGGAGCTGCACTTTCCGAAGGCGGGGGAGGATCTGCGGCAGTTGAATGCGTTCCGGTCTCCGGCGCAGTTCCGGCTGATCTTCGAGGAGTTCTTCTGGCTGCAATGCGGACTGCAATTGCGGCGAAGCAAGGTGAGGCTGCAACCGGGGATCGCGTTCGGGCTGACGGACCGGGTGCGGGAACAGATCAAGGCGATGCTGCCGTTCAAGCCGACGGGGGCGCAGAAGCGGGTGCTGGGGGAGATTGCGAAAGACATGTCGGCTCCGCACCCGATGAACCGGCTGCTGCAAGGGGACGTGGGGTCGGGGAAGACGCTGGTGGCGGCGGAGGCGGCGATCATAGCGATCGAGAACGGGTATCAGGTGGCGGTGCTGGCTCCGACGGAGATATTGGCGGGGCAGCATTATTTGTACTTCAAGAACCTGTTTCACAAGCTGGGGTATGTGGCGGTGCTGTTGACGGGGTCGTCGAGCGCGCGGGAGAAGGGGAAGTTGAAGGAACTGGTGGCGCAGGGACTGGTGCAGATTGTCATCGGGACGCATGCGCTGCTCGAGGAGGACGTGGCGTTCAAACGGCTGGGGCTGGCCATCGTTGATGAACAGCACAGGTTCGGAGTAATGCAGCGGCTGCGGCTGATGGAAAAGGGGATCACGCCGGATATTCTGGTGATGACGGCGACGCCGATTCCCCGGACGCTGTCGCTGACGTTGTACGGGGATCTGGATGTATCGGTGATTGACGAGATGCCGCCGGGACGGAAGCCGGTGTTGACGCGGCATGTTTCGGAAGACCGGATCGAGATGGTGTGGAGCTTCGTGAAGAAGGAGATTGAACAGGGGCGGCAGGCGTATGTGGTGTATCCGGTGATTGAGGAATCGGAGACGGCGGCGCTGAAGGCGGCGGAGAAGATGTACCGGCATTTGAATGAGGTGGTGTTTCCGAATTTGCGGATCGGGCTGTTGCACGGGCGGATGTCCGCGGATGATAAAGAAGAAGCGATGGCGGGGTTCAAGCGGGGGGACGTGCAGGTACTTGTATCGACGACGGTGATCGAAGTAGGCGTGGATGTGCCGAATGCGAGCGTGATGGTGATTGAGCAGGCGGAGCGGTTCGGGTTGGCGCAGTTGCACCAGTTGCGGGGGCGCGTGGGGCGAGGTGCGGCGCAGAGCCACTGCATATTGGTGACGGGGCGGTTGAATGATGCGAGCCGGGAGCGGATCCGGACGATGGTGGATTCGAGCGACGGGTTCCATATTGCGGAGATGGATTTGAAGCTGAGAGGGCCGGGGGAGTTTTTCGGGACGAAGCAATCGGGGCTGCCGTCGCTGCGGATTGCGAACTTGCTGCGGGATACGGAGTTGCTGAATGTGGCGCGGCAGCAGGCGGTGGCGTTTCTGGAGAATCCGCCGGATGAACGGGAGAAGGAGCGGGTGTTGGGGTATTTGCGGGATCACTGGCAGAAGCGGTACGGGCTGGCTCGGGTGGGGTAGGTGGGGGTGTTTGATTTTGGGGCTGACTGTATCCGAATCGCGTTATTGGCGATTTCGTAGGGCGGTGTGGAATCGGAGGGTTCCAGAACGCGCGCACGTGTGGACTTCCGGCTCCAACCCGGAATTCTCTTGCTCCCAACTTCCGGTTGGCGCGTAATTCGGGCCTTACGATCGAAAGCTCTACCCTTGCCGACCAGGACGGAGCTATGACCGGACACCAGCGCGAGGGCTCCACAAGCCCAGGGTCCGGCAGGGCGATTGGATGACCATCGGCGACATGAATTAAGACCTCGACGATTCTCACGGACTGAGCCTGAACACGCTTTGTTCATGAGGCCGGCTTGTGCAACAAGACCTTGATCGTCTACAATTGTTGTTAATCTAGGCATATGGGAAAGCCAACCGACCTTGTCCAAGGCACTCTTGATCTGTTGATCCTCAAGGCTATCTCGATCGAGCCGAAACATGGCTGGGCGATCGCCAAGCGCATCCAACAGGTTTCACAAGAAGCGCTCCAGATCCAGCAGGGGTCCCTGTACCCGGCGTTACACCGTCTGGAGCAGCAGGCCTGGATCAAGGCCGAGTGGCGCCCGACCGAGACCGGGCGAATGGCAAAGTTCTACTCCCTTACGCGTTCGGGACGGAAGCAACTGGAAAGGGAATTGGCCAACTGGGTTCGTCTGTCGGCGGCCATCAACATAGTAGTCCAGGAGGCTTAGCAATGCGGATTCTGGACAAAGCCCGATTGCGGCTTCGATCGCTGTGCCGCCGCCGGAATGTCGACGTCGAGCTCGAAGCCGAACTTCGTTTTCACCTGGATCAGCTCATTGAAGAGAACATTTCATCCGGTATGCCACCCGAGGAGGCCCGCCGGGCCGCGCAGCGCGTTATCGGAGGCATCACGCAGTACAAGGAGGAGTGCCGGGATATGCGCCGCGTAAACTTTGTCGAGGATCTTCTGAGAGACGTACGTTACACGATTCGATCTTTAGGCAAGAGTCCCGGGTTCACGGGAGTTGTCGTCGCCACGCTGGCGCTTGGGATTGGAGCAAACACTGCCATCTTTACAATCGTGCGCGGAGTGCTACTGCGGCCACTCGGCTATCCCAAACCCGATCAGTTGATGTATCTGACGGCGGAAGCACCGGCCATTGGGAGCACCCGAAGTGCGCTCTCTACGCCAGAGTACATCGAGTTCCGCCAGATGAACCGGTCGTTCGCTGAGGTCGGCGCATATTCGACCGGCGGCACGGCGTACACAACGGGCGAGGTCAATCTCACGACCGGGGGGCGGCCTCTGCGGGTTCGCTCGATCTCCGTCGATGCACATTTGCTCAATGCGCTCGACATTCAGCCGGAGCAGGGACGCTTCTTTAGTGACGAAGAAACCACACATTGGACTGGGACGTTACCGCCGCCGATTGCAATTCTCTCCCACGAATTGTGGCGAACCGCGTTTGGAGAACGACCGCTGATCGGGCAAAAAGTGGAGATCGACGGCCGCCCTCACGAAATCGTCGGCATTATGCCCTCTGGGGCTGACGTCATGGATCACCACACGCAGGTTTGGTTACCCCTCTGGTTACCCCCGAACATGGCATCGCAACGCGAGGCGCATGTCCTCTACGTCATCGCGCGCCTGAAAGACGGCGTCACCGCCAGGAGGGCGCAGACAGAGATGAGCGCATTTCTGGAAAACTGGAGCGACCGTGCCGACACGCGAGAGCATGTGCCCACGAACCATCCCCTGCGCTCAGGAGACCACACCCTCGAGTTACGGCCGTTGCAGGATGCGATCGTTGGGAATGCCAGCCGCCCGATCTGGGTTTTGCAGGCCGCCGTGGGATTCGTGCTGCTCATCGTCTGCGCGAATCTTGCGAACCTGGTAATGGCTCGCGCCGGTTCCCGCAGACGTGAGTTTGTACTGCGCACTGCTCTTGGCGCCAGCCGCGGGCGGCTGCTCCGGCAATCGGTAACCGAAGGTGCGGTGATGTCGGTAGCGGGCGGCATTCTGGGCGTGTGGCTGGCCGGCGCTTGTGTGCGGGCGTTGATCCGTACTTACCCGACCGGCATGCCACGGATGAGCGAGCTTACGATTGATTTGCCCGTTCTGATGATCGCGCTCGGCCTCTCGATCGGGACTGCCCTGCTTTTCGGATTCGTATCGCTCGGGCGCGCGAGAACGAGGAGCCTGGTGACTGCACTCAAGGAGGGCGGTAGGGGTGCCAGTGGCGCCTGGCGTCAGCACGCCCGTCGTGGGCTTGTGATCACCCAAGTCGCTTTCGCGGTGATGCTGGTTATCGGAGCAGGTTTGCTAGGCCAGACAGTCTACAACCTCACGAGGATCGATGCAGGATTTGACCGGTCGCGGCTGGTGACGTTCGCGATGACATTGCCGATGGCGAATTCCGAGCCCGAGACACGCGCGCAGGCATATCAACGCGTTCTCGACAGGCTTCGCTCCGTACCGGGCATACTGGGAACGGCGGGCATGTCTGGTCTGCCGCCGAACCGAACTCCGGATGCAATCACTACCGCTATTGAGAACTACATCTCCGATGCTGGAAAGCCCTTTGCGAGCGTCGACTACTACCAATTCGTCATGGGCGACTATTTCGGAACGATGGGCATCCCGATTGTCGCCGGCCGCGGCTTCGAGCGAACCGACAACGTGTCTGCAGGCAAAGTCGTGGTCGTCAATCAGACTCTTGCGAAAAGGATCTGGAAGGGGCAGAACCCGATTGGCCGGCGTCTGCGGCCTCCGGGTGGTTCATTCGGCGCCGATGCTGATGTCTGGCATACGGTGATCGGAGTAGCCAAGGACGTCAGGCAGCGCGGCGTGGAGCGCCCGGCAGGAACGGAACTTTACGTATCCCTGGACCAGCACGGCGTCGCTCCGCCGAGTATGAACCTGGTGATGCGCACGACGCTACCGGCGGCCGCGCTGTCAGGGACAATCGAGCGAATCGTACGGGAAGTGGACCCCGCGGTTCCCGTCGTGCGGCTTCGCGACATGGATTCGGTGTTCACCGATTCCATTCGCCGGCCGAGACTCCTCGCGCAGCTATTGGGCGCATTTGCAGGGCTGGCGCTGCTATTGGCGGCCATCGGCACTTACGGTGTGCTCTCCTACATGGTGACGGAGCGGCGGCGCGAGATCGGCATTCGGGTCGCCCTCGGTGCAACTCGCTCCGACGTGCTCACCGGGATCCTGAAGCAAGGGCTTCAGGTCACGGCGATCGGTGTCGCGATTGGCCTTGCAAGCGCGCTTGCCGTTAATCGGCTGATTGCGTCCCTGCTGTTTGGCGTGCAGCCGACCGATACCGTGACGATCAGCCTTGTGATCGCGACGATTGCGGCAGTGGCGGTGGTCGCCAGCTGGCTGCCGGCGTGGCGCGCATCGCGGCTCGACCCGAACATCGTGCTCAGAGATGAGTAACAGCCTGAGACGCTCTCTTACACCGTAATGTATGGCTGGATTGTCGCTACACGGAAGCTGAGGCCTGCGAAGCGGCGTTAACCAGAAGGCGCCAGGAAAGCCAGATGCCGATTACCCACTGCTGACGGTTGCAGTGTTTAGCGGTAGCTTCCGGATCGTCGCCTATCCGGAGGTTGGCCCGAAACGGCTCCCGGCGAAACGTAGAGGCCAAGTCGCGAGTTTGGGGATTCAGGGGAGGGTGAAGGTGCTGCGGGGTTCGGCGCGTTGTTGCTGCCGCGGCATCGAAGTGGGCGTGGACGTGCCGAATGCGAGCGTGATGGTGATTGAGCAGGCGGAGCGGTTCGGGTTGGCGCAGTTGCACCAGTTGCGGGGGCGCGTGGGCCGGGGTGCGGCGCAGAGCCACTGCATATTGGTGACCGGGCGGTTGAGTGACACGAGCCGGGAGCGGATCCGGACGATGGTGGATTCGAGCGACGGGTTCTATATTGCGGAGATGGATTTGAAGCTGAGGGGGCCGGGGGAGTTTTTCGGGACGAAGCAATCGGGGCTGCCGACGCTGCGGATCGCGAATCTGCTGCGGGATACGGAGTTGCTGAATGTGGCGCGGCAGCAGGCGGTGGCGTTTCTGGAGAATCCGCCGGATGAAGGGGAGAAGGAGCGGGTGTTGGGGTATTTGCGAGATCACTGGCAGAGGAGGTACGGGCTGGCTCGGGTGGGGTAGGTGTGGGTTTTTGATTTGGGGGCCGGTGTGGAATCGGAGGATTCCAGAACGCGCGCAACCCCTTGCTCCCAACTTCCGGCTAGCGCGTCATACGCCCGGAACTCCGACGATATTCATTGTCCTCGAATCTGCCAACCCGGCACCGAGGCGTTCAACAACTAATTAGCGCATTCGTACTAGTCGAAAGCTGTGCAAAGGAGGGATTCTCTCTCCATACGTGAACGGCAGTTATGCTGCGTTGCCTGTGCAGGGTACGTCGTGCTGCCATCGCACTCCGAGCACGGAGAAACCTCGTTCCAGTAGAAACTCAGCCCACAGGGTGAACGTCTTCGAATCCGTGACAACAACGCCAGTATTCGGTACTGTGAAAGGAGAGGTAAGGAACCGGGCATCAATGAACCTGACTGTAGAAATTCCGGACGACGTGGCCAAGCGCCTCAGCGCGGGAGGGGGCGATCTTTCCCGACGCGCCCTTGAGGCATTGGTCGCTGAAGAATACCGCCAGGGGCGCCTTAACAAGCCCGACCTCCGCCGTTTGCTCGGCTTCACGACGAGCGATCAGATCGATACGTTTCTCAAGGCTCACGAAGTCTGGATTGATTACACGATCGAGGATCTGGAGCGAGAACGCGCAGGGCTTCAACACCTGGGCTTCTAGTGATGTTGCTGGTTATCGCTGACACCAGCCCCATCCGTTACCTGGTGCAGATCGGGCATATCGATCTTCTTCACAGCCTCTTTGAAGCAGTCTCGATTCCGACTGAAGTGGCGCGCGAACTTGGCGACCCCTCGGCTCCCTGGCGGTCCAGGCGTGGATCGAATCGTCGCCAACATGGTTGAGTGTGCATGAAGCGGTGGACAACGACGATCCGGGCCTCGCCGCTCTCGATCCCGGCGAACGCTCCGCCATCTCGCTTGGGATCACGCTCAAGGCCGATCTCATTCTCATCGACGAGCGCAGAGGTTATGCGGCCGCCGTGAGTAAGGGTCTGGAAGCCACCGGCACGCTCGGCATCCTGGACCTCGCCGCCAAACGGAAGCTGATCGATCTGCGCGGCGCCGTCGAGCAGCTGAAGCAGACGAATTTCCGCTATCGCAAAGAAATCATTGAACGTCTGCTAGCGCAGCACCGGGATGGGTAAAAAGGCCCATTCTCCAGTTCCCGAATCGTCGGCTATCCGGAGATTGGCTCGAAACGGCTACAGGCGACGTAGACGCCAACCGTTGCTTGCTGTTGCGGGCGAGTAACCGACCGTGGGTTTTGCCCTGGAGTGGGGTGGGGTAAGGTTAATAGTTACGATGCGAGTGATTGGCGGAGAGTTCCGGTCGCGGCGGTTGAAGGCGGCGCCGGGGATGACGTGCGGCCGACGCCGGACCGGTTGCGGGAGACGCTGTTCAACATCCTGGCGCCGTGGATTGAGGGGGTGACGTTCGTGGACGCGTATGCGGGGACGGGGGCGGTAGGGATTGAGGCGGTGAGCCGGGGGGCGGCGCGGGCGATTCTGATGGAGAAGAGCCGGCAGGCGCTGGAGGTGTTGGAAGAGAACGTCGCGAGTTTGGGGATTCAGGGGAGAGTGAAGGTGCTGCGGGGTTCGGCGCGGTTGTTGCTGCGGCGGCACGAGGGGATATCGTGTTTCCGGATCCGCCGTATGGGGAGCAACTTCCGGTTAGCGCGTTATAGCGGAGGAATCCGGACGGAGCACATGAGCGGGATGACTTCTCGTCCAACTGGCATGGTGTAGACTCAAATCATGCAACGAACGCAACGCCTGACCGCCATCGTCGAGCGAGAAGACGATGGCTTCGTCTCGTTGTGCCCGGAGTTCGACATCGCCAGCCAAGGCGCCTCTATCGAAGAGGCCCGGGCAAACCTGGTCGAAGCACTGACGCTGTTTTTCGAAACAGCGGACCCGTCCGAGGTGAGGCGGCGATACCACGGCGACGTGCTTGTGACCCAAGTCGAGGTCCCGGTTGGGTAGGCTTCGAGTCCTTTCGGGCCTGGACATCTGCCATATTCTCGAACAGTATGGTTTCCTCCCGGTCCGCCAGCGCGGCAGTCACCGTATCATGCAAAAGCGGACAGAGAGTACGACCATCACGGTTCCGGTTCCGGTTCCACTTCACAATCCCGTCCGAGCAGGCACGCTGTCGAGCATAATCCGACAATCCGGGTTGCCGCGGTCGCTTTTCGAATAGGCCCCCGATCCCCGCTGACACACGTCATGAACCGGGATGGGGACTACACGCTGATGTGGATTGGCTGGTTTCCGAGAAACCCATTTCAGGAGGGCCAAGGGCTGTCATGGCGAGCCGGCCCACGAGGGAGCCGTTCAGAAACGAGCCGGGGAAGATTGGACTGGGAGGAACGGATGGATGCCCCAACGAGTCACAATCCTCGGGGGCACCTGAGTGTGCGTGCCGAGTTCAGCTGCGACAGCGGCTAAGCCGTCGATCTCACTCGCAACTCTTTGCTCCAACCATACCTGGTTCGGGTAAAGCCAACTCTCGACATGCAAGACCGCTTCGGCCTGCGCCTGACTGTTAGCCGCAGAGTTCGGCTTGAAAGACGGATCGTCGATTATCTCTAAGATGGAGTGGGCGAAGCTGTAACGTTGCTCCATTGACAGGCTAGGCCTGCCCTTTACCCGTAACAGCCTCGGGGCAAATGTCATTCGGCATCATCGGCATCATCGGAATTCCGAAGTGCGAATCCTTCACACATGAGTAGAAGTTGCGAAAAACCTTCCCACATCAGTTGGT
>WBZR01001910.1_pt1 | contig 23649 bp, 22 predicted proteins | sample 5204231 | NCBI WGS metagenome assembly WBZR01 (sample SAMN12412403, study PRJNA552823) | activated sludge metagenome | isolation source: activated sludge from anammox sidestream of wastewater treatment plant... | place: USA: Virginia | collected 2017-08
GTTGCAGTCGTGTATGCGGCCTTGGGGCGAGCGGCTGGCGCTCGGGCCATGATGGAATCCGCCGGGACGAAGCCACACGTTCAATCGGCCGCACAGGGCCAGAAGTGTTATCGGCTTGCTCGTCCCGGGTATCGACTCGTTTGCCATCGACGTCACCCGGTGCAACGCGGGGTGGGAACTCAGGACGCCAACGTGCTAGGCACGCTGACGTGATCGGGGTCGAAGCGGGATCGGTGATGCTCTGACCTACCCCCCCGTTTTCAGTGCCAGTCCGACTTCAGTAGAGTCCGCCAACCCAGCGAGGGCGGACATGAAGAAGCGGTTCACCGAAGAACAGATCATCGGCTTTCCGAAGCAGGCTGCGGCCGGGGCACCGATCAAGGAGCTGTGCCGCAAGCACGGTTTCAGCGACGCCTCGTTCTACCTGTGGCGGCGCAAGTTCGTCGGGATGGACGTGCCCGATGCCAAGCGCTTGAGGGTGGCCCGGCGATGCGTTGGCAGTGCCGCGGTCGCGCGTGGCTGCGCTCAGCGATTGCGGTAGGTGATGCGGCCCTTGGTGAGGTCGTACGGGGTCATCTCGACCTTGACCTTGTCGCCGGTGAGGATGCGGATGTAGTTCTTGCGCATGCGACCGGAGATGTGGGCGGTGACCACGTGACCGTTCTCGAGCTTCACGCGGAAGACCGTGTTGGGAAGGGTCTCCAGGATCGTGCCTTCCATCTCGATGACGTCGTCTTTGGACATGCGTGCCTTGCGGTTGCGGGTTTTGCGGCCAAGAAAGCCCGCGATTCTGCCACGTTTGGGCGGTGGCTGGAAGCGCGCGGCCGGGCCGGCTGCGCCAGCACGCGGGTGCGGACTGCGCTGGCGTCTCAGCCGGCGAGGTCGCGGGCGCGGCGCAGCGGGAAGTCGCCGGTCCAGTGGCCGCCGCGGCCCGGCTGGGTCACCAGCCTGGCCACCTCGGCGCAGAAGCGCGCGCGCGGCAGCTCGCGCGCGCCGAGCGTGAACAGGTGGGGCGAGGCGAGCTGGGCGTCGAGCAGCGGAAACCGCCACTGCGCCAGCGCCGCGCACAACGCGAGCAGCGCGACCTTGGAGGCGTTGCTGCGCGCGCTGAACATCGACTCGCCATAGAACATGCGGCCGACGGCCACGCCGTAGATGCCGCCGACGAGTTCGTCGCCGTCCCATGCCTCGACGCTGTGGGCGTGGCCGAGTTCGTGCAGGTGCACGTAGGCCTGGATCATCGCCGGGGTGATCCAGGTGCCGTGCTGGCCCGCGCGTGGCGCGGCGCAGGCCTGCATCACCTGGGCGAAGGCGCTGTCCGCGCGCAGCGACCATGGGCATTGCCGCAGCCAGCGGCGCAGGCGTCGTGGCACGTGCGGCTGCGCGGTGTCGAATACGGTGCGCCGGGCGGGCGACCACCACAGGATCGGCTGGTCGGGCGCAAACCACGGGAAGATGCCTTCGCGGTAAGCCAGCAGCAGGCGCTGCGGGCTGAGGTCGCCGCCTGCGGCGAGCAGGCCGTCGGGCTCGCGCAGGGCCGACGCGACCGGCGGAAACGGTTGCAGGGTTTGGCTGTCCAGCAGCGGCAGGCGGGTCATGCGTGGGCCTGCGGCGTGCGCTGGGCGTAAGGCGAGTGGGCGAGCAGCTGCGCGTGGTACTGGTCCAGCAGCGGGGTCTCGCGCTGCAGCGCACGTGCGACCGCCTCGCGCAACGCCGGATCGGCGATCCAGTGGAACGAATGCGTGGCCACCGGCAGGAAGCCGCGTGCGACCTTGTGTTCGCCGCCGGCCCCGGGTTCAAAGCGGGCCAGGCCCTCGCGCAGGCAATAGTCGATGCCCTGGTAGTAGCAGGCTTCGAAGTGCAGGCCGGGGACGTGTTCGCGCGCGCCCCAATAGCGCCCGTAGAGCGTGGTCGAACTGCGCAACAGGAGTGCGCCCGCGATTGCGTGGCCGTTGCGCCGGCACAGCACCGCCACCACCTGGCGCGGCAGGCTGCGGCCGAGGTGGCGCAGGAACTCCTCCGTGAGCGCCGGATGGTTGCCCTTGGCGTCGAAGGTGGCGAGGTAGAACTCGTGCAGCGCACACCAGTCGGCATCGTCGAGTTCGTCGCCGTGGCGGATCTCGCAGCGCACCCCGGCCGCTGCGACCTGGGCCCGTTCACGACGGATGTTGTTGCGCTTGTGGTGGCTGAGCGCGCCCAGATAGTCGTCGAAGCGCTGCCAGCCGGCGTCGTTGCGCCAGTGGAATTGCCAGCCCGTGCGCGCGAGCCAGGCGTGGCCGGTGCATGCGGCCGCGTCGGCGTCGTTGGCGAAGTTCAGGTGCGCCGAGGACAGCCGCAGGCGCCGCGCCTCGTCGCGGATCAGCTCGACCAGCAGGGCACGCAGCGTCGCGGCGCGGGCGCCGGAACCGACCAGCAGGCGCGGGCCGCACACGGGCGAGTAGGGCACGGCGCACAGCAGCTTGGGGTAGTAGTCGAGCCCGTGCGCGGCCCAGGCCTGTGCCCACGACCAGTCATACACGAACTCGCCATGCGAGTTGGTCTTGAGGTACAGCGGCGCGGCCGCGACCAGCTCCCCGGCCTCGTGCACGAGCAGGTGGTGCGGCTGCCAGCCCGCCTCGGCGCGGATGCAGCCGTGCCGTTCGAGCCCGGCGAGGAACGCATGCGAGACGAAGGGATTGTCATCGCCGCACAGGCGGTCCCATGCCGCCGCGTCGGTGGCATCGAGTGTGTTGTGGAAACCTGCTTGCGCCATGGCAGCTTGCGCGGTCGGCATTGACGCGCCTGTGCATCCGAGGTTGCGCCGCGTCCGCGGCGGCAGTGCATGTTCCGCCGGCCACGCGCCGCGCTCAAGCGGCGCGGCTCAGCTCTGGTCGAGGAACCGCTCCGCATCGAGCGCGGCCATGCAGCCGAACGCGGCCGAGGTCACCGCCTGGCGGTAGACCTGGTCGGCGACGTCGCCCGCGGCGAACACGCCGGGCACGCTGGTGGCGGTGGCGTTGCCGTCGATGCCGCTGCGGATCACGATGTAGCCGTTCTTCATCTCGAGCTGGCCGGCGAAGATCGCGCTGTTGGGCGAGTGGCCGATCGCGATGAACACGCCGGTGGCGGCCAGCTCGCGGCTGGAGCCGTCCTGCGTGCTGCGGATGCGTGCGCCGGTGACGCCGGACTCGTCGCCGAGCACTTCGTCGAGCGCATGGTTCCAGATGATCTCGACCTTGCCCGCGCGTTGCCGCTCGAACAGCTTGTCCTGCATGATCTTCTCGGCGCGCAGCTTGTCGCGCCGGTGCACCAGCGTGACCTTGCGGCAGATGTTGGCCAGGTACAGCGCTTCCTCGACCGCGGTGTTGCCGCCGCCGACCACCACCACGTCCTGTTCGCGGTAGAAGAATCCGTCGCAGGTGGCGCAGGCCGACACGCCCTTGCCCTTGTAGTGTTCCTCCGAGGCCAGGCCGAGATACTTGGCCGTGGCGCCGGTGGCGACGATGAGCGCATCGCACGTGTATTCGCCCGAATCGCCCACCAGCCGGAACGGCCGCCGAGACAGGTCGGCTGTATGGATATGGTCAAAAACCATGCGCGTGTTGAAGCGCTCCGCATGCTCGGCCATGCGCTGCATGAGCTGCGGGCCTTGCAGGCCTTCGACGTCGCCGGGCCAGTTGTCGACGTCGGTGGTGGTCATCAACTGGCCGCCCTGCGCGAGTCCGGTGATGAGGGTGGGCGCAAGGTTGGCGCGCGCGGCATAGATCGCGGCCGTGTATCCGGCCGGGCCGGAACCGAGGATGATGAGTCGCGAGTGCGTGGGGGTGCTCATGTATAATCCGGCGCCGCTCAAGAGCGGCATTTTCTTGGTGTTTGCTGCATGACGCGACGGGCGCGTGGCGCCGGCGCGGGCTTCGGTTGCTGTCGAGCCGGCCAGCCGCATCGCGGTGGCCGGCGCACGGCAGTGGCCGCAGCATGGGGCGAACCCCGGCGTGATTCAAGGTATTCGTGGTCCCTGCGTTTCATCATCCTGCGAGGAATTTGCAATGCGTATCGGCGTACCTGCGGAAACCAAGACCCTGGAAGGGCGCATCGCGCTCGTGCCCGCGGCCTGTGGCGATCTGGTTCGACATGGTCATGAGGTGTTCGTGCAGGCCGGGGCCGGCCTCAAGAGCGGTTTCAGCGACGCCGACTACGAGCGCGTCGGGGTCAAGATCGCGGCCAATGCGAAGAAGCTGTATGAAGCCGGCCAGATGATCGTCAAGGTCAAGGAGCCGATCGCGGGCGACCTCAAGTACCTGCGCAAGGACCATCTGCTGTTCTGCTATCTACATCTGGCGGCCGAGCCCAAGCTGACCCAGCGTCTGCTCGACATCGGCCTCACCGGCATCGCCTTCGAGTCGGTGCAGGATGACGACGGTTCGCTGCCGCTGCTGGCGCCGATGTCGGTGATCGCGGGCCGCATCGCGACCCAGGTCGGCACCCACCTGCTGCACCAGCCGATGGGTGGCAAGGGCAAGCTGCTCGGCGGCCTGCCGTCGACCGAACGCGGCAAGGTGGTGGTGCTGGGCGCGGGCGCGGCCGGTGGCAACTCGGCGATCCTCGCCGCTGCCGGTGGTGCCAACGTGGTGGTGTTCGACATGCGCCAGGACCGCCTCGCGCACATGATGGAGGTCAGCCACAACGTGACCGCGCTGTATCCGTATCGCGAATCGATCGCGCGCGAGGTCAGGGACGCCGACCTGGTGATCGGCGCGGTGCTGATTCCGAGCGCGAAGGCGCCGCACGTGATCACGCGCGAGATGGTCAAGTCGATGCAGCCGGGCACGGTGCTGGTCGACATCGCGATCGACCAGGGCGGCTGCTTCGAGACCTCCAAGCCCACCACCTGGGCCAAGCCGACCTACCTCGTCGACGACGTCATCCACTTCTGCGTCACCAACATGCCCGGCGCGGTGCCGCAGACCTCGTCGCAGGCGATCTGCGCGGCGATCCTGCCGTACGTGAACCGGCTCGCCTCCGACAAGAACTGGAAGAAGTTCGAGCCGCTCAAGCGCGGCATCAACGTCGAAGGTGGCAAGATCGTGCATCCGGCGCTCAAGGCGTGATCGGTCGCAGTCGCTGCCGCAGACCACTGCGGCAGCGACACGGCGATCAATCAATGACTTGAGGCGCGTACTTCGGGTAGATTGTACGAATGGCGCGCAGCGGCAAAGACCCTTCCCCGATCACCCTCGACGAACGCTGGCACAAGCGCCTGCGCGAGGCGGGCTTCCTGCTGCTGCTGCCGCTCGCGATCTACCTGTTCGCCTGCCTGGCCAGCTATGACGCAGCCGATCCGGGCTGGTCGCACGCGGGCGATCCCAAGCGCCCGATCCACAATTTCGGCGGCGCGTTCGGTGCGTGGATCTCCGACGTCGCGTTCTACCTGCTGGGTGTGGTGTCGTACGTGGTGCCGCTGCTGCTGCTCATGGTCGGCTACGGGGTGCTGCGCGGCGACGATGGCCGCGAGCGCTCGCCACTGGAGCCGATGCTGCGCCTGGTCGGTTTCGTCGCCTTCTTCATCGCCACGCCCGGCCTGGCCTGGCTGGAGTCGAGCGCGCCGAGCACGCTGCCGGCCGGTGCGGGCGGCATCCTCGGTCAACTGGTCGGCAGCAGCTTGCTGCACAGCTTCGGCCCGCTGGGCGCCAACCTGTTCCTGCTCGCGTTCGCGCTGATCGCGATCACGCTCGCGACCGGGCTGTCGTGGCTGCGCCTCATGGACGGCATCGGTCGCCTGCTGCTGCTCGCCGGCGGCGCACTGGCCGCGCGCTGGCGCAAGACCGACGACTGGAGCGCGGCGCGTGACGCGCGCGCCGAACGCGAGGTGGTGCGCAAGGCTGAGACGGTGCGCCAGTCGCGCCGCGAACCGATCCGCATCGAGCCGGTGATCGCGCCGATCGAGAAGAGCGAGCGCGCCCAGCGCGAAAACCAGATTCCGCTGTTCGCGGGCGCGGCCGGTGGCGAAGGCGGCGTGCCGCCACTGGCCCTGCTCGATGAGCCGCGGCAGCAGGTGCGCGGCTATTCCGAGGAAACGCTCGAGGCGCTGTCGCGCCAGGTCGAGCTCAAGCTCAAGGACTTCCGCATCGAGGCGCAGGTGGTCAGCGCCTATCCCGGCCCGGTCATCACGCGCTTCGAACTGCAGCCGGCGCCGGGCATCAAGGGCAGCCAGATCTCCTCGCTCGACAAGGACATCGCGCGCGGCCTGTCGGTGACCAGCGTGCGCGTGGTCGACGTCATCCCGGGCAAGTCGGTGATCGGACTGGAGATCCCCAACGCCCACCGCGAGATCGTGTACCTGTCGGAAATCCTGCGTTCGGACCGCTACGACGCGCAGAAGTCCCCACTCGCGCTCGCGCTGGGCAAGGACATCGGCGGCAAGCCGGTGGTGGTGGACCTGGCCAAGATGCCGCACCTGCTGGTCGCGGGCACCACCGGCTCGGGCAAGTCGGTCGCGGTCAACGCGATGGTGCTGAGCCTGCTGTACAAGTCCAGCGCGCGCGACGTGCGCATGATCATGATCGACCCCAAGATGCTGGAGCTGTCGGTCTACCAGGGCATCCCGCACCTGCTCGCGCCCGTGGTCACCGACATGAAGGAAGCGGCCAACGCGCTGCGTTGGTGCGTGGCCGAGATGGAGCGTCGCTACAAGCTCATGTCGATGGTGGGCGTGCGCAACCTCGCCGGCTTCAACAAGAAGGTCAAGGAAGCCGAGGACGCCGGCCAGCCGTTGCTGGACCCGCTGTTCCGGCCCGACGCCTCACAGCCCGCGCGCGTGGCGCAGCCGCTGCAGCCCTTGCCGTACATCGTGGTGTTCATCGACGAATTCGCCGACATGATGATGATCGTCGGCAAGAAGGTCGAGGAACTCATCGCACGCCTCGCGCAGAAGGCGCGCGCGGCCGGCGTGCACCTGATCCTCGCCACCCAGCGGCCCTCGGTCGACGTGATCACCGGCCTGATCAAGGCCAACATCCCGACTCGCATCGCGTTCCAGGTGTCGTCCAAGATCGATTCACGCACGATCCTCGACCAGTCGGGCGCGGAAACGCTGCTCGGCAACGGCGACATGCTGTACCTGCCGCCGGGCACCGCGATGCCCGAGCGCGTGCATGGCGCGTTCGTCGACGACCAGGAAGTCCACCGCGTGGTCGACTGGCTGCGCCAGCAGGGCGAGCCCAACTACATCGACGGCGTGCTCGAGGAGGTGCAGCCGCTCGACAACGGCAAGGTCATCGATGCCGCGGGCCTGCCGCAGGACGCGGCCGAGGCCGAGGGCGGCGAGGACGTGCAGCTGTACGACCGCGCGGTCGCGATCGTGACCAAGACCCGCCGCGCCTCGATCTCGGGCGTGCAGCGCCATCTGCGCATCGGCTACAACCGCGCCGCGCGCCTCATCGAGCAGATGGAACGCGACGGCGTGGTGAGCGCGCCCGAACACAACGGCAATCGCAGCGTGCTCGCGCCGCCACCGCCGGAGTGATGCGCGCGTCGTGGCGCGTTCAGCCGCGGCGACGATAATCGCGGCCTGGATCGGCCTTGGAGCGGATGGCAACGATGATGCGTGGTTGGCTGGTGGTGGCGAGCCTGTGGCTCGCGGCGAGTGCGGGCGCGGCCGAGTCGGCGCGTGCGCGCCTGGAGGCGTTTTCACGTGCGCTGCATTCGATCAGCGGTCGTTTCGAGCAGTCGGTCACCGACGCCAACGGCCAGCGCGGCGATGAATCGCGCGGCACGCTGGCGTTGCAGGCGCCGCGCCAGATGCGCTGGCAGACCACCACGCCGTTCGAGCAGACCATCGTCGCCGATGGCGCGCATGTGTGGGTGTACGAGCCCGACCTGCAGCAGGTGTCGGTGCGCAACCAGAGCAGCGCCGAGGCCCACAGCCCGCTGGTCGTGCTGACCGATCTGTCCCAGCTCGAGCAGCAGTTCCGCACCAGCGAGGGCGGCAGTCATGACGGCCTGGCCTGGCTGCGCCTGGAGCCGCGTGCGGACGATGCCGAGTTCGCGCAGGCGGAGCTCGGCTTCGATGGCGGCGACCTGCGCCAGATGCGCTTCAGCGACCAGCTGGGCAACCGCACCGTGATCCGCTTTTCCGACTGGCGGCGCAATCCGGCGCTGCCCTCCGCAACGTTCAGGTTCGTGCCGCCCGCGGGCGTGGACGTGGTGGGCGAGACGCGGCCCGAAGCCGACGTGTTCCCGCTGGACGAGCGCGACGAATGACGTTCGTCACGCGCGATCGCTGACCTCGCGCACTGCGATCCGGCGCCGGTGCCGGTGAGCATGTCACTGCGCCATGGGCGGCGCGGGAGGACATGCGATGAACATCGAATGGCCTGGTCTTGCCTCGGCATGCCAGATACTCGCGAAGTACCTGCCGGCGACCTGCGCGATCGGCGCATGGATGCGCAATCAGGCGGTGGTCGTCGATTGGATGCGATCGTTGGCAGACCTTGCACAGGACGCGCTGGCCGTGTGGCATGCCAGCGAGGCCGCGCGGGAGTGGCTTGCGCGTACACTGCACTTTCTCACGGGAGCATGACGATGACGAGGCAGGCCGCGCTGGAACTGGTGGCGCGCTACTACGAGGCGTTCAATCGGGCCGATTGGCCGGCCATGCTGGCGACGCTCAGCGACGAGGTCGTGCACGAGCCCAACCAGGGCGCGCGCGAGTTGGGGCGCGCGGCGTTCGCGGCCTTCCTCGCGCGCATGCAGCGTTGCTATGCCGAGCAACTGCACGACATCGTGATCCTCGCCAGCGACGATGGCACGCGCGCGGCCGCCGAATACGTGGTCCACGGCTGCTACCAATCCAGCGACGCCGGGCTGCCGCCCGCGCACGGCCAGCGTTACGTGCTGCCGGGCGGCGCGTTCTTTGCGCTCGGTGACGGCCGCATCACGCGCGTGAGCAACCATTACAACCTGACGGACTGGCTGCGCCAGGTCGGGACCGAGGGCCGGTGAACCCTGCACGCGCCATGCCGGCGCGGGCCGGGGCGGGCGCGACGCGGCCGCGCGCGTGCGCGCACGGACCTGCGCCGCGGGCACGAGCGGGACGTTGCACCGCGCGTGCGATGGCCTGCGGGCGCTGAGCGCCCATCGCGATGGCGACGCGGGTGGCGATCATCGGCGGTGGTCCGGCCGGCCTCATGGCGGCCGAGGCCGCGCACGCGCACGGAGCGAGGGTCGACCTGTACGACCACATGGGTTCGTTCGGACGCAAGCTGCTCATCGCCGGCAAGGGCGGGCTCAACCTGACCCATTCCGACCCGTTCGACCTGTTCGTCACGCGCTATGGCCAGCGCAGCGCGCAGGTCGCGCGCTGGCTGCGCGGGTTCGATGCCAGCGCCCTGCGCGCATGGGCCGGCACGCTCGGCGTGGACACCTTCGTCGGCAGTTCCGGGCGCGTGTTCCCGCGCGACCTCAAGGCCGCGCCACTGCTGCGCGCATGGCTGCGGCGGTTGCGCGCGAGCGGCGTGCGCCTGCACGCGCGACAGCGCTGGTGTGGCTGGGGCAGCGCCGGCGAGCTGTGCTTCGCGGGCGAGTCGGGCATGCAGCAGGTGCGGGCCGACGCGGTGGTACTGGCGCTGGGTGGCGGCAGCTGGCCCGTGCTCGGCAGCGATGGCGCCTGGGTCGATGTGCTCGGCGCGCGCGGCATCGGGGTCGCGCCCTTGCGCCCGGCCAACTGTGGCTTCGATGTGGGCTGGAGCGCACATTTCGCCCAGCGCCATGCCGGGGACCCGCTCAAGCCCGTGGTGCTGGACTGGCGCGGGCCCGACGGCGTGCTGCAGCGTCGCCAGGGCGAGTGCGTGGTGACTGCGAACGGCATCGAGGGCTCGCTCGTGTATGCATTCAGCGCCGCGCTGCGCGAGGCGCTCGCCGCGCGGGCCGAGGTCGTGGTGCATCTCGACCTCATGCCCGCGCACGGCGAGGCGGCGCTGGTGGCCGCGCTGGCGCGGCCGCGCGGCAAGCGCTCGCTCGCCGAACACTGGCGGCGCAGCATCGGCCTGGCCGGCGTCAAGGCCGGTCTGTTGCGCGAGGTGCTCGATGCCGGCGCACTGCACGACGGCGCGCGCGTGGCAGCCACGCTCAAGGCACTGCCACTGCGCCTGTTGCGGCCGCGCCCGCTGGCCGAGGCGATCAGCAGCGCGGGCGGCGTATGCTTTGGCGAACTCGACGACACGCTCATGCTGCGCCAGCAGCCGGGTGTGTTCTGTGCGGGCGAAATGATCGACTGGGAAGCACCGACCGGCGGCTACCTGCTCACTGCCTGTTTCGCCAGCGGCAGGATCGCGGGTGCCGCGGCCGCGGCGTGGGCTGCACGCCAGTTGGACCCTGCGCGAGCGACACCATGATCCGGATCCACACCTGCACCGGCGCGGCGGTCGCGCCACACCTGGCCGCGGTCGCGGCACTGCGCATCGCGGTGTTCCGTGACTGGCCGTATCTGTACCAGGGCAGCGCCGACTACGAGCGGGACTACCTGGAAACCTATGCGCGCGCGCCGAGCAGCGTGTTCGTGCTCGTGTTCGACGACACGCGCGTGGTGGGCGCATCGACCGGCATTGCACTGGTCGACGAAACGGCATCGATCCGCGAGCCCGTCGCCGCCGCCGGCCTGCCCGTGGCGCAGATGTTCTACTGCGGCGAATCGGTGCTGCTGCCTACCTATCGCGGGCGTGGCCTGGGCCATCGCTTCTTCGACGAGCGCGAGACCCATGCGCGGCGCCTGGGCGGGTGCAGCCACAGCCTGTTCTGCAGCGTCGAGCGCGCTGCCGACGACCCGCGCCGGCCGGCCGGGCATCGTGGCAACGAGACGTTCTGGCGCAAGCGCGGCTACGCGCCGCTGCCGGGCGTGCGCTGCACGCTGGACTGGCCCGAGGTGGGTGCGGGCGCCTCGATCGCGCACAGCCTGCAGTTCTGGTCACGGCCTCTGGAGGCGACATGACGATCCGCGTTGCGGCAGCCCGGTACGCGATCGGCGAACCGGAGGACTTCAACGGCTTCGCCGAGGGCGTGGCGACGCAGGTGGCGCAGGTGGCGCGCCAGGGTGCGCAGGTCGCGGTGTTGCCCGAGTACCTCGCACTGGAGGCGGCGGCGATGTTCGATGCGCCGACCCGCGCGGACCTGGCGGCCTCGCTCGCGGCGCTGCAGGACTGCCGGGACGACTACCTGGCGCTCGCGCGCGAACTGGCGCGGCGCCACGGCCTGTGGCTGCTCGCGGGCAGCTTCCTGTGGCGCATGCCGTCGGGCCGCTATCGCAACCGCGCGCTGCTGGCCGCGCCCGGCGGGCAGGTGGCCTGGCAGGACAAGCTCACGCTGACCGGCTACGAGCGTGGTGCAGGCATGATCGAGGTCGGCGATGAGCTCAAGGTGTTCGGCACCGAACTGGGGCGCATCGCGATCAACATCTGCTACGACGTGGAGTTTCCGCTGTACGCGCGCGCCCAGGCCGAGGCCGGTGCGCGCCTGCTGCTCGTGCCCAGCTGCACCGATACCGTGGCCGGCGCCAACCGCGTGCGCGTGGGCTGCCGCGCCCGCGCGCTCGAAAACCCGCTGTACGTGGCCTGCGCGGTGACCCACGGCGCCGCGCCCTGGAGCCCGGTGCTGGACATCAACACCGGCACGGCCGGAATCTATTCGCCGATCGATCGTGGCTTCGCCGATGACGGCATCCTCGCCCAGGCCAGTGACGGCTGGGCCATCGCCGACCTGGACCTGCAGGCATTCGACGCGCATGCGGCGCAGGCGCAGGTCGCGGTCGCCCGCGACTGGCCCGCGCAACTGCGCCCCGCGCTGCGTCGCGCGCGGGTGCAGGCGCTGTAGCCCGCGCCCGTCGCGGTGGCGGTCAGCCCGGACGCTGCAGCGCGGGTGAATCCCAACCCGGGCGCGGCTTGAAGCGCTCGCCGTAGCGGCGCGCAAGCGCCTCCAGGCGGGTCACCAGCGCGGTCGCGCCGGTGTCACGGATGTACTGGATCGGGCCGCCGCGGAAGGGCGCGAAGCCGGTGCCGAAGATGAGGCCCGCATCGAGCAGATCGGCGTCGTCGACCACGCGCTCGTGCAGGCAGGCCACCGCCTCGTTGACGAGCGGCAGCATGATGCGGTCCTCGAGGTCGTCCGGTGCGATGTAGTGCGGGTCGACCGGTGGCTTCTGCGGCTTGCCATCCTGCCAGCGGTAGAAGCCCTGGCCATCCTTCTTGCCACGCTTGCCGCTGCCGGCCAGTTCGGCGATCGCGGGGGGGATGTCGAGGCCGAGGAACGGGCCCAGTTCGGCGCCGACCGAGGCCGCCACGTCGAGCCCCACGGTGTCGGCCAGTTCGATCGGACCCATGGGCATGCCGAACTTGCGCGCGGCCTTGTCGATGACGGGTGCCGGGATGCCTTCGGCGTATGCGCGCGCGGCTTCGAGCATGTAGGGCATGAGCGTGCGGTTGACGAGGAAGCCGGGCGTGCCCGCCACCGGCACCGGCAGCTTGTCGATCGCCTTGCAGAACGCCAGCGCGCGCTTTTCGCTCGCGGGATCGAGGCGGTCCTGGCGCACGATCTCGACCAGCGGCATCAGGGCCACCGGGTTGAAGTAGTGCAGGCCGAGGAAACGCGCGGGGTGCTGCACGGCCTCGCGCAGCTCGACCAGTGCGATGCTCGAGGTGTTGGTGGCCAGCAACGCGTTCTCGGGCAGCCTCGGTTCGGCCGCGCGGTACAGGTCCTGCTTGGCCTGCGCGTTCTCGTAGATCGCCTCGATCAGCAGGTCGGCGCCGGCCACGCCCTTGCCTTCGACATCGGCCTTGAGCCGTGCCAGCGCGGGGTTGATGCGCTCGGGGGTCTTGAGCTTCTTCTCGAACAACGCGCGCGCGCGGTCGAGCGCCGGCTGCACGTACTTCATCTCGCGGTCCTGCAGCGTGACCTCGAAGCCGCGCAGCGCGCACCAGGCCGCGATGTCGCCGCCCATCACGCCCGCGCCGACCACGTGCACGTGGCCGATGCCATGCTCGGCGCCGCCGGCCAGGCCCTTGAGGCGTTCCTGCAGGAAGAACACGCGGATCAGGTTGCGCGCGGTGGCGGTGGTGGCGAGCTTGGCCACCGCGCGCGCCTCGTGGCGCAGGCGCTGCGGCAGGCTGCCGCCGCGACGCCAGGTCTCGATGAGCGCGAACGGCGCCGGGTACTGCTCCTTGCGCACCTTGGCGGCGGTCTTGCGCACCAGCACGGCCGCCAGCACCTGCCGTACCGGCCACAGGTTGGTGGCCCAGGCGCCCAGGCGCTGGCGCAGCGGGCGCGGGCGCGGATGGCGGACCAGCTCGCGCGCGGCATCGAGCAGCAACTCGGGCGCGGCCAGCGCGTCCACCAGCCCGAGTGCACGCGCGCTCTCGGCCGAGGCGGTGCGCCCGGTGAGCATGAACTCGAGCGCGGCCGGCGCGCCGAGCAGGTAGGGCAGGCGCGCCGAGCCGCCCCAGCCCGGGAAGATGCCGAGCTTGACCTCGGGCAGCGCGATGCGGGTGCCCGGATCGCGCGTGGCGATGCGCTGGCGGCAGGCCAGCGCCAGTTCGGTGCCGCCGCCCATGCACACGCCGTGGATCGCGGCGACGGTCGGGCAGGGCAGGCTGGCCAGGCGCTGGAACACCCGCTGGCCGTTCTCCAGCGCGTCCTGCACCGTGCCCGACTTCTCGAAGCCCTCGAACTCCTTGATGTCGGCGCCGACGATGAACCCGCTCTTGGCCGAGCGCACGATCACCCCGCGCGGCGGCTCGAACGACAGCCGCTCGACGATCTCGGCCAGCTCGTCCAGCACCGCCCGCGACAGCGCGTTGACCGAGCTGCCGGCGCGGTCGAGGCTGAGCACCACGATGCCGTCATCGCCACGCGCCGTCTGCCAATGCTGGAAACGCAACCCTTCGAACATGGTCGGCTCCGTACGACACCGTCGGGACCGCTATAATCCGGGCAAGCCGTGCATCGGGTCAATGCGGCCCGGAGGGCGAGTGAGCGAGTCGAAAGCCGACCTGTCGGTCATCCAGAAGCTGCTTGAACGCATCGTGCAGTCGCCGCAGCACGTGATTGCCCTCGACAGCGACAATCCCGACGACACGCTTGCGCAGCTGCGCCTGCTCGCGATCCGCGCCGGCACCTCGATCTATGCATGGGATCCCGACGGTGGCATCACGCCGCTGCGCGAGGCTGGCCTGTACGTGCCGGGCACCAAGCGCCTGGCCGACGCGTTGCGCTACGTGCTGCAGAGCCTGCACTTCGGCGTGTACCTGTTCGTGGATTTCGCCGACTACCTGCGCCCGGCCGAAACGCTGTTCCTGCGGCGCATCTCGCGCCTGACCATGCGCAGCGAGCGCAAGGTCGTGTTCATGGGCGATGGCGTGGTGCTGCCCGAGGAACTGGAAGGGCTGTACGGCCAGCTCACCGCGCGGGCCCAGGTGCCGCAGCGCTTGCGCCTGCGCGACGGGCGCTGGGTGTCATGAGCGCGACGCTGCCCGAAAGCCACGGCGCCGCGCTCATCGTGGCGGGCGATCGCGGCGACCGCCGCGTGCTGTTCGACGTACTCGACCAGCACTCGTTCGAGGAAATCTACTCGGCCAAGGACATCGCGCAGGCACGCGAATTCCTCGGTCCCGGCATCAGCATCGATCTGGCGGTGGTCGAATTCGGCAGCAACCTGCGCGAGGCGGTGGCCTTCTGCGCCGAACTGCAGGCGCAGGGCGGGCAAGCGGTACCGGTGATCGGCATCGTCGCCGGTCGCGGGCGGCAGTGGGGCGCGGGCGACCTGCCCGCTTGCGTGGTGGAATGGCTGGCCAGCCCGATCCGTGCCGGCGACGTGCAGGCGCGACTCGAGGTCGCACTCGCGCAGCGCCCGGCGGCGGCCCAGCGCCCGGTGGTGCCGGGCGCGGCGAGCGAACAGTACCGTTTCGCCTTCGATGGCAGCCTCGACGAACTGGCGCTGGTCGATCCGGTGAGCGGGCGCATCCTCGATGTGAACGACACCTTCGTGCGGCGCTCGGGTTACGCCCGTTCGCGCCTGATCGGCAGCCGCATGGACGGCTTCGATTTCGTGCTCGGCGCGGAGCGGCGCGAGGCGGTGGCGCAGCGCCTGGCCAGCGAGAGCAGTGTCGAGGTGCGTGCGCGCAAGCCGCGCGCCGACGGCGGCAGCTATCCGGTCGACGTCAACATCCGCAACGCGATGCACCAGGAACGCGTGGTGCTGTTCTACACCTTCCGCGAGATCGAGGAGCTCAGTCGCCTGCAGGAGGCGATGGTGGCGTTGCTGCGCGTGGCGCAGGGCGACGCGCGCGACCATGCCGAGGCCATCGTGCGCGGCATCGCCGAGTGGCTGGCGCTGGACGTGGTGATCGCGGTGGAAACCGGCGTCGACAACGTGCCCGAACCCAAGGCCGCGGCGGCCTATCACCGTTTCGAGATCGACGAAGGCGGCGCCACGCGCTACGACGGCCTGCTGCGCCAGGTGCTGGCCGGCGAGGAGATCGTGCTCGCGAGCGATGCCTGGGCGGCGCCGGCGATCGACCTGTCGCTGCGCGAGCGCCGCTTCGAGTGCGTGATCGGCATGCCGGTGCGCGGCGAGCGCCAGGATTGCGTGGGTGCGCTGCTCATGGCGCGGCGCGACGCGCTCGTGGTCGACATGGCGGTGCTGGCCGGTCTGCGCCTGTTCGGCCACGCGCTCGGCGCCGAGTTCGAACTGCGCCGGGCCCGCGAGCAGGGCCGCTCCGATGGCCTGCGCGACCCGCTCACCGGCCTGCCCAACCGCCTGCTGTTCAACGATCGCCTCAACTCGGCGATCGCCGAGGCGCATCGCGGCAGCGAGATGCTCGCGGTGATCTTCGTCGACATCGACCGCTTCAAGACCATCAATGACTCGCTCGGTCACGCGGTCGGCGACCAGGTGTTGATTGCGGTGGCGCGCCGCCTCAAGGCCACCGTGCGCGGTACTGACACGGTGGCCCGCTACGCGGGTGACGAGTTCACGCTGATCCTGCGCCACATCGTGCAGCGTGACGATGTGATGCGCATCGCCGAGAAGATCGTGCGCGCGATGGAGGTGCCACTGCAGCTGTCCGACGGTCTGGAGCTGAGCATCACCACCTCGCTCGGCTTGAGCTTCTACCCGGATGACGCGACCGACGCGGAACGCCTGCTCAAGCAGGCCGACGTGGCGATGTACTCGGCCAAGGGCATGGGCCGCAACAACTTCCAGGCCTACGTGGCGGTGTCGGAGGAATCGCACCGCCAGCGCCTCGCGCTCGAGGCCAAGCTGCGCCAGGCCGAGCGCAACGGCGAACTGCGGGTGTTCTTCCAGCCGCAGGTCGATGCGCTGAGCGAGGACATCATCGGCATGGAGGCGCTGTTGCGCTGGGAACATCCCGAACTGGGCATGATCAGCCCGGGTTTCTTCGTGCCGCTGGCCGAGGAAACCGGCCTCATCATCTCGATCGGCGAGTGGGTGCTGCAGGCGGCCTGCCGCGAGGCGCGGCGCTGGCAGCAGGAGCACGGCATCCGGCTGCGCCTGGGCGTGAACCTGTCGCCGCTGCAACTGCGCCAGCCGACCCTGGTGCGCACGGTGGAGGCGGTACTGCAGCAGACCGGCCTGGAGGCGCGCCTGCTCGATCTCGAAGTCACCGAGAGCATCAGCGCCAAGAGCATTCCCAACCTGATCGACACCCTCAATGGCCTGCGCGAACTGGGCTGCGGCGTGTCGCTCGACGATTTCGGCACCGGCCAGTCCTCGCTCGACTACATCAAGCGCTTCCCGGCCGACCGCATCAAGATCGACCAGGCCTTCGTGCGCAACATCGGCCTCGACCCGGATGACGAGGCCATCGTGCGCGCGACCCTGTCGATGGCGCACGACCTCAACTGCAAGGTGGTGGCCGAGGGCGTGGAGACCGAGGAACACTTCCAGTTCCTGCGCAACGAGGGCTGCGACGTGCTGCAGGGATTCCTGTTCTGCCGGCCGCTGTCGGTGGCGAGCTTCGACAACCTGCTCAAGGAGCGCGCACGCCTGCTCGGCGCGGGCGCGCTGCAGCCCGCATGAGGCGCGCGCGGGGGCGGCGCGAACTTTTGCGCGTGGCCGCGGTCAAGGTGGCATGCCTGCGCGTGCCGACAACGACGAGGGAGTAGGGCCCGCATGGGCGAAAGCGATTCGGACAGCGCGCTCGTTGCGCGCGTGCAGAAGGGCGACAACCGGGCGTTCGACCTGCTGGTCAGGAAATACCAGCACAAGCTCGTTGGCGTCATTTCGCGCTACATCAATGACTGGAGCGAGTGCCAGGACGTGGCCCAGGACGCATTCCTGCGCGCGTATCGCGCGATCGGCTCGTTCCGCGGTGACGCCCAGTTCTACACCTGGATCTACCGCATCGCGATCAATACCGCCAAGAACCACCTGGTCTCGCAGGGCCGCCGCCCGCCGACCGAGGACATCGCGGTGGAGGACGCCGTGCAGTTCGATGGCGCGAGCCGCCTGCACGAATCGGCCACGCCCGAGCATGAACTCATGCGTCAGGAGATTGAACAAACCGTGTTCGCCACGGTCGAAGCACTGCCCGAGGACCTGCGCACCGCGATTACCCTGCGCGAGGTCGAGGGCATGAGCTACGAGGAGATCGCCGCTGCGATGCAGTGTCCGATCGGTACGGTCAGGTCGCGCATTTTCCGTGCGCGCGAGGCGATCGACGAAAAGCTGCGCCCGTTGTTGCCGGAAGGAAAGCACACGTCATGAACGAGCAGATCCGCGAACAACTCTCCGCCCTCATGGACGGCGAACTGGATGGCCACCAGACCCGCTTCCTGCTGGCCGGTGCCGACGCCGACCTGGTGCAGCGCTGGAGCCGCTACCAGTTCGCCGCGCAGGTGCTGCGGCGCGAGGGTCCGCGGCCGCTGCGTGCGGGTTTCGCCGAGGCGGTGATGGCGGCAGTCGCGCCGCTGCCGCAACGCCCGTCGCTGCCGCGGCGCGTGGTGCACTGGGGCGCCGGCGGTGCGCTGGCGGCCTCGGTCGCGGTGATGGCGCTGCTGGTCACGCGGCCCGCGGGCGAGCCGGCTGGCGTGGCGCCGCCGCCACTGGTGCGCGCCACCGCCCCCGCACCGGGTTCGTCCGCGATCGCGGTGGCGCCTGCCGCGGCAACCACCACGACCTTCGGCCGTGGCGAGATCAGCCCGCCGCTGCTGTTCCCCACGCCGCCCCTGGACGCCGCGCCGGCCAGCTATGGCATGGAAACGCTGCTGGTGCCGGCACTCGACGCGAGGGCGCGACACCCGCAGGCGAGTGCGCCTTCGGTGTTGTTGCTCACTCCGCTCGAGCGCAATGGCGCCGAGGCGGCGGGTCGCGCCGCGCACTGAAGCGGAAGTGGCGGCGCCGGTCCGGTCCGCGCTGAAGCCTGACTGACCGTGTGGCGAACCCGGTGGCCACGCTGACGTCCAAGCCGGGTCGGGTTGCGACGACGCGGCTGCGCATCGGGTCCCTGGCGCGCGCGCCGGCGCCAGGGGCATCGCCGGGAGGTCACCTGCCCGTGGCGCCCGCGGCATTTCCCCGCTCCAAGTCATCTTCGATACCCAACGAGGCCAACATGACGATCATTCCACGTGCTCCCACGCTCGCATGCCGCATGCTCATCGCAGTGGCCGGCATCGTCGTCGCCACCATCGCGCAGGCGGTCGACCTGCCCGACTTCAGTCCCCTCGTGGACAAGTACGGCCCCGCGGTGGTCAACGTGCAGGCGACCGGCAGCCCCTACCGCGGCTCGCAGCGCGATGTCGATCCGGAAGAAATGCCCGAGATCTTCCGCCGCTTCTTCGGTCCGCAGATGCCCTCGCCACGCGGCCATGGACCGCGCGTGTCGATGGGCTCGGGATTCATCCTGTCGTCGGACGGCTACGTGCTGACCAACAACCACGTGGTCGATGGTGCCGACCAGGTGACCGTGCGCCTGTCCGACCGGCGCGAACTCGACGCCAAGGTGATCGGCACCGACGCGCAGTACGACATTGCGCTGCTCAAGCTCGATGCGAGCAACCTGCCGGTGGTGAGCATCGGTGACTCGAAGGTGGTCAAGGCCGGCCAGTGGGTGGTGGCGATCGGTTCGCCGTTCGGCTTCGATCATTCGGTCACGGCCGGCATCGTCAGTGCGGTCGGACGCAATTTCGGTGGCGCCGACCAGCAGTACGTGCCGTTCATCCAGACCGACGTGCCGATCAACCGCGGCAATTCGGGCGGGCCGCTGTTCAACCTCAACGGCCAGGTGATCGGCATCAACTCGCAGATCTTTTCCAACACCGGTGGGTTCATGGGCGTGTCGTTCGCGATTCCGATCGACATCGCGATGAACGCGGTCGAGCAGATCAAGAGCACCGGGCGTGTGAGCCGCGGCATGATCGGGGTGCAGATCCAGAACGTCGACCGCGAACAGGCCAAGGCCCTGGGTCTGCCGCGCATCGGCGGCGCACTGGTCAACCAGGTCACGCCCGGTGGCGGTGCCGACAAGGCCGGTGTGCAGGTGGGTGACGTGATCCTCGCCTTCGCCGGCCGCGACATCGCGATCTCGGCCGACCTGCCGCCGCTGGTGGGCTCGACCCGGCCCGGCAGCAAGGTGGAACTGACGCTGTGGCGTGACGGCAAGACGCTCACGTTGCCGGTCACGGTCGGTGAGCTGCCGGTCGACAGGGATGCGCTGGCCAGCACGCGCGCCGGCGCCGCGCCCGCGGGCGCGGCCGGCAATGCGCTGGGCATCGTGGTCGAGGACCTCAGTGGCGAGCAGCGCAAGGCGCTGGGCATCACCGACGACCAGGGTGTGGTGGTACAGCGCATCGCGGGCAACCTCGCACGGCGCAGTGCACTCATGCCGGGCGACGTGATCCTCATGGTGGGGCGCAAGCCGGTGAAGTCGGCGGCCGACTTCAATGCCAGCCTCAAGAATGCCAAGGCCGGCGATGCCATCATGCTGCTGGTCCGCCGCAACGAGCAGACCCAGTTCCTCGCCGTGACCGTGCCTGGCGAGGGCGCCGACAAGTGAACGGAGCCGCCGCCGCGGGGTGGCGCGACCCCGTTGGCGGCGCGCTGCCCGCAAGGGCCGGCACGCCCGGCGCCAGCGCGCGCCGGGCAGCCGGCGCGCGATCGGGCCGGCTGCCGTGTCGTCCCATCCCCGGTGCGACTTCATGCGATAATCGCGCTTTTGCCGGGGCCGCAGCCGCCGGACAGGCCCCCGGTCGCGCATGCTCAACATCCGCAATTTCTCCATCATCGCCCACGTCGATCACGGCAAGTCCACGCTGGCCGACCGCATCATCCAGCTGTGCGGCGGGTTGACCGCGCGCGAGATGGAAGCCCAGGTGCTCGACAACAACCCGATCGAACGCGAGCGCGGCATCACGATCAAGGCACAGTCGGTGTCGCTGCCGTATCGCGCCCAGGACGGGCAGGTCTACCAGCTCAACTTCATCGACACGCCCGGCCACGTCGACTTCAGCTACGAGGTGAGCCGGTCGCTGGCCGCCTGCGAGGGCGCGCTGCTCGTGGTCGACGCCGCGCAGGGCGTGGAAGCGCAATCGGTCGCCAACTGCTACACCGCGGTCGAGCAGGGCCTGGAAGTGGTGCCGGTGCTCAACAAGATCGACCTGCCCACCGCCGACGTGGAGCGCGCCAAGGCCGAGATCGAGGCGGTGATCGGACTCGATGCCAGCGAGGCGATTGCGATCAGCGCCAAGACCGGCCAGAACGTCGAGGCGGTGCTGGAGGCGATCGTGGCACGCATTCCGCCGCCGCGGCCGCGTGACACCGACAAGCTGCAGGCGCTCATCATCGACTCGTGGTTCGACAATTACCTTGGCGTGGTCTCGCTCGTGCGCGTGATGCAGGGCACGATCCGTCCGCGTGACAAGCTGCTCGTGATGTCGACCGGGCGCAGCCACGAGGTCGACCAGGTCGGCGTGTTCACGCCCAAGCGCGCGCTGCGCGAACAGTTGGGCGCGGGCGAGGTGGGCTGGGTCACCGCCTCGATCAAGGACGTGCACGGTGCGCCGGTCGGCGACACGCTCACCCATGCGCGAGACCCTGCGCCGGCGCCGCTGCCGGGGTTCCAGACCATGCAGCCGCGCGTGTTCGCAGGCTTGTTTCCCACGCTCGCCGACGACTATCCCGACCTGCGTGAGGCGCTGGAGAAACTCAAGCTCAACGACGCCGCGCTGTACTACGAGCCGGAGACCTCCGAGGCGATGGGCTTCGGCTTTCGCTGCGGCTTCCTCGGCCTGCTGCACATGGAGATCATCCAGGAACGCCTCGAACGCGAGTACGACCTGGACCTGGTCACCACCGCGCCGACCGTGGTGTACGAGGTGCTGCTCACCGACGGCAAGGTGATGTCGCTGGACAATCCCGCCAAGCTGCCGCCCGTGCAGAACGTGGAGGAGATCCGCGAGCCGATCATCGTCGCCAACATCCTCACGCCACCCGACCACATCGGCAACGTGATCAAGCTGTGCGAGGAGAAGCGCGGCACGCAGCGCTCGATCAACTACCTCGCGACCCAGGTGCAGATCAGCTACGAGCTGCCGCTGGCTGAAGTGGTCCTGGATTTCTTCGATCGGCTCAAGTCGGTGTCGCGTGGCTATGCGTCGATGGACTACCACTTCGAGCGCTTCCAGTCCGGACCGTTCGTGCGGGTGGACATCCTCATCAATGGCGAGCGCGTGGACGCGCTGTCGCTGATCCTGCACCGCTCCAGCGCCGACCGGCGCGGGCGCGAGCTGGTCGAAAAGATGCGCGAGCTGATCCCGCGCCAGCAGTTCGATGTGGCAATCCAGGCTGCGATCGGCGCCCAGATCATCGCGCGCTCGACCGTCAAGGCGTTGCGCAAGAACGTGCTGGCCAAATGCTACGGCGGTGACGTCACGCGCAAGCGCAAGCTGCTGGAGAAGCAGAAGGAAGGCAAGAAGCGCATGAAGCAGGTCGGCAGCGTCGACATTCCGCAGGAAGCGTTCCTGGCCGTATTGCAGATGGACAAGTAGCACCCGCGCGGGCCACCGCCGGCAGGTCGGCGATGCCCGCCGGCATGCGCCTGTTCCCGAAGGATTCCAACATGGATTTCAATTTTGCATTGTTGCTCGTGGTGTTGACCGGAGGCAGCGGCCTGATCTGGTTGTTCGACCTCGTGGTGCTGGCGCCGCGCCGGCGCGCACGCGCGCAGGCGCTCGATGCGATGACCGCGCTGAGCGAGGAGGAGCGCGATGCGCGCCGGCACGACACCTTGCGCGAGTCGACCCTCGTCGAGTACGCCCATTCCTTCTTCCCGGTGCTGCTGCTGATCCTCGTGTTCCGCTCGTTCGTGGCCGAGCCGTTCAAGATCCCGTCCGGCTCGATGATGCCGACCCTGCTGGTGGGCGATTTCATCCTTGTCAACAAGTTCTCCTACGGCCTGCGCCTGCCCGTGCTCAATACGCGCATCCTTGCCACGGGTGAGCCGCGCCGTGGTGACGTGTTCGTGTTCCGCTACCCCAAGGACCCGGGCCAGGACTACATCAAGCGCGTGGTCGGGCTGCCCGGCGACACCATCGAGTACCGCAACAAGACCCTGTTCGTGAACGGCGTGCAGGTGGCGGAAACGCCGCTGGGCGCATATACCGGCCCGACCGAGCCGGGGCGTTCCAATGCGGGCGTCGAGCTCAAGGGCGAGAACCTGGACGGCGTCGAACACCAGATCCTGGAGACGTCGGGCGTGTGGGTCGGCCACGAGGGACGCTGGATCGTCCCGGCTGGACACTATTTCGCAATGGGTGACAATCGCGACAACAGCGCCGACAGCCGTTTCTGGGGCTTCGTGCCGGAACAGAACCTGGTCGGCAAGGCATTCATGATCTGGATGAATTTCGGTAATCTGGGCCGTATCGGCACGATGATCCAGTAGCCGCCGCGTCCACCTTCCCCGGGGAGAGTCACCATGCAGCACAAGGTCAAAGGCATCACCCTGATCGGTTTTGTGATCGTCCTCGTCGTGGCCGGCTTCTTCGCCTACACGGCGATGCGCCTGATTCCCGCCTACACCGAGTATTTCGGCGTGGTCAAGGCGATGGACCAGGAAAGCAAGGAGCCGGGCGCGGCGCAGAAGTCCCTCGACCAGCTGCGCGGCAGCCTGGGATTCAAGTTCAGCACGCAGTATGTCGACGACGCGAACGTGCCGCCATCGGCCATCATGATGTCGCGCGACGCCGGCCGGGTCATTTTGCGGGTCGCCTACGAGCGGCGGATCTCATTCATGTACAACGTCGACCTGCTGGTGAGCTTCGACCACTCGGTCACACTCGGCAACAACTCGGGTGATTGACGCGGGCGCCCTCGGTCACCAGTTTGCCGATGCCAGCCTGCTGCAACGTGCGCTGACGCATCGCAGCGCGGCGCATGTCAACAACGAGCGGCTGGAGTTTCTCGGCGACGCGCTGCTCAACCTGCTCGTCGCCGAGCTCATCTACGAAATGCATCCACGCGCGAGCGAGGGCGAGATGACACGCCTGCGTGCGGCGCTGGTCAATGGCACGGCGCTGGCCGGACTCGCACGTGCGCAGCGGCTCGGCGACCGGCTGCACCTTGGCCCGGGCGAGCTCAAGAGCGGCGGCCACCGGCGTGATTCCATCCTC
>WBZR01001241.1_pt2 | contig 23622 bp, 18 predicted proteins | sample 5204231 | NCBI WGS metagenome assembly WBZR01 (sample SAMN12412403, study PRJNA552823) | activated sludge metagenome | isolation source: activated sludge from anammox sidestream of wastewater treatment plant... | place: USA: Virginia | collected 2017-08
ACAGCTGCATCCCGGGCTTCGAACGTGCCGAGGTCAAGGCGGCAGTGCCGATACTCTTGAACGCAGACTCAGTGCGGCGCGCGGTAGATGCATTGGCATTTGAGCTTCCGCAGCGCGGCCAGCCGACCACCCGCGCGCGGGTGCGGGCTCTCTGCCGCGCCATCAAGGCCGCTTGGCCTGTGCTTTCCCCCTATTGGTGCACGGGAATCGGGCTCGGCCTGCAGCGCGTCGACGCCGACATCTGCGCCGAGATACAGGCCGACATGCGTGCGATGGGCATTCCGATCCTCTCCATCCACGACGGCTTCATCGTCCCCGTCGAGTTCAGCCGCGCACTTACGGACTCCGCGAACGCCGGCATGGAGACCGCCTGCCGGCGACTCCGTGAGCACCCTATCGGAATCTGAGCTTGGGCAAAGACTTGATCGAAAACGTCTGACCCTTGGTGGTGGTGGAGGGGAATTAGGTGGTGGAGTCTGGTGTCTGTGTGTCATGAACGGTCGCGCAGCGTCTCGCAGCCCTCTCGCAACTCGTTGGTGGTCCGTACGGACTGTTGAACCGTCATCCACCGACCCGGCGCCGTCTCGCAACGCAGAGCGGCTCACGCGCCGGCTGGGCACGGGTTCGGTCGCGTCGACCACGTCGACGTCGTCCTGGCTCATCTTCGCCTTGAAGCTCATGGTTTATGGATCGCTGTGGATCGTCGGCGGTGCCGCGGTTGCGGCCTCCGGTATCCTCGTGGGTCAGTGCACCTTTGAGAGCTTCAGTGCTGGGTCCCCGCTATTTCCGCAACGCGGGTCGGCTGCTTGGATCTGTGGCCTCTGCGCGTCCGCCAAATCCGGTCTCGTGATGTTGGTGGTGAACGGCCGCTCGACTGCGGGCGGCAGTGTCGTTGCCTGTGCAGTGTGGCTCAACGTCGTGGCGTTCGACTGCCTCACCATAGCCCTCGTCGTCGTTCCCTGGCGCGACGGCATGAGCCTCGGGAACGTCTGGCTCTGCGCCGCCATTCTCATGATGGAGATCACGAGCGGTCTGTTGCCGGTCCTTGCTCTCGGAGCTGCCCGCCGCCGGGAAGCCATGACCGACCCGCGCGCCTCCGTGTCAGCGCAGCGGCAGGACCTACCGGCAGTCGCCGAGCCCTGTCCTGCTCCCAGGCCCTCGCAGCAATGCGCCAGCGCCGATCAGGCCGAAGCTCGTAAGCCGCCGTCAGGAGGCACAACACGCGCCATGCCGCGCTTCAAGAGCGTGAGAGCCCTCGTACTCCATGTCCGGAAACATGGATGCGGCGACTTCCCGGACCTGTATCTCGAAAAGGACGACGTGCTCAGGGCGTCTCAGCGCGCGCTCGCACGCGTGTTCGGACGGGCGCTTTCTACGATCAACGTCAGGTTGCGGAAGGAAGCGGCGGCCGGGATGATCATCTTCGAGACGTGCGCGAAGTACACGAAAGTGACATTACCCGCGCATGACCCGGGTTCGAAGCCGGGCCAATGACGCGCGTTCGTCTGCCGAACGAACGCTACCGAACGAGCGCAGGGATTTTCGAGACTCCCTAGTGTCCTGAAAGAATCGCGAGGTCACCCGGCCCCGCTCAGAGATTGCTTGACCAGCCGCCGGACGAACGCGTCAGTACGGCTTCATAGCCAACCCGAGGCCGGCTTCGCATAGCGACTCAGCCAGCGTGAAGGCGTTCGACAAGTGACGGTCGAATAGGGTCCTGATCGACATCTCGGGTGGCAGAGCCCCATGTCCTCGGGTTCATAGGCGTTCGCCAGGTGGGCCTCTTTCGGTCAAAAGAGTATGGCACGCGACTTCGGTGAGTCCACAACGCGCTTGGTCGCGCGGGAACCGACCGTTCGACGAACGCGATGTCCATAGTCTCCCGAAGGGGGCGGGCGCGAAGTCCCGGCAATAACGGCGAGCCAACCCGCCCAAATCGCGTTGGCTCACCGCCGTGACATGCGCTTTCGTTGAGTGCCGGCTGTTCGACGAACGCCTTTCGTGCAAGCCAGGCACGCCGAACGGAAATCGCTCGATCCGGTCGCTGGCCCTTTACTGTTTGCAGCAGAGCCGTGGGGCGCCACCGTCCGCAACCCTGGCCCCGAACTCGGCTGCGTTCGACGAACGCGCGCCCTAACCCTACCGGGAAATGTGCCCGTTCAATAAGTGCCGTGGCAGGCCTTGAGCTGATAGGATGGTGTTCTATTGTGCACGCCGCTTCGCCGAGTTTGCGGACATCGCGTTCCTACACCACATATCCGCACAAAGAGATCTCGCGGACAGCCGCTGAGGGGCTGAACGCAGACACATGGGGTTCGTCGCTAACGGGGCCGGCGGTGACCCTTCCTACTACTCGGTGGAACCTGTCCCACCGTCAGAGGTTTGCCCTTGAAGTTCGTCAGGTTCTAGCTGCCCAAAAATATTGAATCCCGTTGAAGTCTCCCAGCTTTTCATTTTTTTATTCATTGCCGTAGCTTCAAAGTATGCGCGCTCATATGCCAGCCGCAACACTTTTCCCAGATCGCCGGCGCGATCTTCGGAATTGAACTGATTGTCAGTTCCTAATTTCGCTTTTAGTGCTCGCCCGAGCACGCGTATGCAATCGTGCCCGTTGCACAGTTTTTTCGCAGGGTGCCCCGCCTTCAAGAGCTCACGAGCAGCCGACGCAACTTCCTCCCACTTGACACCTTTTAATGCGGGCGATCTGGCTATCAGATGCTGAACTGTCCTATCCAAATTTATTGTGTACTCTGAGTTGTTTTCAAACTGATAAGTTTGCCCCTTAAAACTAATCGGCAGATTGCGCTGTCGAGCAACAATTCGAACAGCGCCAATGACTGCAGAGGCATCAAATATCAAGTCGCGAACTGGTTTACCACGTAACGCTGCTTCCGCAGCGCACTTGCCTACTGTCGCATATTCACGCAGCACATTGTCCAGAGCATCCGAACAAATAACCATTATCTCACAATCGTTTTCGTCCGTGAGAATCAAATCATCGGGACCAGCGACGACCCCCAGTAAATCACCATAATCTCTATCCGCGACGCCCAAGACGCCGATAAATTTCCCCTCCCGCAGAATGAAAAGAGTCGAAGCGACATTTGCGTTTCCAATGCATACCACGACCGAGCAGCGCTCAGGGCAAACAAATCTCTTAAACAATCTCGCGTCAGCGTCGCCTTCGACCAGCAAAAAGCTCCCTAAATGAGACGCCCTCTCCAACCGGATTTGGTTGGCGATGGTTTGAGCCGATATTTCCGCCTTAATTGTAGACATTGCTATTTCAATGCACCGATAGCTCTTGAACCAAATCCCACCGGTCGTTTATTATCTGAGGCGAATGGGTTGCGATAACCACAGAAAGGCCGCGCAATTTCTGAATTTTCTGTATATTCGGGATAAAGCGCTTTTGCCACGCCACGTGTAGCGAAAGCTCAGGCTCATCAATGAGGATCAACGACCCCTCATCGACTTTGAAAATGAGCTCATATATGAGGACCAACTCATGCTGTTCGCCCGAGGATAGCTCAGACAAGGCGATGGGCGAGCCGCTGTCTTTGTCTACGGCTCTAATTCCATTAGCAGAATCTATTTTTATTTCTTTGAAGGAAAAGTGTTCGTCTATTATATCCTTGAAAAGGCGAATCCTCGCGTAGATCTCGTCAAAAATCCCTAGCTTGCTAGTTGTGTCATCGACATATATCGATAGTATTCTCCTAGTGCTTTCATCTTCCAAGCTGTCCGTAGGTTTAATGGGGTCGCTTTCTGACTCGCCAATCAGGCCTACTGTGACGAGAGCCTGCCGTTTTTGGCTTAGCTGATTAAGGGCGCCTCGAATATCTTGATCGTTACCGGCTTCGCCATCTCGAAATTCGATGACCCGTCGTGGAAATGACTGATCTAGCCTTTGAGCGGCATTTGCGTATGTCTGCAGCGCCTTCTGAATTTTTGATGCGAGGTCAGCGGCATCCTTTTCAACCACTGATTGTGTTTTTCGTTTTTCCCGGCGAGGATACCTTTCATCTTTATCTGGATCGTCCAATGAAAGAAGACGCTGTGTTTCAACCAGCCTAGTTCGCAGGGAGCTTACCGCCTGGACGACCCACTCTGGAAGCTTGAGCGCTTCAATCATACCGGCCGGAAGCTGGTCGCCGTAGAACTCGAGGAGCTGATTTGTATATAATATTGTCTCCAGGCGATGATCGTACCATTGATCCGGCCCAACGCGCTCGATCGGAAAGCGCCGCTCGATTGATCGGAGTTCTCGCTCCGGAAGGGTGACCGATAAGTGAAAAATCTCGTGGTTGTTTCCGAAGCCAAACGTTTTTATGGAGACTTGTTTCGCAACGGATTTTCCTTCATCAGCGAATAACGATGGAGCTTCTTTAAAGATGACTATTGATTTACCGCTATGGAACTCGAGCGCGATTTCGTCGAACGTCAGGCGCGAGAAGGAGTGGAAATTTCTATTAAATAGATTGTCAATTATTCGCAAGACCACCGTTTTGCCGTGACCGTTCGGAGCAGTGATTATAGTCAGATCTTCGTCTTGATTGAACGCAATGATGTGATTGAATCGCCCGAACAATCCTCGCACGGAGAGCGATCGCAGCTGTTCACGAAGATTGGGCTCTGCCATCGGGGACACTCTTGGTTGCTTGCTGGGTAGGTAGCAGCGCGGAAACCTGCGCAGTTTTAGGTCTCCACGGACTGGAACCTAGTCGACCGTTTTTTGACCGGCAAGGACAGGCGGCTAATTTGGCTGTTGACGGAAGTGTTGGCGAGTTGTTGTGCTTAGGAAAGGCGGTTGATAACGCGCTCGCATTTGCTCGTCGAGATCTGAACCCTAGATAGGGCCGCTTCAAGCCAGGAGAGACTTCGCTGCCGCGCCTTGCGACAACCGCTCGTTGCGCAAAAGCAGACATCGGCCGCAGCGAGTTCAACGCTTACGATGTTTCTTACCCCAGGTCAGCTTGTGGGACGTTGCACCCGTCGTGACGCCGAGTTTGCAGACATCAGTGCATTCTGGAGATGTCAGACCCTCGTCAATACTTGATGTCCGCTCCTGCCTTTGGAACAGACTTCACGCACAAGCCCGCTGAGGAAGTCACGACGTCTATTGGCCAAGTACATCGTAAAGTCACATCGTGCCGCGGCGGAGCCAGTCGCCCCGTGTGCCCTGGCCATCTCGGATCGGGACAAGGCCCGGTGGTTCGCGGTCTCCTGCGCACACGACGCTTGAGAAAGCCGCTCCCCTTCTAGTTCGGGAAAGTTTGGCGCTGGCCAAGGGAATTTATTCCTCCTCTTACTAATCGGCGCGTAGGATTTCGGCAGAGCGCATCAAGGTACCATTCAGATCCGCTATGAAAGCCCGCTGGTACGACACCGATCAATTGCGTCGCATGGAGCGCATCCTAGATCAGACCTATACGGATCTCGGCATAGACGCTGCCTCCCCCTATGCGCGCCATGCGCGGGAATTACTCGCCCGCCTCCTGTTCGAGTATGAAGTTTATCGGCACACCGAATTCGCTGCTGCGCATGTCCTGCGCGCAAAAGCGCATCTCCACGGTTTTCGAGAACCGCATCTGCTTGCCGCAGACGTCTCCTCACAGATAGGTTCGTTCCAATACCGGAAGTATACGCTGCCAATGACGGTATCGTCTCGACCGCCAGCCTGACCGTCGGTGTGGCGGCTGCGGGCTCGGGGCGGACCGAGGTGCTGATCGCAGTGCTTGCCGGGCTTGTCGCCTCGCGCTCAAACTCAGGCTGTGTGGCGAGTTCGGCCCGCTCGCGGGCAAGATCCGCCTGCTCGGTGTCGGACTGCGAGCTGACCGAGACGTGTTCGCCGGCCGCCGCTGGGTGCGCATGCCCGCGATGAGCTGGGGATATCGGAAGTGACGACCGCCCGACCGATCCAGGCGGCACTGACCTCGGCCGCGACCTTCGCCGTGGGTGCCCTCCTGCCAGCTGTGATGTTGGTAACGGGCGTCTCCGTGGCTTCGCGTTTGTTCCTGGCGGTTCTCGGTGCGGTCGGTGCGCGGGCGGGTGGCGCGAATGTGCTCAAGGCGACCATGCGTGTGACCTTCTGGGGCGCTCTCGCCATGGCACTGACAGCAGGGAGCGGGCAATCTTCGGTGTCGTGGCGTGACAACACCGCCCTCAGTGACCAGTGGTCGAGGGATGAAGTATTGCCGTGTAGAGTGCCTGCGCTTGGGCATCTAGGAACGTGAGCAGCATTGCCGTCGGCGTCATCTTTACAAGCATGAAGCCAGGGACGGCTGCGGAGAACGCGGCCGCCTCTGGGTGCGGGAGAAGTCGCGCTTCGGATCCCGCCCCGCATGTCAAGTAGCTCACGCGATCGACAATGACGTGCTGCAAGTTGTGGTCGTGTCCGTTGATATATGCGGTGACGTGGTGAAGGTCGAAGAGGGGTTTCAAGACGGCGACGAGGGCTGGCGTATTGCCATGAGGTCCCCCGGAAAACACAGGATGATGGCCCACCACGAGCTTCCATGTGGCTTTGCTTTCGGCCAGCGCAGCATTCAGCCACGACAGCTGCTCAGCTGCGCCGGTCTCTAGGAGACGTGCCATGAGGCCATCATCCGCCCTCACGAGAGGAAGTGTATCGAGGAAGAAGAACTCGACCAGAGTGCCGCCGCCTAGCACCTCGGTGTGCCGATAATAGTCTGCTGGCATCGACCATCGGGAGCTTGCTGACGAATAGTCTCTCTCGGCGGCGACATTGCCCTTGTGATCGTGATTTCCGAGAACCGGATACCACGGACCTTGAAGGCTGTTGTCGACGTAGACGTTCTCGAAGCCTTCCTTCCACAAGCGGTCCGACACCCCGGAAACGCCGTTGGGGTAAAAGTTGTCGCCGGTGGAGACGACGAACCGAACTCGGTCTCGCCGCCCCGCTATCCCCATCGCGCGAGCGACTTGGCGCTGTCCCTCAGAGTTCGCATGCCCCCAATCCCCGACCACAAGGAAAGAGAACGATGCCTCATCGGAGGCTATCGAAGCGGCAGGGAGCAGCGCCATTGAAGCCGTCGCCAAGCCCTTCGTCAGAAGTGCGCGCCGTGTGAACGAAATATTGATGGACATACAGTGAAGGTTCCTACATTCACCTGGCAAAATATGGACACGCCATAAGGGCGGTAACCTTGAGGTCGTATTCCCGCCTACACCGTGATGGCGACGCAAACCGAACAGCGACCAGTCATCGCCAGGGTGGCGCATCGCTGCGACCGATCTCTGAGTTCCGAGGGTCTCCGCGAGTGGCGTCATCCTTCGGCCGCGTCAACGCGTTGATGATCTCCGATCCGGTATCCCGCATCTGAGCGGCCCAATAGCTCAAGCCGCAGGCCGCCATCACGAAGACGACAGCCCAAATGATGGAAAGGAGAGTTGCAAGCGGGATCTCTGTGATCATGAGCGCTGCTCGGCGGATGCATCTTTCCCTCGCGCCGGATCCGTCATCCGATCCACGTCGATGCTCGACGGCGCCAGCCGGCCGAATGCCTCGATGGGCTCGATCCAGTAGGCCATGTGCGGAATGGCAGCGCGGGTTGCGATGGTCTCGAGGATTTGGGCCGCCTGAAAGCGCGGAACGACGGCGACCAGCATCGTCCGATCGACGCGGCCGCGGACACGCTCGCGGAAGCTTGCCTTCGCGAACCCATGCCCATGGCCTTCGGCGGACCATGTCGTGAAGCCGCCGATCGGCGGCTCGATCGCGAGCATCAGGTCAACGACTCGGTCCGATCCATCCGGCGGGCAGACGAGTGTGAGCTTGCAAAGGGATTGTTCCACGAGAGGTTTCCTACGTCTTTTGAGTGGCTGGCCAAGGAGCCGACGCCGAAGCGCCGGAACAGGATGGGGAGAAGGACAAGCGTCAGCGTTGTCGACGTGATCAGCCCGCCGATGACGACGATCGCGAGCGGCTTCTGGATCTCCGAGCCCGGCCCGGTGGCGAACAGGAGCGGCACGAGACCGAGAGCGGCGATGCTCGCCGTCATCAACACGGGCCGCAGCCGACGCATCGCGCCTTCGAAGACGGCTTTTTCGAGTGGAACGCCTTCGGCAAGAAGCTGATTGAAATAGCTGACCAGCACCAGTCCGTTGAGGACGGCGATGCCGAGCAGCGCGATGAAGCCGACGGAGGCCGGGACCGAGAGATAGGCGCCCGAAAGCCAAAGCGCGAGCATGCCGCCGACAAGCGCGAACGGAACATTGGCGAGGATCAGAAGCGTCTGGCGGATGGAGCGCAACGTCGCGAACAGCACGCCGAAGATCAGGCCGATGGCGATGGGAACGACGATGGAAAGCCGGTTCGCGGCACGCCGTTGGTTCTCGAACTGGCCGCCCCACTCCAGGCGATAGCCCTGCGGAAGCTCGACCGTCTCCCCGACCATGCGCTGCGCTTCGTCGACAAAGCCCACCAGATCGCGCCCGGTGACGTAGGCCTGAACGATGGCGAAGCGCGAGGCGTTCTCGCGGTCGATCTTGACCGGCCCGGCCTGTCTGGAAAGCTTGGCGACATCGTTGACGCGCACGAGCCCTCCGTCGCCGGCTGCGAGCTGCGTTTGGGAAAAGAGCTCCGGTGACGTGCGGATGGGATCGGGCCCACGGATAAGGATCGGCGTGCGCCGGCCAGGCTCCGCAACGATGCCGGCGGATGCGCCCTCGAGCAGCGCGCGGAGCTCATCCTGCACGTTCGTCACGGAAAGACCGGTGCGGCCGGACATCAGCCGATCGACGTCGATCTTGAGATAGTCGACGGCATCGTTCGCGACGGTCGAGACCTCGGCGGCTCCCGGAACCTTGCCGAGCACCGACTGAATTCGGCCGGCCAGGTCAGCGAGCTTTGCGAGATCCGGACCGAAAATCTTGATCGCAAGATCGCCGCGCGCACCGGTCAGCATCTCCGCCGTGCGCATCTCGATAGGCTGGGTGAAGGCGAATTCGAATCCGGGCAGATCGGCCATCGCCTCGCGAAGCTCGGCAACGAGCCAGTCCTTGTCCGGAACACGCCACGTGTCTTTCGGCTTCAGCACCAGGAAGGTGTCGGTCTCGTTGAGGCCCATGGGATCGAGGCCCAATTCATCGGAGCCGACGCGCGCGACGATGCGCTCGATCTCAGGGACGCGCTCCCGGAGCGTGCGCTGAATCAGCAGGTCGCCCTCGATGCTCGCCCTAAGATTGACCGATGGCAGCTTGGTGACCTGCATGATGACCGATCCCTCGTCCATGGTCGGCATGAACGATTTGCCGATGGCCGCATAGGCGGCGACTGTCAGGCCAAGGCCGGTTGCCGCGAGCACGTATACCGGCAGCGGGAACCTCAGCGCCCCCGCGAGCAGCGCGCGATACCCGCGGTTGAGGAGACGCATGAGAAGCGGCTCGCCGTGGTGCCCGCTCCTGAGCAGGAACGAGGACAGGACCGGAATGAGCGTGAGCGAGATGAGAAGCGATCCGCTGAGCGCGAATACGATCGTCAAGGCCACGGGCGCGAACAGCTTGCCTTCGAGGCCCTGCAGCGACAGGAGCGGTAGGAAGACGAGACAGATGATGAGAATGCCGGAGGCCACGGGCGTCGCCACCTCGTGCGCGGCCCTGTAGATCTTATGCAGGAACGGAATATGCGTATCGTCGGCGTCGTGCTGCAGATGCTCGACCGCATTCTCGACGACGACGACCGCCGCATCGACGATCAACCCGATGGCGATCGCCAGTCCGCCGAGGCTCATGAGGTTTGCGGACATGCCGAAGATCTTCATCATGGCGAAGGTCACGAGGGCGGCGAACGGCAGGGTCACCGCAACGACGAGTGCCGCGCGGAGGTTGCCAAGGAAGGCGACGAGCAGGACGACAACGAGCACGGTCGCTTCCATCAGCGCCTTGCTGACGGTGCCGACGGCGCGCTGGATAAGCTCGGACCGATCGTAGAACGCCTCGAGCCGGACGCCTTCCGGAAGGCTGGGCTTGAGCTCCTCGAGCCGCGCCTTGATGGTGGCCACGAGCGCGCTGGCGTCGGCGCCCCGCAGCGACAGCACCAGGCCTTGCACGGCTTCGCCCGTGCCGTCCCTGGTGACGGCGCCGTAGCGTGTCAGGCTGCCGATCCGGACCTTCGCCACGTCGCCGAGCCGCAGGACGCGCGTGCCGTCCATCTTGAGCACGATCTGGGTAAGGTCCTGCGGCGTCTCGATAGCGCCTTCGGCACGAACGACGAGTGCTTTCTCGCCGTCGGTCAGGCGGCCCGCGCCGTCGTTGCGATTGCCCTTCTCGATGGCGTCGATGACGTCCGATACGTTGAGCCCCGCCACCGCCAACGCGGAGATGTCCGGGATGACCTCGAACGTGCGCACGTATCCGCCGAGCGCGTTGACGTCCGCCACACCTGGGATGGTGCGCAAGGCCGGGCGGATCGTCCAGTCGAGCAGGCTGCGCCGCTCCTCGAGAGACAGGTCTCCGCCTTCGACGGTGAACATGAACACGTCCGACAGCGGCGTGGAGACAGGCGCCAGCCCGCCCGTCACGTTCACGGGAAGCTCGCCCTGTACGCTGGCAAGACGCTCGGCGACCTGCTGGCGCGCCCAGTAGATGTCCGTGCCGTCCTCGAAATCGAGCGTGATGTCGGCAACGGCATACTTGGCGGCGGAGCGCAGGATCGTCTGCCGTGGAATGCCGAGCAGCTCGAGCTCGATGGGCGTGATGACGCGGGTCTCGACCTCCTCCGGCGTCATGCCGGGTGCCTTCAGGATCATCTTCACCTGAACGGGCGAGATGTTCGGAAAGGCATCGATCGGGATGGTGTTGTAGGCGTAGCCGCCGAGCCCCGCGACAAGGAGCGAGAAAAGCAGCGTGGCCGCGCGCTGCGTCAACGAGAACTCGATTAGCCGGCGCAGCACGTCACTCTCCTCCGATCATGGCTTCGAGCTGCGGAAGCCCGCTTGCCGCAACCTCCTGGCCGGGAAGCACATTGCCGGCGACGGTCGCCGCCACGGGAGACGTGCCGCGCAGGGTCACCGGCGTAAGCTCGAACCCGCTGTCGCTCTTGACGAACACCGCAGGCGTGTTGCCGACCCAGGCGACGGCGGCGGCAGGGACGCTCAAGCCGCCGGTTTCGGTCGGGCGCATCACGCTGAGGGTCACCATCTGCCCCGGAAGCAGCCCGGCATCGCTCGGCACGGAGGCGTACATCACCGCGGAGCGCGTCATGCGGTCGAGCGATCCGCTGATGGAGACGACGGTGCCCCGCGGTCCGTCCAAGACCTGAATGACATCTCCGGGCCGGATCCGTGCCACGAGGCCGGCCGGAACCTGCACCTCGACCCAAACCTCGGCACGGGCGGCGATGGTGACGGCGGGCGCCATTGCCTCGAGCGAAGCGCCCGGCATGGCCTGGGTTTCGATCACAACGCCGGACTCCGGCGCCGTGATCGTATATCGGCCGCCCTCTCCGACGCTGACGCCGCCGAGCGAAAGGGTGCGCCTGTGCTGCTCCAGAACGGCGCGAATCTTGATGACTTGCGCCTCGGCCTCGTCGGCCAGAACGGGGCTGGCGATACTCTTGTCGGCAAGATCGCGTTTCCGGCGTGCAACGGCCTCTGCGACCTGAAGCTCGGCCTCGGCCTGTTTGAGCTGGCTCAATGCATCGAGCAGGTCCCGGCTTTCAATGACCGCGAGCGGCGCTCCCTTCGCCACCGTTTGGCCGGGGAGCACGAGGACTTGGATTGCGGTCCCCGCAAACGAGGCGGCGGCAACCACGCGCGCGTTGAGGGCCGGCACGACGGTTCCCGGCAGGAGGGCGACGGCCTCAGTCTCGGCCTCCTTGACCTCCGCCAGCTTGATTTCCATCTGCGCCACTTGCGTCGCGCTGAGCGTGACGGTCCTGGCCTCCGCGGCGGAAAAGCAACCGATGAGAGCGAGCGAGGCGAGAAGTCCGATCGCGGCGCGGCGTGCCATTGCAATACCCTTTCCTGTCGACGACAGGAGCGGGAGTGCCACCCCAAGCTGAACGCGACATGAAATGAAGCCCGACCGGCGGGAACGGATTTTTCAGCTTCGTTTCAGGTCGCCTGCGCAAGACCATGACGAACGAAACGATCGATGATGGAGGCTGAAATTCGCATCCTGGTGATTGAGGATGACGACGAGATCGCCGGGCGGATCGCCGCCGGGCTGACCCAGGCCGGGTTTACGGTCGAGCGCGCCGACAACGGTTTCGACGGATACGCCATGGGTGCCGATGACGATTTCGACGCGGCCGTTCTCGACCTCGGCCTTCCCGAAATGGAGGGGCTGGACGTGCTGCGGCGTTGGCGGCGTGAAGGACATGCGCTCCCCGTCCTGGTCCTGTCGGCGCGGGGCACATGGTCCGAGAAGGTCGACGGCCTCAACGCGGGGGCCGACGACTACATATCGAAGCCGTTCCACGTTCCGGAGGTCGCGGCGCGGCTCAAGGCGCTGATCCGACGGACATCGGGGCACGCAACCCCCGTGCTTACGCATGGGCGCGTGACGCTCGATACGGCAGCAGGCCGGGCCACGCTCGACGACAAACCCGTCGAGCTCACGGCCCGGGAGCTGCGCATGCTCAACTATTTCATGCACCGCATCGGGCGGATCGTCTCGCAAGCCGATCTCGTCGAGCATCTCTACACTCTCGACGACAGCCGGGAGTCCAACACCATCGAGGTCTACATCAGCCGGCTCCGCCGGAAGCTGGGACCGGACGTCATCAAGACCGTTCGGGGTCTTGGCTATCGTATGGATTGAGGCGCGTAATGAGCTTGAAGCGCAGGCTGATCGCAATTGCCTCCATATGGATCGTCACCGGCACGGTAGTCGGCGGCTTACTGCTGTCGGCGATCTTCCGGGAGCTTGTCATGCAGCAATTCACCGACGAGCTCCATGTCCATCTCGACGAGCTACAGCGGCTTGCGGACATATCGGCGGCGGGCGCCATTCTACAGCGCGACCTGAGCGATCCCCGCTACGACGTGCCGGAGTCCGGCTTCTACTGGGAAATCCAGCAGGGCCGCCGCACCATCGCACGGTCGAAGTCGCTTGCGGGTCCAGCGCTGGAGGTCCCAGTGGCTGCACCGACCGACACCAGCATAAAGTCCTATTCGATCACCGGACCGACGGGGACGCTCATGGTGCTCGAGCAGGCAAAATGGATCGATACGGCCGGCGCGCCGGTGCGCTTCATCATCGGCACGGACAAGCGTCACTTGGACGACATCGTGCACGGCTTCGACAGCCTGGTCGGCTATTCGCTCGCGGCGTTTGCCGCGCTGATGATCGGTGCGTCGGCGTTTCTCTTTCTCTATGCCATGCGGCCGTTCGACCAGCTGCGTACCGCGCTCGGCACGGTCAGGTCAGGCCAATCCCCGACACTCGGAGGAGCTTTTCCGACGGAGGTGCAACCGTTGGTGGACGACCTAAACGCGCTGCTGAAGTCCACCGCAGAGCTCATTCGACGGGCCCGAATTCAGGCCGGTAACGTAGCGCACGGCCTCAAGACGCCTCTCGCGATTCTAACTGATGAGGCAGATCGCATCCATGAGCGCGGGCTCGATCAATCGGCTACGACCATTCTCGACCAGTGCCGAAAAATGCAAAGGCACATCGACTACCAGACCACGCGCGCGCGAGCTGTCGGTATGCGCGATACACCTGGCATGGTGGCCTCCGTGGGTAAAGCTGCCACCGAAGTCGCAAGTGCGCTGCGCAGGCTTTATGCAATGCGCGCGATCTCGATTGAAAGTGAAATTCCGCACTTGGCGGCAGTCGCATGTGACGCGCAAGACCTCAATGAGATGCTGGCGAATCTCGCCGACAACGCATGCAAAAATGCCAATAGCCGCGTCCGCATAAGGTTGTCCGAACCGTCCCACACCGGCCGTATCACGATTGCTGTCGAGGATGACGGATCGGGCCTGCCGCCCGAAGCCTATGAGATCGTATTCAACGTTGGCGAGCGGTGGGACAGCCAGAAGCCTGGCTCAGGTCTGGGATTGGCGATCGTGCGCGACCTGGCAAAGCTTTACGGTGGAGATGTGCGGCTCGGCAAGTCTGACTTAGGCGGGCTTGCCGCCCAACTTGAGCTGCCGAAGGCAGCTTAGCGTCCCCGCTGCAGTTTTCTCGATCATATGATTGAGATCAGGGACGATGAAGAAAAGTCGTGCAATGGCTGAGCCATTGGCCGTGGGGTGACGACAGAACGGGAGATGAGGATGCAGCTAGCTAGACTGTGGGGGGTGTTCACGGCGTGCACCGTGGGACTTGCGCTACTGTGGTTGCTGAGCTTAGGGCCGGATGCCTTTACGGGGGGGTTTTGGCTCACACGCAGGACTTTGGTGTACGGCACGGGCGTAGTGGCGATCGGGCTTTTGTCTGTTGGCGTGTTTCTGGCGGCCCGCCCCGTCTGGTTCGAAACACCGCTTGGTGGGCTCGACAAGTTCTACCGCTTGCACAAGTGGCTAGGTATCGGGGCTTTCGTCTTCTCGGTCGCTCATTGGATCCTGAGGATGGGGCCGTCCTGGATTACGACGCTAGGCTGGTTCGAATTACCTCCACGGCCGCAGCGGGCAGCGCAAGTTCAAACCCCAACGGGGTTCGACGTCTTTCGCGATCTTCGAGAGACTGCCGCCCATATCGGTGAATGGACGTTCTACTTGCTTGCCGTCCTTGTGCTGCTCGCACTGTGGAAACGGTTTCCCTACAAGTACTTTTTCAAGACGCACAAGCTCATGCCGGCGGTCTATTTGCTGCTGGTGTTCCACACCTTCATTCTGACGGACCTATCCTATTGGACGAAGCCGATCGGTCCAGTGTTGGCGGTTCTCTTGATCGCCGGCTCGGTGGCGGCACTCATATCGCTCAGTCAAAAGATCGGCTATTTGCGCAAGGCTTCGGGAAAAATCGAGCATGTGAGGCTTTACGATAACAACGTATTGGATGTCACCGTCAGGCTCGAGACAGCATGGCGCGGCCATGATGCCGGACAATTTGCATTTGTGGATTTCGACGATCCGGAGGACGCTCATCCCTTCACCATTTCTTCGGCTTGGTGTGAGGACGGCCTTCTGACATTCACGATCAAGGGTTTGGGAGATTACACGCGCACCTTGGCCAGTAGCCTCCACGTGGGCCAGGGTGCCGTTGTCGAAGGTCCCTACGGCCGGTTCAACTTTCTGAGTGACAATCGGCGCCAAATCTGGATCGGCGGAGGCGTCGGCATTACGCCATTCATTGCGCGCTTGAAGACTCTGGCGCAACGGGGCCGCACCGAACCGATAGATCTATTTTATGCCACCGCCGCGCCCGAGAAGGATCTCATTGCGAATATCCGTGAGCTCGCCGAGCAAGCCGGTGTCAGGCTTCATCTGCTCGTAGAATCCAAAGATGGCAGATTGACCTTGGACCGACTCGAAGCTTTGGCACCTGATTGGAGAGAAGCAGACATATGGTTCTGCGGTCCACTGGCGTTCGGGAACGCAATGCGCAATCCGATGATAGCCCAGGGATTGCCTCCCTCTCAGTTCCATCAGGAACTATTTGAGATGAGGTGATTGCTAACGTCACTAAATGGATCCGACAAACGTCCGCTCTTCATCGTGATGCGGACCCATACGGTTTGTCATTTGGTAGACTAAGATCGCTGTCGCCGATTTCCGCTTCTGGGACGAAGGAGACATAGAAAATACGCTCGGCGGCTGGTGTAGTCAGTGATGTGACCCCCATCTTTCATCCGGGAGCAACTGGAATCCGGTGGTCATTGAACGCTCCCGACGAGCGTCCTTCAAGCTCTTCGTTCTCCTGCCAGTGTGCCGCGTAGTCGGCCGGCGTCAGCCAGCCGAGCTTCGAGTGCGGGCGATGGTGGTTGTAATCGTGTCTCCAGGCTTCGATCAGCCGCCGTGCCTCGCCTGCGCGTCCGAGCGGAACAGCGTCTCCGCATTTCAGTCGACAACCTTCTTACCTTGCCGGGCGAGCTTCCGTTGATGTTCTCCTGACGGCAGGACGGGCAGTATCCTCGCTTTCCGACGAGCATCCGTTTGGCGTCCGATCTCTCGAGCGCAAGGATTTCCTCGGATACGAACGCGTCGAACAGGATGACATCGGCCTCCTGCATCGTGCGCACGGCCCTTAGCGTCAGCAAGTGCGGATCGCCTGACCCGGCTCCGACCAGCGTGGCGCTACCGCCTCTCCGCTGTGCGTGGTCAGAGGGCATTCGCGTGCGCGTTTTCATGAATGATCCTCTTGATCTCGGGCCGGCACGAGCCGCAGTTGGTTCCCGCCTGCGTAGAGTCGCCAATGGACGCGATCGTGCAGTAGCCGTTTCGAACGGCGGCGGCGATTTCGTTGGCGCCGACGCCGAAGCAGGCGCAGACCGTCGCGCCACGGTCGACGGTTCCGGCACCGGGACGTCCCGCCAGCACCGCGCTGCGCTTGCTCAAGAGCGCCTTAGCGCCGGCAAGTTGCGCGATCGCCCATTCGCGAGAGACGGCAACGGGCTCCGGCGCCAGAAACAGCATTCCGGTGAGATGGCCGTTGTCATAGGCCGCGAAGCGCATGCGGCCGGTCTGGGTATCCTCGTAGACGGCCGGATCGCTAGCACTGCCTATGAGCCCGCGCGCGAAGGTACGCCAGTCAGCGGGATCGTCAACGACGGCCATCTCCACGCGCCACCCGCCGTTACATTTCGCAATCGTCCAATATTCTGCCGGAATGTGTTCGGGTTTACGTCGCAGCACCGCGAAGCCGTAGGTTGTGGCCACGAAGCGCTCGATGCGCGCTGGAATATTCTTCGATGCTGGCTGGCCGGAAATCGGATCCGTAACGCCGGGGATCAGGCAGTCGACCCGCGCATTCGAAGCAAATTGGTCGTTCCAGTGCATGGGAACGAAAATCGAGCCCAGCTGCTGGCGCGGGGTGACGAGCGCACGCACCAGAATTGCACTCAATCCCGTCGAGACGCGGACCAGATCGGCATCCTTGATCCGATACCTTTCGGCGTCGTCGGGGTGGATTTCGACGAATGGCTCGGCATAGTGCTGGGACAGTCGCTGGCTTTTTCCTGTGCGGGTCATCGTGTGCCAGTGATCGCGCACGCGCCCTGTATTGAGTGCGAGCGGAAACCCCGGCGTGGCGCGCTCCTCGCAGGCGAGACGAACAGGGACGATGCGCGCTTTACGATCGGAGGTATAAAAGCGGCCGTCTGCGAACATGCGCACCATATCCCCGTCGCCTCTCCGGCGGGGCCAATGAAACGGTTCCAGGCCGTCGTAGGCCACGGGATCGAGTGCGGCGCAGGCGCCGATATCGAAATCGCGCGTGCCGTCGTTCTCGAACGCGGAGAGGGCGGCGTGCTCGGCAAAGATGTCCTCCGGCTCGGCGTAGGCGAACGCTTCCCCGTGCCCCATGCGCTTCGCCACCTCGGACACGATCCACCAGTCGGGCCGCGCGCTGCCGGGCGCGCGCAGGAAGCTGCGCTGACGCGATATCCGCCGTTCCGAGTTGGTGACGGTACCGCTCTTCTCGCCCCACGCGAGAGCGGGCAGCAGAACATGCGCCAGCTGGGCGGTATCGGTCTCCGCCGTGACATCCGACACGACGACGAACGGACAGGCCGCTATCGCATCCTTGACGTTGCCGGCGTCGGGCATCGATACGACGGGATTGGTCGCCATGACCCACAGGGCCTTGATACGCCCATCGGCGACCGCACGGAACATGTCGACGGCCTTGAGGCCGGGCTTCGCGGCGATCGTAGGCGCGCGCCAGAAGCGCTGCACGCGGTCGCGGTCCCCGGCATTCTCGATCGCCATGTGAGCGGCCAGCATATTGGCGAGGCCGCCAACCTCACGTCCACCCATCGCGTTAGGCTGGCCTGTGACGGAGAACGGTCCCATGCCGGGCTTGCCGATGCGCCCGGTCGCCAGATGGCAATTGATAATGGCGTTGACCTTGTCGGTACCCGATGAGGACTGGTTGACGCCTTGGCTATAGACCGTGACGGTGCGCGCGGTGGACGCGAATAAGGAAAAGAATGTTTCCAGCGTTGCGAGCGGCAGGCCCGTCCTTCGAACCAGCGAATAGGGATCAAGCTCGTCGGCGGCACAGAGCGCTTCGGCTACGCCCGACGTATTGCGGGCAATGTACCGCGTATCGATCGCGCGCGTCCGCCCGAGATGGCTCAACAATCCGAGGAACAGTGCAACATCGCCGTCCGGACGGATCGAAAGATGGAGATCTGCGATGTCGGCGGTGGCTGTGCGGCGGGGGTCGATGAGGACGACCTTCATCTCCGGCCGCCGCTCCTTGGCAGCGGCAATGCGTTGATAGAGTACGGGATGGCACCAGGCGAGGTTCGAGCCGACGAGCACGATGAGATCGGCAAGCTCCAGGTCTTCGTAGCAGCCCGGTACCGTGTCGGAGCCGAAGGCGCGGCGATGGCCGGCGACCGATGAAGCCATGCAAAGGCGGGAGTTGGTGTCGATGTTAGCCGAGCCGATGAAACCCTTCATCAGCTTGTTGGCGACGTAATAGTCCTCGGTAAGGAGCTGACCGGAGACATAGAAGGCGACGGAGTCCGGACCATGCGCGCGGATCGTGTCGTTGAATCTCGACGCCACGAGATCGAGTGCGGTATCCCAACTCGTCCGGGTGCCAAGAACTTCCGGATAGAGCAGCCGTCCCTCGAGTCCGATCGTCTCGGCAAGGGCGGATCCCTTGGAGCAGAGCCGCCCGAAGTTTGCGGGATGATTCGGATCTCCGCGCACGCTGACATCGCCGCCGGCGCCGACATCGGCAATGACACCGCAGCCGACGCCGCAGTAGGGGCACGTCGTCTTGACCGAACGCGGAGCGGCCACGTCCATGGTCAGGCCGCCTCCACGCTCGCGCTGCTCGCGATATAGATCGTATCGCCGTCAAGTCTGACCGGAATGGTGCGCACGGAGCCTTCGTCGGCCCCTTGCGCCTTTCCTGTTTCGAGCGAAATGACCCAGTTGTGCAGCGGGCACGTCACGGACGCGCCGTGAACGATCCCCTCGCTCAACGGGCCACCCCTGTGCGGGCAGTGATCGTCGATGGCGAACAGGCGACCGTCTCCCGTGCGGAAAACGGCGACTTTGCCGTGAGGAGTTTTGATGCAGCGCGCGCCGCGCTGCGGGATATCCGAAACCTGTCCGATTGCGATCCACTGCATGGTGTCACTCCGCCGCCTCGGGTAGACCGACCGTGGCAAGTGGGCGGAACTCATGCTTGTGCAAGCCGGAGACGCGCTCCGACCAAGGGTCGACCTGGGCGAACGTCTGCGAGTGGACGAAGCGGTCGAAATAGCCGCGCCGGCGGTCTGGGTCGTCGAGGATCTGGCGGCGGATCTCGTCGATGCCGATTCGCTTCGTCCATTTGTAGATGCGCTCGAGATAGCGCGCCTGCTCGCGGTACATCTGCGTGAGGGCAACGATCACCTCGAGCGCTTCGTCCTCCGTCTTCACAAGGCCGAGCACCTCGGTTCCCTTGATGTCGAGGCCGGCAGCGCCCGCAAAATGGATCTCGTAGCCGCTGTCGACGCAGATGACGCCGACATCCTTGCAGGTCGCTTCCGCGCAGTTCCGCGGACAGCCTGAAACGGCCATCTTCACCTTGGCCGGCGTCCACGAGCCCCACATGAATTTCTCGATGCGGACGCCGAGGCCTGTCGAGTCCTGCGTGCCGAAGCGGCACCATTCGCTGCCGACACAGGTCTTTACCGTACGCAGACCTTTGGCGTAGGCGTGCCCCGACACAAAACCGGCCTTTCCGAGGTCGGCCCAGACCGCCGGGAGATCCTCCTTGCGAACGCCCAGCATGTCGATGCGCTGACCGCCCGTAACCTTCACGGTCGGGATCTGGAACTTGTCCACGACGTCGGCGATGGCGCGCAGCTCCTTGGCGCTCGTCACGCCGCCCCACATGCGCGGCACCACCGAGTAGGTGCCGTCCTTCTGGATATTGGCGTGCACGCGCTCGTTGATAAATCGCGACTGGTAATCGTCGGCATACTCGCCGGGCCAGTCGCACACGAGATAATAGTTGAGCGCCGGTCTGCACTTGGCGCAGCCACACGAGGTCTTCCACTCAAGCTCCTGCATGACGGCATAGACGGTCCTGAGTCCTTTAGCCTTGATCAGGCGACGCACGTCGTCATGGCCGAGTGGCGTGCAGGCGCACATCGGCTGCACGGCAACAGGATTGTACGCGTCTCCGAGCGTGAGCCTCATCACTTGCTCGACGAGGCCCGTGCACGAGCCGCACGAGGCGGACGCCTTGGTGTGCGCCCGCACGTCATCGAGCGACGTCAGCCCCTTCTCCCTGATCGTGCCGACGATCCTGCCCTTGCATACGCCGTTGCAGCCGCAGATCTCTGCGTCATCGGGCAACGCTGCAACGGCCGCCATAGGGTCCAGGGGCGTACCGCCCTGGTAGGCTTGGCCGAAGATGAGCGTGTCGCGCATCTCGGAAATGTCGATGGACTTCTTCTTGAGATCGTTGAACCAGGCGCCGTCGGCTGTCTCACCATAGAGAACCGTGCCGACGATGCGGTTCTCCTTGAGCACGACGCGCTTATAGACGCCCGCCGCCGCGTCGCGGAGCACGATCTCCTGGCGGTCGTCGCCGTCGGCGAAATCGCCGAGCGAGAACACGTCGATTCCGGTGACCTTGAGCTTGGTCGGGGTATCGTTATGGACGAAGCCCGGCGCCTCCTCGCCCGCCAGTTTGGCGGCGGCGATGCGTGCCATCTCGTACAGTGGGGCGACGAGGCCATAGACATAGCCACCCACCTCGGCGCACTCGCCAAGCGCGAGAACATCCGCGTCGGACGTCTGCATGTGGTCGTCGACGAGGATGCCGCGATTGGTTGCGAGGCCGGCCTCCTTGGCAAGCCAGGCGTTCGGCCTGATACCAGCAGCCATGACGACAAGCGTTGCAGGAATTGTGCGGCCGTCGTCGAGGACGACCCCTTCGACCTTGCGCGCACCCACAATCGCTTTTGTCGAAGCCTTGCACATCACCTTGATGCCGCGACTCTCTAGCTCCCGCTGCAGCATGTACCCCGCGGAGGGGTCGAGCTGGCGCTCCATCAGCGTCGGCATGATGTGGAGCACGGTCACGTCCATGCCGCGCTCTTTCAAGCCGGCCGCAGCTTCGAGGCCGAGAAGGCCACCACCGATCACCACGGCCGTGGAGCGCGACTGCGCGGCTAGCAGCATGGCCTGCACGTCGTCGAGATCGCGATAGGATAGCACGCCGGGAAGGTTGTTTCCGGGTATCGGAAGGATGAAGGGCATAGAGCCCGTGGCGATCACGAGCTTGTCGTAGGACGCGGTCAAGCCTTTGTCGGACGTGACGGTCTTCGCTGCGCGATCAATGGCGACGACCTTGTGCCCTTTGTAGAGGGTGATGTCGTTCTTGATGTACCAGCCGTCACCGTGAATGATGATCTGCTCGTACTCTTTCTCGCCTGAGAGCACGGGCGACAGCATGATGCGGTCGTAGTTGACGCGCGGCTCGGCGTTGAAGATCGTGATTTCGTAGCGTCCCGGTGCTTTCTCGAGCAGATGCTCGAGCATGCGTCCCGGCGCCATGCCGTTGCCGATGATTATGAGCTTTTTGGTCATTCCCGCTCCTCCCCCTCATTCCGCCGCGACGACATGAGGAGAAAGGCCGGACCCACTCCGGCCCATGCGCCGGATCGAGACGTCCATCCATAGAAGCGAGCCTGCGACAATAGCGAACAGCAGCATGAAGCAGCTCGACCACAGGCCTGTAAGGTCGTTCAGGGCGCCGAAGGCGATGGGGAGTACGAAGCCGCCCAGGCCGCCGATCATGCCCACGAGGCCGCCGACCGCTCCGACGCTGTTCGGGTAGTAGGAGGCGATGTGCTTGAACACGGCGGCTTTGCCGAGGCTCATGAAAAAGCCGAGCACTAATGCCACGACGATGAACGCTCCGACGCCGATCTCAAGGTGTGAGGAGATGTCGCCATTGATGCCGCGCATGACATAACTGGTCGGGGGCAGCGAGAGGATTAGCGTCGCCACGGCCGAGACGCCGAGGCTCCAGTACATCACGGTGCGAGCGCCGATGCGGTCAGAGAGAACACCACCGTAGGCGCGGAAGATGCTCGCCGGGATCGAGTAAAGCGCCCCGACCATGCCGGCCGTCGCGATATCAAAGCCATAGACGCCGATGAGGTAACGTGGCAGCCAGAGTGCAAGCGCAACGAACGCGCCGAAGACGAAAAAGTAGTAGAGGGCGAAGCGCCAGACCCGCATATCGCGTAGCGCCGAGAGCTCCAGCAAGAAAGGCTTGGCCGCAGCGCCCGTCTTGCGGCGCTCTGCGGTCACCGGGTCGTCCTCGGTCGTGACATAGAACACGGCCGCCATGACGACGAGAACCGCGGCCCAGAGCAGCGCGACCGCTTGCCAACCCCAGGCGATAAGTACGAAGGGGGCGGCAAACTTCGTCACCGCCGCGCCGACGTTGCCGACACCGAAGATGCCGAGCGCGGTGCCCTGCCGCTGTTGCGGATAGAAACGCGAGACGTAAGCGACACCGACCGCGAACGAGCCGCCCGCAAAGCCGACACCAAGGGCTGCAGCGATCATCTGTGGATAGGTTTCGGCGAATGCGAGCAGGATGGTAGCGACGCTCGTCGCCAGCATCGTGAGCGTGAACACAAGGCGACCGCCGAAGCGATCAGTCCAGATGCCGAGGAAGATGCGCGAGAGCGAGCCGGTCAGGATTGGCGTGCCGATTAGGAGGCCGAACTCGGTTTCCGAGAGACCCAGCTCTTGTTTGATTTTGATGCCGATGATGGAAAAAATTGTCCATATCGCGAAGCAAACCGTGAAGGCGAGTGTCGACATCCAGAGCGCGCGGCCTTCGGCGCGCGCCAATCCAAGATCTGTGTAACCGTTGTCGTTCATCGATCGGTCTCCCACCCCGTAGGACCTGAAAAACAAAAAAGCCGCCGATCAAACCCCTGCGCAGGTGCGCAATGGCTCGAACGGCGGCTTTGCCTGATTGGGACCCATCGTTAGGCCCCTGTGATGATCGAGAGCGAAAGGCGCGCCAACGTTAGCGCTGCAGAAATTACCTCCGGATCAACTTGTTATGGACACGGATACGCGTGTTGCAGGGTCTTGAGCAAGGCCAAAGAATAGACAATTTGAGCGATGGCGGCACAAAGTTTGTGCAGTGCACGCCTCGCCTATCGCTTCTGGGCTTCGATGTAGGCGTCCAGGCGATCCGGATCGAACAGCGCGCCATCGAAGAACCCATCCGGCCCGAGCGTGAGGCTTGCGCCAACCGATCCGACCGGCGTCGGCGTTACGAGAGCGCCCTCCACCTTGGCATTTGCGGACGGAAGCGCGACGCCGAGTGGCTTTAGCGCGCCGCGGTAGAGATCGGGCCGATAGGTCTCGCGTGCAATGGCCGCGTTGTCGGCCGTATGCGCGACCTGTCCCCAACGCACCATCTGCGAATAGAACCACAGAGCATGGCTCTTCCACGGGAACGTGGCGGCCTTGGCAAAGGGCACGAAGAAGTCGTCTGCGT
>WBZR01001912.1_pt1 | contig 23620 bp, 23 predicted proteins | sample 5204231 | NCBI WGS metagenome assembly WBZR01 (sample SAMN12412403, study PRJNA552823) | activated sludge metagenome | isolation source: activated sludge from anammox sidestream of wastewater treatment plant... | place: USA: Virginia | collected 2017-08
GCCAGAAATAACACCGCCAAGGAACACAAGACGCCATCGCAACTCATCAAGGAAAAACTCCCAAGGCCCAATCCCATGCTCCCCCTGCTCAGCGTTCAATACCTCGACGAACTTTATGATTCAATCCTTCATTCCCCAAACCAAAGGGGGTACGATGTCTGGGGACTTCCCTTACCACGCCAAATTTATCGGGTGGATTACCGGATTGCCCGGTTGAGCTTATCGTGACGAAGTCGGGTGATCTTCGTTCATGGTGTTGTCCGGGGCGATGTCCTGATCGAGATCATCGTTTTCACTGTCATCCTGCACGAAAGCAAGATCATTCGGCGCGTGGCTGGAACTATTTGTATTATTGGTGGCGCCGGATCTGAAACCAGCCGGTGAGGATGGCGGTTTGGTACCCGTGCTGACCGGCGGCCGATTCGTCGTCACGGGATGATTGCTGCTGCCCATCAGGATGCCCTGGTAAAAACCGCTGGCAAACAGCCCATGTTGCTGTTGGTAGGGGAAGTTGATCAGGGCGCAAAATTCCTGAATGACAGATTGCGCGTTTTTGTCAGACTTTTCCGCAGCTTGCACCGTCTGCTGATGCTTGCGGTCCTTGAACCACAGCATCTGCACATATCGACCGGTGACATCGCCCGGCGCCCAGTCCGTACCGACCTGCTCATAGACTTCAAAATGCTCGCATCCCAGGCGCAATAAAACCTGCCGGAACTTCCGCAACAGTCGGGCGTGCTCCTCCCGTTTTTCACGCGGAACAATATAGCTGTTTGTCTGCAGGAGCATGACTAGGGTGCACTTTCAAGTAGTGGGATCAACCCGGTTGGTTAAACTAAAATATACCATAAACCTGACTTGGGGCAAACAAATCCCCGTACCGCGCCGGCGATTCTCTTGACGCGCCCATCTCGCCGGAAGCTCAACCGTCAATGATAAAATCGTCTTTTGTGGCAAAGTCAGTTCAAAATATATTATAATTTGCCACGTCATTGTCATACAATCAGGTTGCAGCGGACACAGATAATTTTAATTTTCTCGTATCCGCGGGGGCTGACTGACTGAAAACCATATAATACCGCATAGTTATCGTTTGATCGTCGGAATTTTGTCCTGCTGACACGTTGGCCGGGAACAGAAAAACGCTCATGAACGGGCCTTACCTCGAAATTCAACACTCAGGGTCGCTGGATCGCCTGGCGCTGAATGATTCGCCCATCACCGTCGGGCGCCACGAAAGTAATACCCTGGTTCTGACCGACCTCAAAGCCAGCCGATTTCATGCCGTCATCAAGCGCGTTGAAGAGGTCTGGCAGGTTCATGATCTGCAAAGCTCCAACGGAACCTACGTCAATTCTCAACGTATTCAGCAGCAGACACTGACGCCCGGCGATGTTATCCGCATTGGCAAAACGCGGATCGTCCTGCTCGATCCGTCCACCGATGCCCCCCCAGCCCTGGATACGCTCGAACAACTCAGCCAGTCTGCAACAGCGCATCCCGCGTTCACCCGTCCAGCCGTCGCCAGCGCGCTGGGTGCGCTGTCGGTTGATGATGATCCGTATCTTGAGGATTCGCTGGACACCCTCCCGACCGCAGAAGATACCGACACGCCCGTGCCCATTGCGTTTGATGAAGCGCCAGTTGAACCGGCTGATTCATCCTTGGGAGCGGGCATTCCGTCGTTCGAGCAAAACAGTCCATCGTGGGACAATGTTCAAACCGATCCGCAGCAGGCCTTGCAGGAACTGGCCGACTCCATGGGGCAAAAACCGTTTGGCGAGTATGACATTGCCTTGCTCAATTCGCGCGGCGGTGTGGTGCATGAAGCCACCAGCCCGCGCCGGGGCGAAAACCGTCGCGATGCCGTGGATCTATTCCGCCTGTTGCTGATCGTCTGTTTTCGCAGCCGTGCCACCGACCTTCATCTGGAACCCAAGGATGGTTACTGGCAATTGCGCATGCGCGTCGATGGTCACATGGTTGATATCGTGCGCCTGAACAGTGAAATGGGTACGCGCATCAGCGCCATGGTCAAAATCTGCAGCGATATTGATATTTCCCAGCGCAACGTCATCCAGGAGGGGCACTTCAGTGCGCGCGTGCCATCAATGCGGCCCGGCGGGGCGCTGCGGCGGGTGGATTATCGCGTCAGCTTCGCCCCTTCGGTTTTCGGACAGAAGCTGGTGATCCGTATTCTTGATACCGCTGATGCGCCGCTGCGCCTGGAAAATTTATCCCTGCCCGACTGGATGCTTGCCGAGCTTCGTTCAACCATCGAAGCTGACAGCGGCACGATTCTGGTCGTCGGCCCGACGGGTTCGGGAAAAACCACCAGCCTCTACGCCATTGTCCGTTCGATGAATCTCAACGACTGCAATGTCGTCACCATCGAAGACCCCGTGGAAATCCAACTCGAAGGCGTAACCCAGATTCCCGTCGATGAGCAGAACGACAAAAGTTTCAGCCGGTTGCTGCGATCCGTGCTGCGGCAGGATCCCGATGCCATTCTCGTCGGCGAAATTCGTGATCCCGAAACCGCCCGCATCGCCATGCAGGCTGCCATCACCGGTCATCTGGTTTTCAGCACCCTGCACACCCGCGACACGATCGGCACGATGTTTCGCCTGCTTGATCTGGGGGTGGAACCCTACCTGCTGGCTCAGGCGGTGAATGTGGTTCTGGCACAGCGCCTGGTGCGCAAACTCTGTACCCATTGCCGCCGCGCCGTGACGCCCACACCCGAGCAGTTGCAGCGATTGGGCAAGTGGGGCCAGAATCTGCAGCAAATCTACGAACCCGTCGGTTGCCCCCGTTGTCTGGGCACAGGACATATCGGCCGTCGCGCCATTTTTGAGCTTCTGCGCAGCACCCCCGAACTGCGCAGCCATCTTCTGCGCAACCCCAGCGCCGATGAAATCCGCCAGACCCTGGCTGACACGCAGTTCCTCCACCTGCAGGAGCATGGTTATCAACTGGTTGCCGAAGGCATCTGCTCGTTCAGTGAAATCGAACGCGCTGCGGGTAAATAAGTGAATCATCGAATGCTTCACCCAGTCTGATTGCTGATTCTCATCCTGTTGCCCCGTCATCCTTAAATTGATCCTCACGGCGCAGCCTCTGGCTGGCGACGATCAATCCGATTGGATTGCCAACCGGACACTCGCCGGCAGTTGCCAATCGATTTGCAGCATCACCCCGAAAGCCTGCCAAAGATTGCACGGCGTCAGTACCTCCTCAGGCCGGCCCTGCGCCCGAATTTGCCCGCCGTCGAGCAGAACAGCCGTATCGGCAAACAAGGGAGCCAGAATCAGATCGTGACAGACCGCCAGGATGGTTTGACCTTCCCCAGCCAGTTGGCGCAGCAACCGGTATAACTCCAGTTGATGCGCAATATCCAGATGCGTCGCCGGTTCATCCAGGAGCAGGATCGGGCTTTGCTGCGCCAGACAGCGCGCCAAGGTGACGCGCTGGCGTTCACCGCCGCTGAGTTGGGTAAACGGTCGGTCAGACAGATGCTGGATCTGCAGCCGCGCCAGAGACTCTTGAACCACCTGTCGGTCTTGCCCAGTCGGTTGCCAGCCGGTGGCATGAGGATAGCGCCCCAGCAGAACCATCTCGCTGACATGGAAGGGGGCGCCTGTCACCGGTTCTTGCGCAACCACGGCGATCATCTGCGCAATCGCGCGACGCCCAAGCTGATGGATGGGCTGGCCGCCCAGTTCAACCACGCCGCTCTGCGGCGCTAAACTGCCATTGAGACAGCGCACCAGCGTGCTTTTCCCGCAACCGTTGGGGCCAAACACGGCCGTCACCGTACCGGGTTTCATCTCCAGACTCACATCGCGCAGCACCGTATTTCCCGATGGATAAGTGAAACACAGTTTTTCCGTCCGCAGGATCATGTCATCTCCCGCTGAGGGTTGTGACGCAGCAGCATCCAGAGAAAAACCGGCGCGCCGATCATGGCCGTCAGAATACCCACGGGTATTTCCGCTGGCCTGACCAGTGTGCGCGCCAATGTGTCAGCCACCAGCAACAACAACGCGCCACCAGCGGCACTGGCGGGAATCAAACGACGATGATCCGCCCCGAAATGCAGACGCAGCACATGCGGAACGATCAATCCGATAAAACCAATGACGCCGCTGAGGCTGACGGCGACGCTGGTCAATAGTGCAATCACCAATAAAAGTTTGACCTGCAACCGGCCCGTGCGGATACCAAGATCAGTGGCTGATCGTTCGCCCAGCAGTAAAACATTCAGCGCCGGTGCCTGATAAAGCAGAAAAAGACCGGCTGGTATTAAAACACCAGACATCATCAAGGTGTCACCCCAATTGGCCTGCCACAATCCACCCATCAACCAGAAAACCAGCGTCTGTAATCGCTCGCCAGCCAGATAAAGCGCCGCAGCCGTCAGCGCTGAACACAATGCACTGATCGCAATTCCCGCCAGCAACAGCGCGTACCCCATCGCGCCAGCCCGTCGCGCCAGATACAGGACAATCATCGCCACCGTCAGCCCGCCGATGACGCTCAACAGCGCAACAGCGCCATAACCAAACCAGTTGCCCACCAGCAGCATCCCCGCGACCGCGCCCAGTGCTGCCCCGTTGGAAACACCAATGACATACGGGCTGGCCAGTGGATTGCGAAACAGGGTTTGCGACGCCACGCCCGCAATGCCCATACCCGCCCCAATCGCCAGCGCCAGCATGATGCGCGGCAGGCGAATCAACAGGACAATGCGGGCGATTGTGTCGTGCTGATCGGTCGTGTTGGGCTGGGCTGGCCAAAGGGGTCGAACGATCATCTGAAAAATATCTGCCGGTGCCAGATCCGTGCTGCCTACCATCAGGGCGAGCAGCGCTGTGGGAAAAATCAGCAGCCCCAACAACCACAATGGCCCGTTAAGGCAAGACCGGGTTGGCGGGAGCAGATCATCGGTCATGCGATTGCCCTGACAGCAAAACGATCATCGCGCGCAGTCAAATCAAGTGCTTCCTGGCTGCTCAAGTGCGAATAGGCCACATGATTCAAATGCCGGCGGCACTGGTCAACGACCTCCTGCATCTGCTGAATAGTTGGCCGGGTATACGGCTGGCCCGGAACAGGAATATAACCCATGATGTGCAGCGGAATCTCAGCATTGATACCGGCAATCCACTGGGCGATTGCCCGCACCTGATCCTGATCCACCAGCCCCGGAACGTAGACCACATTGGCTTTCATCTCCAGACCCGCAGCGGCGGCATTGGCGAAACTGGAAAAAATATCCTGTTTTTCACGGCCGGTATACGCCAGATGAACCTGCTTATCCCACGCCTTGAGACCGACATTGGCTCCATCCAGATTTTCAACGGGTAGTTTCCATCCAGCCGTATGTCCCAGATACGTTTTGACCTTCAGGGTGTTTTTGGCGAAGTCGAGCAGGGCAGGCAGTTCCCTGGCGATGGTCGGTTCGCCACCCATGAAATAAACCTTGTCGATCGGCACGCGGCGCAGGGCGGTCTGGATTGTGGGGATATCCAGAAAAGACGAAGGTCTGGGGAACGACTGACCGGGCACGCCATTGGCGCCGCTGCGCAATTTATAGCTGCAGACCGGGCAGTGCATCACGCATCCGTAATGATGCAGCGTGGCGAAGCGATATTTGTCGTTGTAGGTGATTTTGAAAAATGGCATGGCCTTGCACCTTGTAATTATCAGTGGCGAACCTCCAGTAACTGGCGCAGTTGCGCGACGGCATCGGGCAGATGCGGCCCAGCCACCAGCCAGTAGCGGTTGATGGGAATCACGCGCCCGTGTTGTACCGCAGACACACCCGACAGCCCGCTGCGATGGGCATAGTCGCTGACAGTTGCAAATTCGTCCACGAACAGGATCACATCGGGGTTTTCGCGCAAAAGCCGTTCGGGAGAAAACAGCACATTGCCGGTTGAATCGGCAGCGATATTGCGCGCCCCAGCCAGCATCAACAGGTCATTGGCATAGGTCTGCCCGCCCGCCGTTTTGTAAGGGCCATAGAGTTCCAGAAAAACTTTGGTTTGGTTGAGGTCAACGGCTGCACGAGTGGTGTCATTGGCTGGCGTCGTCGGCTGCGCCGCCAGAAACGTCTCCAGTTGTTGGCTGAGCATCCCGGCTTCGGATGGGCAGTCAGTGATCTGGCCAATGAGCTGGATCATTGCCGGTATTTGCGCCGCCCGTGCTGACCGCAGGCGAATTACCGGAACATTTAGAGTTTCCAGCATTGCCGCAGCATCATCCTGATACCACCAGATGATGGCCAGATCGATTTGCAGCGCCACCACTTGTTCGCGCGAGATGGCACTGCCCTGACCGATTACCGGGATTGCGCCTGTCATTGGGATGATCCGGCTGTACTGGTCGATTGCGGCTAGTCGGTTGCGCTGCCCCAGTGCCAGCAGCGTGTCGGTTGCGCTGGTGCAAAGACTGAGAATTCGTTGCGGGTTGGCCGGAATCTGAACAGATCGGCCTGTCATATCGACTACCATACGCGCGGTCGATTTGTCGAATATCTGTCGGCCAGTCGATTTGGCATTGATCGACTCTGGCCGAATCAGGCCGATGGTTGCCGCCAGCAACGCCAGACCGGCGATCATGATGCTGACGATCCATCGAATTTGGTAACGACCTGAACGCATCGATTTTTTCCCAATCTGGTGACATCAGCCCGATTGCCTTACTGCGAGGCATCCCAGTCCAGCCGGCTCGTTCGTTTCATCGATTGAGCATGACCATCGCAAAACGCCGCATTAAAACTGCCGCCGTGATGGCGATAATCCACACCGGCCACCGGTTCGCTGAAACTGGCGCCGCCGCCGCAGTAATACTTTCCCGGCGTGCAGTCAGCGAAAATAATGACTTCTGATGAGCGGCGCACCCGGTTGGGTTTGACGCCATACCAGAAACACCAATCCCTGCCATTGAAATTAAAAGTGTTGATGCCGTAACTAAGGATAATCTCCGCATCCCATGCCACGGGTTGTTTCACAGGATCATCCGGGCATTGGTAGACCGCCGATTGCTTGGAGATCAGCGGTTTGAGCAGATCCATCCAGCGGGTGGTGGAGTTGATCCAGGCTGGCGGATAACACTTGTATGAATCAGCGTACTGCTGGGCTGCCATGCCGATCTGTCGCAAATTGTTCAGGCAGGATACCGACTGCGCCGATGATCGCGCCCGCGCCAGGGCGGGCAAAAGCAGGCTCATTAAAAGGGAGATGATGGAGATGACCACGAGCAACTCAACCAGCGTGAAGGCCGGGCGGAAAGTGGGCCGTTGCCGATGGTGGCGCTGGGCAGATTCATCGTGGCATTGAAGAAAGTCAGATTGATTGCAATCCGGGGTCAGTAGATCATTGGCCCCAGTAGATTTTAAGTTTGGGGCAACACTGGTTTGCAGCGTACGGCGGTGTGTCTGAAGCATTATTTTATCCTTCCATACAAGATAGACCCAGTATGTTACGCCACAAGCGAAATCGCTGTTTTGTCGTGTAAATCAGAGCTTTTCAGTGCAATTATCATTGGGTCATATTCAACAGATTCGCGGCAATTGTTCGCCGCTGAGCATGTCCATGATCCGTCGCGTGCCAATGCGACTTTTCAGCGTAACCGGCGCAATGGAGACTTCGTTCACCTGCCCGATAACCCGTGCATCAGCGCTGACGGGGTGTTGTTGCAGCACCGCCACCGCACGATCAGCCTGCTTCGCTGGCACGAAGACGATGAACCGTCCTTCGTTGGCCACGTGCAGCGGATCAAAACCGAGAATTTCGCACGCGCCTTGCACCTGTTCATTGACGGGGATGGCGATTTCGTCAATGTCGATGTTGACTTGCGCGACTTCGGCAATTTCATTGAGCGCACTGGCCAGTCCACCGCGCGTCAGATCGCGCAGGCAGTGAATCTCAATGCCGGCGTCGATCAGCGCCAGCACCGGCCCGGCGACGGGGGCACTGTCGCTCTGGATGGTTGTCTGAAATTCCAACCCCTGGCGCGATGCCATGATTGCAATACCATGTCGGCCCAGATCGCCACTGAGAATCACCGCATCGCCGGGCTGTACCGACGCCGGCGCGATCCTTAGCGCGTGACTAATGACACCAATCCCGGCCGTGTTGATGAACAACCCGTCCCCCTTGCCTTTTTCAACGACCTTGGTGTCACCGGTGACGATCTGCACGCCAGCCGCATCCGCCGCCTGTCGCATCGACTGCACCACCCGCCAGAGTGTTTGTGTTTCCAGCCCCTCCTCCAGAATAAAAGCGCAACTGATGTATTGCGGACGCGCCCCGCTCATGGCCAGATCATTGACCGTTCCATGCACCGCCAGTGAACCAATATCGCCACCAGGAAAAAACAGTGGCTGGATCACGTATGAATCCGTGGTGAAAGCGATTTGAGGGCTGGAAATATTCAAAACGGTCGAGTCATGGCGAACGTCCAGATGCGGGTTGGAAAAGGCGGACATGATCAACTTATCGATCAGTTGGTGCATCAACCTGCCCCCGCCACCATGTGCCATGAGGATGGTGGGGTATTGCTGGATCGAGATGGGGCATTGCAGGTTCTGCATGAAAATCACCGGTGAACGTTTAGTGTGCTGCCACGGGTTGGCGGCGATAACGGTAATACGCTGCACAGGCTCCTTCGCTGGAGACCATGGGCGCGCCCAACGGTTTTTCGGGATTGCAGCGCGTGCCGAAGGCAGGGCACTCATGCGGTTTTTTCACACCCTGCAGCACCAATCCGGCGATGCAATCAGGCGATTCCTGGATCGTTTGATCGGCCAGCCCAAATCGTCTTTCGGCATCGAAATCGGCATATTCATCACTGAGTCCCAGACCGCTGTGCGGAATCTGCCCCACACCGCGCCATTGCCGCGGAACAACCCGAAAAATGCGGGCGATTAACTCCTGCGCCGGCTGGTTTCCCTGCCGACGTACAGAGCGCGCATACTGGTTTTCAACTTCCGCCCGACCTTGCTCCAGTTGCCGGATGCACAGATGAATCCCCTGCAGAATGTCCAGCGGTTCAAACCCCGTCACCACAATGGGAACACGGTATTTTCGGGCGATGGGTTCATATTCGGTATAACCCATCACCGTGCAGACATGACCCGCTGCCAAAAATCCCTGCACGCGGTTTTCTGGCGAAGACAGAATTGCCTCCATGGCTGGCGGCACGAGCACATGCGCCACCAGCAGGGAAAAGTTTTTCAGACCGAGCTGGCTGGCCTGATAGACCGCCATGGCGTTGGCTGGGGCGGTGGTCTCAAAACCAACCGCGAAAAAGACGACCTGGCGATCAGGGTTTTGCTGCGCCAGTTTCACCGCGTCCGTCGGGCTGTAGACGATGCGCACATCACCGCCGCGCGCCTTGACCATCAACAGATCGCGCTGCGAACCGCGAACGCGCAACATATCGCCGAAGCTGGTGAAAATAACCTCCGGCCGGCTGGCGATTTCGATCGCTTTGTCGATCAGTTCAACCGGCGTGACGCAGACCGGACACCCCGGACCATGAACCATCTCCACACCCGCGGGCAGCAGCTCATCGATCCCAAAACGTACGATGCTATGCGTCTGACCGCCGCACAATTCCATTAAAACCCACGGTCGCGTCGTCAGGCGCGCGATCAATCGTGCGCAGCGTCTGGCCTGTTCCTGACCGCGATATTCGTCAACGTATTTCATGTTGATCCTCCTGCAGTTCATCAAGCATCTCGAATTTGCGCAGATGCTCAAAAACATCCAACGCCTCTTGTTCATCGATCTTGGACAGGGCAAAACCGACGTGAACGATCACGTAGTCGCCGATGTTCGCCTCGGGAACAAATGCCAGACTGACTTCGCGGCAGATACCCCCGAAACTGACCTGCCCCAGCCGTGCAACAGGTTCATTGCCGTTGATGCTGATGATCTTTCCCGGAACTGCCAGACACATAACAACTCCTTTGCTGAACCAGCGCCTGATTCATGAACCGCCAGTCTTTGCCGTACCGTGCTGCTTACGCAACTGCCGCATCGCCGCGATGATCTGCCCCAGGGCAATGCCGTTGTCGCTGGGCGGAATCCAGCGCGGCCAGTGAGGATGAAAACCCTCCTGCCGCAGGCGCGTAATCGCACGTTCCAGAAGAGGGCGATTCAAAAAACAGCCACCTGATAAAACCACATTCTCCAGATTTTCCCGCCGCGCGATTGTCACAATGCCTTCCACCAGCCAGCGGTGTAATTGCTGGCTGAAGACGGCGGATCGATCGGGTGCGGATGGGGTTTGGAGCAGATCATGGATCAGATCCGACCAGTCCAGTACGGCGGCTCCGGTTTGATCCAATGTTACCCGGACAGCAGATTCAGGCCCTATGCCGGTGCGGTCGTCCTGCAGCTTGTCACCCTGAGCGGCAAATTGAACATCCATGGCAGCTTGCGCCTCAAATTGCGCCTGCTGTCGCAAGCCCGCCAATGACGCCACCGCATCAAACAACCGCCCGGCGCTGGTGGTGCGCGGGCAGTGGATGGCGCTGTTCAACATCGTGCGAATAATGCGCAATTCCTGTGGCGTAAAGGCGGCGAGTGTCGGCAGATGGGTCATGCCAAATGCCGTATCGCCATAAAGCTCATAAAGCAGGCCCAGTGCGCAGCGGCGCGGCTGGCGCGCGGCGGAATCTCCACCAGGTAGCGGCAATGATTTCAGATGGGCAACGCGGGTAAAGTCATGATCACCAATTCGCAGAAACTCGCCGCCCCAGCTATCGCCGTCTGTTCCCAATCCTGTTCCATCCCAAGCGATGCCCAGCACCGGTGCTTCCAGGCCATGTTCGGCCATGCACGCCAGCAGATGGGCGTAATGATGTTGAACCGCAATCACCGGCTGACCACTTCGACGCGCATATTGGCTCGACAGGTAATCAGGATGTAAATCGCAAACCACAGCGGACGGGGCATGATGATAAAGCTGACCAAGGCTGGCAATCGCCTGCTCAAAGGCGCGATAGGTTGATGCTGTTTCCAGATCGCCGAGGTGTTGGCTCAAAAATACACGATTGCCCGTGGAGATGGCGATGGTGTTTTTCAGATGCGCACCGACAGCCAATAGCGGCGGGGCGGGATGCTTGAGTAAAACGGGTTGCGGCGCATACCCGCGGGCGCGGCGCACCAGCATCGGCTGACCATCGACGACTTGCGCCACCGAATCATCCACAGCGCGCACAATCGGGCGATTATGAACCAGATAACAATCAGCAATGCCATCCAGTTGCTGCAGGGCATCGCGCTCATCGATGCAGATGGGTTCATCGGATCGATTGCCGCTGGTGGCCACCACCGCTGCACCCACCGCCACCATCAACAGGTGATGCAGCGGCGTGTAGGGGAGCATGACGCCCAGATAGGGATTGCCCGGCGCAACCGATGGCGCGATGGTTGTCGCTGATGATGCTTTGCGTCGCAGCAGAACGATGGGGGCAGCCATCGACTTCAGAAGCTCGCCCTCGACGGCGCTCACCTGGCAATCAACCTGCACGCCAGCCATGTCGGGATACATGACAGCCAGCGGTTTGGCTTCCCGGTTTTTGCGTTGGCGCAACCGCTCAACCGCCTGTTCATCCGCTGCGTTGACCATCAGATGAAACCCGCCCAGCCCCTTCACCGCCACGATCTGGCCTCGCCCGATCGCGTTGGCAGCCGCAATAATCGCCGCATCGTGCGCGAACAGGCACTGACCATGCGCATCGTGAAATTCAACATGAGGGCCGCACTGCGGGCAGGCGATTGGCTGGGCGTGAAAACGCCGATTCAGCGGGTTGTCATATTCCTCCTGGCAGCGCGGACACATGGGAAACAGGCGCATCGACGTGCGCGCACGGTCATACGGCAACGATTCGATCAGCGAATAGCGTGGGCCACAGTTCGTGCAGTTGATGAATGGGTGGCGATAACGCCGATCGGTCGGATCGAGCATTTCGCGCAGGCACTCCGGGCAAATCGCCAGATCAGCCGGAATGGAGGTTGTGATCTGTTCATCGTGCAGACTGTCAAGGATCACAAAATGATCCGTTGTCCCCGCGTGGGCTGACGAATAAGACTGACGATGTTCCACTCGCTCAAGGCGTTCAAGAGAGTTGATCCGCGCCGCAGGTGGTGCCTGCGCGAGCAAGTACCGTTCAAACAGAGCCAGCGATTCGGCCGTTCCGCAGGCGTGAATCAAAACACCGTTGACTCCATTGCGCACCCAGCCGGCCAGTTTCAGCCCATGCGCCAGCCGATAAACAAACGGACGAAACCCCACCCCCTGTACCGTACCGTTGATACGATAGGTGCGCGTTTGCTGTCGGATCATGTCAATTACGTTTGACATAGGATTCCAGTAATTCGTACCACTGATCCATTCCCTGACCCGTACGGGCTGAAACTTCCAGCACACGGGCATCGGGGTTGATACGTCGCAGATTTTCCAGGGCGAGCTGACGATCAAATCCCGCAGCTTGCGCCATGTCGATCTTGTTGATCAGCACCACATCAGCTCGTTTGAAAATGACCGGATATTTCAGCGGTTTATCCTCCCCCTCGGTCACGCTCAGCAGGGTCACGCGGATGTTTTCGCCCAGGTCATAATTGGCCGGGCAGACGAGATTGCCGACATTTTCAATAAACAGCAGGCGCACCTCCGACAAATCCAGACGTGCTACCGACCGGGCCACCATTTGCGCATCCAGATGGCAGACCGTGCCGGTGGTGATTTGATCGATCGGCGCATCGCCGGCACTGGCGCGCAGCCGGCGTGCGTCGTTATCGGTCTGAAGGTCGCCGACAATCACGCCCATCCGCCAGCGCCCGGACAATTCTGCCAGTGTGCGCTGCAGCAGCATCGTCTTGCCTGAACCGGGGGAGGAGAGCAGATTGATGACGAACAGGCCGCGGGATTGAAAATCAGCGCGATTTTCCTCTGCTTTCTGCGCATTTTTGGAAAGAATCGGTTGGCCAATGGTCACCTGCGCAGCGGCTGTGCCGGGGGTGGCTGGGCTGGTCAGGGTGGCCGGTGTATTGGTCTGGGTCATATCTACCTCACGTCTGGATTTCGATGCTGAGCAGATCCATTTCAGTGCCGCGCAATAATTGGTGGCTGAGCTGGCCGCAATTCGGACACTCATAAAATGGATCCGGTGGCTGAAACTCGCTTTGACATTTCTGGCAGTAGCAGACGACCGGAACGGTGTCGATCGTCAGGCTCGCCCCCTGTGCCAGGGTATCAGCCGTGACGACATCAAACGCGAATTCCAGTGCTTCCTTGACGACACCACTGAGCGCGCCGATGCGCAGATGCAAGGCGGTAATGCGCCGGGCGTGCTCGCGGGCAGCGCGCTCCAGGGCAATTTCCAGCGTCGATTGCATGATCGATACTTCGTGCATATCAGACCACCGTTTCCACGTGTGCGCCAGCACCCAGCAGGGTGGCCAGACAATCAAGAGCAGCGCGAATACCGCGCTGGGCGTTTTCGGATAAATCAGCGCCCAGTTCAAAATGGACCGTTGGAACAGTCAGCAGGTACGCAGCCGGAGTATTGCCGTACAGTTGTCCCGCCAGCGCCAATAGCGCAGCCGGCGCGGAAACATGTCCACTGAATCCAACGACATCGTTCGATACAATGGATTGCAGGCAGACCCGCCCTGATGCGACCGGAGATTGACATGCAATTGGGTCGATTCCAGCGTCAACAAAAATCACCGTGCCAGCGCGGGAAATTGGCTCAGCCAGTTCAGGAGTCAGTTGATGCACCGACAACACCTGTACATCCGGCAGGTTCCACGCCGCGACAATACCGGCGATTCGCCGGCCAATGACATCATCGCCACGCAGTTCGCTGCCGCAGCCGATCAGGAGGATGGGAGGTGTAAGGGGCATGGTTTTGTCTAGTTGCGCCGCGCTTCATCCAGCAATGTTCCATCGGGCGACAAAAGCTGTACCTGCAGCGGCATCATGCCGGCCGCATGCGTCGAACAACTCAGACACGGGTCATAACAGCGAATACCCGCTTCCAGACGATTCAACACACCTTCTGGAATTTTCGGTCCGGTGATGTAATGCTGCGCGATCTGCTTGACCGTCCCGTTCATGGCCAGATTGTTCTGACCGGTCGCGATAATCAGGTTGATCTTTTTGATCAGCCCGTTGTCGTCCACGTCATAATGATGAAACAGCGTTCCGCGCGGTGCTTCGCTGACGCCCACGCCGATGTTCTGGTTGATGCCGGCACTGGCGCGCGGGTGGGTATGCATGATGTCCGGGTCATCCACCAGCCGGCCGATGCGCTCCAGCGAGGCGATGATTTCAATCAGGCGGGCGTAGTGATACATGAATGAACCGTTGGCCGCGCCGGGGTTCATCTGACGGAATTGCCCCAGTTCCTCATCAGCCAGAGGCGTACCCATGAATTTACAGATGTTCAACCGCGCAAGCGGGCCAACACGATACGCGCCACCGGGATAACCCCATGGTTTGTAGTAGGGGAATTTCAGATAACTCCAGGATTCAACCGCTTCGCCGATGAATTCGGCGTAACGGGCGGGGTCGAGGTTATCCGCCACGACATTGCCGCTGGAATCGATGAATTTCAGGTGTCCTTCGTAATGCTCCCACTTGCCTTCAGGGTTGGTCAGGCCCATGTATAGCGTGGGGAAATTGCCAAAGACGCGCGCTTCGGTGTCGTGGGTTTTAAGAATCTGCTTGAAAAGTCCGACCGCCGTCATGGCTGTCTTGATTTCCTCCGGAAAACGGGATCGAATGGCACTGCGGTCATCTTCGGTCAATGCTTCGCGCACACCGCCGGGAACCGCCCAGGCGGGATGAATCTTCCTGCCACCCAGCATCTCGATGATGTTCTGCCCGAATTGACGCAGGCGGATTCCCGCGCGGGCCAGATCCGGATGGCTGGCGATCAGGCCAAAAACATTGCGCCGGGCGGGGTCGCTGTCCATCCCCAGAAGAAAATCGGGTGAGCTGAGATGGAAAAAGCTCAGGGCGTGGCTTTGCATGATTTGCGCCAGGTTCATCATGCGGCGCAATTTGCGGGCCGCTTCGGGAATGCGCACGGACATGATCGCATCGCCGGCCTTGGCGCTGGTCAGCAGGTGACTGACCGGGCAGATCCCGCAGATGCGCGCGGTAATGCCGGCCATTTCCCAGAACGGACGGCCTTCGCAGAATTTTTCAAACCCGCGAAACTCGGTCACATGGAAACGGGCATCGGATACCTGACCGGCATCATTGAGATAGATCGAAATCTTGGCGTGTCCTTCGATACGGGTCACCGGGTCAATGACGATGCGCTGGGACATAGTAAACCTCTTTGACAGACAGCCTTGTGAAACGCTTATGCACCTGCCGTTTCCGACAATCATTCAACCACGCCACTTCAACCAAAACGCAAGTCCGATCCACTCAATCCTGTTGCCTGACCGGCCAGCAACTGTTCGACCGCCGCACGAATCCTCGCCGCCGATGGGGGGCAACCGGGCAGGAACATGTCCACCTTGATGATGTCATGGATCGGGCGCACCTGATCCAGCAACGTCGGAACAATGCCGTCGTTGGAGGGAATCTGCGGATTGATGTCCGCGATCTCCTTGTACGAACGATTCAGCACCGGCAGGGCCGAACCCAGCGGATTGCGCATCGACGGAACATTTCCCGTCACCGCGCAGTCGCCAAACGCAATGACGATCCGGCTGTTGCGGCGAATCAGCGCCAACTGGTGCAGGTGTTCATCGTTGGCCACCGCGCCTTCAACCAGGGTCACATCGACATTTTCAGGAAAGGTTTTTATGTCAGCGATGGGGCTGTAAACCACCTCGACCTTCATCGCCAGATCGATGAGAAACTCATCCAGGTCCAGAAAGGACATGTGGCAGCCCGAACACCCGCCAAGCCATACCGTTGCCAGTCTTATATGATCCATTGTTTCTTCTCCCGGGCAGTGACGATGAAATCCAGTTGCCAGCGGTCGCGTTCCATTTCCGAAACGGTAGAACCGCGCCGGAAAATGGCGCCGGTGGGACAGGCCAGCACACACTTGCCGCAACTGGTGCAACTTTGGCTTTCGCCCCAGGGCTGCTTCAGATCGGTGATAACCCGGCTGGCCGTGCCTCGACCCATGACATCCCACGTGTGCGCCCCTTCGATTTCGTCACAGGCGCGCACGCAGCGCATGCACAGCACGCAGCGGTTGTGATCCACCCCGAACCGCTCGTGACTCAGATCGACCTGACACTGGGGACTGAGGTATTCATAACGCACATGATCCATGCCGACCGCCAGCCCCAGGTCCTGCAGCTCGCAGTGCCCGTTGGCGACGCAAACCGCGCAGATATGGTTGCGCTCGGCAAAGAGCAGCTCGACAATCATCCGGCGATAGTTCTGCAGGCGCTGGGAATTGGTCACGACGACCATTCCCTCAGCGACGCGCGTCGTGCAGGCGGGCTGGAGTTTGGCAATGCCGGTGACTTCGACCAGACACAACCGGCAGGCACCGATATCGCCCAAGCCATGCAGCTCGCATAGGGTGGGGATGGAAATACCCGCCTCACGCGCCGCTTCCAGAACGGTCTGTTCTTCCCGGGCGCTGATGAGCTGATCATCGATGGTTAAGGTTTTGACTGCCATAATGTCCTCGTGTTCCGTCGTTTGCTTCAATCAGCAGGCCCACCCAGCGTCGCCACCCGCCTTCAGGTGGTATTGGCCGGATGTTTCGGTAACTGTCCGTTGACGGTGCTGTCCGTCAGCAACTGTTCATATTCATGGCGGAAATAGCGCAGCGTGCTGAGGGTAGGATTCGGCGCGGTCTGACCCAGGCCGCACAGGCTGGTGTTACGCAGCAGGTCGCATAGCCCGTTGAGCATGTCAATGTCCTGCTGCGTGCCGCGACCCTCGCGGATCTTGCTCAGCAGGCGGTACATCTGCACCGTCCCCGCCCGACAGGGTGCGCATTTGCCGCAACTTTCATCCATGCAGAATTCCATGAAAAAGCGGGCCACATCCACCATGTTGGTGCTCTGATCCATCACGATCATGCCACCTGAACCCATGATCGAACCGATGGCCGCCAGCGATTCGTAATCAACCGGTGTATCGAGTTTGTCAGCCGGGATGCATCCACCGGACGGCCCGCCGGTCTGCACCGCCTTGACCGTGCCGCCATTTTCCACACCGCCACCCATCTCCTCGACGATCCGGCGGAGTGTCGTGCCCATCGGCACTTCGATCAGGCCGGTGTTGGTGATCTTGCCCGCCAGGGCGAAAACCTTGGTTCCCTTGCTTTTTTCCGTACCGATGGCGCTGAACCAATCAGCGCCTTTGCGGATCAGCGTGGGGATGTTGGCGAAGGTTTCGACGTTGTTGATCAGTGTGGGCTGACCCCATAGCCCGCTTTCAGCCGGAAACGGCGGGCGCGGTCGTGGCTGGCCACGTCGGCCTTCGATGCTGGCCATCAACGCGGTTTCTTCGCCGCAGACAAACGCGCCAGCGCCGATGCGTAAATCGATGTTGAAATCGAACGGCGATTCAAAAATATGACCGCCCAGCATCCCCAGCCGTTTGGCTTGACGAATCGCCCCCTGCAGACGTTTGATCGCCAGCGGATATTCCCCGCGGACATAAATATATCCCTGCGTGGCGCCAATGGCGTAACCGGCAATCGCCATGCCTTCGAGGATGCGGTGGGGGTCGCTTTCCAGCACGCTGCGATCCATGAATGCGCCGGGATCCCCTTCATCAGCATTGCAGACCACAAACTTACGCGGGCTTTGCATCTTGGCGACCAATGCCCACTTCAATCCAGTGGGGTATCCCGCGCCGCCGCGACCGCGCAATCCCGATTTGATAACCGTCTCCACGATTTCCGTTGGCGTCTTTTCCCGCAGAACGTGATACAGACCTTCGTATCCTTCGGCGGCGATGTAAGACTCAATCCGCTCGGGGTCGATCAGCCCGCTGTTTTCCAGCACAATCGAAAACTGATGCGCCAGGAACGGATCGTTTGGATCAACCGTCGCACAATGGCAATGCCCGCCGTTGACCGCGCCAACCAGGCCGGCAGCCTGCGTTTCATCCACCTTGGCGTAAAGCGTCTGTGTCGGGTCGGCTTGTACCAGCGGACCTTGGCTGCACATTTTCAGACAGCCCACGCCCACCACCTGCACTTTGTCCGACAGGCCCGCCTCTTTGACCGTGTCTTCCAGTTTCTTTTTGACTGCCAGCGAACCGGATGACTGGCAACCGGCGGCGACACAGATGCGCAGGCGGATCGGTTTTTGGCTGGCTCGTTCTTTTTCCGCAATTTGGTGCAGTTCAGGCAGCTCCATCTTCACGCCATCCTTTCAGCTTCTCGATCACGTTTTCAGAAGTTCCATGCCCGCTGACCGTGCCGTCGTACACCACTGCCGGGGCAATGCCGCATGCGCCCACGCAGCGCGCTGTCAGCAGCGACACCTGGCCATCCTCAGATGTTTGGCCCGCCTTTATCCCGTACGTCTGGCTGATCGCATCGACGAGCTGGGTAGCCCCTTTGACGTAGCAGGCGGTGCCCAAACAGATGACGCAGGAATGTTTACCCTGCGGTTTGAGACTGAAAAAATGGTAGAAGGTGGCCACGCCGTAGACGCGGCTGGGCGGAACATGAAGACTGTGTGCGATATACAGCAATAGGCCGTCTTCCAAGTAGCCGAATAACTGCTGGGCTGAGTGCAGGACTTCGATCAGCGAATCAGCCTGATACTGATGGCGCTTCATCGTCGCCTCCAGAATCTTGAAGCGATTGTCGCCGCTGGCGTGTTGGGGAAGATTCGCTCGTACAGGACGTCGCGTTGACGCGGTGGGAGAAACCATGTCGCACTGCCTTGAATAAACTGTCCGACACCGGCCAGCAGCAATCGCATACTGGCGTTATTTTCAAAGCCAAGCGTATCAAGGAAACCCAAACCACAAAAGATAAAAATGTCCTATTCCTGATAAACCAGATGAGGCGTATCTGATTTAGAGGAAAAATCAGAGAAAATCGTGAAATTATGTCGCAGGCCAGCGCCGCTTTATGACGCAAATCATCGCGCGTGTCCCCGTGATGATTGATGACGTATAATGGCGGACTTATGCATGTAAAATTGATCAAGCAATTTCGATTTGAAGCCGCCCACGATCTACCCACCTTTCCGCCGGGGCATAAGTGCCGCCGGTTGCACGGACATTCGTATCGGTTTGATGTGGTGATTGAAGGGGAGGTTGATTCGGGCAAGGGTTACTTGGCGGATTATGGCGAGATCACTTCAGCCTGTGCCCCCTTGATCCAACAATTGGATCACTATTACCTCAATGATATTTCCGGTCTGGAGAATCCAACCAGCGAAGTGCTGGCGAAATGGATTTACGATCGTGTTAAACCGGTGTTGCCGCTTTTGGTCAGGATCGTCGTCTACGAGACCTGTACATCAAGCTGTGAGTATGCCGGATGAATGAGCGGCACAATCAGACCATGCAGCGCGAGGGACGCGCCTTTGAGTGAATAAAGCCAAGTGGAAATGGCAAGCCAAGCCTACTGCGGTTGATCAGGTCTGATCCTGCTGATCATCCTCAATATCCAGCGTGATGGGCACGTGCAGATCATCGCTGCCGTGATTCTCAGCATCATCCAGAACGGTGAAATCGACCAGATCATCCGCGCCACCTTCGACCCCATTGAGCATTTCGGCCGGATCCGTCAAGATGTTGGAATCATCGGACGACTCAGAGATGATCTCGGCTGACGCCGCAGCCGGTGGTTTGGTCGCTGGCGCAACTCTGGGGGGCGCCGGTGGTGCAGGTGGTGCGGCTGCCTCAGCTTCGGCCGGTTCTGCATCATGGAGCTGATTGCCCGCCAGGGTGCTTGAGGACAACGCCGAGGCAGCCTGATTATTGAAGGGCTGAAGATTTTCGTCATCCGGCACGCCGTTGATCTGCACAACAAAAACAGCCGGGCCGATCTGGATCGTATCGCCAGGCGCAATCACCGTTTCCTGAATGCGCTGACCATTGTGATAGGTTCCATTGCTGCTGCCCAGGTCTTCAAGTTGCAGCTCATTGCCATTTTGAATCAACCGGCAGTGTTTGCGCGACACATCGCCCAGCGGAATGCGCAGGTCGCAATCTTCGCGGCGACCAATGACCGTAATCTGGCGCGGCAGCGCAAAACTACGGCGTTGATCGTCGGCTCGAAACATGACCAGCACAACCTGCATAGCTCTTGTCCTTCAAAGGAGATGCGTCGCGGCACGGCGATATCAACCCGTGCCCATCGCTGTATTTTACCCTATCCGATCCCAATAAGACGAGCAAAAATAAAGAGTGTTCAAAACAAATAAAATCTTTACCTCCGAACCACTCGAAGGCGGAAAATGCCTGAAATCAGCCTGTTGGCGGCCATCTCGACCGTTTTGCAGCCTGGACGCTATTGGCCTGACCGATAGCTTGGCGGAGATTGTGAAAGCTGTCCGGCTTGCTGCGGAGCGGATTTTGCCGATTTTGCTTTTTTCTTTTCCTGCTGCTGGCGATTCAGCTCCTGCTGTCGTTGTTGCCCATTTTGCAGTTGTTCCTGCTGGTGGGCGCGCTCCTCCAGTTCTTCGGCTGCCCGTTCCTGATCCGGGAAGATAACGGGTGTCAGGCACGAACGCGGCAGGGCCTGCAACAGTTCACTGACAGCGCCGAGTGTGGTGTCATTGGGCATACTGGCGCCGACCTGGATCGACCGCTGCTGCAACTGGGCATATTGGGCCGCGCTGGCCACATCAGGCCGCTCCATCTGCTGTTTGACTTGGGGCGACAACTCAGCGGCGCGCTTGTGCGCCAGTTCCACGCGGCTTTTAAGGCTGGGGTGATCGCTGAGATATTTGCCCACGCCATCGCTGCCTTTGTCCAGCCCCAGGTCGATCATGCGCTGGAAAAAGTCGCCGAAGTGATCGGGGTCGTAACCCGCCCGGATGTAAAACTCAAACCCCATTTCATCCGCCTCGGCTTCATCCCCGCGCGTGAAGCCGGCGTTGAGCAACTGCCCAGCCAGCATGGCCCCGCCAGCCGCCAGACCCGCGTAGGTTTCGCGATTGGACTTGTCGCCCAGCGCGTAACCGGCTGCCCCGGCACCGACGGTCGCCAGTAGAACCCCATACTGACGATTCATCCCTTTTTGCACATGCCGCCCGTAAACGTGCGCGAATTCGTGCGCCATAACCGTGGCCAGTTCATTTTCGTTGCGGGTTTTCTGGAACAGCTCCGTATAGACGTACATGTGCTCGCCGCCGGTGGTGAATGCGTTGAGCGTTTTGCTGTTGACGAAATGGAACTGCATCTTCTGAGAGAACATCCATTGTGAATCCTCATCCACCTGCGCCGCCGGGCCGTAACCCTGGCGATACATCTCGCCGGCAGCGTCAATAATCCGGTCGCCGACTTTTTGGATGTACTGGCTGAGAACCGGATCGGTGACAATCGCCGGCTGCAGCGCACTGTTCATCTCATTGGCCTGGCTGATGACGGACGAGTCACTGGCGCAGCCACTGAGGATTACCGCACCCATCAGCGCCAACACACCTGCAATCCCGCGCACGGAAAAAATGGTTCTCAACATGAAAAGCTCCAATCAACTGACGAGACGCCTGCTAATTTATGCTGCCGCGCCTTGGCTGCCAACCGATCAGCAGCCGGTGCGACATCGCCGTAGTTATCAGGATAATAAGGGAAATGAGCGATCTGTGCGCACAAAAAAAGCACCCGCGCTCGCCGTAACGCGGGTGCCTCAATCAGGCTGCCCAACCAAATGGTTGGAGACCCACAGCCTGATATCTACATCGGCCCGTTTTGATGGCAGGTTTAATCAATAAAGCGCTAAATGCCATGGCCACGGGTATCGGTCGGCTGGCCCGGCAAATTGGCAGCGAAAGCGGATTTATCGGTCGATCGTTGATTACAACGGGGTTGCCCAGAATAACCCATGACGGCTGACGGACACAGCGCGGCACTATCGGGCGACGCGGGATTTACATGACTTTTTTGTCACGGGGAATGCTATAAATGATGAATCGAAACCGTCGGGCGAAAATAGCCGAAGGTGGGATTTGAACCCACAACCCCCGCTTTACGAAAGCGGTGCTCTGCCGTTGAGCTACTCCGGCGGCGGGGCTGAAATGCTCAGCCGCTGAGGCAGCAGTTTAGCGTCGAGTTGTGTATAGTTCAAATCACCACTGAAAAAGCGAAAATACAAAATATAGGCGGCGCCGGCGAGAAATGGATTGGTGGCAATAGATAAGCAGTATGAATGAAATTGCCCAGCCGATGGGCAGACGCCGATACAAGCAGCATGGAGTGAACGACAACAATGTTCGGATCGCATTTATCAATTGCCGGGGGGATGCAGAATGCACTGCACGAGGCGCACGAGCTGGGGATGCAGACGGTACAGGTCTTTACCAAAAATCAGCAGCAGTGGCGCGCTGCGCCGCTGTCGGCGCAGGCGGTAGAGGTGTGGCAAAGCGAGTGTGCGCGGATGGGCTTTACGCAGACCGTGTCGCATGGGTCGTATCTGATCAATCTGGCTTCGCCGGATGATGCACTTTGGAACAAGAGTCAGGAGTTGTTTACCGAGGAGCTGCGGCGTTGTGCAGCACTGAAAATACCGTACCTCGTAGCGCATCCCGGAGCGCACATGGGCAGCGGCGAGGAGGTGGGATTGCAGCGCATCGTCAAAGCGCTGGATCAAGTGCATGCAGCGCTGACGGATGAATCAGTCATGACCTGCCTGGAATCGACGGCGGGGCAGGGCAGCTCGCTGGGATATAAACTGGAACATCTGGCGTTTGTGATTGCGCAGGTGAAGCAGCCGCAGCGCCTGGGGGTTTGTCTGGATACGGCTCATCTGCTGGCGGGGGGATATGATTTTCGCGGCGGGAAATATGAGAAGTTTCGCAGGGAGGTCGATCAGACTATCGGGCTGCAGCGTGTGAAAGTGTGGCATTTGAATGATTCCAAAAAAGATTTGGGCAGCCGGGTCGATCGACATGAACATATCGGCTGCGGGTTTGTGGGCGTGGAGGGATTCCGGCCAATTGTTCGTGATGCGCTGTTTGCAAACATTCCGAAGATTCTTGAAACGCCCAAGGGTAAAAATGAACAGGGGCGATTGTGGGATGCGGTCAATCTGGACGTGCTGCGCGGATTGATGCAGTGAGGCAGGCCGATGGTCGCGGTACGGTTGTTGGGTGGCGCGGGAAATAAAAAACGCCGCGCATCATGGTTCGCCATGAATACGCGACGTATGGATGGATACGCAACTTGAAAACGAGACCAATCAACCAATGACAATCTGGCCGAAAACAGTACCGCCGATGTAGCGGGTCAGAATATCCTCCGCCTCAATCCGGCTGGTGGCCAGAATATCATTCTTCACCGCCAGGGTGTTGATAATACCAGTGGTTTGGATATCGCCAGCCAGTGAGCGCAGCGTCTGGAAGCGACCAATGCTGCCGCTGCCGCCGATCGCTCGGATGGTCGAACCGGCATCGATCGAACCGACAACATAAAA
>WBZR01001913.1_pt1 | contig 23614 bp, 24 predicted proteins | sample 5204231 | NCBI WGS metagenome assembly WBZR01 (sample SAMN12412403, study PRJNA552823) | activated sludge metagenome | isolation source: activated sludge from anammox sidestream of wastewater treatment plant... | place: USA: Virginia | collected 2017-08
GTCTTTTATGCCTTTTTTTGTCATCTTTTCGTGTCTTTGCTCGTTTTTCCCTCTTCAAACCCCTTCTTTCCCTTGCCTTGCCACTCTCTCTTTTTTTGATCATCATGACTTTGACGTTACCCTGCGCCCTTCAGTACGTCAAAGAAATCATCGAAGGGAAACTTGAAATGAAGCTGAGCGAGGATAAAACCAGGCTCACCAACTTCAAACGAGGCTTCCGGTTTCTCGGATATAATTTCATGGGCAAGAACAAGGGTGTAAGCATGAAATCCCTGGACAAACTCAAGGACGCCGTCAGAGACATCACCAAACGCACACAAGGCGTCAACCTGCAAGCCGTCATTGATACATTAAATCCTGTCATAAGGGGACATGTCAACTATTTTCGGCTGGGCAATGTACAAACGGTATATCGCTCGTCAGACTGCTGGGTACGCATGAGACTGAGAAGTTTCAAGTTTTCGAGAAAATGGAAAACTGACAACAAACGTTTCCCGGTACACCGATTCTTTAAGATGGGGTTACTCTCATTTGAAAGAGAATTTCTTAAGGCACGTGCAAAGGCATGATAGTTTACTTTTCTCTGCTCCAGAGCAACACTATGGGGTCGCTAACTACGGGAAAGCCGTATGGTTTAAAAGGATACTTTGTCACGTTGTCCAAAGTATCTGGCGACGATTGGGGGTTGGAGGCGATTCGCCTCCTTCCTACCAGCTAAAGCATACGACGAATCAATACAATTATGAGACCCTTAATAAGTTGTCAAACAGAAATAGGGGAAATTGCGTTGAAATATTGCATATATTTCTATAATATAACACGGATTTTATTAATATGTGGAATCTTGGTAATTATTTGGTTTTATTATCCCTTCAGCTTTCAAAGTCTACCTTACCCAAAACGCACTGGTTAAAGAAAAATATGTGCCTTTGCGCACATCTCAGCGGCAAGCGGCTTATACGATCAGGACAGAAAAAAGGGTATGAATGGGGTTTAAAATGACCCCGGAAAAACAACCCCCCTGGAAGCCCCCTTTGTTAAGGGGGACTTAAACCGAAGAGCTTGATTTTAAAGATAGCATATGAGATTTGGCTATACTACGGGAAGTTGTGCAACTGCTGCGGCCAAGGCAGCAGCAATCGGACTATTTCACGGAAACATTCCCGACGAGATAGAAATTGATACCCCTGCGGGCATTACGCTCAGACTTACAATTACTGATAAGCAATTATCTGAAGGCTTTGCAGATTGCGCCGTACAAAAGGACGCCGGTGACGATCCTGATGTTACCCATGGATGTAAAGTGCATGCACGGATTGAACGAATTATCGGTGAGACCATTGAGATTGATGGCGGCGAAGGCGTTGGCCGGGTAACAAAACCAGGACTACAAGTGCCCGTGGGTCATGCGGCAATTAACCCTGTTCCAAGAAGCATGATTGAGCATGCGGTAAGAGAAGTTATTGGCAAAGACACGGGCGCAAAAGTTATTATCTCTGTACCTAATGGGAGTGCCTTAGCGGAAAAGACGTTTAATCCCAAACTTGGCATTGTGGGAGGCATATCTATTATTGGCACCACAGGGATTGTGCGACCCATGTCAGAAGACGCCTTCAAGACCTCGCTTTTATGCGGACTCGATATCGCCGGGGGAATTGGATATGAAACCGTAGTCCTTGTGCCAGGCAGTTTGGGTGAACGCTCCATATTGAATCTGGTTGACATTCCCAAAGACCAGATTATTCAGATCAGCAATTTTGTAGGTTTTATGCTGGATGAAGCAAGAAAAAGACATTTTAAAAAGATCATCCTTGCCGGACATCCGGGTAAATTGGCAAAATTGTTGCGCGGAGATTTTCACACCCATAGCGCAGTCTCCAAGCCCGCAAACGATATCATGTTCGATATTATCAAACAACATATGCAAAATAGGGATCAGGGATCAGAGGTCAGATGTCAGGAGTCAGTAGCTAAAAACTCCCCCTTCGACACGAGCTCACCGGACTCTATAAAGAAGCGTGATGAAAGCAAAAGCGCTTTATCTCGTAATACAAAGGTCAAAAGCCCCCCCCTGTCGGGCACCATGCTGAAAGGTTTCAAAGAGGCGACAACAGTGGAGGGAATGGTAGAATTGTTGCAAGAATACGGGAATTTGTCTATAATGGATAAAATTGCAGGGATGATTGAGGCCAAGATATATGCATTTTATCAGGACGGGCAGCAATACATCCGTCCGGAGGTTGGGGTAATTTTATTTGATATGAAGGGTTTGATTGCAGGTATTTCGGATAGTGCTCAGGTATGGCTGAATCACACAAAAACAAGGTCATTATCGTAGGCTGTGGACCGGGATTAAAGGCGTATATGTCTCCCAAGGCCTTGTATAATATCAAAAAGGCCGATATCCTCGTGGGAAGCCGGCGTTTATTGAAGCTTTTTCCTGGTGTTGACGCTGACAAGGTTGTCCTGGAGAAGAATTACAGCGTTTTGGCACAAAAGATTGCCGAGTGGAGCTGCTCGAAACAGGTTGTGGTGCTCGTGAGCGGCGACCCGTGTTTCTTCAGTTATACGCGGATGCTTGTGAAGAAGATGGGACGCGAACGTTGCACAATCATTCCAGGCATTAGCAGTATACAGCTTGCCTTTGCAGCCGCCGGGGAGAGCTGGGATGACGCCTGTTTTATCAGTTTACACGGAAGAAATGACAACTATGAGCAGCTCATTAAAAAGGTTCGGGAATATAACAAAGTCGGTATCCTGACAGACCATAAGAATACACCCGCCGTTATCGCACGTCACTTACTAAAAAATGGCATACAAAAGAGACAGATGTTTATCTGCAAAAATCTTTCCCTTCCCGATGAATTCGTTAGCGAGACAGATTTGGCCTCAGCAACACAGGCACCAACCCGTGGAGCTACGGTAGTCATTATAAAGAATATGAACCATGAAACCCGGTAACTTTTATGGAATTGGCTTAGGTCCTGGCGATCCGGAGCTTCTCACCATTAAGGCAATTCGTGCCATTCAAGGGGCAAATCGTATCTTTGTGCCAAGGTCTGATACCAAAGAAGAGAGCCTGGCATTGGAAATCGTTAAGGATTACGTGAAGGAAAAGAAGGTAATTGAGCAGGTCTACCCCATGACAAAGGACAAATCCGTACTCAATGCCGCATGGCTTACGGCTGCGGAGGAAGTTTGTACAGAAGTGAGAAATGGACACAACATCGCTTATCTAACCTTAGGCGATCCCATGACATTCAGCACCTATATTTATCTGCTACGTCATTTAAACGCCATGCTGCCGGAACACGTCATTCATACCATCCCCGGTATCACCTCGTATAATGCGGCCGCATGCATGGCCAATTATCCGCTATTGACGGGTGATGAACGATTGGCGGTGATTCCCGTGCCAAAGGATATCACAACGCTACGTCCCATTCTGGAAACCTTTGATACCGTGGTTCTGATGAAGGTAGCCAAAAAGCTGGACGAGGTGATTCAACTGATCGAAGAGATGAACCTTGCAGAACATGCCTTGTTCGCCTCTTACATCGGACAAAAGGATGCATACCTCACGTGTGATATTGTGTCATTAAAGGGAAGCGGACGGGGCTATATGTCCGTGCTGATCGTGAAACGGAAAGATGCCTTAGTGAAAGGTTTCGCAACAATTTAGTTTTTTGAAAAAAATCAAAATTCCTGGTTCAATCTGCAAGATTGAACCAGCATGAAGAAACCCTTCCTTAAAAAAAGTAACCGACAGGGAAACCTTCTTACATTCCGATATATTTTGCATAAAGCCCCTTTGCGGTGCCAAAATCATGGGTGCCTGAAATGATTGAACGTCCATCGGGGAACACGGTTATCTCATACTTGCCTGTCTTCAGCCGTAACAAAAAACTGTTGTAGGATACTTCTCCCGTCTTTTCCAATCGTGCTGCGAGTTTTGCCAGGTCTAAGTTTGCTCCATTTGGATGGAGAATCTGTATGGCATTTCTGCCGCACAGGGAAGTGGTCATTGAGTATCTGTCTTTTGCCAGGAATTCATAGTGGTTCTGTTTGCAGGTTATACAATCGGTTTTATCCCTGATATCTTCTGTGTGTATCCGTTTTATTTCATTGCGCCAAAGGTCGATCTTGAAAAGCCCCTTGCTCAGGGCATCGTAATTATTCGTGAGAATTTTCAGCGCTTCGGTTACCTGGATAGAGGCAATCAGACTAGCGATGGGCGCAATAATTCCTTCAGTGTCACACGTTTCCGAAGTGCCAAATGGCGGAAGGGTGTCAAGTACGCAGCGAAAACACGGGGTTTTTGAAGGGATAATATTCATCGTTAATCCCATGCTTCCTATACAGGCACCATAAATCCATGGTATCCCATTTTTTACGCAGTAATCATTGATAAGGAACCGTGTTTCAAAGTTATCGGTTCCGTCAACGACAATATGTGCATCGTGCAGGAGGGTTTCTATATTCGATGGATTCAGATCTGTAACAAGAGATTCGGTCTGAGTGAGGGAGTTGATTGTTTGAAGTTTTTTTTGCGCAACAATAGCCTTGGGGAGGTTTTTTTTGATATCTTCTTCGTCGAATAAGGATTGACGCTGAAGATTGCTTTCTTCTATATAATCACGGTCTATAATCCTTAGACGCTTTATCCCGCTCCTGACGAGAAGATTTGCGGATGTGCACCCTAATGCACCACAACCCACAAGCACGGCAGTCTTCTCCATCAGTGTTTTTTGGCCTTCTTTCCCTATGCCATAAAACAGTACCTGCCGTGCATAACGATCAAACATACTAACTTTTTATTTTAAAGCTACTCAGACAAGAAGGGTCTCCGCAAGCAATGGCCTTTTCACGCTGATATGCGATCTGGGAGTTTATTCCCTCGCCAAACCCGGCAATCCATTCGTTAACGATGTTGCACATCGTTAAAAAATCTGCCCCTGCGTCCTGCCAATAGGGTTCGTGCACACAGCTTTCATGGTCCCATGATGTGCTTTTTTCAGATTCCGATACAACCTGTGCACCCCGGTCGCAAGGCATTCCGTCACAAAGATATTCTCCCATCACCTCAAAGGCCTTTGCTGTATTATTGCAATCTGCCGGCGTTAACCCTTTGTTCTTAACGGCTTCTTTTCCACAACTCTTACCATGATTACGGGCTACTTCAGCCGCTATCTTTGCAGCATCATCAAATTTTGCGCAAAAGGCGGCAATCGTTGCCGCTTCTCGTGTTTCTACCTCGATAATGAGACTTTGAATACCCTGGTGAATGGGTTTGTTGGCTAATAATTCTTCAAGGGGTTTATTTCCACTTGATTTCGGGTATTTTTTATATACCTGTTCAAGAATTTTTTCTGCGTCTGCGCCGTACTTTGTTTTAAAAGCGGAAACAATGGCAGATTCTCTCCCCTCGGTAGTTTTAATTTTGCCATACATCCAATGATGGATCGGCCCTAATACTAAACTCATTCAAAAGCTCCTCAGCGTGAAATTTACATGAAATTACACAGGCTTAAAGTCTCTATAAAACAATCCTTCCAAACGCGTCGAAAGATAATCTGCCCTGTTTTCTGGCAAAAACATTCGTAGCCTTTGTGCGGTTTATGATGCAAGCTCTACGGATTTTACCTCCGGAATCTCCTCTTTGAGGCGTTCTTCTACCCCGTATTTTAGTGTCATAAGCGCACTGGGACACGTGCCACATGCACCTCGTAAACGTACCTTTACAACACCGTCTTGCACATCTACCAGCTCTATATCGCCACCATCAGCTTGTAATGCAGGTCTGATACTTTTCAACGCTTCTTCAATCTTCTCTTTCATGAAAATCCTCCTGGGTTTAAGGTTTGGTTTTATTCTTTTCAATAACGTCATTCAATTCTTTAATTATTACTTCCGGATCAACATTGTGCATAGCGGCACCAAACGCAATGTCTTCTGTTTTTGATCCCGGACAGGTAAAACAACCGGCTCCAAAATATTTCTTTACAACAGGTTCTGTTTCAGGATATTGTTTAATTACCTCCCCGATACTCGTCTTTTTTGTTATTTTTTTTAAAGCTTCAATCATGTGTTTAGGTTCCTCATAAAAAAATCTTGCAGGATAAGGGCAACAAATCCCTGAAATAATCTGCTCGTCTTGATTAAAGAACTATTGATTTATCTATCATTTCATATCACTGCCGAGGCTTTATCGGTTTCTTCACCAAACAAGTTAAGGTTAGCGAACAACGGAGTTTTTGTCAATGAAAAAAAACACGCGTGACCTCTCTGAAAACGGAAGCATGTCCAAAATTTTCATTGATTAATAACTCTTTATCTTTTACACTTACTTGCGTATGATCACTTTTTCTCAAATCCCTTTTATCGTTGTGATATTCTTGTATTTTATCTCCTCCGTGTGGTCAATAGGCCACATTATAAAGCCTGCCTTTTTTAACAAAAAAGTGGCTAAGTGGTCAATGATGATGGGATTTCTTACCCACAGTGGCTTTTTAATATTTCTGGGTCTGGAGTCAGGAAACATCCCGATAACCAATGTTTATGAATCGTTTATATCATTGATATGGTGTATTTTGTTTGTGTATATTAACCTGGATTATTTGTATAAATTGCCCTCATTAGATACATTTTTGGTCCCTGTTGTTACGGCGCTTTCTCTCTGGGCGCTTACGTTCGATGGGGGAGATCTTTTCCTTACCGTCAGTCTTCAGAACTTCTGGCTCATAGCCCATATCATCCCCATCTTTATTGGCTATGCCTCCTTTACAATATCTTTTAGCCTGAGTATCATGTATTTAACGCAGCAGCGACAATTAAAGCATAAACTGTTCGGCCCACTTTTTACGAGGTTGCCTTCGCTGGAGGGAATCGACCGGCTCATGTGGAAAACTATTTCCTTTGGATTTCCACTCCTTACGCTCGGACTGGTGTTTGGCACATTCTGGGTCAAAACGCAAAATATCCTGGGTGAGCAGTGGTATCTGGATTATAAGGTTGTTCTGGGCTTGGCCACATGGCTCATTTATGCAGCGCTCCTGCATATGAGACTGGTTGCTTCATTTCATGGTACGAAGATCGCTTGTCTGACGATAGCAGGTTTTTGCCTGGTGTTGTTCACTTTTATCGGCACCTTTTTTATGGGTACCAAACATGCCTTTCAAAAGGTAAGCGAACAAGTTCACACAGAGTTTTGAATGTGCCGCAAACAAGCGCGTGCTCTGTTACGTAAGGATTCTGTATGAGTATTCTGGTTGTTGGACTCAATCATAAATCAGCCCCCGTGGAGGTAAGGGAAAAAATAGCTTTTAATGCTACGAACATCCCCACGGCGTTGTCTTTATTTCTCCACCGGTATCAAACGGCGGAAAGCGTTATCTTATCAACCTGTAACCGCGTAGAGATGTATGCATCAACAATGGACGGCGGGGTAAAAACGGAAGACATTCTTTCTTTTTTCGCAGATTTTCATAAGATCGCATTAGACGAGTTTTCCCCCTACATGTATCACTACACTGACGACCGCGCCGTAGACCATCTCTTCTTTGTCACCGCCAGTCTTGATTCCATGGTGCTCGGTGAATCGCAAATCCTTTCGCAGGTAAAAGAGGCTTACACGACGGCGTCCATGGAAGAGGCAACGGGCAAGGTTATGAATCAGTTGTTTCAGCAGGCGCTCAATGTTGCAAAGATTGTGCATACCAGAACCGCCATTGGAAAGAAAAAGGTTTCGATAAGTTCCGTAGCAGTGGAATTTGCCGAAAAGATATTTCAGGATTTCACCGGTAAGATGGTCCTTGTCGTTGGCGCCGGTGAGATGTGCGAGCTTTTATTGAAACATCTTTATGAAGAAGGAGCGCGTACGATCGTTGTTGCAAACCGCACCTTTGAGCGTGCGCAGGAGATTGCCAATGCTTTTCAGGGGCAGGCCATCAAATATGAATTGCTCGGTGAATACCTTGCAAAAGCGGATATTATTATTAGTTCAACCTCGGCTCCACACTATGTAATTCATGCGAACCAGGTAAAAGATGCCATCAGACACCGAAGGGGGAACCCCATGTTTCTTTTAGATATCGCCGTCCCTCGCGATATCGAACCTGAAATTGCCAACATTGACAATGTGTACCTCTATAATATTGATGACCTGCAGTCCGTGGTAAGCCAGAATATTGATGAAAGAACCAGAGAAGTGGAAAAATGCCGCGCCATTATTGAAGAAGAGGTTGAGCACTTTATGGCAAGGCTTGAGGAAATGAAGATAGAACCGGCGATCACGCTGCTCCGCAATCATTTTCACACCATTGGAAAAGAAGAGCTTTGCCGTCTGAAGCCAAAACTCAAAAGCATAGACAACGGCGAGTGGGAGCAGGTTGTCTACACCGTGGAACGCACCATAAATAAACTCCTCCACCATCCGGCAAAAGTTGCTAAACAGGAGGCTAAAAACGGCGGCGGGTACCGATACGTGGAAATCATCAGAAAATTATTTGGGATATTTCATCACACCGATCAGATCTGATATTTTCTCCTGAAAAGTATGCATGGCAAACAGTGCTCTTATTGGAATTTTTTGAAGTGAGACGGTTGCGCAATCATTGGATATACCATTCATCGGTAACCTTCCGTTCACTGGCCCTCTTGCTTGGAAATTAATTTGACATACAAGCATAATTATTTTAGATTAACTTTTTCATAATATTAGATAAAAACGACAAAATCGTTCCATAGATAGAATGCCATGAATGACAACCGGGAACAAGAAGCGATACAAATCCGCAAGATGCTTAATGAATATACGGTTCGCAGCCATTACAAGCTCAACCCGGACGATGCTATTGTTGATCGGGTAGTAAAGGGGCTGGCAATGCGCACGATTAAATTCGGATACGCATACTGCCCCTGTCGTTTGGTTTCGGGAGACAAGGAAAAAGACAGAAAAATTATTTGTCCGTGTGTTTACCACGCTGAAGAAATTAAACGCGATGGCGAATGTCACTGCAATCTTTTTGTCGGTGACAATTATCAAAAAAAAGATGAATAAGGAGGATGGATATGTCTGGAGATGTCGCGGTCATCACTGATGCAAATTTTGAAGGAGAGGTCATAAAATCAAGTGTTCCGGTATTAGTAGATTTTTGGGCATCTTGGTGCGGTCCTTGCCGCCAACTGGCCCCCATAATAGACGAACTCGCAACGGAATACAAGGGTAAGGCAAAGGTGGGAAAACTTGATACGGAAGAAAATAATAACACCCCCGCTAAATTCGGAATTACGGCAATACCGACGCTTATTTTGTTTAAAAATGGCCAGGCAGTGAATAAAATGGTTGGAGTTAAATCCAAGAAAGACTTAAAGGCCGCGCTGGATGCACAACTAAAATAATTACGCTTTTCCCAGAAATTCCTGAAGTGTCGCTGGTATATTGTTGCTTTTCATTAAGGTTTCACCAACCAAAATAGCGTTAATTCCCTTATTGAATAACTGCACGATTTCTGAGCGTGATTTTATCCCGCTTTCACTGACAATAATTTTCCCTTCAGGAATCATGGACCTGAGCCGAAAAGTGGTTTCCAGACTGACGCTGAATGTTGCAAGATCGCGGTTGTTGATACCAATGATAGCAGCGTCCGTTTGCAATACTTTTTGCAATTCCGATTCTGTATGCACTTCAACCAAGCAATCCATTTCCAGATCTTTCGCCAGATCTAAATAGCGCTGGATCGTCTCTTTCGAAAGAAGCGCAGCAATAAGCAATATGGCATCTGCTCCGGCAGATTGCGCCTCATAAATTTGATACGGATCAATAATGAAGTCCTTTCTCAGCACGGGTAAATCCACGGATCTTTTGACATCGGTCAAATAAGATAATTTGCCCTGAAAGTATTTTTCGTCGGTCAGGACGGAAATGGCGGCAGCACCGCCCTTTTGGTAAAGACGGGCAATTTCGGTCGGTTGAAAATCTTCCCTGATGACCCCCAGCGAAGGCGACGCCTTCTTGATCTCTGCAATGATGCTGATATTTGTGTCAGATTGTAGCACACTTCCAAAAGATTTCGCGTGTCGCCTCTTGTGAATCCTCTTCTCCAATGAACCGAGAGGAACATGTTTTTTCTTTTTCTCAACTTCAACTATCTTGTGGTGATAAATAGTGTCTAAAATAGTCATGTTCGTTTTTGTTTGAGGAAAAGTTTCAGAAAACGGTTATTCTTATCGGGGAAGACCTTTGTCGCAACAAGTACACGCATTGAAGGAATGACGCAAATGAGCCGAAAGGATACCCAGCAGCATAACGCGAACCGGAGGGTAAGATACGTCGTGTGCTGGATAAGGAATCTGACAAGAAAATTGCACGAAAGAGCCACAAACAAGGCAATGGAAGCGTACAAACAGTGTTGAGAGCGGTAACGGATGCCATATCCCAAAGCAATCATGAATAATCCTGTCGTAAGATAGCCGAATCCATAGCCGCGCTGTGCAAGCCCGTGGCTTATCGTAAGCGCAAGAACACTCAGGATGATGCCTAGGATGCCAAGAAAAATGGTCAGGTTTGCTACTTTTCCTACCCGTTGTGCATGCTGTATCGGATCGTTTTCGTCCACTTCAAATTTTACCAAATAAAATAAGGATACCAATAATAATAAATGCAATAGCCGCCCCCATCTTAATCAGATAAATGGGCAAAAATTTGGTGATAATCGTACCCGCTGCAACCCCGATAACCGTCACGACGGCAAATGCAAGCATGGTGCCGATAAAAACCAGTACCGGTTTATTTGTCTTACTGGTCATCAGGATGGACGCGAGCTGTGTCTTGTCGCCAAGTTCTGCCAAAAAGATCGTAATGAAGGTGCTCACGAGAATCTTCCAATCCATTGCGCTGTAACTCCTGTGATAAATTTTTGCAATTCGATCCTGATGAGAAAGGTATATCAGAATATCGCCGGAGAGTCAACTCCCAAGCGCGGATTTCTTTTCTAAGGTGTTTGTTCCACATCCCAGCCATTGGACTTTCTGTCTGAAATTCCTGTACGGAAAATAAAAAACCTCCTGTATTTTACGAATACAGGAGGTTTTCAGTGCTAAATTTTTTGAGAAACCCTTAGTGATGCTCTTCTTCAATAATAAATTCTACGGCATCCTCGTACGACTGCTTCCGGTAACCAAAGAGGGATATAATCGTTCCGGCAGCAAGCCCGGTAATCCAGGCAATAATAAACGTCACAAACACGCCCTTGATTTGCAGTCCCGGCACAACATCTTTTGCAATGAATATAGCCGCCAGACCACCAAGTATGCCAGGCATTCCATGAAGATTATGAACACCGCAGGTATCGATCCCCTTTATTGCCCTTTGAATCCTTGGTTGAATGAGGGCAAAACCAACGACGCTCAAAATACCGGCAATAAAACCCAGCGCAAGAGAAGCTTTTGGCGTGGTATGGGCGCATGATGAACCGATCGCAACGCCACCGGCAAGGGCTGCATTGGCCATATCTTCTATCGCAATTTTTTTCCGAATCATGGTGCTTGCGATGTAGGTGGATACGGTTGCGCCACAGAGCGAAAGGACGGTATTTACTGCGGCCATTGGCATCTTGGAAATCTCTGCCGGCGCGGCACAGAAGGAAGGCCAGAATATCCACAGCACCATACTCCCCAGCATGGAGAATTGATTACTGATCTTATCAGATTCGATTTTTTTGTTAAAATCCTCACTCGTGGTCATCCGGACGATTACACCGAGTCCAAAATAAGCACCAAACTGGTGAATAACAATGGAACCGCCGGTGTCGATCAACTGCCCCTTTGGGATAAGGCCCATGCCGTTGTCTAACATAATCCATTCATTCAGCATATACGAAGGGACGAATATCAATGACATAATAATGTATTGGGACATCTTTAATCTTCCCAGGAAAGCGCCGGTAGCAATCAGGATACTAGCAGCACAAAATTCAGCCAGGATCAAACGATCCATGGTTAATTCTGCAGGCTCTCCGAAAATATGCATTTTCTTGAGAAACATGTAATACGGGAGAACAATGCTTACGGCAACATACGTTGCCGTGACTGCGCCGTAACCATACCTTTTCACGAAAACCATCAAAAATCCGAAACCGACCATCAGCATGGCCATGACATGAATGGCCTTGCCGTATTTTGCCAATTCAAGAAAATCCTCCATGGCTTTCGTAACGCCTCCCCCATGAACTCCCCCCTGAACAGGAACTGGTTCTGCCTTGCCTGTTGTTTGACTTTCTCCGCTGTTGCTGGCAAGGAGAAGGGTATGCCGTTCGGCATCCATCCCTCCTGCCTGCTCTATCGATGACCACGCGTGCGCATCACCCTGGTTTTCAGTGATTGAAAACACCGCATGATCCAGTGATTGCTGCTGTAAGGTTTCTGCGCCATAGCTGTGCCCTATTGCTCCAATACTTATAAGGCCAAGGCATAGCCCCACGCACAAACCCAAAACCCTTCTTACTGCCATCTGATTGCCCTCCTTTTCCTGCAAAAATAATGGTGTATGATGTCAACACATGATGTTTCTAAATGTCTACGGTAAAATAAACAAATTATTCACAATTCTCACTGGCGCACAGTTTCAGCCATTAAGCCAAATATTCTTCACTTTTTGTTAAGGTATCTCCATCGTCCCTCTGGTTCCATAACCATCATGCGTCTATAATGCACTGGAGTCTTATCTATGGCTACCAGTTGCTTCGTACTGATATTTTGGGATATATATAGTTTATTTAACTGAAAATATCAAGTGAAAATTCCCTGTTTCTACGATTGTCTTAACATATAAAGAAATGTTAATAAAAACAGAGCGAAACACGTGCCAGAACAAATTTTGATAAGGACGATATTGCGGTAATTCGAAATTGGCAGGGAGGCGTATGGGAAAATTGAGCACTATTGACTGGAGAATTGCAACAGGGCTGGGTGGTTTAATTGTCTAGCAATTGCGACTTTTTAAATTCATAGTCCTCATCTGAAATAAGTCCTTCTTTTTTCATTTCCTCTAATTCTGAGAGTTTGTCATTTTCTAAGCCCTTTTCAGGGAAAAAACCGAGAGAGGAACCCTTTTTTTCTTCACCAAAAAGTTCTTTCAGCTTGAAATGATAGTCTTCTTCCGTGATAAGTCCGTCGTCGTAGAGTTCTTTCAGATCTTTGACTTTTTCGTTGTCAGGAGTCCCGTCAGATAGCGCGGAGTCACCTTCCTCCTCATGGGGAGCGCCGGCGGTTAAACCATTCCCCGGTTGACCATCGGTAATCTCTTCCAGCTTATGCTTATAATCATCTTCTGTTATGAGCCCCTCGTCATAGAGCTCTTTTAATTCTGCTATCCGTTCGTCTTCAGAGATGCCTTTCGGCATCACGGGTTCTGTTTTCTCTTTCATTGTGCCGGATAACTCTTTTTCCTTGTTTTCAAAATCCTCCTCGGTAATCAAGCCTTCCTGTTTCATTTCTTCCAAAAGTTTGAGCTTGTCTTCGGATGATAATTCCTCTCCTTGCGTTGGATATTCATGCACAACGGGTTCCTTTACGCCAGATACAGATGGTGTATCCGTCATTCTGTTCTGCATTTCGTCAGAGAAATCTTTGTCCACAAATCCGGACTTTACCAGCGATGGTATAACTTCCTCGTCTTCCAGGGGTATTTTCTTTTTTACATATCCTTTTGATTCGGGAAGTACACCAATGTCATTGCCCTTCATAAGGGCATCTTTCTTTTCCTCATATTCTTCCGCGGAGATTGTCCCTTCTTCTTTAAGATTCAATAAGCGTGTAAGTGATTCATGCAGATCCTTGATATCGATTGAAGGCATTTCAGGAGAAGGTGTTTCCTTTGGCTGCCTTTTCTTTCCGGCTATTTTGTTTTTGTCGAAAAGTGCAGACGATTCTTCTGTCGCCGAAATTATTTCTTCAGGACGATATTCCTTTCGTTTGTTGTCTGCAACCCGCTGTGATTTTGCCGCAGTAGTTTGGATTTCTTCCTCATCAACTTCTTTCTCTGATGACGTCTGGTCTTGTTCAGACTCCTTTTCCGGTGTTTTCGTTGCAAGCCTTTTCTCTTCTTTTCTGCCCCTGGGCGTCTTCTTTTTTCCCTTAATGAATTTTTCATCTCTTCCGTCAAAGGGCGGAGAAAAGATCGATACCGCAATAAATGGCTCATCACCCGTATTGATAAATTTATGCACGGTTTTACCAGGAATTTGCAGGATAGATCCAGACTTTACCAGATATCGTGTGCCATCAAGCGTGGCAATGCCACTCCCTTTTTTTACATAGATAACTTCATCGTGTCGTTTATGGTAATGCGGGAGCAACTCTCCATTTTCACGAATCTGGATAAGATGCATGCTTGAATTTTTATTTTCACCAACAGTCGTAATCTTTATATCTTCATTTTCACTCAGCGGATTTTTGCTGGCAATCTCCTCAATGTTTTGCACGTTAGATGAAAAGACTTCCGGGAATTTTGTAGGATGTTGAAGCGATTCAATAAAATTAACGGGATAATATTTTACCGTGGTACACCCGATGAAGATGGCCAGTAAGAGGAAAATGAAAATCCGCGTGAAATGGACTACCTTATTTTTCATAAGAAAACAATCTCAAAATAAATACAGAGATACCTTCTCTTTCCCAAAATACAGGTTATTGCAGTTTAATTAAAGCACAAGAGGTAGCGTATTGCAAGAGGGTATTTTAATATGCAGGAATTTCAAAGCAGCGGTTGCAGAGCGACAAGCCGCGTCTCCCGACAGATACAAAGTTGTCGAAGGCCTGATTCAATGTTAAGGAATCTCAAAGTTGCTATTGTAGGGAGACAGGGCTCGCCGCTCTCCATTGGGAGAGTCGCAGAAGGCCTAATTTAATTGACAATTTCATCGTTTGTCTCTATGATAAGTTTCTATGAAAATAAACAAGGAACGCAGGCTCTTTCTTAAAAAAGCGCTGTCTCTGGGAAGTGGCGCTTGCACCGCTGCCTTTATGGGAAAACATCTCCTGAATTATCCTTTCCCTGTCGCGTGGGGGGCAGATGATGTGGCGCCCATCCCATCCACGGTAATTATGGCACGGGATGACCATTTGTTTGACGCAACTGGCAAGATAAGAGAGAAGACGGTTTCTTCTTTACTCCATAAGGCCGTCATGCAATTGACAAGCGCTCCATCACCGGAAAAGGCATGGCAATCCCTCTTTCGTCCGGATGAGATTGTCGGTTTAAAGTTGAATTGCCTCTCAGGAAAGACGATGTCTCCCCATGTTGAGGTGGTCGACTCTATCATAAACGGTTTAAAGTTGGCAGGATTGAAGGATAAAAATATTATTGTCTTTGAACGTTTCAATCATGAGCTTGAAGCCGCAGGGTTCCGTGTCCGTCGCATGACCGAAGGCATCCAATGTTTCGGCACGGATGAACTTCCGGGTGGCGGCTATGAGGCCGAACCGGCTTTCGCTGGCAGCGTGAGAACCTGTTTCAGTAAAATTGTCTCCCGTCTCTGCACAGCCATCGTTAACGTTCCCGTCCTGAAGGATCACGATCTTGCTGGCATAAGCGTTGCCATGAAGAATTTTTTTGGCGTTATTCACAATCCCAATAAATATCACGGCAACAATTGCAACCCTTTTATTGCTGAGCTCAATACCCATCCCTACCTGGCGAAGAAGGTGCGTCTCAACATTTGTGATGCGCTTCTTGCCCAGTACCATGGAGGCCCCGGTTATAAGCCGCAATGGACGTGGAATTTCAACGGAATTATTGTTAGCAAGGATCCTGTGGCCATGGACCGGATATGCCATACCATCATTGAGGAAAAACGAAAGGAGATAAAACTTCCTTCTTTAAAACAGGCAAACCGGGAACCAAAATATATTACAACCGCCGCTACGTTAGGTCTGGGAGTTGACGACCTATCAGAAATAAATGTGGTACAGATATAATATTACCGTGTAAAATATTTCTATGTTTCGGATATTTTATTTCCTCTTTGCCCCCTCACCAGGGGATTCGATTGAGGTTTTTTCCCCGTTTATGAATACGATCAGGAATTCTGGTAACTACAAACTTAATTAAGGGAATACGATGTCATTATCATTTACAGAAGAGCAGATAAAGCGGTACTCACGACATATCATCCTTCCGGAGGTTGGTGGAAAGGGACAGCAAAAGCTTTTTAACGCAAAGGTATTTTTGGTAGGCGCAGGCGGTTTGGGTTCTCCGGCGGCATTTTATCTTGCCGCTGCAGGCATCGGAAAAATTGGCATTGCCGATAATGATTGCGTGGACCATTCGAATCTGCAACGGCAAATCCTCCATTCCACCAACGACGTTGGCCGTTCCAAAGCGCTCTCCGCCAAGGAGACGCTGGAGGCCTTAAACCCCGACATTGAGGTAGTCCCGTATACCGACCGTTTAAATTCAGGAAATATTATGGATATCATTAAGGACTATGACGTCATCCTTGACGGTACTGACAATTTTCCAACAAGGTACCTTGTGAACGACGCCTGTGTCTTCCTCAAAAAGCCGCTTTCTCATGGATCCATTTTCCGGTTTGAAGGGCAAGTCACGACTATCATACCCTTTGAGGGTCCCTGTTACCGTTGTCTCTACGAAATCCCTCCCCCCCCTGGCCTCGTGCCTTCGTGCCAGGAGGCGGGAGTCCTTGGGGTATTGCCCGGTGTGATTGGCTCTATTCAGGCAACAGAGGTAGTAAAGCTGATTCTGGGGAAAGGAGAGGTTTTGAAGGGAAAATTGCTCATGTACGATTCCCTGTCAATGGACTTTAAAAAGGTCCGGATACACAGAAATCCTGTCTGTCCGATATGCAGTGAAAAGGCTACGATCAGGGAACTCATTGATTATGAGGAATTTTGTCAGATCCGCAATTCATAGGCCAGCACTGAGCGCGCTGAGCTAATCTTCATTTGAAAAATGAAAGGGGTAAAGATATGAGTATGCCGAGGAAGTCACGAGGTATTAGTGTTGTGATGCGATTTACCGCAGTACTTATTTTTATAACGAGTGCATCAGTCACCTTCAATTTCAACAGATGCTGCGCAGCGGAAACAGGGGCACAGACACAAACGACCGTAAGGAATATCTCTCCCGGACAGGCCAGGGAGATTCTGGAAAAGTCACAAGATGCGTACATCCTGGATGTGAGAACAAAGGAGGAATATAATGAATCTCATCTTAAGGGGGCGAACCTTATTCCCATTCAGGAACTTGAACAAAATATCAGTAAGATTCCCAAAGACAAAATCATCGTTGTTCATTGTGCATCAGGGAAACGCAGCGCTAAAGCCTGTGCGATGCTGAAGGACAAGGGGTTAAAGGAATTGTGCAATGTTGAGGGAGGGATTAAGCAGTGGAAAGCCGAAGGCCTTCCCGTGGAAAAGTCTGAATAATTTCTCAATTCTCTATTTCTTTATAAATTAACAACTGAATTTACCGAATGGATACGTTTTCAAAAACAAAAATCGTTTGTACCATAGGTCCTGCGTGCAATTCACCTGCCGTGATGGAAGAGATGGTCACAGCGGGAATGAGTGTAGCTCGACTGAACTTTTCTCACGGCACCTTGTCGGACCATGAGCTCAATATCAGCAATATCCGTCTCACTTCTTCACGACTAAAAAAGCCCGTTGCCATTATCCAGGATTTATCCGGTCCGAAGATTAGAATCGGGACATTATCTCAGGAATCGATCCTCTTAAAAGCCGGTAATGAATTTACCCTAACTAACGAAGTCATTGAAGGAGAAGAAACGAGGGTGTCCGTTACCTATCCTCTTTTACCAAGCTATGTATTCGTCGGAGACACTGTTCTGCTTTGTGACGGCGAAATCGAACTAAAGGTTGTTCGTAAGGATACTACCGATATCGTTTGTCAGGTTATTGTTGGCGGGGTACTAACCGCCCGCAAGGGTATCAACATACCAACGAGAAGTCTGCCTATACCTTCTCTCACCGAGAAGGATAAAAGGGATCTTGATTTCGGGATCGAGCACGATGTGGATTATGTTGCCCTGTCGTTTGTTAAAAATGCCGATGACGTCCTACAACTCAAGGAGCTCTTACGGGAAAAAAACAAAGATATCCCCGTTATTGCCAAGATTGAAAAGCATGAAGCGCTCGATCACCTTGAAGATATTATAAAAGCAGCAGACGCCATCATGGTAGCCCGAGGAGATTTGGGCGTTGAAATACCCCTGGAGCAAATCCCCCTCGTTCAAAAGAGGATCATTCAGATTGCCAACCGGTATTGCAAACCCGTTATTACCGCAACACAAATGCTGGAATCCATGGTCAATAATTACCGGCCTACCCGCGCTGAAATTACTGATGTGGCCAACGCCATTTTTGACGGAAGCGACGCAGTCATGCTGTCAGAAGAAACGGCCAAAGGCAGATATCCCGTGGAAGCGGTTCGGATGCTGTCGAAGATTGCCCGGGAAACAGAGCCGAGTGTAGCCAGGAAAACCGATTTTGAAACATTGCGTTTCGCCAATAACCCCATTACCGTACCCGATGCTATAAGCATTGCTACTTGTCAGGTGGCTGGCAATCTCCATATCAATGTAATTATCACCCCCACACAAACCGGAAGCACGGCGCGATTTATTTCCCGGCATCGTTCCCAGCACCTTATCCTTGCCGCCACCCCGTCCCTGAAGACTTACCGAAGGCTTGCGCTGGTTTGGGGCGTCATTCCCATGATTACAGAACCCTTGAAAAATACCGACGACATGATGAAGAAGAGCATTGAAGCCGCCCGGGAAGCTGGCTATATCAGCGAGGGGGAAAAGGTTGTTATTACCGGCGGCGTCCCGGTCTGGGAACCAGGCTCTACCAATCTCATGAGGGTTTGTTAAGGCAGTTTCCCCGCAGAAATAACAAACAGGTCATAGATTTTGCGCTTCTGACCCGGCTGTCAAAAATCGGGTCAATCCATCGCTGCACATGGCTTAATCCGATTGTTCAATGCAGTAACAGGCAATGAACGCTCTGCCTTGGATCGTTTGTCACGCCAAAGCGGAAAAGACCGCTCCTGTCTGCGGAGGATGGTGATTACGAACATCCAGGTTCCAACCATCCGCAGAGAGCTGGCGATCTCAGGCATCAGCGAATTGTTGATCTTTCCTGAATTGAGTGGGTTATGCCGGAAGATTAAGGCTGGCTTCTTCGGCGCATGATGATCACACAACACCTGCTTTCGCTTTTTGTATTTTTATCGCGATACAAAGATACCTTACACGTGATATCCACGCTTTGTGATCATATAATTTCGATATCGGAAGGTGGTCGAGTTGCCAATGATAATGACCGTTGTCATATCAATCGGACAGGAAATCATTTTGTCAAGTGTCGTAATAATAACCGATTCATTCTCACGCGAAGCGTCTTTCACGATGCCTACGGGGGTAGTCGGTGGTTTGTGCTGACGGATGATGTGGGCAGTTTTCTCAATCTGCCACTCCCTCTGAGCGCTCTTTGGATTGTATAACACGATAACATAATCTGCTTCAGCCGCACATTTCACGCGTTTTTCAATGGTCTCCCACGGTGTAAGCAGGTCGCTCAGGCTGATAACGGCATAGTCATGCATAAGAGGCGCACCTAAAACGGCGGCAGCGGCATTGGCAGCGGGGATGCCTGAAATAATCTCCAGCGACAACTCAATGTTTTTCTGAGCAATCACCTCCAGCACGAGTCCTGCCATGCCATAAACACCCGGATCACCACTGCTGATGATTGATACCGTCTTCCCCGACAGGGCTTCCTGAATTGCTATTTCTACGCGTTCAATCTCCTTGCGCATCGCAGTGGCAATGACTTGTTTCGTCCCTATAATGTCTTTTACCAAATCGACATAGAGTTTATAGCCAACAATCGTCTCAGAATTTTTTAGAGCATCTAATGCCCTCTGGCTTATCTCGTTCCGTGCGCCGGGGCCAATGCCTACCACATAAAGTTTTCCTGAGCAATGGCTACTGTCACTCCCGGATATTTCTGTTTTTTTAGTAATAATTGGGTCTTCCTCCCCGAAAGAAGGGCCGTGGGTTCACACACCCCCCATACCCCTATCTTTTCCTTGACAAAATTTGATTTATCGTGCTTTTTTTCACATACTGCAATTTCTTGGCGGGAAACAATTCTTAACGGGATCCCTAATTCCTCAGCCGCCTGTAATAAACCTGGTTCTTCAGACTTAATATCAATAGTAGCAAGCAGTCTGATCCGTTCTAACGGGAGATTGACCATATGAAGGGCATGAAAAATGGATTGTTTCACGGCCTCTGAACTGACCCCTTTTTTACAACCAATACCAATAATAAGATCCTTCTTTGCCTCTGTACCGGTAGTAATTACCGCATCGGTATGCAGGATGGCAGCGATACGATGGGCCAGCAGATTGGCGCCCCCTTCATGACCTGAAAGTAAGCTGATGACAAAACGCCCCACATCATCAACTACGACCACCGCAGGATCGGTGTATTTATCCTGAATATTGTGGGCAATCACCCTTACGACAATCCCCATGGCCATAATAAAGACAAGGCCGTCATATTGTTTGAAGATTCGGTTTACCAGATGCTGAAGTGGTTCGGTAAAAAGGACGATATGCGGATCGGTTGTATTCTTAGTAATGGCATTTATGCCCTCTCCGGTTTTTGTAAATACATAGGTCGAAGGCAGTGGATGAAAACCCGAACCAATTCTTCGTGCAGTTTTTAGCCCATCATCCGTTAGGGTAATGACAGCGATGTTCACGTTTATCCTTTTCTGGTTATAATAGTCTCGTGTAAAACCTTTTTTTCTCCATTCCCCGTTTTCGCAAAGACCAGTTTCATGAGGATATTATTTCACACGTGTTTTACAACCCCTTGACCTCTTTTTAAACGAGATTGGGTTGGAATAATACCGTGCTGCGAGATGCGGGGATTGCATTTTCTTTTCTGGCGGGCATATAAACTTTTACCAGTGAAGGTATTTGAGGAAATGCGCAAAACAGGATAAATAGGTAGCTGCCTCCGGAACATAAAGGAATTTCAAAGTGCTGGAACAATGCATGATTTGTTCTCAAGAACAAATGATTGTAGAGCGACGAGGCTCGTCGCTCTACAGGTATACGATATTTTAACCGCATAATAACAGCAGGTTGAATTTACCCTGTTTATTCCCTCTTACAGGCTAATTTCCTTTGATATTTCAGCCATATCAACGATGGGAAATTTTACCGATTTATCTCCTAAAAGGGCGTCAACTACTTCCTGCGGTGCGCTTCGGTAATTCAGCACGGCTGTTAACCTGAGCGGCGATTTGGCATCCTGGGGAATCAAGCAGGTAAAGCTCTCGGTCTTTTGACCTTTTGGCGGAACACGGTTATCGGACAAAATTTGTGTGGCAGACCACACATGGAGTGTCGGCTTTCCGTCCTTGTCACCAAAGACGGTATGATAAACTGAGGTATTGGGATCAATGACCCCTTTTTCGTTCACCTTTCCGCTCTGATACAACTGTTTTCCTTCCGCATCCGTTATCGAAACACTTAACCACATTTGCCGCAATTCAGTCAACCCCGTTGGTAGATAGTGTCCAGCTCCCGTATTTTTAATTATGACATCAAAATTGAGCACATCACCTTTTTTATATCCCGGCGCGAGCGAAAGCTCCAAGGTTGCCGCATTTTTCAGCCGGTCTGTTGCTAACTGCTTGTTTATATCCGCCCCGGATGGCAGTGATACCGGATTCGTGCTCCCACCAACAAAGTAGTGTGTCCAGATATGCGGACGCTTTTTTCCACCCATAATTTCAGGAGACGCGAAACCGGGATTGTCTGGCCGCTCGGTGCTGCCCGTACTGGGAAAACCAGGACGCTGCCTCATGTGGCAGTCCTGACAGTGCACCGATGTTTTTGGATCGCCGGTATTATAAGGGCTCTGCTCCCACTCGGTATAGGTTTGTTCAATAAGAATCGCATTTCCTGCATGTGATACATCATGACAGCCTCCGCAGAATTCTGATCGGGTGTGGAGTTCCGAAAATTTACTTTGGTGAATTGTTTCAGGACAATCGTCGAAAGGGCCATATTTCGTGCCGCCTTCCATCGCCGCGGCATTCCCGGGACTTAGTATATAGGGAGCATTTCCAATACCGCTGGTTGCTTTAACCGAATGGCAAAAATCACAAATAACCCCCCCCTTTTCGTCATCAGGCGACGGCAGATTTTCATCTCCGCTACTATGACCTATCGGAACGTGACAGCGCACACAGGATTCTATATTTTTTTTCTCCGACTCCCCTACTGCAGTCTTCTTCCCTAGCTGATACAGGGCCTGAAAAAGTGGATTCCTCCAGGCATTTGCATGGGTAGAACCACTCCACATTTTGTATATCTCAGGATGACAAGCCCCGCATGATATCGGGCTAAAAAACTGACTTGCCCTTACATCGCCAGGGACGGTGATCGGCAAATCCAGAATATTATTCGGCCTCTTTGTCTCAGGGAGTTTTCTGGTAGGAGACCATTCCCTGGGATCACTTGCGTAAGCAACGTTCAGAGTTACAAGAAACAAACCAGCCAGGAATGATAATGTGAATTTAACATTTAAACGCATGGTTATTATTATCTCCTCTTTCCTTATAAAAGAACTAAGACACATAACAAAAATATATTATATAGAAAAAAGGTGTTTTTTAAACGAAAATTTTTAGTAGCGTTGTCAAGTGGAGACCTGAGAAAAGTCCTCCAATGTATAGTTGTCACGCATCAAAGCCGTTGTAGTAATAGGCAAGCCGAATTTTGGTAACGTTCAGCGCCCCGGCAACACTCCATTTGCTCACATTCACCCGCAGGTTAACCGTACGCATGACGCGCTCTACTTTACTTGTCGTTCTGCCATTGAGCCTCTTTTCTATCGCCGTAAACATATCAGGCCTGGCATTCTCAAGATAGGATGCGGTATGAGCATATCCCTTCGACAAACAATGCAGAATCACCGCATCCAATCGTTTCCTCTTGGACTCTATCATTTTCTCGATGGTCTTCTGGCAATCAACCAATGGCCGTATCGCACAGACCTCCATAAGCTCAGACATCACCTGCAGCCATGCTTTCCCCTTGCTCTTGAGCCCATCCTGCCACAATACATACTTTGCCTGATATGGAATCTGCCACAAACATCTCTGAACAAGCACCTTGACCTTACCTTTCAAACTATCCAAAATAGAGGTGTCTCCATCGGTTGTCAAAAGAAACCGGGAAAACTTCCTGAACACCTTAACACTCTTACCAAACAGCGTATCCCAACTACCGTTGTAATCCCCTATGTCAAGCCCTGCCACTCTCACCCCTCCACCTCTCTTGTATTGCACAAAGACCTTGAGCTCCTTGCCTCGTTTGGCTATCCCCTTAATCCCTACCCCTGTCCCGTCTGCTTCTCCCAAGGGAAGTCCCTTCTCGTCGAGTTGAAAATCTATCTCTGCTGCCGTCTTTTGTACCGATTTCCATATCGTCATCTTGTCTACTGTCCAGCCAAACATCTACACGATCTTCTTCGCTACCCGGTAGGTC
>WBZR01001914.1_pt1 | contig 23610 bp, 15 predicted proteins | sample 5204231 | NCBI WGS metagenome assembly WBZR01 (sample SAMN12412403, study PRJNA552823) | activated sludge metagenome | isolation source: activated sludge from anammox sidestream of wastewater treatment plant... | place: USA: Virginia | collected 2017-08
TCCCGCGCCGCCGAGGCGCCGGACTGGTTCGTGCGGCTGGTCACGCCCCCAACCCTGCGACTCATGCGCAACATCGCCCCGGCGGACTCCTACGGCCTGCAGGTGGTGATCGAGGCGGACCCCGCGGACGAGATCAGCGAGGCCTGGAAGGAGGCGCGCGCGCTGCTGGGGCTGCTGGTGGTCTTCTCCCTGCTCGCCAACGGACTCATTTTTTTCACTCTCGGCCGCTCGCTGAAGCCGATCGACTCCATCCTCAAGGCCCTCGGCAACATCGAGCGTGGCGACTACAACTCGCGCCTGCCGTCCATCGGACTGCCCGAGCTCGACGTCATCGTCGAGAAGTTCAACCAGATGGCCGAGGTGCTGGAGCGCAGCCGCGCGCAAAACCGCCTGCTCGCGCAGAAGTCGCTCGCCATCCAGGAGCAGGAACGCCGGTACCTGGCGCACGAGCTGCACGACGAGCTCGGGCAGTCGGTGAGCGCCATCAAGGCACTGGCCGTCTCCATCAGCCAGCGCGCAGGGAATCAGCCGGAGATCGCGCAGAGCACCCAGACGATCGTGGAAACCTCGCAGCGGATCTACGACGTCGTGCGCGGCATGATGCGACGGTTGCGCCCCGTCATCCTCGACGAGCTCGGCCTGGTCCCGGCGCTGCAGAACGTGATCGACGAATGGAACGATCGTCACGAGGAGACGTTCTGCCGGCTCAGCGTCGATGGCGATCTCGGCAGGCTCACGGACGAGGTGAAGATCAACGTCTTCCGCATCGTGCAGGAGGCCCTCACGAACATCGCCAGGCATGCCAGGGCGACCGAGGTGGAGCTGTCCATCAGGCGCACGGTCCGCGACATGGGCGGCATGCGCGAGGTTGTCGAGATATCGATGGCCGACAACGGCATCGGATTCGACGCGCAGCACACCACCAACGGACTCGGGCTGCTCGGCATGCGCGAGCGCACCGAGGCGCTCAACGGTCAATTCGAGCTGCGCACCGCGCCGGGCGCGGGCGTACACCTACGCATCACTTTGCCGATGGATGGAGAGATCACCAATGTCTGAAAGGCCGGAAGAACGCAGTCGCAAGATCAGCATATTGCTGGTGGACGATCATGCCGTGGTGCGGGCCGGGTACAGCACCCTGCTGCAGCACACCGCCAACATCGAGGTAATCGCCGAGGCCGACAATGGCCAGTCCGCCTTGCGGGAGTTCATCGACAAGAAGCCGGACATCGTCATCATGGACCTGTCGCTGCCCGGCATCGGCGGTCTGGAGGCGATACGGCGCATCATCGCCCGCGACCCGGATGCGAAGATCCTCGTCTTCAGCATGCACGAGGACACCGTCTTCGTCGAACAGGCGCTGCAGGCGGGCGCGCGCGGCTACATCACCAAGAGCAGCGCGCCGGAGGTACTGGTCGAAGCAGTGCGCAAGATCGCCAGCGGCGACATCTTCCTGGACGCGGAGATTGCGCAACGGCTGGCATTCCAGAAGACGCGCGGCCGCAACACGCCCTTCGAGACCCTTTCGACGCGCGAGTTCGAGATCTTCTGCCTGCTCGCGGAGGGACTGAACGTGAACGACATTTCCAAGCGGTTGTCGCTCAGCTACAAGACGGTCGCCAATTACAGCACACAGATCAAGAACAAGCTGGACGTGAGCACCGCGGCCGAACTCGCGCGCATCGCCATCCGTCACGGCGTGATAAAGATCTGAACCGCAGGTCATCCCGCCATTCGGACCCCATGCCTTTCCAAGGCGGCGACGCCGTGCTCAGGATTCTCGGTACTCTTTTGTGTACGACCCTGTCCGCCGCGGCCGCCGGTGCGGACATCCACAGGGGCGCGCGCCCTCTCGAGGACTGCCTCGGTGCCGCCCTCGACCCCGGGCTCCACCTTGCGCGCTTCCGGGTGACCTGCGGGCTAACGTGACGGCATTGACGGAAGCGCGGGCGTGGAGACGCCGGGCAGCAGTGTCACGGGCGAGCTCGAGGTTCCGTGCCCGCGGCGCAGGTCGATAATCGCCTCGTCGGTGACCGCCGCGGCCCGTGCGGCGTCGCGAATGATCGTCGGCCGCAGGAACACGAGTACGTTGGTATAGGCGACGTCGCTGCGGCGGTCGCGCGTGGCATCGCCGAGTACCGGCAGGTCGCCCAGCACCGGGACCTTCTGCGTGCCCTGCCGCACATCCTCGCTCAACAGTCCACCGATGACGATGGTCTGGCCGTCCTGCACGACCACATCGGTCTTGATCGCGCGCTTGTCGAGGATGAGATCCGCGGCAACGCTGCTCGGCGCCACCGCAGAAAGTTCCTGCTCCACCGTGAGGCGCACCAGCTCGCCCCGGGTAATCTGCGGCTTCACCTTGAGCCGCACGCCCACATCCCGGCGTTCCACGGTCTGAAACGGGTTATTCACGCCGTCTCCGCTACCCGTGGTCGTGTACTGTCCGATCAATATGGGCACGTTCTGGCCGACCAGGATCTCGGCCTCCTCGTTGTCGAGCGTCGCCAGCGACGGCGTGGCGAGTACGTTCGAAGAGCCGTCGGTGGCGAGCGCCCGCAGCAGTCCACGCGCCGTGCCCGCATCGAGGAACCCAAGGCTCAGGCCGGTGCCGAGCTGCGCGGCCTCGCCCGTCAGGTCCTGGATGTCGCCCGCCTCGATGCCCGGCAGGATGATACCGGCAAGCGTGCCCGTGCCCGGCGTGTCCGTACGCCACTGGATGCCGAATTCCGCCGCGCGCGTGGCGCTGACTTCGGCCACGATCGCCTCGACATGCACCTGCGCGCGCGCGACGTCCAGCGCGGCGATCACCCCGCGCATCGCCTCGATGCGTAACGGCGGGCCATGCATGACGATCGCGTTGGTGCGCGCATCGGCTGCAATCGACAGCGACCGGACCCCGCTCCCCGCAGGAGCCGTCGGCGGCGGCGCCTCGCCGCCACTCTCCTGGCTCGCGACGGCGGCGGCCACCAGCGTGGCGGCGTCGGACGGGGCATCCTCTTGTGCGCCGATCAGGCGTTCTCCAACGCCCTGCAGCGTCTCGACGAGATCCCCGGCGCTCGCATGCCGGAGATACACGACGGCGGTGCCGCCGGCCGCCGGCGCGGCAATGTCGAGGTCGGCGATCAACCGGCGCATGAATACGATCTCCCCGCGGCTGCCGTTGACGAGCACGCTGTTGCTGCGTGTATCGGCGATGGCGGGCATGGCGGGCTTGAACATCGCCGCCATGTCGCGAGGCACGACCTCGTTTAGCTGCCGGGCCACGTCGTCGGCGCGCGCGTGCTGCAGCGGCGCGATCTCGACTACGCGATCCGGCGGCTGGTCAATCGCATCGATGATGAAGGCGATGCGCCCGACGTTGGCGCGCGTGTCGGCGATCACGAGCGTGTTACTGCCGACGTCGCGATTGATATACGCCTCGGGCGGCACCAGTGGCTGCAGCACCGGCACGAGTTCCGCGACCGTGAGATGGCGCAGGTGAATGACCTTGGTCACGAGCGCCTCGCCGCCGAATCGCCCGCTCGAATCGTTCTGCCCGAGCGTGCGGCTGACGATCTGCGGCACGATCTTCACGACCCGGCCGCTCTCGATCAGCGCATAGCCTTGCACGCGCATCACCGACTCGAAGACGCGGTAGAACGCGCCCGGCTCCGCCGGCATCTCGCCGACGATGTCCACCTGCCCCTGCACCCGCGGGTCGACGACGAAACTGCGCCCCGTGCGCGCCGCTATCCACTCGATGTACTGGCGGATGTCGATTCCGCGCAGGTCCGGCTCTGCCGCCCGGACCCAGACGCCCAGCGCGACGAGGCCGACCGCCAACAATATCCGCGCGATCGTGCGACCGATGCCCGCCTGGTGGATTTCCCGAGATACGGGACGCATAACCGGGACAACTGTCCGTTCGGCATGAGAGTTCACACAATAATTAAAACATATTTTATTGATATAAATAATATTTTTATTGAACATCCGCGCCCAGGCCCGCCCCCCACCCTCCGCGTCGTGGGACAGACCGTAAGACCGGCCGTAGGAGCGGCTTCAGTCGCGATTGACCCCGCGCCCAGTCCCATTCGCGGCTGAAGCCGCTTCCACGAACCTTGTGTACCCGTTGCGAGCGCCTGTGGGGGCAGCCGCGGCACACCTCGCCGGTGCGCTCGGCCGACCCGTGCGGGTGCTGCTGCCGTGGATGTCGGACTTCCGCTGGCGGCTCGAGCGCGAGGACAGTCCGCGGTAGCGGATGGCGCAACTGTTTCGACAGAGGAGCCCGGGCAACGGGGAGGGCGTGATGGGTCGCGTGACCGCGGCCATTCCTCAATTCTTTTCATATAATCAGTGAGTTAGAATTTGTTCGCTCAACTCTCAGCGATTGCAGCCAGTTGAAAGCCTTTCCTAAAGTTTTTTATCTAAATAAAAAATTCATTTTATCGATATAACTACATAAAAAATATGGCTGAATTTAGGATTTTTTCCCTACCGCGCCACCCTGCCTTTTCGTACGATATCCCGAAATTCGGGAGATGCCCGGAACGGTCACCGTCCGACGCCTGATCCGCAGGCGCAGCCGGCGATTGCGCAACCGCGGCGTAAGAGAGGGTGAGGTTCATGTCTTCGCGATCGGGTCACACCGGGCGTCGCATCGGCGCATGGCTGGCCACCGGCCTGTTGGCGATCCCGGCCGCCGCTGGTGCCCAGGAGGGTCACGGGCTGTCGGCGGTCCCGGCCGCCGCGCTCGGCCTCATCGGGCTCAACGGCGCCGGCATCTCGCTCGCCGCCGCCACCGACGAGGTCGTGACCGGCGAGGCGGAGACGACGACCATCATCATGGAGTCCGAGGCTGTCGAGGCCGAACAGACCTCGACGGTCACCGTCGAGAACGCAGCCGGCGAAGAAACCTCCACCATCACCACCGAACCGGCAGCCGATGAGACATCGACGATCACCGTCGAGACCGGCGACGCGGAGGAAACTACGACGATCACAACCGAGAACGGCGGCGACGACGGCAGCGCCACCACCACGATCACAACTGACAGCAGCGATGCCGAGGCGCTCGAAGAGATTACCGTCGAGGGCGTGTGGACGCCGACCCAGGTCGGCCCGCAGCGCGGCCTGCGGCTGATGCCGGACCAACTGCCCGCCAACGTGCAGTCGGCCACCGGCGAGGAGATCCGCGAGTCGCACGCCACCAGCCTTACCGAGTTCATGAACCAGAACATGCAGTCGGTGACGATCAACGAATACTCCGGCAACCCGTTCCAGGCCGACGTGCAGTTCCGCGGCTTCACGGCCAGCCCGCAGATCGGCACACCGCAGGGCCTGTCGGTATTCTTCGACGGCATCCGCGTCAACGAACCCTTTGGCGATGTGGTCAACTGGGACATGATCCCGCTCAACGCGATCCAGACCTTCGATGTCTTCCCCGGTTCCAATCCGCTGTTCGGCCTCAACACGCTCGGCGGCGCGCTGTCGATCCGCAGCAAGAACGGCTTCGAGGACGAGGGCGTGCGCGCATCGGTGCTCGGCGGCTCGTGGGGTCGCATCCACGGCCAGCTCGATGGCGGCGGCCACCATGGACCGGTGGGCGGCTTCGTCGCCGTGACCGGCTTCCACGAGGAAGGCTGGCGCGAGAACTCGCCCTCCGACGTCAAGCAGGCGTTCTCGAAGGTCTCGCTGCGCAACGAGCGCGTCGAGCTCGACGCCACCGTGCTGCTGGCAGGCAACGACCTCATCGGCAACGGACTCATCCCGCAGGAGCTCTACGACGAGGACCCGGCCCAGGTGTTCACGTCGCCCGACGAGACGCGCAACGACCTGCAGCAATTCAGTCTCAGCGGGTTGTTGAACGTCACCGACAAGATCAACATCACGACGCAGGTATACCGGCGCCAGAGCGATCGCCGCGCGATTGGCGGCGACATCTACGAAGGCTTCGACGAGATGAGCACGCGTTTCGACATGGTCCCCACCGTCGTGACCGCCGAGGAGCAGATCCCCGGGTTCGAGGAGTGCAAGTTCCAGGACATCAACAGTGACGGGGTGCCGGACTATTTCCTCGATTCCCTGGCCGACGACGTCGATCCGTTCTATGACCCGATCGTGGACGGCGAACTGAACCCGACCGGCCTGACGAGCCTGGCCTTCAACGAAGGCGGGCTATTGACGTTTCTTCCGCCGTTGAACGACGGCGCGTGCGTCGAGCGCCAGTATCTGCAGACTTTCCATCCGGACGGCAGCAGCACGCCGCGCAACGGCAGGGACTTCAGCGGGTCCGGTCTGGCCGGGGCGAGCGGCGTCATCGAGGGCACGCCGATCGGGCAGATCACCAACACCAGCATCGACCAGATCACACAAGGCGCGGCGTTGCAGGTCAACTTCAACCTCGACCAGCACGCGCTCATGATCGGCGCATCCATCGATGCCAACGAATCGGCATACACCGGCACGCAGCGGCTGGCGTTGATCGACGAGAACCACAGGGTCTTCCTGGCCCCCGAGGATATCGATCCTTTGTATCTTGCGGCGCGAGAAGCGATCACGAACAACGAATTCGACGGCTTCTCCGATACCTATAGCGCCTACTTTAGCGAGACCTATTCGCCGTTCGACAATCTGCATCTGAGCTTCTCGGGCCGTTACAACTATACGCACGTGAAGAACAACCTGTCGGCGCGCGCCAACTCCGACGTCGGCGACCTGCACGAGTTCCGCGACTTCGATACGGCGCAGCCGGACGGGACCCTGTGCCCGACGGCGGACCTCGCCAGCTGCCCGGATGAACTGAACTTCAACGGCAGGTTCGGAACAGCCATAAAGATTGCCAACAATCCCGAGAACAACATCGGCGGCAACCGCACGCGCCTGCTGCCGACGTCGGAGACCAACTTCTACCGCTCGTTCAACCCGTCCCTCGGCGTCAACTTCCTGCCCAGGCCGGACACGAACATCTACGCGAACTGGAGCCAGGGCACGCGCGCGCCGTCGATCGTCGAGCTGGGATGTGCTTACGATCCTACGTTGATCGACACCGACGGCGATGAAATCGTCGACGCCCCGGCCGGTCTCGCCAACCCCAACGGATGCACGCTGCCGACCACGCTGGGTGGCGATCCGTACCTGCCCCAGGTCTTCGCGCGCTCCGCCGAGTTCGGCATGCGTGGCACCTTTCCGAACGGTTGGCAATGGAACGCCGGCGCCTACCGCACCAACCTGTTCGACGACCTCTATTTCGTGGGAGGTTCGCAGGGACAAGGCAACTTCCAGAGCATCGGCGACACGCGCCGCCAGGGTTTCGAGCTCGGCCTCGGCGGCCAAGTCACGCGCTGGCTGGACTTCAACGTCAACTACGGCTTCACCGAGGCCACTTTCCAGTCGCAGTTCTACATGATCAGCGAGCGCAACAGCAGCCGCCTCTTCGAGGGTGAAGGCGGTGGAGGTCTCGGAACCTTCAATCCCGACAGTTTTGATCCGGTTACCGGAAAGGCGCTCGTCCAACTCGAGGACATGATCGACGTGCAACCCGGCGATCGACTTCCGGGCGTGCCGCTGCACAACCTCAACGTGGCCGTGAATCTGCACCCGCTGGAGCGATGGGACATCGGCATCAGCATGGTCGCCCATTCCTCGGCGTTTATACGCGGCAACGAGAACAATGACCATCAACCCGGCGACTACAGCTATGAAGATCTCGACGTGCCGCAGTCCTCGCCAGTCCGATTCCGGACCGAGAGATTTACGCAATCCGGCAAGGTCGCCGGCTACGCGGTCTTCAACCTGAAGTCCAGCGTCGAGCTCGTCAGGGGCATCAGGCTCTTCGGCCAGATCAACAATCTGTTCGACAAGGAGTATTTCAGCGCCGGCCGCCTCGGCGTCAATCCGTTCGCGCCCTCGGTCGAAGGTGCCATCGGCCCCAGCGGCTGGAACTACAACAGCGCGGAATGGACACAGACGACGTTCGTCGGCCCCGGCGCGCCGCGCGCCTACTGGATAGGCCTGGACGTCCAGTTCTGAACTCGACGCGGTACGCCGTGGAAGCGGCACATCGGAACAATACCCCCTAGGAGCAGCTTGAGCCGCGAACGAATCCAAGCGGCGACCCTTTCGCGGCTGAAGCCACTCCTACGGTGCCTCTCTCGCAGTGGGAGAGGCTTCAGCCGCGAATCCCTCCCCGCTTACAGCGGCCTGAAGCCGCCAGCCTCGATTCCCAGAAAAACGGCGGGGGCCCGAGACCCCCGCGTTTTCGCCCATGACAGGCGCGCCGACTCCGTATGAGCTACAGCGGCTTGAATCCGCTGGCCTGGATGCGGAACTTGCATTGGCCCTCTTCGCCGCCCTCTTCGATCCGAAGCGTGTTGGCCACCTGGGTTGCCGAGACCTCCGAGTTCGTCGTGCCGCTGCCCAGCGATGCACGCACGAACATGAAAGCGGAGGTTCCAAGGGAAATGCCGTCCGGATCCTCCGGGCTGGCGTCGGTACGGTAGTTCACCCAGTCGTTGTTGCGGCCCGGGTCGTCGGTCGCCCCGCCGCCATTGGCCAGGATATAGGCCATGCCCTGATCGGTACGCGCTCCGCGCCACAGGCCTTCCTCGACAGCGGGATTGCTCATCCGATAAGCGACCGCCACGTTCGTGATGGCGTTGAAGCCGCTGCGGAACATGTCGTTGACCTCGAACGCGGGCGCAGACTCGCCATTGCAGTCGTTGGTGCCGGTCAGTCCCATGTTGTCATCCGCCGGTTCCGTCCAGTTGTTCGAGTTCATGGTGACCTGCATGCCGAAGATGTAGTCGTCGATCGGCGTCGTACCGTTTGCCCCGCCGCAGCGTTGCCACACACGGTCGTCCACATTGCCGACGCTGGTTCCATTGGCGGTGAGAGCCTGCGACGTCGCATTCCGAACGCGCATCCACTTGCTTCCGTCCGGCATGCCCGAGAACGTCTGTCCCTTCAGCGGCGCGTTGCAGTTCGTCACGGTTGGCAGCGACCCGCCAAGAAGCCGACAGAAGTTGGTCGTTGCCGACTCCGGCGTCGGCTCCTGTATGCCCTGGCAGACAAGGTGCACGGGGGTACCCGAGCTGGAGAGATTTTCGAACTGATTGACGGCATGCGCCTGGATGGACGCAAGACTGGCCACCGAGGCAAATGTCGTCACCACCACTTGGCGTTTCTTCATTCTGAGTGTCCTCCTCGTACCGATAGATAGAGCGGGTTGTTTGGTTATGAGGTGCGCGAGCGCGACGAAAGAACCGCTTCGAACACGCAACGGGAAGATAGCAGGGCTGGAAACAGATCGGAGTCGGCGCCCCGCAGAACGGGAGGATTTCACGCCAGCCGATCCGGACTATCCGCTCGATCGATCTGCGAAGCGCCTTTCCAAGGCTTTGTTATGACGTGGCTCACAATCTGAGACGGGAACTTTTCCGTCAGACTCAGGCAACGATTGCTTGGCGACATCGCGACCTTTTCCCATTCGCGTGAATGTGGATCGCATGACGCCAACGAAGCGAGCCGACGCAAACGCACCGTCGTCTCGAGAGTACCCGTACTCCAAACGCATGCCGGCCGGCGTGGTCTCGTGGCAACGGGATGCGCGGGGCGACTCCCATGCGTCGCCACGCGCCGTCAATGCCCGGGGGACGCTGGAACGGCAGGCGTGATTACGTCCGGCGCCGTCGTTGACGCCGCGCCGCGCCGGCGACTCCCAGCAATGCCGAACCCAACAGCCACACGGCGGCCGGGACCGGGACTGGTTGCGCCTCGACGAGCAGGAAGGCGTGCTCGACACCGTTCACGTACCCGCGGCCGACAATCTGGCCGAGGTCGTTGATGCCCAAGGCCCGCGCCAGCAGGAACTGCGTCAGCAATGGATCGTTGCTCGCGACCAGGCTTTGCAGCTCGATCATGCCGTCGCTCTGGGTCCAGTACATTGCTCTGCTGAGAGTCGGGTCATCGCTCACAGAGGTACTGCTGAATCCCACGATCACGCCGTTGTTGTTGATGTCCATGGCGCTGGAGCTCACGTCACCCGCCAATGTTCCCAGGTCCGCCAGGGTGCCGGTGGCCCCGTTGGGCGTGCTGGGTGTCCATCGCATGGCGTGACTGATGGGCAGACCCGTCCCGCCGATGTCGGTGCTGGCCGAACCGAACCCCACGGCGACGCCGCCGTCATTGATGGCATGTAACGTTGCGTTGTTCACCCCTCCGGCCAGATCGCCGATGTTCGTACAGTTAGGGGTACCGCCACAGGTCGTCCCCGGCTGCCACAACACTGCATTGAAATTCGGATTGGTTGCGAGGTTGGTCGTAACACTCACGCCCACTGCCTGATTGGCGTTGTTGATGTCCGTCGCGCCGGAGACGTTGCTGCCCGCCGGCGTAGCGTTTGGTAGATCGCCCAGGTCGCGAAACGTCCCGCTGGTTCCGTTGGGCGCGTTCGGCGTCCACTCTAGGCCATGCGTTAATGTTGAGCCTATATCGTAGGTACCGACGACGCGTCCGGCATCATTGATGCCGAACAAAGATGTGTTCGTTGTCGTCGCCCCCGGGTACGTCAGAGTCGTTGACGCGCCCGCCGTCCCGTTCGCAACCCCGGGCGTCCACAGGAAGCCGCTATTGCCCTGACTGCCGACAACCTGGCCCATGCTGTTGATCGCCCACGCCGAACCCGCTCCCAGGATCGTCGCGCCGCCGGTGCTGCCGTTGGCCGTTGCCGGAGTCCACAGGAACCCGCCCTGCCCCGATAAGACCCCCACGACCTGGCCGAAATTGTTGATGTCCTCGGCGATTCCATCGCCGAGGTCGATGATGTTGTAGGTGGGCGCCGCGTATGCGATGCCCGAGGTGCCGAGCGTCAGCGTCACGGCGCAGGTGATTGCGCGAAGTTTCATCCCACTGTTCCTCCGGATCTGGTCGTTGGAGTGCATCGTTGGCCTTCGGTACACATACGCCTCGATGCGCTATGCCGCGGGGGCGAATTCAGCGGCGAACGGCATATTCCCGGAGTCGTATCGCGGCTGCAGCCACTGCCACAGACATCGGGTCCGTTCGCGGCTGAAGCCGCTCCCACGGAACTCGCGTCAGGCTGTCGCACGCCGGCGGCTGATGCCGACCATGCCCAGCAGTGCCGAACCCAATAGCCATACCGCTGCCGGGACGGGTACTGGAGCAGCGACGGCTCCGTCGTACGAATAAACCAACCAGAGGTTATCCCAGTCGATAAACCACACGCCTCTGGCAGCAGAGCTGTCATTGGTTAGACCTCCCTGCAATTCGGCACCCGAAAGTTGCGAGAACAGGTACATCGGAACTTTTTCGAATATGTCTGCTCTGACATTCAGCTCTGTGGCAAAGCCGAACGAGGTCAGATCCGGCTCATCCGCGTGACCGATCTCCTGAGACCCGTTGATGTACGGTAGGCCTGCCGGCGAAAAACCACTGGAGAAATCATTGGGATCATTGTAGAGATCCTCGAGCTTGACTAGCTGCGAGCCGTTCACCGCACCAGCGTGCCCCGGCACCGAGTTCAATTCGTAGCCATTCCCTCCCGTGCTAACTCCATCGTCGGTCCAGGAAGTGCCGAGTCGATTCGCTGCCGTGACGATCTGATTCGGATCGAAACTCGGCGGAGTCAGTACGTCAAAATCCCCGTCGGTACCCGACAGAAAGTCATTGTAGAAGCCCCAGGTTGTCATGAACTTGGCGTCTCCCGGCGTCGTGGTATCCGCCCCGATGACACCCCACCACAGGTTTTCCACGGGCGGGACATTTTGCATCCCATTGACGAAATCCGGTACCGCGCCGCAAATCTGCCCGGTAGAGTTCGCGCAAAGCAATCCCGTCGGGTCATACCGATTCGGGTCCTTGAAGATTGCAAAGGACGATGAGAGTTGCCAGGACTGGGATACAGTCGGATTGAAGTTACCTATCTGGACGCCCAGATCCTGCGAATATGAAGTAGTACCACCTGTGGCTTGCAACTGCGCGTCCGTACGGTCCGCGATAAAGAACACCAGTTCGCTGCCGCCGGCCGTGCCCGGCGTGATGACGGTGGCGGCGGCGTTGCCGCTGCCGAGGGCGAGCGCAATGCCCGCCGCCAATAATCTCAGTTTCATGTGCGACTCCTCTACCCGGGAATGGGTTCTTGTTGGAAGGTCTTGCGGCCGACCGAGTCCCCCGGCGGGCAACCGGCTGCCCGAGGGGTGGGTGCAATCTGTGCCGCAACCCGGTGCATCGCCAGGCAGGAAACATCAATGGACTACACTTGTGCGCGAATCGTTCGCCTGGCCACCACGGGGTAAGTTAGCACGCAGTCAGGCCGTAAAAATCAGGCCTTAGAGACGGAAAGGAAAATGTCCTCGAGCTTCGCGATGCCAAATGCCAGGGCTCGCAGGCAGAATTCTGACGGCCGAGAGAATATTGGCGGATGGCACCCGCGGCGGGTTCAAAATAAGTGCTTGATACGCGCCGCCATTCGACTGTGGCGTTCCTGCCGATGCGCCACGAACACGGCGGGATCACGATGGCGTGCGGGGACATTTTCCCGCCCTTGTCAGGACACGTTCTCGCAATCCGGAATTTGACAAGACAACAGGTCGGCCGCGTGCGCGGAACCGATGTTCACACGCGGGCAATCAGGCGGGAGGTTCGTGCTGTCGAGCGCGCTCACCAACGCGCTCGGGTGACGCCAGAAAAAGGCAGCGGCCGGAAAGCCGCCGCTGCCCGTTTACGATCACGCTGCACTGTCAATCGTGCCAAGGCTCGATCATACGACGCCGAAGAAATCCGCTGCCGTCAGGTTGACGGTGCCCTGGATACCGATGCTGAAATCGGCGCCGGCGTCGCCGTCCACGTCGCCCGAGACTATCGTCTTGCCGCCGGCGAACGCGAAGGTCACCTCCGAACCCGTTCCGGTGAAGACACCGTCGGAGCCGCCGGCACCCGTGCCGTAGACGAGCATGAACTCCGAGAGCGCCGACAGGTCGATGAAATCCTCGCCCTGCACGAAGCCCTTGATCAGATCGCGGTCGCCATTCGTCAGTGCACTGTCTTCCACCGCGACGTAGGAGAAGATGTCGAAGCCCGCACCGCCATCGAGGATGTCTGCATCGAGGCCGCCGGTCAGCACGTCGTCGCCACCTCCGCCGAGCAACATGTCCTTGCCTTCCGCGCCTTCCAGGCCGTCATCGTTGGCGCCACCTGCCAGGATATCGTCGCCTTCGCCGCCATGGAGGTAGTCGAAACCGCTGTCGCCGTAGAGGATGTCGTTCCCGTCCTCACCATAAATCTCGTCGTTGTCGGCGCCACCGAACACGAGATCGTTGCCACCACCGGCATGGATGGTGTCGTTGCCGGCGCCACCGTCGATGAGATCGTTTCCACCTTCCTCTTCTTCTTCCTCTTCCTCCTCTTCTTCCTCGTCGTCGTCGGCTGGCGTCTCGTCACCGTAGACCGTATCGTCGCCGGCGCCAGCAATGATGATGTCGCTGCCGCCCTCGCCGATCAGTTCGTCATCGCCAGCCAGGCCAAGGATCAGGTCCGCGCCATCAGTGCCTTCGATCTCGTCATCGTCGTTCGTGCCAATTTCGATCGCCATGTCGTTTTCCTCGTTTGGTCGTCGTTATGGATCATCGCGGCTCGAGCAGCAGTGGTGCACGACCGCCTCGCGGAGTTTGTCGCAGTTCACCACTGGTGAGAACGGGACAACCTCTCGCTGTTCGCGGGAATTATTCGCTTGATTCCAGCGGTGTCAGCGTCATTGTCTTGACGCTTGTACGTGAGCTCGACGTTGATCGCGGCTGAAGCCGCTCCCACGGCGCCAGGCGATGACGCACCGCCGGTTGCCAGTGCCCCGGTAGAAGCGGCCTTGGTCGCGAACCGGCAACGGCGCAACATTCTTCGCTGCTGACGCCGCTCCTACGGGGTGCTAAATAACGGAGCAGAAATAGGTACCAGTTGAAGGAACTCGGGTAGCGCTCAGGGATCGGATCGTTTGCGAGGACAAAACGGTCCCTGAGGAGGCTACCCGATGAGAGTAAGTGTACTGGAGATGCCGCGGCCGGTCAGGCGTCGGCTGCAGTGCGTGGTGAAGAAGTGCCGGGACGTTGATTATGTGCGGCGTGCCCACGGGCTGCTGACGCTGTACACGCTGGGCGGCAATATCAGTGCGGCCGCGCGCGTGTGTGGGGCCTCGTGCCGGGCGCTGCGGCAGTGGCGAAAGCTCTACGAGGCGGGTGGCGAGCGCGCCGTCGTGCCGAAGCGGCGGGGGCGCGAGGACTGGAAGGCGACGGCGGCGTTGCTGCAGCAGCTCGCGGAGCTGGTGCACACGGATCCCACGGGGCTGGGCTACCTGCGCAGCCGCTGGAGCTCGGAGCTGTTGGCGCTGGAGCTGAAGCGTCGTGGCGCCGTCGAGGTACACGCCACGACCATCCGCCGATGGCTGTCGGGATTGGGTATCGTGTGGCGCCGGGCGCGCCCGACGCTGCACATCGCCGATGCGCGCAAGCAGCAGAAAATGCTGGCCATTGGCGCGGCGCTGCGGCGGGCCAGTGCGCGTGAGGAGGTCTTCTACGTGGACGAGGCGGACATCGATCTGAACCCGCGTATCGGGGCGAGTTGGACGCTGCGAGGCCAACAACTGACGGTACCGACACCGGGGAAGAACCGGAAATGCTATGTCGCCGGGGCGCTGAACGCGCGCACGGGCAAAGTGATATGGGTGGAGCACACGCACAAGAACACCGAGCTGTTTCTGCGACTGCTGGAGGCGTTGCTGCGGGGCTATCGCCGCGCCCGCCGTCTGTGGCTGATTGTCGACAACTACGTCATCCATCGCTCGCGCATGCTCTCGGGGTGGCTGGCGCGCCACCGGCGCGTACAGCTGCTGTTTCAGCCGGCCTACCATCCCTGGGTCAACCGTATCGAGCGGTTGTGGAAGCAGCTGCACGACACGGTCACGCGCAATCATTGCTGCCAGAGCCTGGACACGCTGATGGCGGCCGTACGGCGATTCATGCGAGTGTGCCAACCCTTCCCGGGCAGTGCGCCCGCCTTGGCCACGGCATCATGACTGGTACCGATTTCCGATCACTTATTTAGACGATGTCGCGTACGGTGGTGAGTACCTGTTGGACGACTGGATCCCATTGCCGATCGGTGCCCTGGCGGAACAGGCGCGCGGTCGGGTACCACGGGCTGTCATCGCGTTGCAACAGTCAGCGGAAATCCGGCGTGTGCGGCAGCAGGATCCAGAATGGCTTGCCGAGCGCACCGGCGAGATGTGCGAGCGCGGTGTCGACGGTGATCAACCGGTCCAGCTCGGTCAGCAGCGCCGCGGTATCGGCGAAATCGCTCAGATGGGCGCCGTGCCATTGCAGGCGCGCCTCGGCCTCCAGTATTGATTTGTCGCCATCGCGCAACTCGTTCTGCACGGCGTGAAAGTCCGCATCGATCGCGAGCAGCGGCAGCAGCGCCTCGAGCGCAATGCTGCGATTCCCATCGTTGCGATGGCGCGGGTTGCCCGACCAGGCGAGTCCGATGCGCGGGCGTCGGCGCTCGCCGAGCCGCTCGCGCCAGGCCGCGCGCCGTTCGTCGGACGCGGAAAGATACGGCGTGCGCGCCGGGATCGTCGCGAGCGTGGTGCGACACGCGAGCGGCAGGCTCATGAGCGGGCAATGCAGATCGAAGTCCGGCAACGGCTCCCCGTGCGTCAGCAACGTCGCCTCGACCTCCATCTAGACGACGATGTCGGCGAGCGCCTGCGGCACCTCGACGTACACGTTCGCGCCGAGGGCGACCACCCACGGAACGTAGCGCACGAACTGCAGTGTGTCGCCGAATCCCTGCTCGGCGTGCAGCAGGATGCGCCTGCCTTGTAACGGCGTATCGCCGAGCCAGAGCGGCTGCTCGAATTGTCGCGCCCGCGCACGCAGGTGCGTGGCCTGCCAGCGCCACTCGTGCAGGCGCCAGCCCACCTCGTAGTCACCGAGCAGGAGCCTGAGCAGCGCGAGATTCCAGTTCGCCTCGGCCTTCGCGGGGTTGGCGTCGACGGCACGCCGACAGCTCGCGAGCACCTCCTCGCGGCGCCCGATCCCGCCGAGCATGACGCCGCGGTCGTGGAGCGCCTGTGCGCCGTCATGCTCGCCGAGATGGACGGCGCGCTCGAAACTCGCGAGCGCCTCCTCGTAGCGGCGCTGCTCCTGCAACACGACGCCGAGATTGTTGTGGGCCTTGAAGAAGGCCGGATCGATGACAATCGCCTGCGTGTAGCACGCCTTGGCCTCATCGAGTCGCTGCAGCGCGCGCAGCGCATTGCCGCGGTTGACGTGGGCATCGGCATACTCGGGAGACAGCCTGATGGCCTCCCCGAAGCTGGCGAGCGCCTCCTCTTCGCGGCCGAGGTCCTGGAGGATCGTGCCGCGCCGGTTGTGGGCGTCGGCGAAGGCGGCGTCGAACCTGATCGCCATGTCGATGGCCGCGAGCGCCTCGTCGTGGCGCCCGAGCATCTGCAGCAGCGTACAACGGTTGTTGTGCGCGCTGAAATAGCCCGGCCGGATCGCGACTGCGCGCTCGTAGGCCGCGAGCGCCTCCTCGAGCCGCTGCAATCGCTGCAGGCCATTGCCGCGGTTGTTGTGGGCCTCGGCGCTGCGCGGGTCGAGGGCGAGCGCGCGATCATAGTCGGCAATGGCCTGCTCGTACCGGCCGAGCGCCTGCAGGCCGTTGCCGTGGTTGACGAGCGCGGCGGGTTGCCGGGGCTCGATGGCGAGCGACGCGTCGAGCAAAGTGACGCCCTCACCGTGCTCTCCGCGCTGGCAGAGCAGCATCCCGAGCAGCGACAGCGCCTCGGCGTACCGCGGCGCCCGCGCAAGAATGCGGCGGTAAGCCGCCTCCGCTTCATGCAAGCGGCCCTGCTGATGCGCCGTCATGGCCGCGGCGAGGGCTGCGGAGGTGTGGAGGCGTTGTTGCAGGGAGGATTGCTTCACAACCATCTCGTCGGGTCCCGTCATTCCAGCCGTCACGCACCCTGGCCGTCATTCCAGCCGCCGCGCAGCGGTGCGCCGGAATGCATACGATGCCTGCCAGCATCGCGCCGCATACGCTACCGCGTGGTCGCGGGATCGCTGCAAGGGAAACGCTCCCCGGCTTCGCGGGAGATCTCCCCGTCCTGGCCCGCTTCCGGCTCGAAGGAAGACTCCAGTTTGCACCTGTTTATATGTATGGTCGCGCCGCGCTGTAGGAGCGGCCTCAGCCGCGAACAGACCGCGACGACCACGCCGATCGCGGCTGATGCTGCGCCTGTCGGGAAGTAATCTTGATGTCTTTCGGGATATTTTCCTCACGCGAAAATAGCTCGATCCGCTGTGAGATACTTGCGGCATCGATTCGAGATGCCCCGCTTGAACGGCCCTCCGCGCAGTGTGCTCCGCGACGTCCTGGCGCAATCGCGCCGGTCGTTCGTGTTTGCCGGGTTCTTCAGCCTGCTCATCAACGTGCTGCTGCTGGTGCCGTCGATCTACATGCTGGCGATCTACGGTCGCGTGCTGACGAGCGGCAGCGAATCCACGCTCTGGATGCTGACGCTGATCGCACTGTTCCTGATCGCGGTCATGGGCGCGCTCGAATGGGTGCGTTCGCAGATACTGATCGCCACCGGCACGCGCATCGACCTCGCGCTCGGAGGGCGTGTCTTCGATGCCATCTTCCGCGAGTCGCCGTCGAACGGCAGCCGCGGCGGCGGCACGCAGCCGCTGACCGACGTGCAGCAACTGCGGCAGTTCCTCGCCGGCCAGGGTCTGCTCGCGTTCTTCGACGCACCGTGGTCGCCCATCTACGTCGCGCTGCTGTTCGCGTTCCACCCGTGGTTCGGCGCCCTGGCGGCATTGTCGGTGATGGTGTTGCTCCTGCTCGCGCTCGCCAACGAACTCGTCACGCGCCGGGACCTGCACGAGGCCAACATTCAGTTCATCGATACCAAGCAGTTCACGCAGGGACACCTGCGCAATGCCGAGGTGATTGCCGGCCTGGGCATGCTGCCGCCGCTGCAGGCGCGCTGGCAGCGCATGCAGGACACGATGCTCGCGCTGCAGGCCAGGGCCAGCGTACGCGGCGGCCTCATCGGCGCGCTGACGCGCACGTACCGCATCGCCGTGCAGTCGGCGATCCTCGGGATCGGCGCCTACCTGGCGATCGAGCGTGAGATCACGGCCGGTCATATCTTCGCCGGATCGCTCGTGCTCGCCCGCGCGCTCGCGCCGCTCGATCTGTTGATCGGCGGCTGGCGCGGCTTCGCGAATGCACGCGAAAGCTATCGCAGGCTCCAGGAGCTGCTCGAGCGCACCGCCGGGCACCTGCCGCCGATGGCGCTACCGCCTCCGACCGGCCGGATCACCGTCGAGAACCTGATCGTCACTCCGCCCGGCAGCATGGAACCGATCATCAAGGGCATCGGCTTCGGCATAAATGCGGGCGAGCTGATCGCGCTGATCGGCCCGAGCGGCGGCGGCAAGTCGACACTCGCGCACACGCTGCTCGGCCTGCGGCCGGTGCTCAAAGGCACGGTGCGCTACGACGGCGCCGACGTGCAGCAATGGGACCGCGCCGCGCTCGGCGCGCACGTCGGCTACCTTCCGCAGGACGTCGAGCTGCTCGACGGCACGGTCAGCGACAACATCGCGCGCTTCGGTGAGGTCGTCGCCGAGAAGGTCATCGACGCCGCCAAATGCGCCGGCATTCACGATCTGATACTCAAGCTGCCGCAGGGATACGACACCGTGATCGGCAGCGGCGGCACGATGCTCTCCGCCGGCCAGCAGCAACGTCTCGGCATCGCGCGTGCGCTCTACGGTCTGCCGGCGGTCATCGTGCTCGACGAGCCAAACTCGAATCTCGACCAGGCCGGCGAGCAGGCCCTGCTCCAGACGCTCCGGCAGGTGAAGGCGCTGCGGCGCACCCTGATCGTCGTGACCCACCGCAACAACGTGCTCGAGATCGCCGACAAGGCGCTCATGCTCGTCGAAGGCCGTATCGCCCTCTACGCTCCGCGCGAAGAGGCCCGCGCCGAACTCAGGCGCCGGCAGCAGCAATCCGCGAACGTCTCCGTCCTGCGCCCCCTGCCATGACCGCGCCGATGCCGATCGCCGCTGCGGGAGCGGCTCCGACGGCCGCCCTGGCGCCGAAACTCGCACCGGTAGGAGCGGCTACGACGGCCGCCCCGGCGCCGAAACTCGCACCGGTAGGAGCGGCTTTAGCCGCGAAGGGCCCGGCGGCAGGTTTGGTCGCGGCAGAAGCCGCTCCTACAGGCCGCTCCATGGCATGGCGCCGGAGATCGACGGAACGCCCTCGCGGCTGCCGTAGGATCGGTTTCCGCCGCGAACGCATCGGCGAGCAATGCCAATGACGGCGAAGGTCGCCCCGATAAGACCCGCGAGCGGAGATGATCGCGCCGTGCGCTGGCTGGGCGTCGCGATCGTGCTCGTGACGCTCGGCGCATTCGGCGGCTGGGCCTCACTCGCGCCGCTCAGCAGCGCGGCGCTCGCGCCGGGCGTCATCATCGTCGATGGTTATCGCAAGACCGTTCAACATCTCGAGGGCGGCATCGTCAAGACGATCTCCGTGCGCGACGGCCAGTCCGTCGACAAGGACGAGACGCTGCTGACGCTCGACGACACTCAGCCGCGCGCGCAGCTCGAGCTGCTGCGCGGCCAGTACCTCATCAGCGCGGCGCGCGAGGCGCGTCTCGCCGCGCAGCGCGATGGCCTCGATTCGGTGCACTACCCCGCCGCTCTCGACGGCACCCGCGGCGATGCACGCGTCCGCGCGGCGATCGCCGTTCAGGACCAGGTCTTCCGTGTGCGCAAGACCGCACTCGACGGCGAGGTCGCGCTGCATCGACGCCAGATCGATCAACTGCGGGCGCAGATTGAGGGGCTGCGCGCGCAGCGCGCCAGCCGCGAGCGGCTCGTGAAGTCCTTCGACGAGGAGTGGCGGGACTTCAGCAGTCTGCTTGCGGAGGGCTACACCGAGAAGCAGCGCGTGCGCGATCTGGAGCGCAAGCTCGCGCAGAGCGAAGGCGAGCGCGGCGAACTACTGGCGAGCATCGCCGAAGCCGAGGTGCGCATCAGCGAGACCGAGCTCAGGATTCTGCAACTGCAGAAGGACTTCCAGCGCGAGGTCGCCGCCGAACTCACCGAGGTGCAGGCCGCGCTGTTCGATCTGCAGCAGCGCATGCAGTCACTCGCGGATACCGTGCGCCGCACGGAGATCCGCGCGCCCGAGGCTGGAATGGTGTTGGGGCTGACGGTGCATACCATCGGCGCGGTCGTGCCGCCGGGCGGGCCGCTGCTCGACATCGTGCCGCAGCATGAGCGGCTCATCGTCGAGGCGCAGGTCTCGCCGCTCGACATCGATCGCGTCAGGGTCGGCCAGCACGCGGAGGTGCGGTTCACGGCGTTCAACAGCCGTGAGACGCCACGCATCGACGGGTACCTGATCGCTGTCTCCGCCGATCGCCTCGTCGACGACAGCGGCACGGACAGGAAACCCTACTACCTCGCCCGCGTGGAGGTCGAGGCCGCGGGCCTCGATGTGCTGCACGCGCAGCAGCTCGAGCTCGTGCCCGGCATGCCGGCCGAGGTGCTGATCAATACCGGCGAGCGCACCTTCCTGCAGTACCTGATCAAGCCGCTGCGCGACAGCGTCGCGCGCTCGCTGATCGAGGATTGATCTCCGGTGTCACGCCGCGCGCCCCCTTTCGCGGCGCCCATGCCCGTTGCGGCTGAAGCCGCGCCCACGCCGACCGCTCCTGTGGGATCGGCTTCAGCCGCGAAGAGGGCGGCGCGAGGGTTGGCCACAACGGAAGCCGCTCTTGGGGGGCTCCGCGAAGCGCTCGCGCGGCGGGTTCGCGGCGCGGTCGGCGCGATGCTGGTGTCGTGCGCGGCTGCCGTGCAGGCTGCCCCATTCGATCTGCTGCAGCTCTACGACCAGTTGCTCGCCAACAATCCTCAGCTCACCAGCGGCGCGCACGCGATCGAGCGCGCCGAGGCGCAGGAAGATGTCGCCCTCAGCAGACTGCTGCCGCAGGTCAATGCCAGCGGCAACCTGTCGTGGAACCGCCTCAACCAGACCTTCACGAACATCATCACCAACGAGCGGCGCGTCGAGCAGTTCGAATACCAAGGCTCACGTGCGGTCGTGCAAGCCAGCCAGGCGCTGTTCGACCTGCCGTCCTATTATCAGCTCAGGCGCCGGCGCTCGGCGCTGCAGCAGGCCGAGGAGGATCTGATCGCGCTGCGCATGTCGCTGACATCGCAGCTCGTCGATCATTACATGAGCGTGCTGCAGGCCAACGAGGACCTCCTCGCCGTGCACAGCGAACAGGAACTCACGGCAGCCGATCTCAAGCGCATGCAGCGCATGGCGGATTTGCAGCTCGTCATGGACAAGGATCTTTACGAGGCCGAGGCGTTCGAACACAGTCTGCGCACCCGCGAACTGGAGGTGCGCAACCGCAAGGCGATCGCACTGCAGCAACTGCGCGAGCTTGCCGGCGTCGAGGTGGACGACGTGGCGACGCTGAGGATCGATGCGCTGCCACCCGTGCCAGGGGACGCCGAGCATTGGGTGGAGACAGGGCGTGCGCAGCACCCGGTGTTGCGCGCGCTACAATTCGGTGTCGATGCCGCCGGCGAAGAGGTGAAGGCCGCGCGCGCCCGGCACTGGCCGCTGCTGACGCTCAATCTCGCCGAAACCTACGCCGACAACGGCGGCTACGACAACCGTCAGTCCGAACCCTACGACATCGGCACACTGAGCCTGCAACTGAACGTACCGATCTACTCCGGCGGCGGCACCGAGGCCGGCGTGCGCGAGGCCATTGCCAACCGCAGCATCGCGGAGACCGATCGGCTTGCGAAGATGATGGAGATCGATCGCAATACGCGCACGGCCTTTCTCCAGACCCAGACCGAACGTTCCCGCATCGACTCGCTCGCGCAGGAGGTCGCCGCGCGCGAGAAGGCGCGCGAAGCGCAGCAGAAGAGCTACGAAGTGGGCATCGCGACCATGGTCGATGCGCTCGAGGCCAAGAAGAATCTCCTGAAAGGCCGCTCCGAATACGCCACCGCGCGTTACGATTACATCCGCCTGCTCGTGGCACTCAAACTCTGGGCCGGCGCGCTGTCGCAGGCCGATATCGAGCAGATCAACTCCTGGCTCGATTAGTCAGCGCCGCCATAGGGCGGGCGACACCTTGTACGAGGCGCCTTGCGATCGGCCGTAGGAGCGGCTTCAGCCGCGATCAACCCTCAGACCATCCCATTCGCGGCTGAAGCCGCTCCCACCGGCACCAGCACCGGCATGCCGCCTCGTACGCAAATAAAGATTGTGATCGCGATCACGGGACAAATTCCTTCGTAACTGGCGCCGATTTCCGTTTTCGCGTGCGCATGTACCCGTTAGTCTTTTGCGCAATGTGGCAAATGGAGTTGCCACGACGAATGCAGCGGCCTCGGCCGTGTGCCAACAAACGCAAGGCCGCGAACAAAATACGGGCCCGGGAGGCAAGATGTTCTGCAAGAAGTGGGCGGCGGACGCTCTCGCCGCTCTGGTGAGTTTGGCGAGTGTCGGCAGCGTCCACGCAGCGCCTCTGTTCTTCGAGGACTTCGAGGGCTACACCTCGTTCCCGACGGTGGTCAACACCTATTTCGGCGTCCCCGCCGGTCACCCGACGAGCGGCACCGTGCAGGAGCGCATCAATGGCGGATTGCCGCTGCTGAGCGAGGGCGCCAAAGAGATCTGGTACGGCGCGCGTTTCGAGGATCTATCCGTGGGCAACGGCACGATCAACGCCCTGAACGGCGACCTCGCGATACAGAACTACGGCAGCATCAACCGCCCCGACGATTCGAATGCCAATTACACCCACGTCGGACGCTTCGACGACGACGCCGGCCTCGCGTTTCGTCTCGATACCGCGGGCATGGGCTCAGTGGAGCTGAGCTTCGACTGGCGAACCTATAACGTCGAGTCGAGCGACGTCGTGCGCGTGGGGTATCGCAGCGGCAATCCTGGTTTCGGAAGTTGCACCGGCGCGGGCGAATCCGGCTGCTACACCGATCTGCGCACGGGCGCCGGCGCGTGGTCGAGCTGGAACGTGCTGACGCTCTCGGACGCGAATCCGAAGGGTAACAACAACAGCTGGTTGCACGAGACCTTCGCACTGCCCGGTAACACTGCCGATCTCTGGGTCGCGTTCTGGCTCGACGACGGCGAGGGCGACATCGGCAAGATCGACAACATCACCGTCACGGGCATCTCGATAACACCGGTGCCTGTGCCGGCGGCTGCGTGGTTGCTCGTCTCTGCGTTGGCGTGGATGTTACTCGGGATGCGCCGCCCTCATCGCGGCTGAAGCCGCTCCTGCGGGCGTTATCCGACGGGTGGGGCTTCGGGGTGATTCGTGGGAGCGGCTTTAGCCGCGAGCGAGCCTCGCGCCGCGTCCTGTCGCGGCTGAAGCCGCTGCTACGGGCGTTATCCGACGGGTGGGGCTTCGGGGTGATTCGTGGGAGCGGCTTTAGCCGCGAGCGAGCCTCGCGCCGCGTCCTGTCGCGGCTGAAGCCG
>WBZR01000882.1_pt1 | contig 23575 bp, 14 predicted proteins | sample 5204231 | NCBI WGS metagenome assembly WBZR01 (sample SAMN12412403, study PRJNA552823) | activated sludge metagenome | isolation source: activated sludge from anammox sidestream of wastewater treatment plant... | place: USA: Virginia | collected 2017-08
CGCCGAGGTCGCGGAGGCACGCCTCGGGATGCCGGCCCGGATAGGCATACCACGCGGCTTCTCGGGTATGGGCGACATCATCGGGAGCCCCTCGTACGCGACGGCGATCGGCCTGGTCGAGTACGCATTGAGCGGCAAGGAACGCGTGGTCGAGACCCGCGAGCCACGGAACTTCGATGTGCCGGTGAGCGGCTTCTTCAAGCGGCTCGCCTCAGTAGGACGGGCGCTTATGCCCCAGTAGGAGGGAGGGACGCGAACCACGGATTGGCTTTTTCAACCCCCGCAGATGAGCCATTCAGGAAGGGAAGGACAGGACACATGAGCAACCGTTACGAGAACGAGCTGCTGCCGGATATCAAAGTCGTTGGTGTTGGCGGAGGTGGCTGCAACGCCGTCAACCGCATGGTCCGGGCGAAGATCCAGGGAGTCACGTTCGTAGCCTGCAACACGGATGCACAGGCGCTGGTCTCCTCCGAAGCGCCGAACCGGATTCGCATCGGTGAAAAGCTGACCAAGGGCCTCGGCGTTGGCGGTGATCCGGCCCGCGGCGAACGTGCCGCCGACGAAAGCCGCGACGAACTCTACGAACTCCTCCGCGGCACCGAAATGGTGTTCGTCACGGCCGGCATGGGCGGCGGCACCGGCACAGGCGCAGCTCCAGTCGTTGCCGAGATCGCCAAGGATTGCGGCGCTCTCACCATCGGCGTCGTCACGAAGCCGTTCGCATGGGAGGGCGCCCGTCGCTCCAAGCAGGCGGAAGAGGGCCTCGCCCGCCTGCGCGACAAGGTCGACACGCTCATTGCGATCCCGAACGCGCGGCTCCTCGATATCTGTCCTGCCGACACAACGGTGGAGCAGGCGTTCGAGACGGCCGATGACGTGCTTCGCCAGGCGATCCAGTCGATCTCGAACATCATCAGCCAGAACGGCTCCATCAACCTGGACTTCAACGACGTGCGAACCGTGATGAGCGAGGCCGGACCGGCACTCCTCGCCGTCGGCCGTGGCGCAGGCGAGAACCGCTCGGTCGAGGCTGCACGATCTGCGACGACGAGCCCCCTGCTCGATCAGTCAATCGACGGGGCGCACAGCGTCCTCTTCAATATCTCGCACAACGGGCACCTGCAGCTCCGCGAGCTCGACATGGCAGCGCGGGTGATCGCCGAAGTCGTCGACCCCTCCGCGAACATCATTTTCGGCACTGTGGTCGACCCGGCAGTCGGCGACGAGGTGCTGATGACCGTCATCGCAACCGGCTTCCCGCCGAAGGCCATGCAGATGGAAGACCCGCGCGAGGTGCGGCGCATCGCTGAGATTGGACTACCCGGAGTGTCGAGCGTGGAAGATGCCGAACTGCCCGCATTCCTGCGACGCAACATCCGTTCGCTGAACGCGATCAATGCCGTGGGTGATGGGGTAGTGGCAAAGCTGGCTGAAAGGAGGTAGCCATCTAGCCGAGCGCGCGACCTGCCCGAACGAGTTCGGGAACGAGGGGCTTGATGCAATGGGAGATGGCATCAAGCCCTTCTTATTGTCTCGCGACGGCCACCCCGCCGACAGCTACCCCCTCCCAGCCGGAGACGCACAGTATCACATCTGGTTTGGCACTGACCAGTCCCCTGCCGGGAATTGTCGCTGCCGAGCAATCTCCGGGGCACAGGTCCCGGATTCGCGGGCACGCTGCGGGCCACCGCTCAGAAGTAGATGTGGTCAACGTAGAGGCCGTGCTCCTCGGCATCGGCAGGCTGGGGGATAGTCGGCGTCCAGAAGTGAAACGGTGTGTGCTGCCCGAGCGGAGAGAGCAGACCCCAGTGACGGGTATGCGGCGAACTGAAGACACTGAGCTCCTCCATGCCGCGCACCGCCAGCCAACTGCACCAGGCACGCAGGAGCTCGAGCAGGTCCGCCTCGTAACCCGGCAGATAACCGAAGTCGAGAACGCAGGCGCCATGCGACACCCTGGTCTCACCACTCGCAGAGGTGCTGCGGACCGACAGCACTTCGCCTTCGGGCCAGACGCCGGCCACCGCATGATCGGTCAACCAGAGGCGTCCCCATGTGTAGAGCGCCGGGTCACGGGCAAGCCGTGCCGCAAGTGAGTCCATCGTGTAGGGGAGGAACATCTCCTCGCCCTCATGGGCAGCGTTGATCATCTCAATGATGGCCGCTGCATCAGCCTCGGTGGCGAACCTGCCCGCCGGCGGGCCAGCAAGCGCCGCTGTATCCATGCCAATCATCGTGGGGCCGAATGTCCATCGATTCTGTGCCTTGCGTGCGAATCCCTGTGAATGCTCGTTCCCCGGGGCGATGTACCAGTAGGAGGAATCAACCCGGCCTTTATACGGTTCGCTGACAAATCCCGACATCTGCTTGCCAAGCCCGAGATCCTGGAAGCGCGGCAGGATGCGGGCGTGATGGATATACAGCATGTTCCGTTCGACGCCGCCGAGCAGTGCCCGGTGAAGCGCACCGCAGAATACGCCGGCAGGCTCCCCATCCACTTCGGCGAGGGCGATCGTCACATCCTCCATCAACCGTGAAGCAGCGAAGTAGTCGTCGCCACGATCGATGACCAGTTGTGAACCATCGGTGACGAGCGGTGAAGATCGCTCCAGGTAGGCGAGTGTCGGGCCGTCTGCCTCGGTGGCACGCCGGATGGTGATCTCGGGCACGAAGGCAGTGTAGCGCGGATGCATCGAGTTCCACGACCACCCCGGCCCGGCTCGAGGGCGGGCGGTACTGATTCGTCGTGCACACTCTCGAGAGCATGGGGTTAGCGGCCGAAGGACGACCAGTGCGGGGGTAGGCGGTTGGCGAGTGGTTGGGCCGGACGGTTCGGGAATCGGGACCATCCTGGCCGTCGAAGGCCACGAGTTCCCGGGATAGGGTTGGTTCGGGAACTAATCCGAGCGGCATAGCGTCCGGATGAATATGTGGACCAGGAACCCGGCAACACGTACCCATCCGCTGCTTCGGGCAGGGACGTGGGCCGCGCTTTCGCTGGCACCGGGGCTCTTGCTCGGATGGTTCGCGGCCTGCGCACCGATTGCGGCGCAGGGCGGAGAGCACCAGCCTCCGGGGACCGTGATCCTCGACGCACATGGGACAGCGCTGCAGAGAGACGCCAGGAACGGGCTCCGGATACCGGTCCCGCTCGAATCGATCGCGCCGATCATGCAGCAGGCGACTGTCTCGGCCGAAGACCAGCGGTTCTGGGAGCATCCCGGTATCGACCCCATCGCAATCACCCGCGCACTGCTCAGCCTCGGTTCACAGCGGTCGGGTGCATCGACCATCACGCAGCAGCTTGCGCGGGGACGGTACCTCAACGGTTCCGGTGAGCCGTTACTCGTGCGAAAGGCGCATGAGGCGCTCCTTGCCATCCAGATCGAGGGGCGGGAGCCAAAGGACCAGATCCTGGGCGAATATCTGAACTCCGTGTACTACGGGCGGGGTGCCTACGGCGTCGAAGCAGCCGCTCGCGTGTTCTTCGGTGTAAGCGCGGCGAACCTGGACCTGGCGCAGGCCGCATACCTCGCGGGATTGCCGCAACTGCCCGGTGCCTACGATCCGGCCAACGACCCCTCGCTGGCAAAGGCCCGCCAGGCGTACGTCCTCGCCCGGCTGCTCGATGATGGCCGGATCACCACGAACCAGGTGGAGTCTGCGACAGGCGAAAGCCTCTACCTGCTCCCTCCACTGGCGCCGGTCATCGGGCCGCACTTCGTGCAGTTCGCACTCGGCGAGCTGGCGCGGGTGCGGCCGGACCTCGCCGAAAAGCCCGGGCTGATCATCGAAACAACGCTCGACGCCGGGCTACAACAGGAGGCCGAGCGAATCATCGCCCAGCAGGTTACGAAGCTCGCCGACCGCAACGTGACGAACGCCGCCGCGGTGTCCATCGACCCACGGGACGGGCGCATCGTCGTGATGGCCGGCTCGGCTGGCTTCGACGACGCGGCGCATGCGGGCCAGGTGAATATGACCGTTGCTCTGCGGCAGCCGGGATCGGCGCTGAAACCGTTCCTCTACGCGGCTGCCATGGAACACGGATTCACACCCGCGACGCAACTACTCGATGTACCTTCGAGCTTCCCAACGCCGGACGGAACCTACGTCCCGTTGGACTATGACCGGCGCTTCCGGGGACCGGTCTCCCTGAGAACGGCGCTGGCGTCATCGCTCAATATCCCCGCGGTGCGCACTCTCGACGCGATCGGCATCGACACATTCCTCGAGATGGCGCACCGGGCGGGGCTTGCGACGCTCACCGACTCGGAACGGTACGGCCTCGCTCTCACCCTCGGCGGGGGTGAGGTCCGGCTTCTGGACCTGGCAAACGCCTACAGCATTTTCGCAATCGGGGGACGGCTGCCACAGCCCTACGCCGTCAGCCGGGTTCGTGACTCCAGCGGGAAGGTGCTCTACGAACACGTTCGCAGCGAACCGGCACAGGTACTCGACCCGGCAATCGCCTACCTGGTGGCGGATATCCTGGATGACCGCGATGCACGCATACCCGGCTTCGGCGAGGTGACGCCTCTCGACCTCCCGTTCCGGGCCGGGGTGAAGACGGGGACCACGACCAACTTCCGCGACAACTGGACGGTGGGCTTCACGCCGCAGCTCGTCACCGGCGTCTGGGTGGGCAACGCCGATGGGGCGCCCATGCACGATGTCTCGGGCGTGGATGGGGCAGCCCCGATCTGGCGCGCGTTGATGGCAGCTTCGGATGCGGGAGCAAGCGGCTGGCTGGAGCGGCCGGGGAGCATCGTCGAGGCAACCGTCTGTGACCCGACCGGGCTGCAGCCAGGCACCGCCTGCCCAACACCACGCCGCGAACTCTTCGTCGCTGGCACCCAACCACACGGCGTCGAGCACTACTACGTCCGGCGGCCGGACGGCCAACTGCTTGTCAATCCACCCCCCGAAGCGCGGTCGTGGGCAGCGGGTGCCGGGCTGACGGTCGCGTTCAACGAGCCGGCGCCGGCCCTCCACGTCGTCCAGCCGCCGGCGAACAGCGTGCTCTTCATCGCGCCCGAACTCTCTTCCCAGGAGCTCATCCTCCGAGCGACGGCTCCACCGGGGGTAACGAACCTGAGCTTCCAGGTCGATGGAGCACCGGCGGGGACCGCGCCGGGCCCCGATGCCCGCGTGCGCTGGCGGCTCGAACCAGGGACTCACCATGTCGAAGTCACGGCGGCCTACGCCGGCGAGACGCTCAGAGCGTCATCCACCTACGAGGTACGAACCCGATGAACATCTCACCCGAGACACTACGGACATGGAGCCGGGATCCGCGGGCTCGCTACCTGGCGGCACTCATTGCCGTCGTCGTGGTTGGATTGGTGGCCTTCGCCATGCTGCGCGGTGGGAGCAGCAAGGTGCAGCCGACAGAGCCAGCGGGGTTCTCGGTTTCCCCGGAAGGCGACGATGTGGCGCGGCTTTCTCCTGTGAAGGTGACATTCGCGTCGGCGCCAAACGAGAAGGACGCCGCAAAGCTGCTGACTATCGAGCCGAAGGTGGCCGGGCAGTACGCCTGGCTCAGCGAACGTACGGTGCTCTTTCAGCCAGATTTCCCCGGCCTGCTGCGCGGGGCAACCTACACGATCCACGTACCGGCCCGCCCCGAAACCGGCCTCCAGCAGGCGGTGCAGAAGGAGTTCACGACGAGCGGCCTGCTGAAAGTCGTGCAGGCCATTCCGGCTGATGGCGACCGGGAAGTCCCGACGCAGGCACAGGTGCTCGTGCAGTTCAGCCGCTCGGTTGCTCCACTAACGACCCTCGCCGCAGCGCGAAAGGACCCGGTGGTCGCGTTCGACCCGCCACTCGAAGGCAACGGCGAATGGCTGAATACGTCGCTCTACCAGTTCGTCCCGAAGACGCTGGCCCCGAACACCACGTATCACCTGAAGATCGCAGCCGGGCTGACGAGTGAGGCCGATGGCGTGCTGAAGGAGGATTACGCATGGAGCTTCACCACAGTCGGGCCGGCCATCTCGAGCATCAAGCCCGACCAGAACACCGTGCTCGGGGCGCCTCGGCAACCGGTGGCCGTGGTGTTCAACCAGGCGATGGACCACACCTCCGTCGAGGCGGGCCTGAAGCTGCTGGACCCGAACGGCACCCCGGTGGCTGGCGCGTACACATGGTCGAGCGGTGGCGAGACCGTCACGTTCACCCCTGCAGCAAACATGGCCCCCGGGAAGACCTACAGCATCGTCATCTCGAAGGGCCTGAAGGGCGCGGGCGGGGGTGAAACGAAGGATGAGCGAAAGACCTTCTTCACCGTCGCACCGCTACCGGCGGTTTCGAGCACACGCCCGGCAAACGGTGAGACAGCGGCCGAGCGCTTCGGGGTGCAACTGAACTTCGCGACGCCAATCGACCCCGACCTCTTCCGTGAACGCATCAGCATCACGGGGTTTTCGCTCGCTGAAATACAGGATGGGATGTACCCGGGCGGAGACGAACGGAACCTCTACATCAGCGTGCGACTGAAACCATCGACGCGATATACGGTGAACGTCGCCGGCGGAGCAGTCGACCGCTTCGGACAGGAGTTACCGGCGTACACGTTCTCCTTCACCACGGGTTCGCTGACACCGTCGGTGAGCCTCGCCATCCCGAACAACGCAGGGACGTACGCAGCCTCGGCCGAGCCGATCCTTTACTACCACGCAACCAACGTGAGCTCAGCGAGCTTCACGCTCTACCCCCTGACAGCGACCGAAGCGCACGCCTGGTTCATCAACGACTTCAAATTCTTCAACGACCCCGGCCGGTGGGTACCCTCCCAGAAGGCGATCCGGACGTGGACGGAGCCGGTGAGCGCGGCGAAGGACGTGGTGGCGATCGAATCGGCGTCCCTCTCCGGTGGCGGACCCCTGCCGAAGGGGTACTACTTCGTGCGAACGGGCGGCACGTTGCAGTCGTACTTTGCATTCGCGGTAGTCGACACCGAGATCGTGCTCAAGCTCTCCCAGGACGAGCTGATGGCATGGGTCATCGACCACGACACGGGCAAACCGGTAAGCGGCGCAACCCTCGCAGCCGAGGGCGATGGCCTTTCGAGTACCACCGCCACAACCGATGCGAACGGGCTGGCCTCGTTCGGCGTGCCCGCGATGACGCCGGGAAAGGGGTTCAATCGCAACTACCTGGTGATGCTGGATAACGGTGGGCGGCGAGGCATCGCGACGACACAGTGGCAACAGGGCGCATACCCCTACCAGATGGGCATTCCACTCGAGTACTTCACGCGCGAGTACGTGGCAAACGTCTTCACCGACCGGCCAATCTACCGGCCAGGCGAGACGGTGAACTTCAAGGCGATAGTCCGGAGCGATGACGACGCAGCGTACAACCTCCCGCCCGCAAACCCGGGGCTCGACCTCGTGATCGTGGATTCGCAGGGGAAGGAGCTCAACCGGCAGCCGGTTACCTTGAACGACTTCGGTTCCTTCGCGGGGTCGTTCACGCTGCCCGCGGATGCAGCCACCGGCGATTACGGCATGCATCTCGACTACCAGGAGCAGATGAAACGCGGTTATGGAGTCAGCGGCACGAGCTTCCTCGTGGCGGAGTTCCGGAAGCCCGAGTTCCAGGTGGAAGTCAACGCCGTAAAACCAGCCTATGTCAGCGGCGACAGCATCGACGTGACGACAAAGGCAAGCTTCTTTTTCGGTGGCGGCCTGGCGAACGCACCAGTCGATTGGAGCGCCCTCGCCTCGCCATTCACGATGACCGTCAAGGGGTACGAGCGCTACAGCTTCAGCGACTGGGACTACTGGCGGGAGTCGATCGTGAAGCAACCTGCCCGCGCCACTGGAAGAGCGACAACCGATGCCGGCGGGGTCGCGTCCTTCGCGATCCCGGCGACATTGAGCGGAACGGAAGGCGCCCAGACGTTCACCATCTCGGCGAATGTGACCGATCAGAGCGCCCAGGCCGTCGCCGGAAGCACCAGCGTGACGGTGCACCCTGCCAGCCTCCAGCCGGGGATCCACCCGGTGGACTACGTCGCGAAGAGCGGCTCGGCCTCGAGGATCGAGCTGGTGAGCGTGGACCTCGACGGAAAACCGGTGGCCAACCAGCAGGTGACGGTCAAGGTCTACAACCGGAAGTGGGTGACGACCAAGGAGCAGACGTCCGAGGGTGCGCGCCGCTACCGGAGTGAGCCGCAGGACACCCTCGTCGACACGCTGACGGCCACCACGGACAGCAAGGGCGAGGCCACCGTCGAGTACACGGTGAAGAATAGCGGCACGCTGCGCCTGGTCGCCGAGATCACCGACGGCCAGGGGCGGACAGCCCGCTCGGCCGCGTATCTCTGGTGCTGGGGTGGTGAGTTCGCAAGCTGGCAGGTGACGAACGACGACACCGTCAAGCTCGTTGCCGACCGCGACAGCTACAGCCCCGGCGACACAGCGAAGGTGCTCGTGCCTGCACCGTTCGAAGGCGCGAAGGGGCTGGTCACCGTGGAACGCGGCAAGATCATCAGCCGCGAACTGCGCGACTTCCCGACCAACGCGGAGACACTCGACATCCCAATCGTCGATGGGAGTGTGCCGAACGTGTTCGTCTCGGTTGTGCTCTACCGGCCACCGACCACGGCTGACCCCGTACCACGCTACAAGGTGGGCTACGTCGAACTCCCGGTTTCCAACGCCGGCAAGGCGTTGCACGTGGAGATCAAGCCGGGTGTCTCGCAGGCAAAGCCGGGCGACACCGTGCACTACGACCTGAAGGTCACCGACGCCGCTGGCAAGGGCGTGAAGGCCGAGCTCTCGGTCTCCGTCATCGATAAGGCGTTGCTGACCCTCGAACAGGAGCGGGCACTCGATGGGCTCAAGGCGTTCTGGTTCGAGCGGGGGCTGAGTGTGACCACATCGTCGTCACTCAGCGTCTCGGTGAACCGCTCGAATGACGTCATCGCTGAACCACCGGCAGGTGGAAAGGGCGGCGGTGGCCTGAGCGACGACCGCCTGCGCCAGGACTTCCGGAACAGCGCGTTCTGGCAGGCACAGCTCGTGACCAAAGACGACGGGACCGCATCGGTCGACGTGAAGATGCCAGACAACCTGACAACCTGGCACATGGACGTCCGGGCGATCAGCGGAGATGCGCTGGTTGGCGAGGGCCAGAACGAGATCATATCGACACAGCCGCTGCTGCTCCGTCCCGCCCTCCCTCGATTCCTGCGCGTGGGCGATACCGTCACCCTGCGGATGCTCGTCCGGAACGCAACGGCAAAATCAAGCGATGTCACCGTGGCGCTCGACGCCCAGGGCGTGGAAGTCACGGGCAACAAGTCGAAGACGGCGAAGATCGAACCCGGCCAGTCACTCGTATTCGAATGGCCGGCGAAGGTCACGGCCGAAGGAACAGCGAAGCTCACGTTCACGGCGACCGGGAGCGGCGGGCTGAAGGACTCGGTCGTGCAGGAGATACCGATCTCGCTCGACGTCACACCGGAGACGACCGCGACCGGTGGTGTGGTCATCGGCGAAGCACTCTCGGAAGCGATCTACCTGCCCGCATTCGCGATCCTGGAGGGCGGGCCGCTCGAGGTGACCGTACAACCGGCACTCGCGGGTTCAGCGGCGGGCGAACTGAAGTGGCTCGCACCCCGGCCGTACGAGTACTCGCCACAGATCGCGGCCCGGCTGATGGCAACGGTCGGCGTGCGGCGCGCGGACAAGTCCGCGGACAAAGACACGTCAGGCTACGACAGCCGCATCGCGACGGACGTCGCAGCCCTCATCGGGCAGCAGAAGCCGGGTGGTGGCTGGGGCTGGTGTGCGGCACCCGCATGCCTGTCGGACCCCAATGTGACCGCATGGGCGCTGCTCGCACTGGGTGAGGCCCGGCGCGATGGTATCGCCATTCCCGACGGCACCGTGAGTTCGGCACGGTCGTTCGTCAACGCCTTCATCAATCGTGTGGCCGACGTCGAACACCCGGTGGACCCGAGCCAGAAGGCCTATATGACAGCGGCACTGGCGTTGGCCGGAGACAGCAGCGCGCAATCAGTCGGGCGTTCGATCCTCGAGCAGTATCGGACCCAGCTGAGTACATGGGGCCGTGCATACCTGCTGATGACGTTCGCCGAAGGCGGCGCCAGGCGCGACGATCCCGGCGTCACCCAGATCATCAACGACCTCACGGCATCAGCCATCGCCAGTGCGAACGGGAGCCACTGGGAGGACCCGCGAAACGAGAACGGGATCATGACCAATACGTCGGCAACGGCGCTCGTTCTCGATGCCATATTGCGGGTCTATCCCGACCGTCCGCTCGTGAACCAGACGGTCCGGTGGCTGACCGTGGCCCGCGGAGAGTATCCGTGGCACACCTCCGTCGAATACGCGCAGGGTATCCTGGCACTCTCTGATTTCTCGGCAAAGACCGGCGAACTTGGCGGCAACTTCGGCTTCAAGGTGCAGCGTGACGGGAGCGACGTCATGAGCGGCAGGTTCCAGCCCGGTGACGGCGCGAAGACCGAGTCGAAGAAGCTCCCCCTGACCGATTTCACGGCAGGCAAGACCTCCGTGCTGACGTTCCTTCGCGACTTCAACAAGCCGGGGCGGCTGTACTACACGCTGAACCTCCGCTATCTGACACCCGCGCCGGGCGTGGAAGCCGTGAGCCGTGGATTCGGCGTCTCCCACCAGTACACCCTGCTCGACGACCCGAAGACGCCGGTGGACAAGGCAAAGCTCGGGGATACGGTGCGCGTGACGGTAACGATCGTCGCCGAGGCGGAGCGCCACTACGCCGTCATCGACGACCTGCTCCCCGCCGGGCTCGAGGCAGTCGATACGCGGCTGCAATCGGTGGACGCGAAGCTGAAGGCAGAACTCGATGCAGAGCGTCTGCAGGCAGCGAAAGAGCAGCAGGGCGGCTACTTCGCACCGTGGTTCGGGTGGTACTACTCACCCTGGCAGCACGTCGATGCGCGGGACGACCGGGTCACCCTCTTCGCCGGCACGTTGCCGAAAGGCGTTTACCAGTACATCTACTACGCGCGGGCAACCACCCCCGGTGAGTTCTTCGTTCCCCCCGTGCACGCAGAGGAGTCGTACTTCCCGGAGGTCTTCGGGCGCAGTGATAGCGGGACATTCGCGATTGGAGAGTGACCATTGCCGATTGGAACACCGGGCCTAGAATCCGCCCATGCATCCTGAACGAGAGATCACCGGGCCCGTCGACCTCTGCGGGCGAGACGGGAAGTTCAACCGGGCTGCGGTCGGCTGGTCGCGTCACCCGCTGCACCGCTGCAACGTAGCAGAGCCGCTCGAGCGCAAGAAGAAGTGGAACTACTGGGGTGTGACCAGCGACGAGTTCTTCTTCTCGACCACCATCGCGGATATGGAGCGCCTTCAGCTTGGCGGCGCCTACTGCATCGAGCGCAAGACAGGGCGGCACCTCGACAAGACGGTGACCGTACCGCCCGGGACCATCGCCATCCCCGAGACCGTTTCCGGGGACATGGTGATCGAGCACCCGGCGATGCAGGTCTCCATGACCGACGAGGGCACGGGAACACGCCTGCGCGTCGAATCGGACTACTTCCAGGGCCATCGGCTGGAGGCCAACATCCTCATCGAGCGGCCGGCAGGGCACGAGACACTGAACGTCGTGATCCCCTGGTCGGACGTGCAGATGCAGTTCACCTCGAAACAGAACACGCTTCCGGCCACCGGGTATGTCATGCTTGGAGACCAGCGTTTCGAGTTCGGGCCCCCGAACTCCTTTGGCTGTCTCGATTACGGCCGGGGCGTCTGGCCCCTGCACACGGTCTGGAACTGGGGTGCTGCCTCAGGTATACAGGGCAGTCACCTCGTCGGCCTCAACATCGGAGGGAAGTGGACCGACGGCACGGGAATGACGGAGAACGGGCTCTGCGTCGATGGCCGGTTGACGAAGATCAGCGAAGACCTGGTGATCGATTACGACCGCAATGCATGGATGAGACCCTGGCGGATACGCACACCGGAGACCGACCGCATCGACCTGGTGTTTGAGCCAGAGTTCGAGCGGCATGCGACCAGCGGCCGCCGCGATGCATGGTTCACCGACGTTCACCAGATGCTCGGCACCTATTCGGGCCAAATCGTGCCGGGAGACGGCCAGCCCGTCGCGATCAGCGGGCTCTACGGCTGGATTGAGGAGCACGAGGCCCGCTGGTAGCAGGGCTCAGTACACCCAGACGACATCGTAACGAATGAGCGAGACATCGGTCTTCGCCGGCTTGATGACACGTCGCTCGAACCGGGAAGGGTCCGGCGTGGAGACCTCCGCGAGCTGCTGCTGAGCCTCCTGGAGCTGGGCTTCGAGCGAGGCTTTGCGCTGCTCAGCAGTGTTCTCCATCCGGTTCTTCGTGAGGACGCCGCCCATACCCGTCGTGCTGACCTTGCCCTTGCCGCCACTCAATGACGCGAGATTGCGGAAAACGACGGTGAACACCGAGAGCCATTTCTCCCATTTGCGGCCCTTCACTTCTTGCTCCTTCGTCGCGATATCGCGCTGGAGCTTCGCGATCTTCGTCTCGAGCGCGGTCCGCTTCGCCGAAACTCCCGGAGTGGCGGTAAGGCGCGCAGCGAAGGCGTTCTCGTCCTCGCCGAGATTGGAGAAGCGCTTCGTGACGGGGTCATAGATGAGTTCCGCCTGGAGCCGGTCATCGAGGCGGTCGCGGAGGGCACGCTCGAGTGCTTTGGCACCGTCGGCGGTGGCAAGGAAGGCGGGGAGATCGGCGTAACCAAGGCCGTCAGGAGCAGCGTCGGCAAGGCGCGTGTCATCGATCTCACCCGGGTCCTGGCTGAGGATCTCGGTAGCCGTCGCCGATGGTGTCATGCGGAAGCCGAGGGTGCGCTGGACCTCGTCCGTCGCGACGCCACCTGCCTTGTAACGCACCGCCGCGCGAGCGGCGACCCAGGGTTCGGCCATGTTCCCGCCGCGGAGGTTGAAGTACCGGGCCTTGAGTGGCGCCGGGAGAGGCGGTGCAGCGGCCGGCGTGGCGGCCGCGGGCCTCGTGGCAGCTTCGGGGTTTGCCGCCGTGCGAACAACCGGCGCCGGTTTCGCCCACGCTGTCACGCCGGGCCCGAGGCGCTTGATCTCGTCGCGCGTGATGGGCCCGCGGAGATACGACATGGCGAAGCGTGAGCTGACAAGCGTCGGCGCCTTTCGGTGGATGTCGTGGATGAGGAAGACGCGCTTCTGCACGGCCGCGATCAGTTTTTCGAATGGGAGATCGCTGGCAGCATCGGCAAGTGCGGCCTGGATGCCCTGTTTCACTCGATTCTGGTCTTGCTCCGTCTGCAGCCGGCCAATCGCCCAGAAGCCCATGTTGGCCAGCCCTTTGTAGTCAAGGTCCACCGGGTTCTGGGTCGAAAGCAGGACGCCAACACCGTACGCGCGCGCCTGCTTGAGCAGGGTGAGGAGCGGCTTCTTTGTCGGCGGGTTCGCAGTCGGTGGGAAGTACCCGTAGATCTCGTCCATGTAGAAGAGCAGCCGAAGTTCGCTCGTACCGGGCTGCTTGCGCATCCAGGTCTTCAGCTTGTTGAGGATGAGGGCCGTGACGAAGACCCGCTGTTCATCATCGAGGTGCGAGGTGTAGACGATCGAAAGCTGGGGGATCCCGTCGGGCGTCCGCACCCACTTCTCGATGTCGATCGGTTCGCCCTGGCGCCAGATTTCGAACGGCGGTGAGGCGACCAGGTTGTTCAGGGCAAACATGAGCTGGCTGCGGTCCTTCTGCGGGTAGAAGGCTTCCATCGGCAGCGCGCCAACCCGTTCGATCGGCGGGTTACCAACCTGGCTGATGAGCGTCTCGAGCGAGAGGTCCTGGTCCTGGCGCCAGGCATTCTCAATGAGGCTGAAGAGGAGAATGTACTCGCGGCTGCTAACGGGGTCGGCCTGGACCTTTACGAAGCCCAGCAGCGCGGTGACGACCGAGTCGATCTCGTCACGGAGTGCCTCTTCGTTGCCTTCAAACTCGATTCCGGGGGCAGCGAGTGAATCGATGAGATTGATCGGGATACCGGCGGAGGCGCCCGGGGTGAACACCCGGACTCGATGACCTTTCACATAGGCCGCAACATCGGCGGCCTCGATACCAGAACCCTTGAGGCCCTTCGTCCATGTTTCGGATGCAGCCTGGGCCATCTCCGCCACCGTCTTGTTCTCGCGGGCAGCTTCGTCCTTGTCGACCCACGGCTCGAACTGGTCGGGCGCGAGGCGGTCGAAAGCAAGTGCCAGGTTTCCCATGTCGCCTTTCGGGTCGATGACGATGACAGGCACGCGAGCCTCGAGTAACTCCTCGATGATGTCGATAGAGAGGCCCGTCTTCCCGGAGCCCGTCATCCCAATGACGATGCCGTGAGTCGTGAGATCGCTGGAATCGAGCAGGAAGCGGTCGCCGAGCGACTTGTCGGCGGGATTGAATACCTTCCCGATGTAGAGGTCGGCCACGGATCTCCTCCGTCGAGAGCTTGAAAGCCAAGCCTATCGTCTTTGGCCCGAAGGCGGATCGGCAGTGCTGGCCTGGCTCCGAAAATCCCGGGGAGACTGCGCTGCCACCAGCTCACTGTCTTCGAATGCCTGAGACTGGAATGCCAGGCGCCTGGATTTCACTCCATATGGTTCTACAGATAACGGTCATTCGGACATTTCTGAAGCCAGCAGATCGCCCGATGCTTGCCGCGACCGACCGGGGAGGCACGCCGTGAACGAGACACCGGATGGCACAACGTCCACCAGGGCACCGTGGCTCCCTCCGCGCTGGTTCATGCGTTCGTTCTGGGTAGCGCAGCGCGCGATCTACCGGATATCGGGCCGAAGGGTTGGCCTGCGGACCGCTACGGACAGCCACCAGGGAATGATGCACCTGCGCACGGTGGGGCGCCGGAGCGGCAAACAGCGGTCGGCGATTATTTCGTACTACGACGACGGACCCAACATCGTCACCATGGCCATGAACGGCTGGGGCGATGCGGATCCCGCGTGGTGGCTCAACCTCCAGGCCAACCCGGATACAATCGTGGACCTGCCCGGCGGGCCCCGCCCGGTCCATGCGCGGGCAGCAGAAGGGGAGGAGCGGGCCCGCCTCTGGAGCCGGTGGGCGACCTACGACCGGGGGCTGGACCAGATTGCGGCGCGGCGTGGCAGAGAAACCGCGGTCGTGGTCTTTGAGCCTCGAAGCTCGCCGGGCACCACGGTGAGCGGGGACAGGCAGAGCGACTGAATGCGCGTACCACCCGCGACACACCCACCGGGGGCATCTCGCCCTGGAGGCCGGTATCAGGTGAACTGGTAATCCGCCGGGTCCGGCTCGCGGGTTTGCTTCCAGTAGTCAATGAGATTGAACGGCCAGTTCTGGGCAACGCGGCCGGTTTCGTTCTTGTACCAGCTATTCACCGATGAGACACCCCAGACACACTCGAGGTTGCCCTTGTCGATTCTCGCGTTGTACTCGTCATGGACGCCCTGGCGGCAGTCCATGGCACGTTTCCCCTGTTCGAGGAGAAGGCGGATGCAGCCAAGGATGTACTGCACTTCACATTCGCTGAAGTAGATGATGCTGCCGTTGACGACGATGTTCGTGTTCGGGCCATAGAGCATGAAGAAGTTCGGGAAGTTCGGGACCGTTATGCCCATGTAGGCACGGGCATCACCGTTCCATTGCTGGTGGAGTTCGATACCGCCGCGGCCGTGCACCTTCATCGGCGTGAGGAACTTCGAAGCCTGGAAGCCGGTGCCGTAGATGATCACGTCGGCACGATGTTCAACGCCATCCTCGGTGCGCACACCGCCGGGAGTAATCTCCTCGATGCGATCCGTCAGGAGTTCGACATTGTCGCGCTTGAGCGTCCGGGCCCAGATACCGTTGTCCAGGATGATCCGCTTGGAGGCCGGCGGATACTTGGGCAGCACCTTGTCGAGGAGATCCGGACGGTCGGCGAACTGCGACTGGATGTAGCCGGTGAAGAGCATCCGGAGCATGTCGTTCTCCGCGCTGACAGCGAGGCTGCGATCCGGCCACTCAGGATCGACTTTGGCCGCCCGGAGGAGGCCGTCGGTCGTGTTCCAGAAGAGCCAGAACCGGTACCAGTGCATGTAGTGGGGCACGTGCGTGAAGAGCCAGGTGAGCCCGGCCGGAACGTCGTCCTGGTAGTGGGGCACGGGCGCGAACCAGTTCGGCGTCCGCTGGAAGATCATGAGTTCGGCAACATCGTTGGCGATGACCGGGATGAACTGGGCGGCGCTCGCCCCGGTGCCGATAACCGCGACTCGCTTTCCCTTCAAGTCCACATCATGATTCCAGCGAGCCGAGTGGAAGGACGGGCCCTCGAAGCTCTGCATGCCCGCAATGTCGGGCAGCTTCGGGCGGTTGAGCTGGCCCACAGCGCTGATCACCGCCTGGGCCGTGACTGTATCCTCCGCTCCATCCGGTGTCCGAACGTGGAGCGTCCAGTTCGCCGACTCTTCATCGAAGTCGATCGAGGTGACTTCGGTGTTGAAGCGGATAGACTCGCGGATGCCGTATTCGTCAGCGCAATCACGGAAGTAGTTGAGCAGGACGTCCTGGGTGGAGAAATGCTTCGGCCAGTCGACCTTCTGCGCGAACGAGTAGCTATAGAAAGCGTTCGAGACATCGACGCGGGCGCCGGGGTAGGTGTTCTCGAGCCACGTACCGCCAACGTCAGCGTTCTTCTCGAGGATGACGAACGGAACTCCCGCCTGCTCGAGGCGAATCGCTGCGAGAATTCCCGACATGCCCGAGCCAATGATCGCCACGGAGAAGCTAACCGATGGGTCCTTTCGCCAGGCCGGTGCGCGCGGGTCCTGGCCCTCCGGTGCGAGCTCTTCGAGGAGGAGCGGGATGTACTCCTCGGAGGCTTCCGAACCCGTCATCCACGCCGTGTTCTGCCTGAGCGCTTCCTCGACAGGTGCAGGACAGAGGTTCGCGGCATCGTCGCGAATGCGCCTGATGGCATCGAAGGCGAGGACACGCGCTTCAGCCTGGGCCGAAGGCGACATGCCTCCCTGCTCAACCCCTGGGGCGACCCCGGCGGGACGAAGATCATCGCGCAGCAGGCTGAAGTCGCCCGTAGCCTGGGCAAGAGCCGGCAGGAGCGCCGGAAGGAAGGCGTCCTCCAATGCAGCACGAATGGCGTCGTCGTCAGCGGTTATGGGCCTGGTCGTACGTGCGATGGCCATGATCTCGTGGTCTCCTGGGCGCACAGCAGCGCGGGGAAGCTGTAGTTGTGCGTAGATTAGCGAGATGGCGGGGATTCCGCTCGAAGAAAGGCTACGTTCCGGTCCAGGATTAGGAGGCGATTACCGGCCAGTGCGTTGCCCCTCGCTGACGAGCACAAATGATTGGGCCTGGCGGGGGAAAGGGCCCCCTGGGGGAAGCGGTAGCGGGTAGCGGTTCAGGCGCGCCGCTCGGCAGCGAGAGCACGGAGCTGCCGGGCATGGTCGCTGTCATGGACTTCGAGGAATGCGTACCAGGCCCGGGCGTGGAGGGGGCCAAAGAGCGGGTGATCGACCGTGACCCCAACATCCGGCTGCGATGGAAGCGTGAGATGGAACGCCGCGAGACTGGCCGATTCATCAACGATGAGACGGCGGAGGTCACGCAGGGATAGCGACGGATCAGGAGCCAGTGCGCCCCGCGGATCTTTTGCCGCGCTCTGACCTGCCGCTGTCGCTGTGATGATCTCGGTGACGTTCCGCGTGTAGGCGAGGACGTGCCGGGCAACCTCGTAGGCGCTCCATGCCGATTCGCCCTCGCCCGAACCGGGCCGCTCATGAGCCAGGGCTTCGGGAATGGCGGCGAGCGCTTGCACCAGTCCGGTGCGGGCCGCCATGACGGCGGGCCAGAGCTCGAACCACTCCTTTGCAGCGGTGGCGACGAGTCGCGCGCGAATAGGCTCAGCCTGCGATTCCAGGGCCGCCTCCAATTTTCAGGTGAGACCGGGATTGTGCGCGCTGGCCCGGGCCGGCGGTGATCTCAGGCCCTCAACTCGGCCTGGCACCCTGGCCCCGGCATCGTGAAGTACCCGGCATGCACATACCAACCATACGCTGGCTCACCATCAATTTCGATTGATTGCCAGACCCCATCCGCTGCCTGCGGTGTGGGCCTCATGACGCGACAGGGCCATGGGAACCGGGATGGCATTATTCCGTGAACGGTGTCACAGCGACTCTGCGGCCGAGCGCTTCCAGACGGACCCCGCGTACTCGTATTGCTCGAACCAGTTGCGGTAGTCGCGCCCGATTCCACACTTCTTGCAGCAGCCGTTGCTAGTCTGACCGTTTGGGCTATCGATGACGAAGTGGTGCGGCGGGCACTCCCCGGCGTCGCGAGGGAGAGTGATTGCATCTGGAGCCGGATCGGTATCGAACATGCGCTGCAACTGGCTTCGGTAGGGCATCTGCGGCAACTCCTGGCGCGGACCGAGCCTCCGGCTGGGACCGGATGGTATGCCGCGCACTTCAGGTACAGGGAACCCGATCGGGGCGCGAGGAACCATCGACCACGGCGAGCGATTGGTTGAGGAACCATCACAACTCGTTCGCGCGTCTGAAATCAGCGTGCAATTACCGGGCCCTCGTAACCGGGGCTTCACCGGTTCGCTCATCGGTCGGGGCGTGCAAACGGGCAGCCGGGCACGACGGCGATCCTGCAGAAGGTGTTTGCCTGCCCACCGTCTACGGTGCAATACCGGGCGATGAATCCGGGTCAAGGGTCGATGAGGACACCCGGGTTGAGGATCCCGGCCGGGTCGAGCGTCTTCTTGGCTGCCCGAAGTGCTTCGGCGAAAAGTGGCGGGCGTTGCTCGTCGTACCAGGGACGATGATCGCGGCCTACGGCGTGGTGGTGGGTGATAGTCCCGCCGCCAGCGATAACCGCGTCGGAAGCCGCCTGCTTGATGGCTGACCAGATCTCGAGTTCTGCTCCAGGCGTTCCGGGTGCCTGGAAGCTGTAGTAGGGTGCAGGGCCATCCGTGTAGACATGGGTGAAACGGCAGCTCAGTGTGCCGCCCCCGGCAACACGCTTCATCACATCCATGACAGCATGGCGCACGGACTCGTCGAAAGCAGGCCAGCGGTCCCACGTGATGGCCGTTTCGAAGGTATCGCCCACGATGCCCATACCGGCTGTGAGGTTGCGCTGGTACGGGGCACGAACGAACGAGTTGCGCCACGCCCCGACTGCACCTTCGCGGCCAACCTCCTCGCCCGCGTGCGCCCCCTCGTCGGCGATGCGGATGGCAGCGTCATCAATCTGGCCACCAGCTTCGCGGGCGATCCGCACCGCCTGGCGGATGAACGGCTCCTGGGGTACCTCGGCCGACTCGAAGGCAACGATGAGGAGCGCCTGGTCGCCCGAGAGACCGGCGGCCGATCCGGCCTCGGTGGGGTCGAGGAGGCGGCAGTTCGCAGGCCAGAGCTTGGCCTGGACAACGGCGCGAGCAGCTTCGTAGCCAGCCTTCCACGAAGCGAAGGTAATGCCCGCCGACGCGCGGAAGCGGGGCCGCGCCTGGATGCGCATCCACGCCTCGGTGACGATACCGAGGATGCCCTCGCTGCCGATGACCATGCGGTCCGGGCTGGGCCCCGCACCGCTCCCCGGGAGGCGGCGGGATTCGATGATTCCCCGCGGGGTGACCGTGCGAATCGACTCAACGAAGTCATCGATATGGGTGTGGTTCGTGGCATAGTGGCCCCCGGAGCGCGTCACGATCCAGCCGCCGAGGCTCGAGTACTCGAAGCTCTGGGGGAAGTGCCGGAGGGTGAACCCGTGCGGCCGGAGTTGGTCCTCCAGCGCCGGTCCGAGGACACCACCCTGGATGCGGGCCGCCCGGGAAACAGGGTCGATCTCGAGCACCTGGTTGAGGTTCGACAGGTCGATCGTGACAACAGGACGGCCACCGCCGGGAGGCTCAACGCCACCCACTACCGAGGAGCCCCCTCCATAGGGGACAGCAACAACGTCCGCACCGCTCGCCCAATCGAGGATGGAGATGACGTCATCTTCGCTCCGGGGGTATGCGACGACATCGGGTGGATTCGAGAAGTCACCCGAAAAGGCGCGGACGATATCGCGGTAGCTCTTTCCATAGGCGTGAGCGGCGCGGTCATACGAAGCGGTTGTAGCGAATCCAGCGAGCGACGCCGGAGGCAGGACGCGTGGCGCCGGTATCACCAGCGATTCGAGGACCGGTGCTGGCGGAGCACTGATCTCCCGGCCGAAGCGCTTCGAGAGGCGGGCGGCGGCTTCGTCGCGCTCCGCCTGCGATGGTTCATCGGTCTCGAGCCCCCAGGCCCAGATGCTTCGTCGTGCCATGTTTCACCTCGCGCGCCCCGTTTGGGGGACAGGGCGGAATCTTACGCTACCCGGCAATCGGGCGATGCGACGTTGCAGGAACAGCCTGTCCGGCCGCCCTCCAGCGGGAGACACCAACCAATGCGAAGAAGCAGTGGCAGACCACCATTGCTTTGCTGCCTGCACGAGCCGGAGGGGCAGCAGCAGCCTTCAGTGGCCCATCACTCTTGCCGATAGCAACGGCAGGAGATGGTTCACCACGCCGCTACCGCAGGGTAACCAGTACCGCTGGACGATGGACCGGCCCGAAGACACCCAGGAGACGAACGATGGTGGCATGCCCCCATTGCATGGCGCGATTCTCGGCTACCCGCGAGGCTGAGCAGGTGTGGTACGAGCACCACCTCGCGCGGTCGCATGGGCCACAGCGGAGACAGGTGGTGGGCACATGGCGCGCCACACAGGTGAAGGTTTTCCCAGAGTTTACGCAGCGAAGGGCTTCCTAAGGGAAGTCACTGATTGGAAACCGGGCGTCTCCCGTAGATGATCACCAGCAGAGGGCAGCACCGTCCCCGGAGGTGAGACGTGACGGTGATATGTGCATGGTGCGGCCAGACGCTCAAGCACGGCAGTGGACAGGTTTCGCATGGCATCTGTGAACGTTGTTTCCGGCGCTTCGAAGCGCGGGCAGCCCGCCTCCTGCGCCACAGTGCAATGGAGACCCCCTGAGGGGGCACATGGTGGCGCTCAACGATGGGGGTGAGCGCGAAAGAATTCCCACATGAGCTGATTGGCATTGATGACATCGGTGGCCGGACCAACTCCGCCCATCAATGGGTCGCCACCGGGCCAGACATGTCCAACATCCTCCATGACGTAGAACTGGACGTCGCCATCGCTGCAGTTCCACGAGCGTAGCTCGACACCCTCGGCGGGCCTCGAGATCTCGGGGTCGGTGGGGCAGGCGTTGTGGCTCACCCAGCCGAGCACACCCTCCTCGCTCTCTTCGAGCGGCACGTTGTAGTCGGCATCACCCTGGAAGGCGATCATCGGGACACCGGCGCCAGTGCAGTCCTGGAAAACCGCGCCCGAGACCGGTGCGGCGGCGGCGATGAGCCAGGGCAGATCACAGGCCACCTGCGATGCCATCTGTGCGCCGTTGGAGTGGCCGGTGGCGAAGATGCGGCGTGCATCGAGGCAGAGCGTATTGCTGAGATCCGAAACGAGTTGGTTCACGAACGCGACATCATCGATCCCGTTTTCGTTATAGACACCGGGGATGTCCCACCCTGCAGGCGAACCGCTGCCTTCGGGTGTAACGAGGATGAAGCCAGCCTGGTCGGAGAAAGCCGGGAGCAGCGAATACGCATCCTGCTGGGCCGCATCCTGTGCGTAGCCGTGGAAACTGAGGACGAGCGGCGTCGCACGGCGTGAGATGTAGGTGGGGGGGACATGCAACCGGTACGAACGGAGTTCACCGCCCGATTCGATCTGACCGATGGAATTGCCGGCGGCGAAAGTAGCCTCACAACCGGCGGTCCGGATCGGACGGACCTGTGGTGTCGCCCGGGCGCGCGCAGGTCTGGACGACCGTGACGGTGAAGCGCGCACGGTGGCGCTCGAGCCGTGATCTGCGGTGGATACCGCGGGCGAGGAAACCGGAGCCGGCCCGCCGCGTCCACACGCGACACCCACCAGGAACACGAGGCAGGCAATACCGGCAGCGAACGGGCGCATCGCTCGATTGTACGAGTGGGCGGAAAAGTACCGGGAAGACGCCAGGATAGCGCGGAAACCGTGCGAATAAGGGAGATACATGTACAATCGCAGGCGGTGGCGAGTCTGAGACGGTAGCCGTCTGCAGGACTTTCGCATTACACGACTTCGCCAGCAGGCGGGCAGCGAGCAGCCGGCCGCGCTCAGCCCGTGGCTGCCGGCATTCACCGTGGCCCTGGCAACACTCGCCGTGAGCGTTGGAGCACTCGCCTTTGTGGCGCTCGGGGTGTTGATACCCGCGCCAAGGATCGCGGGCGCCGGGGAGCCAGCAGAGACCGCATCACCGGAACCCGTAGTGCTCGCGCCGCACGTCGCACCACCGGTCACGAGCGTCCGCGGGCCGGGAAGCTACGAGCTCGCGACCGATCCGCGGATGCGTGCGGCAATAACAGGGGCATTGGGCTCCGACTTGCCACACTACTCCATCGTCGTGCGGCGCCTCGGCGATGGCCACGGTGTGGCAATCAACGCCGACCGGCAGTTCTACGCGGCCAGCACGTTCAAGCTGGCAGTACTCTACGAGGTTGAACGGCGGCGTAGCGACGGCCTGATCCACGGAAACGACGAACTCCAGCTGACCGACGCGGACCTGGCCGAGGACCTGGGCACGATCTCGGAAGTCGCCGTGGGTGCCGATGGCAGGCTGCCAATTTCGAAGGCACTGGAGGCGATGGTCACCCTCTCGGACAACGCGACGGCGGTCGCCCTCATGCACCTCGTGGGGGCATCGAACATCGACGAAACGCTCATGGCACTGGGCCTGCAACACACCTCCGTGAATACAGAAGCCCTCCCAACGACTGCCGCCGATATGGCACTGCTCATGGAAGCGATCGTCGAAGGGAAAGGGATGAGTGACGAAGCAAAGGCCGAGATGCGCGAGCTGTTGCTGGGGCAGAAGACGCGGACGGGCATACCGGCGGGGCTCCCGGCCAGCGTGCGCGTTGGTAACAAGACGGGCACATGGGAGGGGATCACACACGACGTCGCATTCGTGGAGGCTCCGGGCGGAACCTACGTGATCGCCGTGCTTTCCGACCGTGGCTGGGCATGGGACCCGATCGCACGCGTCAGCAAAGCGGTATACGAAACGTTCACGAATCAATAGATCCGCAAGCCGGTTCGTCCCCTCCTGGTAACCTTTTCCGCCTCTCAGACATTAACGTAAGAGTGAGGTGTGCGGTTCGCGCCTGAGGGGGTGCGCGCCACCGGCATTCGCTCTTCTTGCAAGCTCGAACGGGGGACCATGGCTACCGAGCAGCTCGATCTGCGTGCAGGCAGGAATCTCATCCTGCGGCAGATGCGCGCGCAGTGGGTTTTCCTCTTGATTGCACTCCTTGCAGGGCTCTCCTGGGGGCTCATGCGCATCATCATCCCTTTCGTTACCGGCTCGATGATCGACCGGGCAATCATCCCGCATGACACGGGACTGCTCTTGACGCTGGCGCTGACGATCGT
>WBZR01001918.1_pt1 | contig 23573 bp, 20 predicted proteins | sample 5204231 | NCBI WGS metagenome assembly WBZR01 (sample SAMN12412403, study PRJNA552823) | activated sludge metagenome | isolation source: activated sludge from anammox sidestream of wastewater treatment plant... | place: USA: Virginia | collected 2017-08
ACAGCCTCTACATCATCGGGTTCAGTGCCTACGCCCGGGAGCTCAAGGCCGAGGAACTCCCCTATGTCCGCTGGGACGAGTCAGTCCTGGGGACGAACATGCACCACGCGCTGATGATCGCTCAGAAGCTGCTCGCCAAGCACACGCAGGGCACCCGCCAGATCATCATGATCAGCGACGGCGAGCCGACGGCCCACCTCGAACGTGGCCGCAGTTACTTCGCCTACCCGCCGAGCCCGATCACCATCCGCGAGACGCTCAAGGAAGTGAAGCGCTGCACCCAGAAGAACATCACGATCAACACCTTCATGCTCGATCGTAACTACTACCTGAAGGAGTTCGTGAACCAGGTCGCACGCATCAACAAGGGCAGGGTCTTCTACACCACCCCCGATAAGCTCGGCGAATACATCCTCGTCGACTACGTCGCCAGCAAGCGCAAGAAGCTTGCCGGGATCGGCGGGTAGCATTACCGATTAACGATTGGCGATTGCCAATCGGATTGCAGAGCCGAGAAAGGGCTATCCAGCGGGTAGCCCTTTTGGGCACCCCGGCTAATTGGTCTTGAACAGCGCCGGGTCGGGCGTCCCCGTTACTTTGGTGGCCTCGATACGCGTCTGTGCATTGTCGAGGAGGAGCAAGATGCCATCGGCGGTCGCACACATGGTCGATGGTTCGGCACCCGGTACTTCCCAACATTGGCCGGATTGGCCCGCGATCGTGCGTGGCTCCAGCACCTTCACCCCGGGCAGGCTTGCCTGGTTCACCGAGTCGGATGGCGAGGTAAGCCCCGACCCCGAGCCTGAGACCTGCGCAGGTTCACACGACATGGGCCCGCCGACCGGGCCGACACAAGTGACCGTGTGAGTCCCATCCGTGACCCAGCCCGTCGTGGACTTGTTCAGCGTCACCCACCAGGCACGTTGCGGTGGCTGTTGGGCCAGGACCATCGTGCCCTCGAATCCACTCGCCTTGACGAGGTAGGAATACTCCGCCTGGTAGGTGGGCGCCTGTACGGGTCTTGCTGTCGCCGGGGTTGCCGGCGTCGCCTGAACCGTGGCCGGGACCGAGCCGGTGCCCGTAGCCGTCGCGCTGGCCGTCACGGTCGATCCCCCGGCTGGCGGTGTCTTAGCGCCATCGTCATCGCTACAAGCGGTGCTCGCGACGATCGCAAGAGTCGCAACGAGGGCGATCATGGGGACTTTCATACCCCGAGCTTGCACTGAACCAACCTGCGTGGCGACGGCCGCTCGTCCCCAGACCCGGCTCCAACAGTCGCGAAGCACGGGCCAGCGGATGACCACTATGGCCAATCGGATCCCGGGATGCTCTCGGGGTCGCGTGTCAGGTCGTTCCAACGGCGGGCGAGGACATCGAGGGGTGCCGCCGGAGGGGCCCACGGGATACCGCGCACGACAACCCCCCTATTCGCAGAGTGCTCGACGAGGCCCTCCGACTCGAGCCGCCGAAACGCCTCGCGAACCGGTGTCTGGCTCACGCCCCATTCGGCTGCCACCACTTCCTGCCGCAGGTGCGCCCCCGGCGCCAGGTTCCCCGAGAGGATAGCCGACTTCAGGGCTTCGTAGACCGCCTCTGCCTTGGTGCGCCGGGAAGCTCGCTCGGTCGTCATGCCTGTAGCATACCTGTTCCCGTCCACCCCGACGCGAGACGTGCTTGACATCTATTGTACGGTGATCCACGGTGGCCGCGCGTCCGGCCCTCTACGGCAGAGAAGAAGTTGGAGGTGGGCGAGATGCCCCCATTCCCGTTTGGGGCTGAACAGGGTCGATCGAGTGTGTACGAGGGATACAGCGTGCTTCCTCGGCCCGCGTCTCATCCGGCTCAACACCGCCTCCTCGTGATGTTGACTGCGCTCCTGGCGGCTATTGCTGTGAGCGGTTGCCATGATGACCGCCAACCAAATTCAGTGACAACCGCACAGTCCCCGGGTATCTCGGTCCGGCCCGGACGAACTGCTGGACCTCCCGGCACGACTCCCACCGCCCGCACCGTGCGCGTCACCATCCTCGGCGCGCAGGGGATCGAGAGCGAATCCACGTTTACCTCCGACGCCGAGGCGCTCGCATTTGCACAATCGAAGGCGGACTTCTCGCTGGCCCTGCCCGGATGGACACCTCCGGGGTTCGGTCTCGCCTCCATCCAGGTCAGCCCGAAGCCGCAGGGACCAGGCCCCCATCGCGTCCGCTTCGGCTACCAGGGCAACCAGGCAGGGCTCTCGCTCATGGCGGTCAACACGCCGTTCGACTTTCCCGGCAAGGACGCGGACCACCAGGTGACCTCGCTGACGCCAGGCACCGAGCTCTACCGCGCCGCTGCCGACGGGCGTACTGAGTTCACGCTCCTCTCCGAGACGCGCGGCTACGTCCTCACCATCAACCCCGGCGCTGCGATCTCTGATGCGGATGCCGTTCGAATGCTGGGCTCGCTGCCCACCAAGTGACCTGCCAATCACGACGTTGGGCCGGGTACAGCCCGCCGGGCGACCCTCAGATTCGAGCCATCCACCCGAAGAACTCGGAGTCTTCGTTCGCACCGCCCTGGCCTTCACCGGCCTCGCTGAAGTCCGCCACGAAACGGATCTCCTCGATCCACTTCACCATCTTGAAGCCGAGCTGGTTCTCCACCCGCAGCCGCAGCGGGGCACCATAGGTCACCGTCAGGGGCTCCAGGTTGCGTTCGTACGCGAGCAGGCTCAGGCGGTGGCGCAGCACATCAAGGGGTTGGGCCTCGTAGTACTGGTGCCCCGAGAGCCCCTTCCCGAACGAGTAGAAGACCGCGAACCGTGCCTCGGGTGTGGGCCGAACGAACTCCATCAACGTATGCACCGGTAGCCCGCCCCACTCGGAAATCCCCGTCCAGCCCTGGATGCAATGGTGCAACGTGGTCTGCCGCTGCATCGCGGCGAGTTCCTTGATCTCATCGAGCGAAAGCGACACGGGGTTTTCCACGAGCCCGGTCACTCGCAGCCGGTAGTCGCGGAAGTCACCATCCACGAGTGCCTGCCACTCCTCGCCCTCGGGCTCCTTTCCGTTCGGCCAGAGGTACGGTGAAATCTGCTCGGGAGCGTATTCGGCAGAGGGCTCACCGCGGAAAACAGCCTTGATGAGCGGACTCACGGTAAGTGCTGTGAACCGCTGGAGTACCCGCGGATAGTGCCACGAGAACCAGACTGCCGATTGCGTCAGGCTGAGTGCGAACAGGATCCCGATGACGGTGAGGAGGGCGCCCGTCGGGGCCGTACCATCGTTGTTGAGGACGATACCGTTGAGGTTCTTCAGGGGGCCGGTGGCGAGGGCCAGCGCCGTGTGCCCGGCGAAGAAGCCGATGAACGCGACCATGAGGACGAAGTGCAGCGACCGCGCAATCTGGCGGTTTCCGAAGAGGCGAAGGTACCACTTGTGCTCATTGTCGAAAGCCGGCGACATCGCGATGCCAGTCAGGATCTGGAGTGGCGGCAGTATGAAGATGATCGAGAAGTAGGTGAGCTGCTGGAGCGCGTTGAAGCGCTGGTAACCATCGATCCCCGCCACCTGGGCCGGGTCATGCAGATGTCCATAGGTCACCGCGCAGCTCAGCGCCTGGGGCACGAGGTTCACATCCGTCGGTACCAGCCGGTTCCACGTGCCATCGGCGAACTGGAGCGAGATGAACACCGCACCCGTCAGGATCCAGAGAATGTCGAACATGAAATGCCAGTGGCGCGCGATGCCGATCATGTGGCGCCCGCCGGGCAAGCCCAGCCAACCCGGTGCACTGACTGAATCGTCCTTGGCAGTCCATGTCCGATCGCGCGGAACGTCACCGCGGAGGCGAAGCCAATCGGTACCGGGCGTGCAATGCATGCTCGTGTAGAGCCGCGGGTGGTCCGTCATGATCTGGATACCGCTGCGGATGAGGAAGAGGAGGTAGATGAAGTTCAGGAAGTGGGCTGCCCGGGTGTAGAAGGGGTAGCCCGGTTTCACATCGGCCGAGGGGGTGACGCATGGGAAGTGATCGAGGTATGACTGGCCCGGTGAGCTCGCGTGGAATGCAAACGACGCCACGATGAACGCGGCCAGCAGGCCGGCTCCAACTGCCAGAGCCACCAGGAGCACGCGCAGCAGCGGGTAATAACGGCCCCGGATCTTGATCTGCGGGTGCGGGCGGACAGGCGGAAGGTACGCTCGGAGGACAGGGTGCCGTTCGGCCACACGGCCATCCTATCGTCAGCAGCTCTTTCGACGCGCTAACAAACCGCCCCGATCCCGTAACGAGTGACTCTCGACCTGCTGTCTGGCCGTCAACCCCCCAGCATCGCCATGAGGTCCGTCCTGGTCAGCCCGAGGGAGGAGTAGAACATCGGGTTCACCTCGCCAGAGGAGATTGTCCCGAGTGCCAGTTCGAGTGCACCAATCTCCGTACCACCATGCTGAACCACCGCCTGCGCAACCATCGTAATCGCCTCACGGGCAGCGGACCCAAACATCACATTGCTATCGAGCCGGGTGTCACCCACCCCCTGCACGGCAACCAGCGCACCAACGATCGCCTCGTGTGACGGCACACCGTCGAGGCCGCCGGCTCCCAGTACGAGGAGCGCGCCCCCGAGCAGGTGCTCCGGTGCGACGATCCCGACGTTGGTCCGCCAGCAGAAGTTCTGTGCCTCCGCGAGCGCTCGTTCACCGTCAGCCGCCAGCTTCACTTCCGTCATGAGCCAACCTCGAGGAAGCGGCCCTCGGCGCTGGGGGCCATGTCGAGCACCTCGAGTTCTACACGCTCGCCCCGCCAGTCCTGCTTCAGCGAGTACACGACATCCATCTCATCGGCCAGTTCGGTATCGGCCTGGCGGAAGGCGATCGCGTTCCATGTCGCGCTCCCGTCGCGGAGCACGAGCCGGACGTGGCTGCCATCACCCCCGACCGTCCTCGAGCTCTTCACAGTCACGTTTCGGCTGAGGAGCACCGGCTTGCGGTTTCCCTGCCCGCACGGTTCGAAGCGCATCAACCCCTTGACTTCAAGCCCCGTCAGCTCGCCCAGAGATGCCTCGGCATCGATATCGATGACAGGCCGCAACGTCTCTCCATCGAGCTGCTCTGCTGCCGTGTTGATGAGCCGGTCCCGCAGCTCATCGAGGTGCTCATTCGCTACCGTGAAGCCCGCCGCCGCACGGTGGCCACCGTGGCGAACGAGCAGATGCTTCTCCTTGCGAATCGCCGAGACGATATCGAATGCGGGAATGCTCCGGCAGCTCGCGCGGCTCTCCACCGCACCTTTGTTGAGGACGATCGCCGGCCGGTGCCGCCGATCAGCGAGGCGCGACGCCACGAGTCCGACAATCCCCATGTGGATCTTCTCGCTCGGCACGAAGATGAGCGGGTCATCGCGCGTCCCGCAGTACTCCTCGGCAATTGCGAACGCCTCTTCCGTCTGTCGCTGGCGCTCACGATTGAGCAGATCGAGCCGTTCCGCGAGGTGCTGTGCCGTCTTCCAGTCGTCGGCGAGCAGCAGGTCGAGCGCAAGGTAGGCGTGTTCGAGGCGGCCCGCGGCATTCATCCGGGGCCCCAGTGCGAACCCGAGCGTCTCGGCAGTGAAATGCTCCGGGCGCGTCCGCGCGACCGCCGCCAGTGCTTCGAGCCCAGGGCGAAGCCCCCGCTGCATCCGGGCGAGTCCGTCGGTCACGATCTTCCGGTTCTCGTCCGAAAGCGGTGCTACATCGACAACCGTCCCCAGCGCCACGAGATCGATGAACTCGGACTCGTCGAGCTGTTTCCCGTACGCCTCGTACAACATCTGCAGGAACCGGTAGGCGACTCCCACGGCGGCGAGTTCATCGAACGGGTAGGGCGAATCCGGCCGCTTCGGGTTCACCGCCGCCAGGGCGGGCGGTAGTTCTTCCGACACGGTGTGATGGTCGAGGATGATCACGTCCATCCCGAGTTCGTTTGCGTACGCCACCTCGGCGACCGAGCTGATGCCGCAGTCCGCGGTAATCAGCAAGCCGGTGCGATCGGCACGAAGCTTCGCTATCGCTCCAAAGTTGAGCCCATATCCCTCGCTGAAACGGTCGGGAATGTACCGGATGGTCCTCGCCCCGAGATGCCGCAGCCCCAGCTGGAGTACCGCCACCGAGGTCACGCCGTCGACATCAAAATCACCGTAAAGCGCAATCGTCTCGCTGTCCTTGATGGCGCGCATCGTTCGGAAGACCGCGTCTTCCATGCCGGGGAGTTCGAGGGGGTCGTAGTCGGGCGCGAGATGGGGCTTGTAGAACAGGTCGGCCTGCGCCCGCTCTGTGACCCCGCGGGCAGCAAGCACCGTGGCCACGATAGGGGGAAACTTCGCAATGCCGTTCTGATGTGCATACGGGTCACGCAGCCGCCAGCGCGCCTGTGGACGCCCGAGGACCGCAGTCATGCGTTCGGACGGTAGCGGCGAAACACCAGGCTGGCATTATGGCCGCCAAATCCGAGCGAGTTGGTCATCACGTTTTCGAGCGCCACCGAGCGGGCAGTATTGGGCACATAGTCGAGGTCGCACTCGGGATCCGGTGTCTCGAGATGCGCGGTCGGCGGGATGATCCCGTGCTGCAACGCGAGGACACAGGCAGCCGCTTCCACGGCTCCAGCAGCCCCGAGAAGATGGCCCGTCATCGACTTCGTGGAACTAATCGGCAGCTCATAGGCGTATGGACCGAACACGCTCTTGATGGCAAGCGTTTCGAGCTTGTCGTTCATGAGCGTCGATGTGCCGTGGGCATTCAGGTAGCCGATGTCATCGGGCCGCAGCCCCGCCTGGGCGATCGCTTTGCGCATCGCCCGCGCGGCACCGTCGCCCTGTTCATCGGGCATGGTGATGTGGAACGCGTCGCTTGTCGCCCCGTAGCCGGCAAGTTCAGCGAGGATCGTGGCTCCACGCCCCAGGGCATGCTCTTCAGATTCGAGTACGAGTGCGCCTGCCCCTTCACCCATCACGAAGCCATCGCGGGTGAGGTCGAACGGTCGTGACGAGGATCCTGGCGTGTCGTTTCGGGTGGTGAGCGCTTTGGCTGCCGAGAAGCCCGCCATGCAGATAGGCGTGATTGCCGCCTCGGTGCCACCCGCAATCGCGATCGCGGCATCACCGCGCCGGATGATGTTCGCCGCTTCGCCGATACTGTCGGCGCCGCTCGCGCAGGCACTCACCAGGCAATAGTTCACGGCCCTGGCGCCGAGCTTGATACTCAGCTGGCCAGCGCTCATGTCGCTCAGCATCATCGGCATAAGGAACGGGCTCACACGCCCGGGGCCCTTCTCGCGGAGCGTCTCATACTCCGCCATCAGGGTCGTCACCCCGCCGATGGCGGTGCCCATGATGACCGCGAAGTCGGTGCCGCCGCCGCTCGCTGGCTCGTAGCCGCTCTGCTCGAGCGCCTCGTTGGTCGCTGCGAATGCGAACTGCGTCACCCGGTCGGCTCTCCGCGCTTCCTTGCGGTCCATGTACTGTGTCGGGTCGAAGTCCGGCACCTCGCCAGCAACCTGCGAGTCGTATCCCGTGGGGTCAAAAAGGGTAATTCGCCGAATCCCGGAGCGCCCCTCGGTCATCGCCTCCCAGTTTGCGCAGGCGGTGTGGCCGAGCGCGGTGATCATCCCTAGCCCTGTGACGACGACCCTGGTCAATGCGTGCTACCCATCAGCATCAGGCTCCCGGCAGTGTACATCAGGCCGACCGTATGTCCCTGATTGTCCGTGGGAGGTGGGTCGCAATATCACCGGCGAGCAGCCCCGCTTCACCCATTTCCCCGCGAAGCAGTTCGCCCACGGCAGCATGAGCGTAGACACCGAGCGATGCCGCGTCGAACGGTTCGAGGCCCTGCGCCATGTAGGCGCCGATGATGCCGGCGAGCACGTCACCTGCCCCGGCTGTCGCAAGCAGCGGGTTGGCAAATGGGCTCAGGCGGGTTCGTCCGTCAGCGTGCACGACGACCGTGTGGGCGCCTTTGAGCACCACCGTACAGCCGTACTTTGTGGCGGCCTCCTGCGCCGCTGCCATGCGCCGGGCCTGGATGTCGGCGACAGTCGTCCCGAGCAGCCGGGCGAGCTCGCCAGGGTGCGGTGTGAGAACCGCATTGGCCGAAACACGCCCCGGCCCATCGCCGAATGTCGCCAGCGCGTTCAGTCCATCGGCATCGAGCACAAAACCACGTCTCGAATCACCAAGATCCGGTAAGAGCGCCCATGCGAGCGCCCGCGTCTGGTCGCTGTTGCCCATCCCGGGCCCGAAGACCACCGCCTCGAACCCGTCGATTGCGTTGCGCAGTCCGATGGCCGCGCTGCCGGGGAGCGTCCCTTCGTCCGGGACTTCATCCTGCGGGAGCCACGTAGCTTCGGCGATGCCCGGTGCGAGCGAGGGGATAATCCCCTCGGGGCAAGCAATAGTCACGAGCCCGGCCCCCGCGCGGTAGGCGCCCACCGCCACGAGCCGCGGCGCCCCGATATACCGTCTCGACCCACCGATAACGAGGAGCTTCCCGAAGGTTCCCTTGTTCCCATCCTCGGGCCGCGCCGGCAGCACACCGCGTGCCCATTTCGCGGTCATCAGTTCGAGCTTCACCGCTTCCTGTGCTGCACGGGGGATACCGATATCGATCACCTGAACCTTGCCGAGGAGCGCGGCTGCCGGCGCCTGGTACATCCCTACCTTTGGCAGCCCAAACGTCACGGTCATGTCCGGCGCGACCGTCAGGGGGTCGGCCGCCCCCGAGTCGGCGTCGATCCCGGTCGGAAGGTCGCAGGCAACCAGCTTCGGAGGTGAATAGCCTGACCGGGCCGCACCGAGTGCCATGAGCGCCGCACCAATCGGCGACTCCGGATCGATTCCCGTTCGCTGCCCGATGCCGAGTAATGCGTCGACCACCAGGTCGCACTGGCCCACCACCTGCCCCAGCCGGAGCCAGCCCGGGTCTTCGCCACCGTCCGCAATGACCACGCCGTGCTGGGCCATCTCTTCTGTCTGCGCTCCATCGCGGCGTGCGATGGGCACGTATACGAGTACTTCCGCACCCCAGTCGGCGAGGTGCCGCGCGGCAACGAGTCCGTCGCCACCATTGTTCCCCGGGCCCGCAAGCACCACTATCCGCTTGCCCTCGAGCGTCCCCAGGAGCATCCAGGCTTCCTGGGCGACGGCGAGGCCGGCCTCCTCCATCAGTTGGGCTTCCGAACTGCCAGCAGCGATAGCCGCCTGTTCGAGTTCCCGCATCTGCGCCACGGTCACCAGCTTCATCGCAACCCCTTCTCCCTGATCAGCCGAAGTGCATCGTCGCCCCGCCGTGGTGTGTCTTCGGCCTCGGTCAGGGCCCGCTCACCCACCACCGAGGCGATGGCGTACTCCTTCGAGTGCGTGAGTGAGACCTCGAGCCCGCGAAGCTGAATATGCTCGGCCCGGGCAGCGCCGCGACCATAGAGGAACACGAGCGGCTTTCCCCGGCGGTTTGGCAGTACCTCGATATCCCGCCAGCCCACACCCCGGACACCAGTCCCGAGTGCCTTCATGACGGCTTCTTTGGCTGCGAAACGGGCCGCGAGCTCCTGTACCCGCCCCCGGCAGTGGGCAATCTCGGCAGCCGTGTAGACGCGCTGCAAGAACTTGTCGCCGTGGCGCGCAATAACGTCCGCGACCCGGTCGATCTCGATGATGTCGATGCCAACGGCGAACTTCGTGGCCATTGGAGAAATCGTACGGGAGCGGTGGCCCACGCGCTTGGCACTTCCCCGCACGGCAACGCTACCCTTAGGGACATGACGGCACAGATCATCGATGGTGAAGCGATCGCGCGGGAGATCCGCGCCGAAGTGGCCCGGCGTGTCGCCGCGCTCAGGCAACACAACGTGACCCCGGGCCTCGCCGTCATTCTCGTTGGCGATGACCCGGGATCAGTGAGCTACGTGGCGGGCAAGGCTCGCGACTGCGAAGAGGTCGGGATCTTCTCGGAGACGTTCCATCTGCCGGGTGAAACGAGCCACGCCGAGGTGCTAGCGCTCGTGCATCAACTCAACGAGGATGGCCGTTTCACCGTCATCCTTCCACAGCTCCCAATGCCGAAGCAGATCGACGAGCAGGCGATTATCGATGCCATCGACCCGGCAAAGGATGCCGACGGTCTCCATCCCGCGAACCTCGGCAGGGTGCTGCGCGGTGAGCTGACGGGTGCAATCCCCTGTACGCCCAATGGCGTGATGGAACTCCTTGCACGCAGCGGAATTGACCCCGCCGGCAAGCATGCGGTTGTCGTCGGCCGTTCCACGCTGGTGGGCCGGCCCGTCGCAGTCCTCCTCAGCAACAAGGCAAGGGGTGCGAACGCAACCGTCACCATCTGCCACACTGGCACGCCCGACCTCGCGGCATTCACGCGCGAGGCAGACATCGTCATCATGGCTGCCGGCCGGCCGAACACACTTACGGCGGACATGGTGCGTGACGGCGTCGTCGTCATCGACGTCGGTGTGAACCGTGTCGATGATGCCACGCGCGAACGTGGCTGGCGCCTCGTGGGGGACTGTGACTATCGCGCTGTCCGCGAGAAGGCCTCGTGGATTACGAAGGTGCCCGGCGGCGTCGGCCCCATGACGCGTGCAATGCTTCTCGTGAATACCGTGCGCGCGGCAGAGGCCGCCGCCGGATAGCTGCCCGGTAGACCGGCCATCGATTGAACGCGAGCCGCCCGCATTGGCCGGCCAGTCCCGGCTCGGGTCCGCTGGCGGAGAGGGTGGGATTCGAACCCACGGAGACTTGCGCCTCGTCCGTTTTCAAGACGGATCCCTTCAACCACTCGGGCACCTCTCCAGTGGTTGATTGTGGTTGGGAAGCGGGCGGGTGGCAAACCGCAGCGCGGGCGTCTCCCCCGGGCGACATGGGCCATACCCGGCCAACAGCCGATTATGGGGGCGTGAACCAGGCTCGGCGGGCGATGGCGCGGGACTTCGTGCGTGACTGGACGATTCTGGTCTCAGTCATCCTTGTCTACTTCCTTCTTCGGGCGGCGGCACCAGGAGAGGAAGGGCTGGCGGTTCGCGTCACCCTGAGACTGATCCAGGTTGAGAAGTGGCTGCACATTTTCTGGGAACCAGAGGTGCAGGAGTTCACGCTCCGCTGGGAGTGGCTGAAGGAAGTCGCGAACTACATCTACTCGTATTTCCACTTCCCGGCGCTGGCAGTGATGGGCGCGCTGCTCTGGTTTCGCGACCGCCAGCAGTTCCGGCTCGTGCGCGACACCATGTTCGTGTCGATGGTACTGGGGCTGGTGTTCTACTATGCCCTGCCCGCAGCCCCGCCGCGGCTCATGGCGCTGCACGGGCACGACTATGGATTCGTCGATACGGTGTTCGGCGGCGGGACGACCGTGGAATACCCGACCGCGCCGTGGTTCGTAAACGACTACGCGGCGATCCCGAGTTTTCATTTCGGCTGGATCGCGCTGGCATCATGGGGGCTCTGGACGGCTGGCTCGAACGTGGTGGTACGCGTGCTGGCGTTGGCATTGACCATCCTCATGACATGGGCCTGCGCGGCAACGGCAAACCACTTCTTCATCGATATGGTGATCGGTGGACTCGTGATCGTGGCTGCCTGGGCGATAGCGAAGTACGGGCTGCCAGCCATGGCTCGGCAATGGGACACTCGCCGAGTCAGATAATTCGGCTATGAGGAACCATTGGCGCATCGACGGGCGGCGTTCGGCCCTCCCTCGCACGATGCTCACCGGGCAGGATTGATGACGGCCCGGGCGAAACGGGCGGGGGTGAAATCGCATCGTGCGACAGCTGAACCGGCGACAAGTTCTGCGAATGGCGGGCGGGGCAGCGATGCTCGGATTCGTGCCATCACAGTCCCGCCTCGTCACCGCCGGGTCGCGGGCACATGGCGGGCTCCCGTTTCCACCGGAGACTGACAACCCCTCCTTCCGTGAGGGAGGTGCACGAGGGGCTTCCGAGCCACCGGCGATGGCGTTTCGCGCACGGATGCCGGAGCTCGCCGCCGACGGAAAGGCACTTCCCGCTCCCCCACCGCCCCCGGTGTCCGATACCAGGTTCGATGCGCCTCCAGTGTTCTACCGGGGCGACACGACGAAGAACCTCGTCTACCTCACATTCGACGATTGCTCATCGGCCGCCCTGGTGGAGAGCGCGATGAGTATCGCCGAGCAGGCCGGGGCGCGGCTCACGTTCTTCCCCGTCGCCAGGTACCTGGGGTCGAATCCTGCGCTCTGGCGTTCGGTTGCGGCACGGGGGCACGGGATTGAAAACCACACGTACAGCCACTCACTCCTGAGCCGCCTCAGCGACTCTGAGATCCGCGCTGAGATCATCAGCGCACGCGATGCGCTGGCACAGGTACTTGGGCGGGATGCGCGCCAGCGCTTTCTCCGACCGCCATGCGGCGACGGCATCTTCAACTACGACGCGCGGATCCCCCGGATCGCGGGAGAACTCGGCTACAAGGTCGCTATGTGGAACTCCGACTCAAATGGCTGGCGTGTCTATCCGCGCACCGATGCGCCGGCCGTCAGTACAACCGTCGCTAACGTGCTTCGGAATCTCGGACAGGGCAGCATCGTCATCCAGCACGTGATCCCCGTTGATGTACTGGCGTTGAGCCAGGTGCTGGCTGAATGCGCACACCAGGGGTACATCTGCGTTCCGCTCCAGGAAGGGATCGCATGAATGGCCGGGGCGTCGCAGTGGCTGTGGGTTGCCTTGCCGCGCTCCTCGTCGTGATCCCCGCCGCCGGAGATGGCGGCCAATCGCCGGGATGCTCACCATCCGGGGCCCGGGCGCCGTCACTCATGGCCGGTGCGGTTCGACAGCGCCTCTACCTGCCGGGGCTCGCCGCCGGTGACGCTCCTCCAGAAGCACCAAATGACCCGCCCCCGAGCGCTGAACTGCTCGGGCTGGAAGCGGCCCTCACCGATACGGTGGTGGCGTACGGAGTTGCCGGTCAATACACCGTTGCGGTGACAGACCTGCAGACGGGCCAGACGATCGGTGTCAATCCCGATCGACCGCAGCGGGCCGCCTGCCTCATGAACCTCTTCGTGATCATCGAGACACTACGGCAGGTGCAGGCAGGCACTGTTCCCATCGAGACCGTCGACGGCCTCATCCGCCAGACCATCTGGGCGAGCGACGCCACGACGGCACAGATGCTCTTTGGGATCATTGGCGAAGGCGATGTGCTGGCCGGCGTACGAAAGGTGGAACAGCTCCTCCACGACGAACTAGAGCTCCCCGAAATCATCCTCGATCATCCGCCAGCATACCCGGAATGGAGCCTCGGAATTTCGGGTGACAACTGGGCGACAACACGGGCAATGAACGCCGCACTGGGTGCGCTCTACCGGGGGGAACTCCTGGGCCCCGGCTGGACCGACTATCTGCTCGAAGCAATGCGAATAGTGAAGCCGGGGCTCAACTATCTCACTGCGAACCTGCCAGCAGATGCCGTTGTGAGCCACAAGAATGGGTTTTTCTGGGCTGAAGATGGCTACGTCGACAACGACACGGCGATTGTCCGGTTCGAGTCGGGCGGGCGCTGGTATGCCTATGCCATCACGTTCATGTCGGAGCAGGTGGGCGAGAAATACGCGGACATCTGGCTGGGCCGCGACCTGGTACGGATGACGTGGGAGTACTTCCGCCGAGTCTACAGCCCGGGCTAGGGGAAGAGACCCTCCTGGCGGGGAAGTTCGCGGAAGAGCTGGCGCTTCTTGACACGGTAGCGTTCCTCGCTCTCCAGCAGGGATTCGAGCGTGCGAATTGCAGCGAAGATGTGCGGCCCCTTGTTCAGCATCACGCACTCTGCCCGCTGCCCCATCGCTGCATCGGTAATCTCCGCCCGGGCGGGCAGGCCGCCTTTGGCGAGACTCTCGAGCACCTGGGTGGCCCAGATCGCCGGCGTGTGCGCGGCCTCGCAGAGGCAGAGTATCTCCTCCTGCAGCAAGGCGAGGTTCTCAAACCCGGTCTCGACGGCAAGGTCGCCCCGGGCAATCATCACGCCAAACGGCTGACCGGAGAGTCCGGCGAGGATGATCCGGGCCAGCCGCTGGACGGCTTCGCGCGTTTCGATCTTCGCGATGATGCCGGCATTTGCGGCGCGGAGCTTGTTGAGACGGCGGCGAAGAGCTGTAACGTCCTCGGGCCGGTGGACGAACGAGAGCCCGACCGCGTCGGCGAGGGGCACGATGTGACGGAGGTTCGCCATGTCCTCATCCGTCATCGCGGGAAGGTCGATGGGCGAGTCAGGCAGGTTGATCCCCTTCTCGGCACGGAGCTTCACCGGCTCGTCGGGGGCAGTGATAACAAGCTCGAGGTAGTCGGGTGTGACCTCGGCGACCTCTGACCAGATCTTGCCATCGTCGAACGCGACCCTGTGCCCCGGCTGCGCGTTCGCGAGGACTGCCGGAATCGTGCACGAGATGGATGCCGGTTCTTCGGCCGTGGCCCGCTTACCGGTGTACGCGGGGTCGCGCATCAGCCGGAGGCGGGTGCCGGTTACGAGTTCGATGGCGCCGGGGGCCGGCTCAGGGCCGGAGATGGTAAAGGTGAGATCACGCGGGCCGGCGACCTGCACGGGAGTCTCGAGGCGGAACTTCTTCCAGGCTTCAACCTCTGCGCGCGAGCGGTTCACCCGCACCACTCGCAGGCGGCGCATGCGACCACGTGCATCGGCGAACTCGAGGAGGTCGCCGGCCCGCAACTTCTTGAGGGTGCCTGGCTGCGTAATGGCGAGAGCGAAACTGCAGCCGTTGTGGGCATGCGCCAGGGTGCTCCATGGCAGCTTTTCGACAAGGCAACCACGAAGAAGGGGAGGGCCGCTCTTGCGTTCCCTGACCTTGAGCTGCATCTGCCGGGGCTCCGGCTCGATCACCCCCGTCCGTACCTTCGGGCCCGCAAGGTCGATCACCACATGGCAACGGCGGGCAGGCGGGCAGCCCCTGGTCCGGGCAGAGGCTTCAGCTTCCCGCACGCGGGCGACGATCCGCGCCCAATCGCGGGGGCGGTCGTGCGCCGAGTTGATTCGAATGGCATCGATACCCTGGGCGATGAGGCGTTCGAAGAATCCCTGCGTGTTGAGCGACTCCGCATCGACGGTGACCATCATGCGGGTGGTGCGGCCTGGGCGGGGGCGGCCCAGCAGGGCGCGGCTTCGCTTCTCCAGCAGTTCCGATGCATCGTCCGGGGTAGGGCGGGTGAGGCCGGCAGCGGCAGCCGGCACCTCGAGCCACGCAAGGACACGTTCCATAGCCCAGAGCACGGAGCCTTCGAGGCGCCCCAACGATGAGAGCCCCTGCCAGGCGAGGTCCATCTGCACGTCGTAGAGATCATTTGCGCGGAGCGCGGCGTAAGCGAGGAGGTTGTCGCGGCTCAGGACAAAGCCAGGGTCGTCGGAGGGGTAGTCAGAAGCAGCGGCTGAGGCCGTGTGGACGACGTCCCTGTACACATCAAACAGCCGCTCCGCCAGCGGGCGTTCGGGGATAGATTCCACTGCACTCTCCATGGCGACACCTCGTTTCCCTTTCCGGTCTGTATCAAAGCAGGGGGTAAGTCCGGGGCGGAGCGGGCAGATGGCCCAATTTCACGGGCAAAGGGTCGAATGGCACAGCATCTGCCGGACTCTTGTAGGGGTGGCCGTTTGGCGGCCACGTCGGGAACAAACGGTCGTGACGGCCGGCAGCAGTAATGAGGGACGATGACGATGAGACGCGCAGGACGCTTGCAAAGGCGGCCGGGAGCGCCGATGGAGTGCCGTATGAGCGTTTCGGCTGGCTGGCAGGCGATTCGTCCCGATCGCACACGCCTTCGTGTGGCGCCAAACCTTGCGGACTACGACGAGTGCCGCCGGACCTTCTCCTGGGACGAGACACGTGCCCGGCTCATCGCATCGGGTGGAGATGCAGGGCTCAACATCGCGAACCTGGCAGTCGATCAGCATGTCCGGCTGGGGAATGGCGGACAGGTCGCTATTCGCTGGCTTGGGAAGCGCGGTGAGCGGCTCCAGCTCACGTATGGCGGCCTGAGCAGTGCAACGAACCGGTTCGCGAACGTGCTCACGCACCTGGGAGTCGGACACGGAGAGCGTGTATTTGTGCTGCTGGGAAGGATCCCGGAACTCTATGTGGCTGTGCTGGGTGCGCTGAAGCGGCAGAACGTCGTCTGCAGCCTCTTTTCGGCCTTCGGTCCCGAACCGATCCACCAGCGGATGACGATTGGCGAGGCGCGTGTGCTGGTAACCACCTCGCTGCTCTACCGGCGAAAGGTCGCGCCGATCCGTGAACAGTTGCCCGGCCTCCGGTGGGTGCTGGCAACCGACATCGAAGCACATGACGAGATGCAGGGGCTGCTCTCGTTGCCCGCGCTCATGCGGGAGGCGTCCGAGGAGTTCACGGTCGAGCCGACCGCACCAGGAACACCGGCACTCCTGCACTTCACCAGTGGGACGACGGGTACACCAAAAGGCGCGCTCCATGTCCACGATGCGGTCGTCGCTCACTGGGCCACGGGCCTGTACGCGCTCGACTTCCACGCCGGAGACATCTTCTGGTGCACAGCCGACCCGGGATGGGTGACGGGCACCTCGTACGGCATTATCTCGCCGCTCTGCCACGGGTTGACGATGGTGGTCGATGAGGCTGAGTTCGACGTAGGCCGCTGGTACCAGGTGCTCGAGCAGGAACGTGTTAGCGTCTGGTATACGGCTCCCACCGCGATACGAATGCTGATGAAGGCGGGCACGGAGGCTGCACGGCAGCATGAGTTCCCGGCGCTCCGATTCATAGGGAGCGTGGGTGAACCCCTGAATCCTGAAGGTGTGATATGGGGAGTCGAGGCGTTCGGGCTCCCGATCCACGATAACTGGTGGCAGACAGAGACGGGCGGAATCATGATCGCGAACTTCGCGTCGATGGAGATCCGGCCGGGTTCGATGGGGAAGCCGCTCCCCGGCATCGACGCAGTTGTCGTTCGGCACGAAGAGGGTGGCCGTGTGACGGTCATCGCCGAACCGGGTGTCGAGGGTGAACTCGCCCTGCGCCCGGGCTGGCCATCGATGTTCCGTGAGTACCTGGGCCAGGAAGACCGCTACCAGAAGTGCTTCGCCGGTGGCTGGTACCTCAGCGGCGACCTGGTAACGCGTGACGCGGATGGGTACTACTGGTTCGTGGGGCGCGGCGACGACGTGATCAAGTCGGCCGGTCACCTGATCGGGCCGTTCGAGGTAGAAAGCGCGCTGATGGAGCACCGCGCCGTCGCCGAAGCCGGGGTCATCGGCAAGCCGGACCCTGTAGCCGGGGCGTCGGTGAAGGCGTTTGTTGCCCTGAAGGCCGGGTTCGAGGCGAGCGACGACCTGATGCTCGAAATCCTCGGTTTCGCACGGGCCAGGCTTGGGCCAGCCGTGGCACCGAGGGAGATCGCCTTCCTGCCTTCGTTGCCACGGACACGCAGCGGGAAGATCATGCGCCGCCTGTTGAAGGCACGAGAGCTGGGGCTGCCCGAGGGTGACCTCTCGACACTGGAGAACGACTGATGGGCGATCAACCACCACGGGAAATCGAGTTATTCCGGCAGATGTTGCTCATCCGGCGGTTTGAGGAGAAGTGCGCCGAACTCTACAGCGCGGGCAGGATACGAGGCTTCCTGCACCTCTACGTCGGCGAGGAGGCGGCGGCCGTTGGGGTCATCCAGGCACTACGGCCAGAAGATGCCGTGGTCGCGACGTACCGTGAGCATGGGCACGCGCTTGCCCGTGGCGTTTCGGCTCGCGCATTGATGGCCGAGATGTTCGGCAAGCAGGAGGGTTCAAGCCGTGGCCGCGGCGGCTCGATGCACATCTTCGACCGCGCCGCGCGATTCTATGGCGGGAACGCAATCGTCGCCGGTGGCCTGCCCATCGCCGCCGGCCTTTCGTTAGCCGACCGGATGCTCGAGCGGGCTGTCGTGACGGCCTGCTTTTTCGGGGAAGGTGCAGCGGCCGAGGGCGAATTCCACGAGTCGATGAACCTGGCAGCACTCTGGCGCCTGCCAATCCTCTTCTGCTGTGAGAACAACCTGTACGCGATGGGGACCGCACTCGCTCGCTCACAGTCGGAAACGAACGTGGCACTGCGGGCAGCAAGCTACGACGTTCCAGCGTGGCAAGTCGACGCGATGGACATCGATGCGGTCTGCACTGCTGCGTCGCGGGCCGTGGAGGCGATTCGGGGCGGCAGCGGGCCGTTCCTCCTCGAACTCAAGACCTACCGGTTCCGGGCGCACTCCATGTATGACCCCGAACTCTACCGGGAGAAGGCCGAAGTCGAAGCCTGGAAACAGCGTGACCCGCTGCTCATCGCCGGCGACCGGCTTCGAGCAGCGGGCCTGCTCGATGACACCGCGATGGCCAGTCTCGAGGCAGGAGTAGAGGCAGAGCTGGCAGACGCCATCGAGTTCGCGGAGCAGGGCACTCTCGAGCCCGTGGAGGACCTGACCAGGTTTGTGTACTCGGAGGCGGCAGGATGAAGACGACCTACCGGGAGGCGATGAAGTCGGCGATTCGCGAGGCGATGGAGCGGGACCCGCGGGTCTTCCTCATGGGCGAGGATGTCGGTGCCTACGGCGGGTGCTTCGCCGTGAGCGCCGGGCTACTGGCCGAGTTCGGCCCGGAGCGGATTCGTGACACGCCGCTTTCGGAGTCTGCATTCGTGGGTGCGGGTATCGGTGCGGCAATGAACGGAATGCGCCCGATTGTCGAGATCATGACCGTCAACTTCAGCCTGCTCGCACTCGATCAGATCATGAACAATGCTGCCACGCTGCTCCACATGTCGGGCGGGCAGTTCAATGTGCCACTCGTGATCCGGATGACAACCGGGGGCGGGCGGCAGCTCGCCGCACAGCACTCGCACAGCCTCGAGGGCTGGTACGCTCACATCCCCGGGATCAAGGTGCTCACCCCGGGGACGATTGAAGATGCACGGGGGATGCTCTGGACAGCACTCGAAGACCCGGACCCGGTCCTCATCTTCGAGAACGCGCTCCTTTACAACATGCAGGGTGAGCTGACCGAGGACGCGGGGCCAGTGGATATTGCGCACGCAAGAGTCCTCCGTGAGGGTTCCAACGTGTCGCTGATCACCTATGGTGGCTCCGTCCCCAAAGCGATCGAGGCCGCGGGGCACCTGGCGAACGATGGTATCTCGGCCGAGGTGGTGGACCTGCGCACGTTGAGGCCACTCGATGACGCGACGATCTTCGGGAGCGTGCGAAAGACGCACCGGGCCGTGATCGTGGACGAGGGATGGAGATCCGGGTCGATCTCCGCGGAGATCATGGCGCGAGCGGTGGAACAGTGCTTCTACGACCTCGATGCGCCGATCGCACGGGTGTGTACAGCCGAGGTACCGCTCCCTTACGCGAAGCATCTCGAGGATGCGGCGCTGCCACAGGTGGCGTCGATTGTGTCGGCGGTTCGGCAGGTGGTGGGCGCCAATGGGTGAGTTCCGGATGCCTTCACTGGGCGCGGATATGACCGACGGGACCGTAACCCGGTGGCTGGTGAAGCCGGGTGATCTCGTGAAACGCGGCGACATTGTCGCGGAAGTCGAGACGGACAAGGCCGATATGGAGGTCGAGATCTGGGAAACCGGTGTGATCGACGAACTGGTGGTAGCGGAGGGGGAGAAGGTCCCGGTCGGGACGCTACTGGCGCGATTGCACCCGGCAGCCGAAACGGCAGATACCCCTGCAGGTGGTACCGCCAGCGCGGCACCCACTGCGCCCACCACCATTGCGGAGGTTGCCGCACCGCCCGGGAAACGGACCACGCCCACGGCCCGTGCCCTCGCCAGGGAGATGGGCGTCGACCTTGCCCGGGTGACAGGCAGCGGCGTCCAGGGAGCGATCACGCGCAGCGATGTCGAACGAGCGGCGGCGAAGGCCCCGGCCTTGTCCCCTTCCGAACGGATGCGGGTATCACCATTTGCGCGGCGGCTTGCCCGTGATCTCGGTGTGGAAATCGAACTCGTCGCGGGGAGCGGGCCAGGCGGGGCAATCACGAGTGCCGATATCCGGCGGGCCGCCGCCGGGAGCGGGCACCCGGCCGTTGTTCCACCCGCGGAAGCAGCATCCGGCGCCGAAAAGCCGAGGCCGGCCTACTCACGCACACCGCTTGCGAACCTCATGGAACGCTCCAACCGGGAGATCCCGCATTACTACCTGGAGATGGAGATCGATATGAGCCGCGCGCTGGCATGGCTCGCATCGGAGAATGCCAGGCGCCCGGTGACTGAACGGCTCATCTACTCGGCCTTACTTATCCGGGCAGTCGCACTTGCCTGCCATGACGTGCCGGACATGAGCGGATACTGGAGGGACGGCGCGTTCGAGCCTTCGCCAGATGCGAACGTCGGTGTGGCCATCTCGCTCCGGAAGGGGGGCCTCGTGGCACCCGCCATCATCGGCACGGCGGAGAAATCACTCGGTGTGATCATGGCCGAATTGCGGGATCTCGTGATGCGGGCACGCGGTGGCAAGCTGCGCGCATCAGAGATGACCGCCGGGACAATCACGGTCACGAATCTCGGTGAACTGGGAGTGGACCTCGTCTTCGGGGTGATCTATCCGCCGCAGGTCGCACTTGTCGGGTTCGGACGGATCCGGGAGCAGCCCTGGGCGGAGAACGGGATGCTGGGCGTACGGCCCGTCATCAAGGCAACGCTATCTGCCGACCATCGGGCCAGCGACGGCCATCGTGGCGGGCTCTTCCTTTCTGCTATCAATAAACTGCTCCAGGAGCCTGAACGGCTGTGAACGAAACCGATGCACGCGACCTGATCCTCGGCGTGATCCGCCGCATTGCCCCGGAAGCCGACCTGGCGATGATTGAGCCGGAAGTAGAGCTTCGCGAGCAGTTGGACATTGATTCGATGGACTTCCTCAACGTGATCATCGGGATTCACGAGGCGACCGGCATCGACATCCCGGAATCCGACTACGAGCACTTCGAGACACTCGAGGCCGCGAGCACATACCTGGCGAAGGCAAGCGCCGCTGGCTAACGGGTGAGTGTGTGAAGCCCGTCGGTTGATGTGCTCGACGTGAGCGCCAGGTCGAGCGGAAGTGAACGAACGTTGTTCCGATCGAGGATCTGGTTCACGAGTGGCGTGCCGATGAACGAAGGCAGATTCCCGGCCTGAACCGAATCGACGGCGATCTCGTTAGTCGACACATCGAGTGTGCCCCGGATGAGGATGTTGACATCACGCCCGAGCAGGGCAGCGGTTCCCTTGGCCTCGGCCTTGCCGTCCGGGCAGAAGTAGACCTGGAGGCCGGAAATCGGAACGTCGCGCTCATCGATATACGCGACGCCACGTGATGTGACCTCCTCCTCGGTGAACTGCACCGTCGCGGGTGGAGGCGCCGACGTGAATGCATCCCACTTCTGCTGGAGTGCGGCTGCTGCTGCAGGGTTGGGAACGCTCGTCCGCGACGTACAGGGCGAGGGATCACCGGTGAGGATGAGCGCTCCAATGAGGACGACGCCCACGCCTAACCCGGCAACCGCGATACCGCCAATACGAATGATGCGCCCGGTCAGGCCGATACCCCCGCCGGGCTGCATGCCAGGGATCCCGGTGGGCTGCGACAAGGGTTGAGCCGGGACCTCGGGTTGTGGCGGAAGCTCCTGGATCTGCGGTCCTGTCGGGGGTGTACCCGTTGGCGGCGTGCCGCCCTGCGGCGGAAGCTCCTCGATCTGCGATCCGGTTGGCGGCGTGCCCGTTGGCGGCGTGCCACCCTGCGGTGGAAGCTCCTGGATCTGCGGTCCGGTTGGCGGCGTGCCCGTTGGCGGTGTACCGCCCTGCGGTGGAAGCTCCTGGATCTGCGGTCCGGTTGGCGGCGTGCCCGTTGGCGGTGTGCCGCCCTGCGGTGGAAGCTCCTGGATCTGCGGTCCGGTTGGGGGTGTACCGCCCTGTGGCATCGAAGGCGGTTGAAAACCAGGTTCGGTGAGCGGGCCCGTCGGAGTTGCCGGAGGAGTTACCGGAGGGGTCGCCGCCGGCGGTGCGATGGGCGGAGGTTCGACGACCGGGGGTGTCCCCAGGGCACCGGCACCCGCCATCGCCGGGGCCGGACCTGCTGCCCCCGCACCGGCCATCGCTTCACCTGCAGCACCCGCGCCACTCATCGCGCTTCCAGCCATCCCACCCGCGCCGGTCATCGCGCCACCGGCCATACCACCCGCGCCGGTCATCGCGCCGCCAGCCATGCCACCCGCGCCGGTCATCGCGCCACCGGCCATGCCACCCGCGCCACTCATCGCACCGCCAGCCATGCCACCCGCGCCACTCATCGCACCGCCGGCCATGCCACCCGCGCCACTCATCGCACCGCCAGCCATGCCACCCGCAGCCTCGCCGATAGCACCAGCGCCCATCATGGCGGGGCTGGCAGCGGCAGCGGCCTCACCAACTCCAGTAGCCAGTCCTGCTCCAAAGGCGGCCCCACCGGCGGCACCGGCTGCGGGCAGAACGAAGCCGGCCAACTGGCGCTTGCGCTCCTCTTCGAGCGGTTTGCCACATTCCATGCAGAAGTCCGCATCGAGTGGGTTCTCGGTGCGACACGATGGGCACGTGATCGCGTTCGGTGGCGTCAGGGGGCTCCCGCACGAGGCGCAGAAACGCGCATCCGGGTCTTCGACACGGGCTCCGCAGTTCCCACAGTAGACGTCCATCGCACCTCCCAGCCTCGCGGGTGAAAATCAAGCATCGTCCTCTCAGGTGCAGGTTGGCGTACTGCCTCGCCGCATGTCAGGGACGAGTGTCCCGGCACCAGGGGCAAAGCGGCCCATTCGCGTGAGCGCCGAAAAAGCCTACTATCGCGTGGACGATGACTTCTCCTTCGGATCCGAGGTTGCTGACACAAGTCAAACAGTACCGGTTTGTTCGAGAGCTTGGCCGTGGCGGAATGGGTACCGTGTACGAAGCGATCGACAGCCGGGACGGTGGACGCGTGGCAGTCAAACTGCTCCATCCATGGCTCGCCGCGGAGGATAGTTCGTTCCGCGACCGATTCGAACGGGAAGCGCACATCGCCGCACTCCTCCGCTCTCCCTACTCGGTACGGCTGCTCGATTTCGGAGTTGCCGAAGGCACCTACTTCCTCGTGATGGAGTTCGTCGAGGGGACGACAGTCGGTGCGGAGATAGAAAAAGGCGTCCTCGAGCCGGTGCGGGCTCTGCGCATCGCGATCGATGTGGCACGGGCACTCGAGGAAGCCGCCGCACGAGGTGTCATCCACCGGGACATCAAACCTGACAACATCCTCCTGACGCAGGACGGCAGGGTAAAGGTGACCGACTTCGGTATCGCTCGGCAGGAAGGCGGTACGGGCCTGACCTCCGCAGGGCGCTTTGTCGGCACCGCGGAATACGCAGCGCCAGAACAGGCCGTTGGTGAGGCCGATCACCGGTCCGACATCTATTCGCTGGGAGCGACGCTCTACTGCATGCTCACCGGCCATCCTCCATTCCAGGGAGCGACGGTGTGGGACGTGCTGCGCGCGCACCAGAGTGAG
>WBZR01001920.1_pt1 | contig 23568 bp, 22 predicted proteins | sample 5204231 | NCBI WGS metagenome assembly WBZR01 (sample SAMN12412403, study PRJNA552823) | activated sludge metagenome | isolation source: activated sludge from anammox sidestream of wastewater treatment plant... | place: USA: Virginia | collected 2017-08
GAGAAATGAGCAAGAAATACTTATTTCTGCCAGAATCCAGCATCAAATTTTAAGAAACGATTTTAGCAAGCGCAGAATCACCCTCATTCTTTTCAAAAAAAGGGCGTTTTCGTTCAGATACTAATTATTCGATATAAATAAAATAAATTTTCACTATTGTTTACGTGAATTATTTTTAAATTATTTGACGATTAAATTACACAAAGAAGACTAATTTTTAAACAATGTGTATTCGCACTCTGCAGAGCAAACGATAACCCTTTGCGGAATAGACAAATCGGTTAAAGAAAATCACTTATGGATAATGCGTCTGTCTCAGATATGTCTATGTGTGCTTCTGCGCCCAACGGAGATGCAGGGTGTCGAGCTTGTAATGATGCAATACTTGTGCCTTATGTTCAGGAAAACCGAGGAAGTTGCTGAAATAGAACAGGAATACCAGCAGGGTGTCTAATTTAATGATGAAGAATCCTTTTACAACCATAAAAGGCTCAATCTGTGCAGTATAGTGGACGAGATTTTCCCACGCCAGTACAATGCCGAGTCCCGGCACGCCCACGATGGAGAGACCGAGGGCAAACAACAGTAAGTTCGTCAGGGTGGTTCGGGACAACTTTGCCTTATAACTTGGCTGATACTCGTTTACTCCAGAAAAGGTGTACACTGAGAAGAAGGCAAGCCCTGCAAAGACAATGGTAATGATAATCAAAGACACCCAGTACAGCAGATTTGAGGCATCCGTATGTCTTGCCAGGACAAGCGAATGTTCGATGCCTACTGTGGCCGCTGAACAGGCGAGGGTTACGAAAAACATAACCACTTTGCGTATATTATAGAAGGTAAGCACGCAGAAACCCACCGCCAGGGCCAGCAATATCTCATCTTTGGGGTTGAAATATTTCCAGTTGATAGTGAAGGACGTAACGGTGTTGCCATTGTCATTACCGGTAAATTCGATATTGAAAAAATCCCCGTTGAGAAGAAAAATTACGATGCTGAAGACTGCCCATCCCGAGGCAACCATAACGGTGAAGCGCCTCGCCGCTTTCATATCAAAACTCAGAAAATTTAAACCGAGAAAGTGATCGATGATATCGAAAGAACGCTGGAAAAAGCCAAATTCGTTGATTGTCAGCGCGTAGAGCCGGTTTCTAACCTTCTCGGGAAGCAAAGATTCGAAGTGTTTCCCGGGGTATGTTACCCTGGATCGCCGCGTCTCCATTGTATGGTAATGGTGGAGTAATGACGGGGTGCGCAGGAACTCAAAGGTGCGATAGATTCCGTGGGATACCACGTGAATCAGGGCAAGGGTACGTAATCCGAAAAATATCTCGATGTAGATAATCGCTAACTGCGTTATGGTGGCATATGCAGTGGCACTCTTAGCGTCGGAAACCTGCCGGCTCATGTGGGTCGTGATGATGGCAGAAATCACGCAAATGGCAATTGCAACGGCTACGGCATTTGCCGGATGTGAAATCGACCATACTTCAGGCCAAAACGCAGGAAGCGACCACTCCTTTGGCCAGAAGCGCAAGAGGAGAAAAATGGGGATATGGGTCGATAGGGATCCGTAAAAAACCGCACTCGACGGTGTCGGTCCTTCCATTGCCCGCGGCAGCCATATCCACGGGAAAATACCAGATTTAAAGAAGCACGCGATAACTAATAAGACCATCGCCCACTCACAACCGTGCTCCTTTAGAACAAATACCATTTTGGTAATGTCTTCGGTATGGAAATAGAGAAGCAGCACAATTAAAGAGCACAAGAATACATCTCCAAACTCGTAAATAAACAGCACCCGCATACCGTTCTTCAGAGGACCAGTACGATGCTCATAGAAAGCGATAAGAAGCACCGAAGAAAAGCCCAATAGCTCCCAACCCATGAAAAAGAAGGTGGAGCCTGAGCTGAGAACAATAAGTTTTATTGACAAATGAAAGATAAAGTAGAGAGAAAAAAACTTATGATAATATGCATCGCGATGCAGGTAGAAAAGAGAAAAGTGTCCGATGACGGCAATGATTATCGTCGTAAATGCTAAAAAGACAAACGTAAGGAGGTCCCAATGGACAATAAATGGCCAGCCAAGGAAGCAGAAGGATTCGATTTGCACCGTAACTGCATTGAATCCAAGAAAAAAAAAGGCTATCGCGATGTGAATAAAATCGCTGATGTTTCCCCACTGAACCAGTTTGCGAACCATGTACTCCTCACGCTCCTGCTTGCCGACAAAATAATGGATATTTACAAAAAGTATTTTGGCAATGGGGAACAGTACAAAGTAATGTGCAAGGTAGGTAATCAGAGATTTTGGGTCCACGGTGCACTCCTAGGTAATTTGGCCAAACAAAAGATGGTCCTGTTCGAGGAAAAATCGCGGATCATCACCCCTGTATTCAGGGACATCCGCAACTTCTTCAAACGGTGCAAAGCGGCCTTCCATCCCGCCTTTCCACAAAAATATCTTCTCCTGATCCTGGTCGTGAACCGCAAGGGTAATCCAATTGTGTTTCACCAGACATTGAAAGTGTCCCGGTTGACCGGTATATCCGAATGCCTCGCCGAGGATGGTTTCCATCGTCCCGACCTTACAGCAAACAAGCAGAATCAATCGGGTGGGTTCGTGTACCTCAACCATCTGCCACGGCAATCCCAATTGCAGGTCGCTGAGATATCCGTTCATCACACCCAACAGGGCGGTGATGTTGTGGGGCAGTTTAGTACCGCACCCATAATGCTCGTTGTCGATGAAGCTGAAATAGTATTCAAGGTTGATTCCAGCACATACCGGGCCAACCGCGCCGAGGATATTTCTCAGGAATCTTCCTTCGGTATCCGCCGTATAATTATAGGAAATTAAAAACGCACGTCTGTCCAGGAAAAGGTTCCGTGTTAAATACCGCGGGCCCACGATAGCAATTGCATTGGTGCAGTGACCGTATTCTGGCCTTGGTTGGGTAATGTCCATTGCTCTGCCATGGGCATAATCGGCAAATGCCTTTTCCGACAGGTTGGTCTTGACCTCGTCAAAGCGTCTGCAGCGTTCTTTTGCATCCAATGCCGCCGCACGGCGAATTGTATCAATATACTTTTGCAGACGCGGTTCTATGGGATTTGGAAGGTCGAAAAGAAGAACCTCGTTGCTGCAGGTATTGTGATATCCACCGATAAAACGGGTCGCATCAGGGATGATTATGCCATTTTTCTTCAACCCCTCACGAACCTCCGGTTCATTGCAAATGGCTGCAAAAAGGCGCCCGTTGGGTGCACCGCGTCCCCCCGCGCACGCTCCGCAATCGTGGGCGGCTTCGTGAGGGTTGTTAAGGCTGCTTGATCCGTGCCCCAGGATGAACACATAGGACGAAAAGTTGTCCGACAAACCTGCGCCTTTGAGTATCGCCGTGGCGCGGGTGATCCTGGCCTGCAGATCCCACCCTTTTTCATTCTCATGGGTTTCTTTCTTGTAAACCAATTGTGTTTTGGGTTCGTGGGCCGCCAAATAGCGTCTCAGCTTGGAACTGTACTTCGGCAAGAGAACGTCCACGATATACGGCAGAAAATTAATGATTCCGCTAAAAATCGTATGGGCAAAGCCTCCGAAAAGGGTCTTGGAGGATTGCGTAATCGCCCACTGAACTTCCCCGTAAATCTGCAGTTTTTTCGGCATCGCATCTTCAAGCGTCACTACCTTTTCATAGACTTGCGCCGATGGCATCACCAGCGGATGGGGACACATTTTGCGGTAGTGTTTCTCCGGCGCCGCCTTAAATCTCATGTCAAGGGCGAAATGCCCTGCTGCACTCAGGGTCTCAACACCCGGGGCAATTTGCTCCAAATGGCGGCGAAAAGACTCCTCCCGGTCGTCTATGCAACAAAAGACCTGGTACTCCGGAAGCCTGTATTCCGGTTTTGCCTCGATAGCGCACGTGCGATACGCTGCTAGAAATTGGTTATAAAGGGTACCCTCATAGGCACGATGCCAGATCTCAAGGCAGTTTTCAATGGTAAACCGGGTGACTTCTCCGGGAAATATACTATCATTTTCAATACCCAGGGCGCGCACAAGGGAAGCGACAAAATACGGATCATACAATGGCTCCAGGCTATAGACCGGAATCTTCGAGCTTGGCAACTCGCATATGAATTCGATGGCCGCTAATTCGAGAACGAGAATAACGGAAACGACCTCTTTAAAAACCGCCTTGATATCGTGATTGGGAATCCATTCTGGCGTCATTTCCAGTGTTTTAATGGTCCCCACCCACCCCTTGTAGCGATACAGCGTACGGAACATATAGTCTTCCATGTGACCATCCGGGATAGCCAAACGCTGGAGCAGGACTGCAATAGCCTCGCCGCACGGGTACTGTTTCATCTCAGCTACGACCCGCTTCAAGGTCTTGAGAAATTTTGTGCTAAAGAAACCTCCTTTCGCATAAATTTCACAAAAGCATTGCCACAACCCTTTCTCGCGGTTCGGCATGGGCCAATACGCCAGCCCGAAGTCAAAATAGGAAGACAAAAATCTGAAGAGAACCGGTTGTATAAACTCGTCAATGTCCCGATTGTATGTGATTTGAATCGCCTCTTTGTAATAACCCGGTCGTTGATACGCCGTGTCATTCACGAACTGCGTAATCTTTGCATCCGGCTCCGGGCGAATATGAGGATCCTCCGTCATGAGTTTAAACAGAAGATCGGGCTGGATAGTAAGTTTATGATGCCCGATATATTCTTCGATCTTCTTTTTGAGAACATCCGCCGTGATGCGGCCCCGTTCAAACGCCAGGAGAAACTCTTCTTCGGACATAAACGCCTTGGCGCCATAAGCACGCCCCGCCTGTTTAACCCCTTCGAAGAAGTCGTAGGTCTCAAAATGGTGAATGGTATTGTGGTGAACAAAGAAGGGCAATGGCCCCTGATCGGGCATCAACTGTTTTGCGTATTCGATAGCGTGTTCAATCTTATCAGACATCATTACCGCTGATGAGAAAAAAATACCTGAATTCGTTGAATGGTTTCTGATTTGCCACCTGAAGATGCAGAATGCTCAGACCTTCACTACCCCCGGTATCATTGAAAAGGCACCTATTTTGTTTTACCTCGCGTGCGTGAAAATTTATTCAAACAACCACCAATGAACTGTTAAAAATAACAATTACGTAGCGATAGTATCAAGAAAATCCAGAAATTCAAGTGTCTTTAATGAACGCCGTTTCCTTCAATCAGAATAATGACAACCGTATCGAACCATGAGTGCTCCCCTGTTTTTCAAAAGGGGAAATTATAAAACCAAGACCATGGGAGTATTTCTGGAACGTGATTTGGCAGGAAATGATGCACGTCACAATGAAGTCCAGACCGGGAAGTATATTCTTGCCCTTCTATGTTCCCGGAAATCCCGATAGATATTTTGGTCTGATCGGGAGAATATCCCCTGCGCTTACCCATGAATATACGGTGTGCGAGGTAAAAAGAGAGAAGTTTTGATTTAAAAGCTAAAAGGGACAATTTCTTGTTGTCTTTTTGTTGAAAAAAATATATCCTGTGAGGTCTTACACATCGCATTTTATGTGTGACAGTATATGGAGGATTTACAAAATGGTTAACAACTCGGTTAGGGCAACAATATGCCAATACCAAGGGTTTTAATTCTCAGGGCGGCTGGAACGAATTGCGATTATGAAACCCGGTATGCCTTTGAAAAGGCAGGGGCAAAGGCGGATGTTGTTCACATTAATGTCCTCCTTGCGAACAAGAAACTCCTGAATGATTATCACATATTAGCCCTGCCTGGCGGGTTTACCTATGGTGACGATGTTTCAGCAGGCAAAATATTGGCAAATCAGATAAAATACAATCTGGAGGAGGATGTTAAAGCCTTCGTTCATGAAAAAAAACTCATCCTGGGTATTTGCAACGGGTTTCAAACAATGGTGAAGGCTGGGTTGCTGCCATTTATGCATAAACAACAGCAAGAAGCTACGTTGACCTTTAATGACTCGAACAAATTCGAAGCCCGATGGGTGTATTTGAAAATTTGCTCGAATAAATCTGTCTTTATAAAAGACTCTGATGTTTCGATGATATATCTTCCCACTGCACACGGGGAAGGAAAATTTATTACAAAAGACAAAACGGTCATGAATGAACTAACAACAAATAGCCAGGTAATCTTTCGATACGTAAACGAGCATGGGGAAGAGGCCGGTTATCCGTGGAATCCCAGTGGATCCGTTCAAAATATAGCAGGTATCTGCGACCCAACCGGTCAAATCCTTGGTATGATGCCCCACCCGGAGAGACATATAGAGACGACACAACATCCGCGTTGGACACGCAACGGGATCAAGGAATGGGGTGACGGGTTGTTCATTTTTAAAAATGCAGTTCAGTACGTGAAAACGAATTTGTAATATCATCGAAAAGGACACGGAGAAAGATTTAAGTAAATCAATACTATTTTGGAGAGAAGACACCATGCAGAAAACTGTTGACGCAAACAAAGAAAGTGCCGCTGCTGTTGATTTGACCAAATGCCGGTCAATACTTTCAAAATATAACAGCGCAACCCCCGCAGACCTTATTCCCATCTTGCAACAGATGCAGGATGCATATGGATATTTACCCCAAAATGCTTTGGAAGAAATTACAGCCAGGACACGCATCCCCCTGAGCAAGATTCACGGCGTCGTCTCCTTTTACTCGCAATTTTCTTTGGAACCCAGGGGCAAGCACACAATTAAAGTTTGTACCGGTACGGCATGCCATATCAAAGGCGCACCCGATATAAAGAAAAAAATCACAGAAGTCCTTCAAATCAATGAGGGGGAAACAACGCAGGATTACAAATTTACGTACGAACCGGTGGCCTGCCTGGGAACATGTTTTCTGGCTCCAGTAATGATGATTGGTGAGCGTTATTACGGAAAATTGAGTGTAGAAAAGACAGAGGCCATTCTCAAAAGTTACTAAAAAAGGAGAACTAGCGTGGAAAAATTGAAAAACCCTGATGACCTCCAGAAGTTCAGGAAATCACTCGAATCAAAACATCGTCCCGATATGGTACGCATATTTATTTGCACTACGGGCTGCAGGGCGCTTGGAGCAGAAGAAGTATACAAGGCATTCAAGGCAGAGATTGAAAAACAATCACTCGCGGATAAGATAAAAATCGTGGATACAGGTTGTCAGGGTCTTTGCGCCAGGGCCCCCGTTTTAACCATAGAACCCATGGGTGTTTTCTATGGACGCGTAACGGAAACCGACGTCCCGGAAATTATTTCCCGAACTATTCTGAAAGGGGAAATTATTGAACGTCTCTGTTATGTAGAGGCGGGAAAACGCATCCCTCATATCAAAGATATCCCTTTTTACAGCAAACAGAAAAGGATCGTTCTGAAAAATTGCGGTTATATCGATCCGAAAAATATAAATGAATACATCCTGAGAGAGGGTTATTCGGCTTTTGCAAAGATACTTTCCGGCATGACGCCGGATCAGGTCATCGCTGAGATGAAAAACTCGGGCCTGCGTGGCCGGGGCGGAGCAGGATTCCCAACGGGAAACAAATGGGAATTCGTAAAGAAGGCACAGGGCGATATTAAATATCTGATTTGTAACGGGGATGAAGGAGATCCGGGCGCCTTTATGGACCGGGCGGTCCTCGAAGGCGATCCTCATTCAGTTATTGAAGGGATGCTCATCGGCGCCTATGCAATCGGGGCACAGAAAGGATTCATCTATGTACGTGCAGAATACCCCATTGCCGTGGAGCATCTGAAAATTGCTATAGAACAAGCTAAATCAATGGGCATCTTGGGTAATAACATCCTTGGATCAAATTTCAGCTTCGATCTGGAAATCAAAATGGGCGCCGGCGCATTCGTATGCGGAGAAGAAACCGCCCTCATTGCATCTATCGAAGGGAAGAGAGGCATGCCGCGTCCGCGTCCTCCATTCCCGGCAACCAGCGGTCTTTGGGGAAAACCCACGAACATTAATAACGTAGAGACTCTTGCAAACGTGCCGGTTATTATCCTCAAAGGTTCCGAATGGTACAGGAGCATCGGGACAGAAACCAGCAAAGGTACGAAGATATTCGCCCTGGCAGGTAACGTGAAAAATACCGGTCTCGTTGAGGTACCGATGGGTACTACGCTCCGCGAGATCGTCTTCGACATCGGGGGCGGTATTCCGGGTCGTAAAAAATTCAAGGCAGCCCAGATGGGTGGCCCTTCCGGCGGATGCGTACCCGCCCAGCATCTTGACTTACCAATCGATTACGAAACGGTAAAAGAGGTGGGAGCCATTATGGGCTCCGGCGGTCTCATTGTCATGGATGACTCGGCCTCCATGGTAGATATTGCCCGGTATTTCATGGAATTTTGCCAGGACGAATCCTGTGGAAAGTGCGTGCCGTGCAGGATTGGAACCAAGCGAATGCTTGATATCCTCACACGAATCACGAAGGGGGAGGGGAAAAAAGACGATATTGGCTTGTTGAAGGAACTGGCTGAGGTCACCAAAACTGCATCCTTGTGCGGTTTGGGGCAAACAGCAGCAAACCCCGTTCTCTCTACCATCCGTTATTATCTCAATGAATATGAAGAGTTAATTGATAAAAAGGGTGTTCTGCAGTCGCCGCAACAGGCTACTACGGCTTGATCTGAGAATAAAGAAGGGCGTGTCTAAAACTATCCACAGACTTGCATCACCAGTAAAGACGCAAAGATAAAGGCAATCTGGCCAAGCGCCCACCTTCAATAAAGAAAAAATGAAAGGAGTTGTGAGAATCGGGAAAAAACAGTATACTTATTAAATATGAGAATTATATCGATCACTGGAACAGCAAGCGGCGTAGGAAAAACGGCAGTTGCGCAGTTTCTCTTGCAACATTTGGAGGGGTTCTCCGCTTTAAAAATCACCACGAAACACGAAGGCAATTGTCCCAGACACTCAGATTGTGATGTGTGTGAAACCATGAAGCACCCATACATAATCACTACAGACCCGCTCCAGATCAATCAATCGGGCAAAGATACTGCTTTATTTAAGAATGCAGGTGCCCGAAAGGTCGTCTGGCTTCAAACCCATTCAGAATACCTGAAAAGGGGCATCGATGAGGCATTAACGTACTTCAGCAAAAGTGATTCAATCCTCATAGAAGGCAATAGCTTCCTGCACGTGCACAATGCAGATATCAACATCCTTGTCGCCACGCCAAGGGAAAGCAAGATCAAGCGCTCCACGAGACAAATTGTTTCCAAGGTCGACCTGGCGGTAATTAACAAATACTCAGATGATACTACAGATGATGTCGAAAAAACCCAGGAAAGATTACATCGGGTCGGTTGTTATGCACCTGCCTATATCATAAATCCACTTCAGGAAAATTACCCACCAAACAAAATTTTTCTTACCCATATGAGAGAAATGATTGGACAGTTAATCCAATCTTTATAAGAAGAACACTATCTGTAAGTAGCACAAAAGAAAATAGCAAAGTGACTACTCAGTGTGATTTTTAAAAATGATCTTATTTAAAAAAATATCGAATACCCTTGCGCACAGGAGATATAGGCTGACCGTCTTTATATTGCTATCGGCAGCTTCTCTATTTTGCGTCGCGCTCGTAGCTGCCCGTGTACGTTTAACTGATTCAGATAGGTATCTATTTTTGGTGTGGAATCTGTTTCTGGCATGGGTTCCCTTTGGGTTCGCATATTTTGCTTATAGCCTCCCTTGGAAACATACCCTTTTATTGTATATCATCATTCCCATATGTACAATCCTGTGGCTTATCTTCTTTCCCAACGCCCCATACATTTTAACCGATCTGCAACATCTTGCGAAAGTTTCAAGAGATATTCCACTATGGTATGATGTAATAATTCTCATCTGGTTCTCATGGACGGGATTTTTGCTTGGTATAATTTCTCTCTATTTTATGCATGAAATTGTCCGTCATGCCTTTGGACGCTTGGTCGGCTGGACATTCATTGTAGTAGTCTCCGGCTTGAGTAGTTTCGGTGTGTATCTTGGACGTTTCATACGATGTAACTCATGGGACATACTGCAAAACCCCTCTGAGTTTGCTGTGTACACTTTAGGCTGGGTAATAAAGCCTCGCATGGGTATGTTGGTATTCACTGCACTCTTTACAATTTTTTCCCTCTTTATTTACATTACCTTATATGCATTTGGTCATCTTATGCAAGAGCGCACCAATTCCCGTTCATAAACCTCATCGTCCTCGCCATGGATTAAACGAAACACGTACGACACAAGGACTGATAAGGATATTTTTCCTCACTTACTGTAAACACATAATCATTATTTATCCCACCATCAGCACACCTCGGACATACCTTCCTGGTGCACTCCACCGCCTGGAAAGCCTTTGAAACTATAACCAATTTCTTATGAACGGCAACAATGCTTTACCTCGTTGCTTTTCGTACTACATTGAGTCTTATATGTCTTGACATGACACTCTCTCTTTTGCTAGTATCCTACCATTTAATTTGTTATTCAAAATTAAGAATCCATGTATACCGGCCTTTTAAATCAAGACCCATCCCCCTCTGATAAAATAGATTTAATCTCAGAAAATTACGTAGAACCAGAAAATCAACCTTCTCTAAAGTTATATGCTGAAGTGGTGGTCAATATTCCTTTAAATAAGGTGTTTCACTATAGCATCCCCTCACATCTGAGAGAATTCCTTACCACAGGGATGCGGGTAAAAATACCTTTTGGCAATAAAGTAACGACCGGATTTTGCGTCGGATTTACCTCCACTCCATTTACCGATAAAACAAAAGACATTATCGGTGTAATCGACAAGATCCCCCTCGCCGACGATCTCATGCTGAAGATTACCCGCTGGTTATCGTCTCATTACTGCTGCGGATGGGGAGAAGCGATCGCTGCCGTTATCCCGCCCGTTGTGCGCAGTCGGATAAAAGAGAGATGGAACACCTTTGCGAAATGGAGCGGAGACACCCCGGCGCTCAGCCAGGAAGCCCTTCTACAAATGAAAACTCGTGCGCCAAAACAGGCCAAGGTACTGGAAATCCTTTTAGAACACCCTGCTGAAATAAGCGCCAAAGAATTGATCCGCATCAGTGGCTGTAAGATGCCAGGCCTTCGCCAACTGGAGAAAAAGGGTTTTATTCTTCTTGAAAACAAACTTCCGGATGCTGCCGACATGCCCCGTAGCATTGACCTGTTGCAGCAACATTTACCCCTTACCCAGGAACAGCAAAATGCCTTTGATAGCGTCTGCAAAAGACTTATACAACCCAAACCGGGCGTTATATTGCTTCACGGCATTACCGGCAGCGGAAAGACGGAACTCTACCTGCAAACCATCACAAAGGCGCTTGAACAGGGGCGTAAGGCTATATACCTCGTCCCTGAAATATCCCTTACCCCGCAAACGATTCAGCGAATAAAGGCACGGTTCAACAGGGTCGCCGTATTACATAGCAATCTCCTGGGAACCTTCCACCAGTCACAGTGGAATGATATCAAAGAAGGCAGGGTGGACATCGTTATTGGTGCACGATCATCCATATTTGCCCCGCTGAAGAATGTCGGGCTGATTATTATCGACGAAGAACACGAGAACACCTATAAACAGGAAAATAACCCGCGATACAATGCCAGGGATATCGCCATTCTCAGGGCAACCCATGAAAATGCCCTTGTTATTATGGGTACGGCAACTCCCTCACTGGAAAGTTACTATCAGGCATTAAACGGAAATTACGAATTAGTTGTACTCTCCAAGAGAATTGGAGAACGACAACTCCCACCAGTCGATATTGTAGATATGGGCGAGGAAGTCCGCAAACGAAGGGGGTACAACATCATTTCTCAGCGGCTGGAATATTATATGAATCAATCCCTCGCAAGGAACGAACAGGTGATTTTGTTTTTAAACCGGAGAGGGTTTGCACCTTATATCCACTGCAAGCGGTGCGGTTTTGTGTTAAAATGTCATCGATGTGATATCCCCATGACCTTTCACAAAAAATTCAATACCACCTTATGTCATTACTGCCATGCTGAAGCCCGTCCACCGGAATCGTGCCCGGATTGCCTGGCCAGTCATATTAACTATCGTGGTTTCGGAACAGAAAAAATTGAAGATGAAATTAAAAACAAATTTCCCAAGTATCAAATTATACGGATGGACAGCGATTCCATGCGCGTACGTGACGCCCACGAAAAAGCATTAGCCGCATTTGAACAGGGTACGTTTCAAATATTGCTTGGCACCCAAATGATTGCAAAAGGGCTGGATTTTCCCAATGTTACCCTGGTCGGAGTAATTTCGGCAGACACGATGCTGAACCTGCCCGATTTCCGTGCCAGCGAACGGACGTTTCAGCTTATCTCACAGGTTGCAGGCCGTACGGGCAGAGGAACAAAGGGAGGGCGGGTGGTGGTGCAATCCTTTAACCCCAGACATTACAGCATCACGTATGCAGCGGCCCATGATTATGAAGGATTCGCAAGAAAAGAACTGGAATACAGGAAGCAATTAAATTATCCCCCTTTTGGAAAACTGGCACGGGTCGTCTTCCGCAGTCCGAAAGAGGACAAAGCCAAAGAAAAATCATCCGCCATTTGCGACAAACTGAAAGAATTTGCAAAAGCAAACGGGGATCGCATGGAAATACTCGGGCCATCACCCGCCCCTGTGATAAAAATTAACGATCAGTTCCGATGGCATATCCTGTTAAAAGCACAAAACCATTCAAGCATTCATACTGCCCTTCACAGTGTGTCAGATATGCTGAAACCGTCAAAAACCGTGCAAACGATGGTTGATGTTGATCCCTATATGATGCTATAAATGGAGCGTTTGTTGAGTTCCCTCAATAAATCATCACGAATAGGGAATTCCGGGGAGTGATAGTGCACTGTATTCGAACTTAACGGGCTAACTTTATAGCCATTTATCAGTCCGATCGGCCTTCAATTTTTAAAATACCTGGCGATGTCCTTAAACATATGGCCGGCATTCTGAAGCATGACACGTAATTAGGCCTTTCGTGAATATAAAGGTCGTCCATTAGATACATTCCTTTTTTATCCTCCCTCTTTCCCTGGAAATAAACCGCTGTGTTTAATTCATTGACACAATTTTTAAAAATCGTTATATTTATAAAAATTTGAAAAAGCCATGCATCTGTAACCGATTTATTTTTTTATTCTGGAAAGGTTTTTCTATGATTTCGATTGAGGATTTTTTGAAGGTTGACCTGCGTGTGGCTGAAGTAAAACATGCCGAACCGCACCCGAACGCAGATAAATTACTCATATTGAAGATTGATGCGGGCGATGGAATGGAAGGCAGGCAGATTGTCGCCGGGATTAGAAACCATTACAAACCGGAAGACCTGATTGGAAAACGGATCGTTATCGTAAACAACCTTGCCCCTGCAACCCTCCGGGGAGTTGAGAGCCAGGGTATGCTCCTGGCCGCAAAAGACGGGGAACAAGTGGTAATCCTCACAACGGAGAAGGATATAAAACCGGGGGCTAAGATACAATAACATCGTTATCATAATTTTTATTCGCAGAAAATGGCGAACTACCCATGCTGCAGGAGTTATATATAACCAATTTTGTATTAATTGACAAAGTCGCCATTAAACTGTGCGAACGGTTGAATGTGTTTAGCGGGGCGACGGGTGTGGGGAAATCAATGGTAATCGGCGCTCTGAATTTCATCCTTGGCGGACGTGCAACCGCAGAACTTGTGCGAAGCGGCAAGGATGAAGCTACGGTAATAGGCAGATTCTTTGTTAATGACAAAAACCTTCTCAGGCAGATTAAAAAGAGAACGGACAACAATACCCTCGACGAGGAGCTCCTGCTTCAAAGGAGTATCGATACGAATGGGCGGAACAGGTGCCGGTTGAACGACGTGCCGCTCACGGTATCCGTGCTCAAAGAAATTGGAGAGATGTTAGTCAACATCCACGGCCAGCACGAGCATGAAACTCTGTTAAACGGAATCAACCAACTGTATATACTGGATGATTTCGGAGGAATTTCCCCGTTGCGGGAGGATTTTGCCGAGGTTTATCAACGATTTACCGAAAAAACCAGGTTACGGGATGTGTTGAAAAGCAATCTGCAGGAACGCAGCCAGAAGATGGATTTGTATACCTTCCAAATCGACGAAATCGATAAGGCTCAACTGAAGACGGGTGAGTCAGAAGAACTTGAAAAAGAACGGGGTATCTTAAGCAACGCCGAAAAAATATACAGTACCGTTTCCTCCTGCTATTCGCAACTCTATGAGTCTTCCGATGCAGTCGTTGAACGTTTAAAATCCGCTCTACGCGAATTGCAATCAGTCGCAAAACTCGATGACGCACTTCAAAAGATATTCGACGATTGCAGTCAGTCATTGTATCAAATAGAGGATACGGCCTTTTCCTTGGGGAAATATCGAGACGGGTTCAATTATGACCCCCAAAGATTGGAATATATAGAAGAACGTTTGAACACGATCCGGAAGTTAAAGATAAAATACGGAAATACGATTGATGAAATCCTTTCATGTCGTGACGGGGTAGCGCTAAAATTGAAGCAGCTTTCTGAGGAAGGAACCGCGGCTGAACATGTAGATGAAGAGTTACAGGTACTGGCTGACGTACTAAAGCAGAAAGGCAACGAATTAACTCGGAAACGCCTTGCAACCGCGGACAAGTTAGCCTCCCTGATAACTGAGGAGCTTCACGACCTGGGCATTCCTCACGGGCAGTTTTGTGTTAAGATTACATCATCCTTTTCGGATAATAATGGAAATCCGCTACTCGCAGAGGCAAACACACACGGCTTCGATCTTGTGGAGTTTCTTATATCACCGAACCCCGGCGAAGACTTAAAGCCGCTGAGGAAGATTGCCTCTGGCGGGGAAATATCGCGGGTAATGCTGGCCTTGAAGCATCAACTGGCTAAAGTTGATAAAACGCCGGTGCTGGTTTTTGACGAGATCGATGCCAATATCGGTGGCAGAATGGGCGAGGTAATCGGAGAAAAGCTGAGCAGTATTGCACGGTCTCACCAGGTAATCTGCATTACCCATCTTCCTCAGATTGCCAGTTACGCAGACGAACAGTGGAAGGTAAATAAACAGGTAAAAAACGGCAAGACGCATTCTACCATTGAAAACTTATCGGGTGAATCCCGCCTTGAAGAAATTGCCGATATGATCCGGGGCAGTGAAAAAACGGATATTACCCGGAAACAGGCGCAGGAAATGTTACGGGATGCAAAGAGAAAGGTAAAAAGTAAGGGCTAATGGCAGAACGTTTGCAAAAGATACTGGCGGAGGCCGGACTCGGTTCGCGTCGTGAATGTGAAAGAATTATTGCCGCAGGCAGAGTAACAGTAGATGGGAAGCGTATCACAGCCCTGGGTACCGTTGTTGATGCTGATAAAAGCAAGATTTGTTGCGACGGAACCCTGATACAAAAGCAGCGAAAGATTTATTATCTCCTCAACAAACCTAAAGGTTATATATGCACAAACCGTGACGAACTGGACCGGTTAAAGGCAATTGATATCATAGAAAATGTAACTCAAAGGATATACACCATCGGGCGGCTGGATAAGGAAAGCGAAGGGCTGATTATCTTAACCAATGATGGTGACCTTGCAAATAAATTGTCACATCCGAAGCACGAGATAGGCAAAACCTATTTTGTAGAGGTAGATGGATACCTGTCGGATGCAGCAATCAAGGCGTTGGAATCGGGTATTTGGCTTTCCTTCGGCAAGACACAGCCGGTAAAAATTCAGAATATTCGCAGGGGGAAGCAGAGGAGCAGATTTGAGATGGTGTTGAAAGAGGGCAAAAACAGGGAAATACGGCGTATGCTTGTTGAGTGCAACTATAAGATACGTATCCTGCGACGGATAAAAATCGGTAATTTATATGACCCATCCTTAAAAGTCGGTAAATACCGAAAACTGACGGACGGCGAGGTGACACGGCTTTATGCACTTGCTGAAAGGGTCTATGCAAAGAATAAAGATCGGGGAAAATATGACACAGCTACAGCTAGCCAGGCATAATATCATTTCGCAAGAAATGAAACAGGTTGCAACGGACGAAGGCCTTGCGCCTGAATATATTCGTGACCATATTGCTGAGGGGAAGATCGTCATTCCTGCAAATCGCAGGCGTAAGGCTACAAAAATTTGCGGTATCGGCATAGGACTTAAAACCAAGGTCAATGCTAACATCGGCACATCGGCCGACTATACAAATGTAACAATCGAACTGGAAAAGTTGCAGGCAGCGGAGGAAGCAGGCGCCGATGCCGTAATGGACCTGAGCACCGGCGGTGATTTACGGGCAATACGAAAAAGGATTATCGGAGCGGCATCTATTGCCGTTGGAAGTGTACCGATTTATGAGGCGGCCGTAAAAACCGTTCAGCACAAACATGCAATTGTCGATATGACCGCAACCGATATGCTTGAGGCGGTGAAACTACACTGTGAGGATGGGGTCGATTTTATCACCGTGCATTGTGGCGCCACAAGGGGCGTTCTCAGGCATCTGAAAGAAAACAAACGCATTTGCGGTGTAGTAAGCCGTGGCGGGACATTTTTAGTAGAATGGATGATCCACAACGGCCAGGAGAATCCACTGTATGAAAATTATGATGAAATACTGGCTATAGCAAGGGAATATGACGTGACCCTGAGTTTGGGGGACGCCATGCGGCCAGGCGCCCTGGCAGACGCCTTCGATCGTGCACAGGTGTACGAATTGAACGTACTCGCCGAGTTGGCGCAAAGGGCATTGGATGCCGGTGTACAGGTGATGGTGGAAGGACCAGGACATGTGCCTTTGAATCAGGTGACTGCACAGGTTCAATTACAAAAGGAACTCTGCAAGGGGGTGCCTTTTTATGTGCTCGGCCCCATTGTTACAGACGTTGCCCCTGGATATGACCACATTACATCTGCCATTGGCGGGGCTATTGCCGCGGCGGCTGGGGCGGACTTCCTATGCTACGTAACGCCGACAGAGCATCTGAGCCTGCCCGGCCCGTCTGATGTGAGAAGTGGTGTAATGGCCGCCCGGATTGCAGCCCATGCCGCCGATATTGCCAAGGGCATCAAATCGGCATGGGAATGGGACAAAAAGATGTCACAATTCAGGCGAAAGAGGAATTGGGAGGGGCAGTTCAGTACATGTATCGATCCTACGGTAGCAAGGAGTATCCGCGAAAAGGGACGGCCTCAAAACGATGAGGTCTGTTCAATGTGTGCAGAATACTGTGTCTTCAAGCTCAGCGACAAGGTATAAAGGCATAGAATTTACCGCGAAGGAATTGTGCCGAAATAATCAATCGAAATTGGTACATGGAATGCTCCCTACGTTTGTTGCTACCGGTTAAAGAACATTTTCAACAACTCCGGTAACGAGCATGAAATCCGCACCTCTCCAAACGCTGATTGAGTTATCTGGGAGACAAGCGCTCGCATATCCGCTCCAACCAGATCGGCAGCATGGTTGAGACTGTCATAATCCCGCAGAGAAGGGTTCGATGTCAGCTTCACTTCAATAGCCCATAATTTGTTCTTATACCGGAACAAGAGATCAATCTCAGTGCCATCAGCCGTGCGGAAAAACCATGGTTCCACCGGCTGTCCGGTCATGTTCAGGGTATCCAGGATTTGCTCGATAACAAAACCCTCCCAACTTGCTCCTACCCAGGGTTGATTCAGGAGCGTTTCATAGTCCTGAACACCGAGCAAACTGTGGAGAATGCCGGTATCACGCCAATAACACTTCGGACTGCGAACAAGCCGTTTCTTCAAATTCGCAAACCAGGGTTGGAGTTTCCGGACGAAAAAAGCCCCTTCCAGAAAATAGACATAGTTATTAACCGTGTGGTACGAAAGGCCGAGGCTTTGACCAATCTGCGAGGCGTTCCACAATTGACCATGAACGGCCGCCAGCATTTTCAGCAACCGCTGCATCATTTGCGGTTTGGCGCTTAACCCCCAATTTGGCAAGTCGCGTTGTGTCAGGAGATCGAGATAGTCCTTTTGCCATTGAGGATAGTGGTCTGACTTCAAAACACCGCCATCGGGAAAGCCGCCTCGCAACCACAATTCCTTCAGCGGGACATCAGGAAGTTCGGTGAGACTAAAAGGGTTTAACTCAATCAGGGAGAGACGTCCTGCCAGGGACTCAGAGACGTGTTTCATGAGCGCCGGGGAAACGGAACCCAGCAGCAGGAAGCGACCAAACCTTTGCCGTTCCATATCAATTGCCCCGCGTAACCGTGGAAATAGCTCCGGCCATGACTGGGCCTCGTCAAAGACTATGAGACGTTTTTCCTTGATCAACGAAGGCCATTGGACGTCCAGTCGCAGACGTTCTGATTCTTGCTCCAAATCGAAATAGTCAGTTGACAAAGAGCGCGCCAGCGTGGTCTTACCAGACTGACGCGGTCCGACTAATGCCACCGCAGGGTACGATTTCAGACGCTGTTGTATCAGTGATTTTATCTTTCTTCCGATAATCATACAAAATAGAATACAATTTCTATTTTGTAATTTCAAGGTATTTCCAAAATTCGTGCATAGCTTACGATGATAGTATCTTCCCAAAATTATTTTGACATTTTTAGCAAAAACAGGAATGAAATTAACCCTGTCAGGGTTTAAAGCCTTGACAGGGTTGACTCACGAATTTCGTGTTTCGGATTTTGCCTTTTCCGACTCGTTCTGGTTAGGTGTTGACTGTGGACTGTAAAGAATATGCGCCTCCCTCTCTTTTTGTCCTGCGATAACTGGCATCGGCATGAATGTTTCATAATGAATTGGTTCGTGGAACGCACCTTACACTCAAGGTCAGACACTCACGATCTCCCTTCTCCGTGCGACATGACTACGCATTTCATACCGTATTTTAGCTTGACATAAAACACATGCACTTGATATTATGCATGTATAATATGTCAGAAAGGAGCATACATTGTGAGAACGACGTTAATAATAAATGATGACCTTTTGGAAGAAGCCAAAACACTATCAGGTGCAAAGACCAAAAAAGAAGCGATAGAGATTGCACTGGAAGAATTTGTGAGAAGGGAAAAATCGAAAAAACTTGTTGCGCTCGAAGGCAAAGTGGAGCTTTTTTTTTCATTACCAGAATTGCTGAAAAGAAGAAAAAGCGATGTTCCTCATCGATAGTTCAGTATGGATTGAGTTCCTGAGACCAAAAGGGTCTGCGAAAATCAAAGAGAAGGTAAGAGAGCTGCTGGGATTGGGAGTCGTTGTTTCGTGCGCTGTAGTCGTGATTGAGATTCTAAGGGGGGCTAAAAACAAGAAAGATTTTGACGAGTTGTATTATTCGTTTTCTTCTCTTCCACAAATCCCAATAGACGAGCGGGTCATTAAAATCGCATCTCAATGGGGTTTTGAGATGGACAGGAAAGGTAAGATTGTTTCAACTACAGATTTGGTTATTGCTGCAGTAGCATATAAAAATGCCAAACTCTTACACATTGACGCCGATTTCAAAACCATAGCATCGTTTTATGATTTGGAGGAAGAGATGCTCTTTTTGTAACCGGGTTTTCAAAAGCCCAAAATACAGCCAGGCCCCACGAAGATGCAGTCAGGATCAACGATCACGGGAAAACCTGCGTCAAAGTTTTTTGGGAGGCGCTTTGCTTCATGTTACCTCCGGGATGGAGACATCAATATAAACGGTAAGTTAGGCCTTTGGCAGCGACTTTAATCTCTCCTCTAATAAGAGGGGCCGGGGGTGTCAAGGGCCTTTTTACACACCCCTTAATCGTTCGACTGAGCCTTCGGCCCGAGCGCAGGTCGAGGGCTTAGTCGAACGATTACAATGAAGTCCCTTCTTTCTAAAGGGGAAACCAAGATTAAGTTCGTAACGAGCAACACCACTCCCACCCCTATATTTAAGCTGCGATCCCCAGCTCCATTATTAGATCGCCGTAAAGCATCCATAATTATACAAAAAGCTTGAATTCTGACAATTATTGTTTTACTATGATTTTGTTTACACAAACGACTTCATATCCTCTACCGGTAAATAACATTAAGGATATTCCATGACTGTTTCCACAGCCTTTATCATCTATTTGATTCTGTTTCGCCTCTCCATTATTTTCGCCGGGATAATCAGCATTATCCTGGGTTATCGTTTATTTTGCAGGGACATAGGCACTGAAAAATCTGCCGGGCAGGGAGCCGAGTTGAATGCCGAAATCGGCGCTTCCAAAATCGCCTTGAAGAATGCGGCGCCCGGTATCTTCTTTGCCCTTTTTGGCGTTGTGATTATCGGTATTATGTTTGCCACCGGCGGGCCGGAGGTAACCATGAAGACCTTGCGCAAATATACGTGAAATAGACAGGAAGCCGGTAAGGTATCCAGGACAGGCGAAGTTGCTTAGGAACTTACCATGAAAGGGAGTGGTCGGGATACCATCGATCGTTTTACCGAGCTTGGCCTGGATTGCGAAGATAGAAAGGATACTGCCAGGGCTATAGAAAATTATGAAAAGGCCCTCGGCATCATGGCAGCGCCAATGAACTACCTGGCGTGGCTTTACCTGGAACAGGGCAGGACAGGCGATGCTTTGCCGATTTCTCACATGGCCATGCAGCTTGCGCCAAGGAACCCCGGATATCTGGATACCTATGCCACAGCGCTTTACCAATCCGGCGATTATCAAAAGGCCGTTGAAATTATGGAAAAGGCCGCTGCCTTTGATGAAAAATTTCTTTCAAAATTAAACCAGTATCGTCAGGCGATCAAACATTAATCAGGCGTAATAGTTTAATGATATAGGAATTTCAATTTATTTAAACGAGTTTTGGGGTGGCACGGACTTCGTCGTGAGCTCAGTCGAACGATTCAGGGGGTTGTTATGAGAAATCTTTACAAAATGGTATTGATGCTTGTCCTATGGGTCGTTCCTTTCAGTCTGCATCCTCATTCGATTTTGTACGGACAAGGCAATGTTTCACTCAGGAATTTATGCGGAAAAAGCTATGCGCTCGTCGTTGGTATCGATCAATACCAATCTTCCAACTGGCATAAACTGGATTATGCAGTGAAAGATGCCAAGCCATGGCTGCCTACCTCACTAAACAGGGATTTGAGGTGATCCAACTGTATGATCAGGCTGCCACAAAAGAGGCGATTCTTGCGGAGTTGCAGGATAATCTGAAATATAAGGTTAAAAGGGAAGACCGGGTACTGTTCTTTTTTTCAGGGCATGGCTATACGGAAACTACTGGGGACACAGACTGGGGATATCTCATACCGTACAATGGCAAAACACCATCCACTTACATTGGAATGCGAGACCTGCAGACAATTTCCGAACAGTTGGGCACTGCAAAGCACCAACTCTTCATTCTCGATTCCTGCTTTGGGGGATTGCTTGGAACCAGAAGTGGCGGAGTAGATCCCTCTATTCCCAATTACATTGCAGAAATCACCCGCCGTAAGGCGCGGCAGGTGCTTACCGCTGGTGGCAAGGACCAGGAAGTTCCAGATAGAGGTCCTGATGGACATAGTAAGTTTGTCGGGTGTCTCTTAAAGGCACTGGAAAAGGGAGACGCAAATTTGAATTCTGATGGTTTTATTACCTTTCACGAACTGGGCGTGTATGTTCTATCCTGTGCAGCAAGTAGTATTGCCACCCCTGGAATTGGTACTTTACCCGTCGGAGATGAATTGGGAGAGTTTGTATTTACTGCCCCTCAGGGTACTCGCACAGCGCTTTAGCCGGCAGCGGAGCCACACCAGAAGGCAAAACAAAAGGTCAAGGTATTACCACCCCATCGGCGCCCCAGGATATGGTGCATATCCGCGGCGGCTGGTTTGATATGGGCAGTAATGAAGGGGATGAGCTGGTACACCAGGTGTATGTGAGTGACTTTTATATGGGAAGATATGAAGTGATGAAGGAAGAATTTCGTGAATTCGTATGTGAAACAGATTATAGCACCGATGCGGAAAGAGGCGGCGGCTCGCATATATGGGTTGGTAAAGAGTAGGAGCAAAAAAAGCAACGCCAATGGCTCAATCCCTATTTCAAGCAGTCTGATAAGCATCCAGCGGTGTGTGTCAGCTGGAACGACGCCATCGCCTATTGCAACTGGCGCAGCCAGAAAGAGGGGTTAACGCCGGTGTATACCATGAGCAAAGACACGGTAATTGCCGATTTCAAAGCCAATGGTTACCGCCTGCCAACGGAGTCCGAGTGGGAATATGCCGCGCGCTCGGGCGAAAAAGGGTACAAATTCTCCTGGGGAGACGGAGGGCCTTCAGGCAAGCGTGGTGGAAACATCGCCGATGAGGCAATGAAACGCGCACTTTCCGTGACGGGAGCATGGGAAGGGTATGATGATGGTTATGTGTACACCGCACCGGTTGGCTCCTTTGATCCCAATGAGTTTGGATTATATGACATGACCGGCAATGTGTGGGAGTGGTGCTGGGATTGGTATGGTGGAGATTATTACAAGAATAGTCCTAAGAAGAATCCACAGGGACCTTCCGGTGGTCATAGCCGTGTTGCTCGTGGCGGGTCGTGGAACAATAAACCGAACAACGTGCGTGCGGCCAATCGCAACAACGAAACTCCCGATAATTCGAACAACAATATCGGTTTTCGTTTATCGAGTACTTTTTTGCCGGAGTCTTTTCTTTTACGGAAGAAAGGAGTGAGCGTAAAAGTCCACGCCTGTTCCTGCCCGGTTTAACAAACGGGCAAAGAGGTGAAAGATCCCGGGATGGAGTAAATACCCCCGAAAGATACCGGGATTTATTTTACAAGTTTTTTACAACCCTCTTGTTCGCCCTTAGTAAAGGGGAACTTCGTCGTGAATCTTCAGCGTGAGCGTTCGACCGAGCTCACACCGGGGGCTCAGACGAACGCTCAGTCGGACGATTCAGGAGTGGTTTTTATCTTATTATAAAAACTTGTTGAAGGCCTAATTCAAAAGAGACCATCCGCCGCAAGACAAGACGAACATCAGGGGAGGACATGAAGTGTATCATAGGGGAAATCAACAAAAGTCTCAAAGGCTGGTTTGAATACTTTCATCATAGCCACAAAACGACATTTCCAATGATAGACAACTGGATACGAACGAACCTGAGGAGCATCCTGAGAAAGAGTCGTGGAGGTATGGGGAGAGGCCGAGGTATGGACCATCGGAGATGGCCAAATGCGTACCTTGCTAATCTTGGGCTGTTCACAGTAACCGCAGCCCTTGAGTTAGCCTGTCAATCCCGAAGGGGTAACCACTGACGGGAGAGCCGTATGCAGGAGATCCGCCTGTATGGTTCAGAGGGAGGGGAGACGAAAGCCTTTGCTACCCCTATCTTCGTACTTAGTGTCTGAACGAAAACCAGCCGAAGGCTGATAATACAAGGGGAAGAAGGCGAAAAGAATCGGATAAAAGTGTTGAATATTTGAAGCAGGAGAGGTAAACTTGTGGTGGAAAATGAGGGTT
>WBZR01001925.1_pt1 | contig 23514 bp, 23 predicted proteins | sample 5204231 | NCBI WGS metagenome assembly WBZR01 (sample SAMN12412403, study PRJNA552823) | activated sludge metagenome | isolation source: activated sludge from anammox sidestream of wastewater treatment plant... | place: USA: Virginia | collected 2017-08
AACCACTTTATCATTTGGAATCGTACCTTATACTACCCGGAACTGACAGCGTATTGCCATTCTTCAGATCACCACGTTGACCATCTTGCCTTTTACAAAAATGATCTTCTTATGGGATTTGCCATCGAGCCATTTTTGAATGACAGCATTTTCCAATACTATCTTTTCCACTTCATCCTGTGATGCTTCCAATGATATGCCGATGGTCGTACGGAGTTTTCCGTTTACCGAAACAGGATATTCTTTACTGCTCTCGGCCAGGTATTTTTCTTCAAATTTCGGAAACGGTTGGTCAAGCACCGTATCTGAATGGCCTAATAAATGCCAGAGCTCTTCGCTGATATGCGGAGCATAAGGAGCCAGCAAGATCAGTAATGGCTCCAGTACTTCTTTTTTATGGCATTTCAGGTCAGTGAGTTCATTGGCTGCGATCATGAACGTGCTGACCCCCGTATTGAATGAGAACCGCCCGGTATCTTCTTCGATCTTCCTGATGGTCTTGTGCAACACTTTCAATTCTTTGTCATTCGCCTTTTCGCCGGTAACGATCAGTCCTTTTTGCTCATCCGCAAATAAACGCCAGAATTTTTTCAGAAAACGGTGAACGCCTTCAATGCCCTTGGTATCCCAGGGTTTGCTCATCTCCACCGGGCCGAGAAACATTTCATACATGCGGAACGTATCGGCGCCGTATTTCAAAACAAGATCATCAGGGTTGACCGTGTTGAATTTTGACTTGGACATTTTCTCCACTTCAGCCCCGCAGATGTATTTACCGTTTTCCAATACGAATACGGCATTGTTATATTCTGGTTTTGATCTTTTAAATTCTTCTGTATTCAGCTCTACGCCGTCAACCAGGTTTACATCCACACGCAAAGGCGTCAATGTAAATTCATTCTCATCCCCGGAAGGCTTCTTCCATGATTCATCATATTTATCATTCAGCAGGTCAACCAGAGTTTGTTTTGAGAAAGGCCCGTTCTCCAAAAACTTCTGATAATAATTTGAAGAAACGAACACCGGATCATCTGAAGAAAACGTTCCGGCTCTTGCCGTGCTGCTGACCCGGTACACAAACCTGCTGCTTCCCTGTATCATTCCCTGGTTCACCAGCTTTTTATAGGGTTCGTCAAAACTAATTTTTCCGATGTCAAATAAAAATTTCGTCCACATGCGGCTGTACAACAAATGACCCACGGCATGTTCGGTACCGCCGATGTACAGATCCACCTGGTTCCAGTAATCACTTGCTCTGCGGCTGCAGAATTCTTTATCATTATGCGGATCCATATAACGGAGAAAATACCAGGACGATCCTGCATAGCCGGGCATGGTGTTGGTCTCTCTTTGCCCGCCGGTCAATGCCGCAGGTAAATTACCCGGATGGATCCATGACGGGATGTTCGCCAGAGGGCCTTCTCCTTCAGGGCCCGGTTTATAAGAATCCACATGCGGCAACTGCAAAGGCAATTCTTTTTCATCCAGAGGATAAGCAATTCCCTGCTCTGCCGGGCTGTTCAACTGTGTGTTCTTCCAGATAACAGGAAACGGCTCGCCCCAATAGCGTTGTCGGCTGAAAGCTGCATCCCTCATTTTATAATTCACTTTTCTTTTACCGATTTCCATCTCTTCCACTTTTCGTATCACTGTCTCGATAGCATCCCGCATCTTCATGCCGTTCAGGAAATCTGAATTTTCCAATATGGCATCTTTGGTGGGATTGGGGTCTACACCATTATATTCATCGCCGATAATATTGGTGATGGGAATATTAAAATGTTTGGCAAACCTGTGATCCCTTTCATCGCCGCAAGGCACTGCCATGATGGCCCCTGTGCCGTAGCCGATCAATACATATTCACTGATCCACACCGGTATCTTTTTACCCGAAAAAGGATGAATGCAATAAGCGCCGCTGAATACGCCGGTGATCTTTTTCTCTGCCATCCGCTCCCTTTCGCTGCGGCTGTTCACATACCCGAGATATTTTTCCACCTCGGCCTTTTGTTCCGGAGCAGTGATCTGTGGTACCAGTTCATGTTCCGGTGCGATCACCATAAAGTCCACACCGAAGATGGTATCGGGCCTTGTTGTAAATACCTCAAATAAAAATTGAGAATTGTAGATTGAAAATTGAATATTCGCCCCAAAGCTTTTACCAATCCAGTTGGTCTGCATCTCTTTCATGGCATCGCTGAAGTCCACATGTTCCAAACCTTCCAGCAAACGGTCGGCATATTCTGTTATCCTTAGATACCATTGGCGCAATTTCTTTTTGACCACCGGATAACCGCCGCGTTCACTCACGCCATTCACCACTTCATCATTGGCCAATACGGTTCCCAATGCTTCACACCAGTTCACTTCGCCATAACCGCAATATGCCAGGCGGTATTCCATTAAAATGCATTGCTGTGTAAATTCATCAAAGGTTTTCCATTCCTCCGCAGTAAAAACATTTCCGCATTCCGGCTTTCGGTTAGTCACCTGCAACTGGTAGCTGCTTACCGGAAACGGATGATTGCAGTTCCCTTCTCTTTCAAATGCAGCGAGCAGGTTTGCTATAGGTTCTGCCTTTTTTGTTTGACGGTTGTAAAAACTTTTGAAAAGCTGAAGAAAGATCCATTGTGTCCACCGGTAATAAGCAGGGTCAGAAGTGTTCACTTCACGGTCCCAGTCGAAACAAAAACCGATTTTATCCAACTGGCTCCGGAAGTTCTTAATATTGTTTGCTGTGGAAACAGCAGGATGAATGCCGTGCTCTATGGCATATTGCTCTGCGGGCAATCCGAATGCATCATAGCCCATCGGGTGCAGCACATTGAAGCCCTTCAGTCTTTTATAACGTGCATAAATATCGCTGGCAATGTAACCAAGCGGATGTCCTACATGTAATCCGGCTCCGCTGGGATAAGGAAACATGTCCAGTACATAGCACTTGGGTTTTGAAGAATCATTGGAAACCTGATAGACTTTATTTTCCTTCCACCATTGCTGCCATTTTTTTTCGATATCTGTAAAGCGGTATTCCATTCTCTTATAAGAATAATCATTAATGAATTCTGCCGGCTTCCTGTTTTCTTCTTCCTATCCGGAAAATGAAGAAAAGAAACCCGGAAGAAAGGCGGTCACTGATTACCGGGTGTTTCAAACAACCCGGCAATCCCGGTCGGGCAAAGTTGTGAAAGAAGATTTAAAAAATAATTTTTTCACCACTAATGCTCTCCCTTTTAAAATACATGGCTTAATGCAATCGTTAATTGCCTGCCGGAGGGCAGGGATGGGTGTCAAAAATACGGATTGCACATTGAAATCTGTTATTTTTGCCCCGCCAAACGGATTGTTTTACAAAATCTTAAGCCAGTTAAACACTCTTGCAGCGGCAACCTGTTATATTTAAATTCAATTCTTATGGTGCAGAATTCAAAAGGCTCTATTAAAAAAGGGAAACCTTCATATTTCATGGCGATACTTGGGGTGACACTGGTCTTGTTTTTCCTCGGTATTATCGGGTGGTCATTCATCAACGCAAAAAAACTTGCAGATTATTTCAAAGAAAGCATAGAAGTCAGAGCTTACCTGCGTGGTGATCTGAATCCAAAGGACAGTACAGCCCTGATGCAATACATTTCCGAAAAGCCTTATGTAAGAAATATCCAGTTTGTTACCAAAGAAATGGGGAAAAAAATATACCTGAGCGAAGGCAATGATGACTGGAACAAAGTGCTGGATGCCAATCCGCTTCCCAATGCCATCTATTTTAAAGTAAAAAAAGAATACCTGAATACGGATTCCCTGTCTCAAATAAAGGCGGACCTGCAGCAACAGACTTATGTGAGTGATGTGCAGTACCCTGAAGCATTGGTAGGCAAAATGAATGAGAACATACGTAAGATAAGCCTGGTGTTACTTATTGTTGTAATCATTTTATCAATTGTTGTGATTGTTTTAATTGATAATACGATTAGACTGGCGATGTTCAGTAACCGCTTTCTCATTAAAACGATGCAGATGGTTGGCGCTACCCGCTGGTTCATTGCCCGGCCAATGAGTGTCAGAGCTGTGATCAATGGAGCTACAGGAGGGGTGATAGCATGCGTGCTGGTATATATCCTCATCTTATTTGCCGAGAGCCAGCTCAGCGACCTGAAATCAATAAGGGATACCGGCACCCTGCTGCTGTTATTTTTTTTCCTGATTGCCGTGGGCATTGGCATAACAGTGCTCAGCACCTACCGCAGTGTTTTAAAATACCTGAAAATGAAATTGGATGATCTATATTAAAACTCCGTTCTATCAATAAAAAAGGATGTGGCGGTTTTTTTTTATATTGCAAACCCAAATTGAATAAAATGGCAGAAAAGAAAACAAACGCTTTACCTTCATTATTCGGAAAACAAAATTTAGTGTGGATGGCTGCCGGTGCAATTGTTATAGGGATCGGTATGCTCCTGATGTCCGGCGGAAAGAGCGATGTAAACCCGGCTGTATTTGATGCAAAAGCCGTTTACAGTCCTGTCCGGATCACTGTAGCGCCTCTTGTAATAATACTGGGAATGGTGATCGAAATCCTGGCTATTTTTAAAACCACGAAACAAGCGGAATAATAAAATTATTTTTACAAGTACAGGAGCGATGAATCACTCATCGCTTTTTTATTAAACTCATTTTCTGAAATAAGCCATTTAATATCTCTGCATGAGTATCATTGAAGCGATCATATTGGGAGTAGTGGAAGGCCTGACTGAGTTTCTCCCTATCTCTTCCACCGGCCACATGATCATCGCCAGTTCCATCTTGGGAATTCAGCATGATGAATTCACCAAGCTGTTTGAAATTTCCATCCAGTTCGGGGCAATACTGGCCGTTGTTCTGCTGTATGCAAAAAAATTTTTTCAGTTCAGCCGCTGGCAGTTTTACATCAAACTGCTTGTTGGTGTGATCCCCGCATTGGTATTCGGCTATCTTTTTTCTGATAAGATAGATGAACTTCTCGAAAGCACCATAACAGTAGCGGTCACCATGTTGCTCGGAGGTATTGTCCTTTTGTTCATTGACAATTTTTTTAAAAACCCTGCAATTAACTCAGACGAAAGGATCAGTTTCAAAAATTCTTTTATAGTAGGCTGCTGGCAGGTGATCGCCATGATTCCCGGAGTCAGCCGGAGTGCAGCATCCATCATTGGCGGCATGCAGCAGAAATTCACAAGATATGTTGCAGCGGAATTTTCATTCTTCCTTGCCGTACCCACCATGTTTGCCGCAACAGCTTATTCCCTGTTTATCAAAAGATGGGGTGCGGGTGATGCCGCCAAAAGGGGTATTCAGCTGATCACCGAAACACAGCAGAACACCAAAGTGTTTTTAATCGGGAATGCAGTCGCTTTCATTGTAGCCATTCTGGCTATTCGTTTTTTCATAAGCTATTTAAAAAATCATAGCTTTAAAGTATTTGGAGTATATCGCATCCTTGCGGGAATCATTTTACTTATTTTACTCTTTAGCGGAGTGATCAAAGGATAAATGGAGATGCAAATACCTGATCCTTTTTACAGTGAAAAAAAGTGCCCTGCCTGCGGCAAAATATCGCAGGGAGATTTTTGCATGCATTGCGGCGAAAAGCTGCAACACGACCGGATCAGCTTCAAACACTTCATCCGGGATATCCCTTTTGTCTTTTTTAATTTCGGCCCGAAATTTTTCCGAACTGTATTTGCACTGGCCAAAAGCCCGGGCAACATGGTAAAAAAATATTTTTCAGGCGACCGGGTACGGTATTTCAAACCGATCAATTATTTTATGTTCATTGGCGGTTTTGTAGTATTACTCCACCTGACATTTCATATCGGGGGCACTAATGACAAATTTTATGAAGACCTGCTGGACAATAAGGATCTTGGAAAAAAACTGGACCAGTTTGATGAACAATTCCTCGCAGGTCTTTTATTTATTCAATTCCCGATCATAGCATTCTTTACCTGGTTATTTTTCAGAAAACGAAAACACCTTTTCGGGGAGCATTTAGTGGCCAATGCTTTTTTTATCGGGGAAGTTTCTTTGTACTGGATCATTCTTTTCCCGGCCTTTCTGATTTTCAATCATACTAAAACAGCCGATACCCTGTTTACTGTTTATTCTTTATTTGTGGTCGCCTATTACGTTTATGCATTTTATGACTGGTTATACAACAAAAAGTCCTGGAAAGGTTTTTTCCTGATTTTTATTTTTGTAGTGGTGCTCTACCTGCTGATTACGGTTCTCACCATTTTCCTGCTGCCTGTTTTATATGTTATCAAGGAGGGCCTGTCCAACCTGTTCTGATAAGAATATCCCGCCAAATTTATTTTTTAGTACTTTGAGCAGACATATTGTGCTGCATGAAGACTGCTTCTAAAAAAATCATCAACGGCTGGGCCATGTATGACTGGGCGAACTCAGCCTATAATTTAGTAATCACTTCAACAATTTTTCCTGCCTATTATGTCGGAATCACCGCTGCTGCCAGCCCGGGAGAACGATCTTATGTAAGTTTCTTCGGAAGAAAGTTTATTAATACGGCGCTCCAGGACTATGCGCTTGCTGTAGTATTCATCATCGTGTCCATATCTTCCCCTATTTTAAGTTCCATTTCCGATTACAAAAGAAACAAGAAAAACTGGATGCGTGCATTTTGTTACCTGGGTTCTGCCGCCTGCATAGCCTTATTCTGGTTCACAAAACAAAATCTTGAATTTGGTATCATCGCATTTGCCGTGGCTGCTTTAGGATTCTGGAGCAGCCTTGTCTTTTATAATTCTTATTTACCGGATATTGCCGCACCGGAAGATCATGACAGGATCAGTGCCAAAGGTTTTGCCATGGGTTATATCGGCAGTGTATTACTCCAGGTTATATGCTTTGTGATCATACTGAAACCATCATGGTTTGGCCTGAATGAAAGTGATAAGACCATAGGAGCAAGAATGTCTTTCTTACTGACAGGCCTGTGGTGGTTCGGGTTTGCACAAATTACATTCAGGGTATTACCCATGAGTTCAGCAGCAGAAAGAAAAGCAAAAAAACATATCCTGACCAATGGCTTTCACGAGTTGAGCCTGGTATGGAAACAACTCAGAAGAATGCCTTCGCTGAGGAGATTCCTTTTCAGCTTTTTCCTGTACAGCATGGGAGTACAGACAGTAATGCTGGTGGCTGCGGGCTTTGGTAAGAAAGAAATTTTTCCTGATCCGAAAGATGAACCCAAACTTTTAATCACCATTATTGTTATCCAGCTGGTAGCAATGGTAGGCGCCATCGCTATGAGCAGGTTAAGTAAAAAAATCGGTAACTGGTGGGTGATAAGCATTGCAGTGATGGTATGGATCGGCATCTGTGTTTCTGCCTATTTTGTAAGAACCCAAATGTCTTTTTACCTGTTGGCAGCAGTTGTCGGCCTGGTAATGGGAGGTATTCAGAGTATGAGCCGCAGCACGTACAGCAAATTATTACCGAAAACCGAGGACACTACTTCCTTTTTCAGCTTCTATGATGTCAGTGAGAAAATTGCACTCGTCATAGGTATTTTTGTATTTGGCTATGTGGAAGAAAACAGCGGGAGTATGAGAAACAGCACCATTGCTCTTGCCGGCTTTTTTATATTGAGCCTGATTGCATTACTTTATGCGAAGCCTGCTTATGAAAAAAGAATGTCAGAAATTAAAAATCAAATACCAGGATGAAATTATACACGATCCACACCGGTAATTTCAAACTTGACGGCGGCGCTATGTTCGGGGTAGTGCCGAAAAGTATCTGGAATAAAATAAACCCGGCAGACGAAAATAATATGTGTACCTGGGCCATGCGTTGCCTGCTCATCGAAGACGGAAACAGGTTGATCCTTGTGGACAATGGGATCGGTGATAAGCAGGATGATAAATTTTTCAGCTATTATTTTTTACATGGGGAGGATACATTAGATAAATCATTGGCAAAATACGGTTTCAGCCGGAATGATATTACAGATGTATTTCTAACACACCTGCATTTTGACCACTGCGGCGGATCGATCAAAAGGGAAGGCGGCAAATTAATTCCTGCTTTTAAAAATGCAGTTTACTGGAGCAACGAGGTACATTGGGACTGGGCTGTAAATCCGAATGAAAGGGAGAAAGCAAGTTTTTTGAAAGAAAATATCCTGCCGATACAGGAAAGCGGGCAGTTGCGCTTCATTCAATACCCGATACAGGTAACAGGCGACAAACTACCGGTGACAACTTTCGAAGTTCCCTCCGTGATGATCCGGTTTACTTCCGGACATACCGATTCTATGATGCTGCCCCAAATAACATACAATGGTGAAACGATCGTTTTTATGGCCGACCTGCTGCCCTCGGCGGGGCATATCCCTATACCTTATATAATGGCTTACGATATGTTTCCGCTGACCACATTGAAAGAAAAAAAATCTTTCCTGGAAGAAGCCGTAAAGAATGACTATATTTTATTTTTTGAACACGACCCGGAAATTGAATGTTGTAATCTTCACCATACCGAAAGAGGTATCCGTCCAAAAGACTTCTTCAAGCTGGAGGAAATCATTTAACAGACAACTCCGGGCACATCCGCAGGTCAGCGTCTTAATTTGATCAAAGAAGTAAGCGGGTGGCGCAGGTTGTCATAATCCATCATGTCAATCTTGACGCTGCCAACTACCAGCGGACTTTCAATACGAACAGGAATATGGTTATTATCATCAGAAATCCATACTGTCATTTTCTCCCCGCCTTCAAATATAGTTCCTTTCACCAGCAGCGGTTTGATCTTGATGGTCCTGAATTTCCCGTATTTCGTTTTGACGGTTTCTTTTCCAAGATAACGGATATACATATTATACACTTCATTATCCAGGAACATGGAAAAAGGAATCCTGTCATCCGGCTGATATTTTGAAAAGTCAATATTCCTTGCATAGAACATGGCGCTGACAACATCCTGAACACACCCCGGCACTTTGAAAACACCCTCGTTCGAAATGGCAGTATTTGCCGTCTTGTTGAATGTTACATTCTGATATTTTTTATACCCGCCTTCATTAACAGACCGGATAAATTTCAAAGGCTGCATGGTGGCTGTATCAATATATGATTCATACCTGTCCCTCACCTTATAGATCCAGTCGTAAGAAGAATTACTTTTCCCGTCACCGGTAATATGATACACCGGCCTGTTGTTCATGTTTTCAAGATCTACCCTGAATGTGGCATTGCCTGCATTAACATAAATACCCGCTACCGAGTAATACACAGTGAAGTTTACCATCTCTTCCGATTGAAAAGAAGTATTCCGTATGCCGCAAAAATCATCCTGAGGTTGCCGGCTTTTTATGGAAAATGCAAACTGCATCAATACAAATCCAAGAATAACAATACGCTTACTTCTTCTCATTTTTCGCTTTGAATATTTTTTTAATCCCTAAAATTAATAAACTGCCAATGATTGCAGGAATCACAAGATTGATGAACCAGATGCACCCTGCAGCAATAGTGATCCCCAATACATTTGAGCTGAACAATCCTAATAAACCCAGGATCACTTTTCCCCGCATTCCCAGGTCGGCAATAGCAAATGTCGGAATGATCGCCAGTACAAGGAATGAAACGCTGGTAGCCCAAAAACCCTGCCACCAGGAAACTTCCACATCAAATAAACGAAAGAGAATAAAATATTGTATGATAAAAACAAAAAATCTCAATACGGAGAGTGCCAGTAACTGTAATAATATCTTAGTGTCAAAATCTTCCAGCGACCGGACCAGGTACACATAACGGCTGTTTCCCGAGAAACGATCTGCCAGCTTTACCAGCCATGACAGGCGGAAGTAAAATAAGATTAAAACGACTAATGCGGCAATAACTCCATAAAGCAAAACAGAGCCCCATGGCGGCGAAAGCATACCTGCTGCCTGGATTTCCGGAAGCAGCACCATCAATCCTGCAACACCGGACAGCAATGTAATGATCAGCTGGCTGATGCTGCCGACAATTGTGATAGAAACCGTTTTCAGGCGATTTCCTTCATCCATATATAAAATTCTTCCAAGGTATTCTCCCATCCTGTTGGGGGTACCCACTGAAAAAGAAACTCCGGACAACACCGCTTTGAATGCACGGGAAAAACTTACTTGCTGAATTTTACGTACTGATAATTTCCACTTTACTGCTTCAATACCCCAGTTGATGATCATGAATAAAAATACTCCAAGAAAATTCCAGATCACGTCGCTGTTCAATGATTGCCTTATCCTGTTCCATGCCTGCGCCAGGTCGGCCTGATCTATTATTTGCCGGTAAATGGAATAAGACAATGCCAGGAACAACAAAGGGCCGAGAAAATAATTGAGAAAGATTTTGATATTTTTACGCCGGAAAAGGATCAAACTGTCAATTCAATTTTAATAATTCTGTAAAAATACACTCCTCCTTGCAAAGGCATGGCAAAATAATACTCGGGATTGATCCCGGAACTTTACTGATGGGCTATGGAATCATTGAAGTAAATGGCGCTGCCATAAACCTGAGAGAAATGAATGTACTTCGCCTTCCGGCAAAGAAAAATAACCCGGAAAGGCTGCACCTCATTCATAAAAAGGTGCAGGAACTTATCAGGCATTTCAAGCCCGATGAGTTTGCCATCGAAGCTCCTTTTTTCGGAAAAAATGTACAAAGCATGCTGAAGCTCGGAAGAGCACAGGGTGTTGCAATTGCCGCCGCCATGAGTAAAGGGATCCCGGTAACCGAATATTCACCTAAAAAAGTAAAACAGTCCATAACCGGAAACGGTAACGCCGGGAAAGACCAGGTCTGGAAAATGCTGCAACAATTATTGTACGTAAGACAAGAGCCCGTTACTTATGATGCAACAGATGCACTGGCAGTGGCAGTCTGTCATCATTTTCAATTACACTCTGTCATCGGCAAGATCCGAAGTGATTTCAGCGGCTGGGAAGATTTTATCAATAAAAATCCTGAAAGAATTAAAAAGAAATAGATCTTATCAGCGGGTTCGTTCAACTATTCAGGTAACTTAATATTTTCTGCTGTACCTTCCTGAGGCTTTCATCAGAAGCCCTGGGCTTGGGTTGTACAAAATTCAGGTCGTTGGCTGAATTGATTGGGATCAGGTGTATATGCACATGCGGCACATCCAGGCCAATCACGCTGATGCCGCAGCGGTTACAACGAAAAGCTTTTTCAATAGCTTTTGCAACCGGCTGCGCAAACAACAATATTTTTCCAAGATATTCTTCAGGCAGATCGAACAGGTTGTCCACTTCAATTTTAGGCACTACCAATGTATGACCTTCTCTCAACGGAAAAATATCAAGGAATGCATAGAAATCTTCATTCTCAGCAATTTTATATGATGGAATTTCTCCCGCAATAATTTTTGAAAACAGTGTCATACCTCCAAATATTTTATATTTTAAAAATATCAATACCCATAGCAGCTTCTTAAAAACTAAGAGCAAAACTAAATCCTATTGCCGGAAACAAAGAACTCCGCAGGATGCGGAGTGATAAATCTGGTCTCGTTATGATCTAAACCGTAATTTTTTCAATCATGAATTTAATAATTCCCGCCGGTGCCTGCACTTCAGCCAGTTCACCCACTTTTTTTCCCAGGATACCTTTTCCGATTGGTGAAGACACAGAGATCTTCCCTGCTTTCAGGTCAGCTTCTTTTTCGCTCACCAGTTGATAAGTAACCTGCTTTTTTGTATTCAGGTTGTTCAGGGTCACCCTGGTCAAAATAGAAACCTTGCTGGTATCAATTTCAGACATCTCGATCACCCTCGCATTTGCAAGCTGCGTTTCCAGCAGCGTGATGCGGGCTTCCAGTATTCCCTGGCTTTCCTTGGCCGCATCATACTCTGCATTTTCTTTTAAATCGCCTTTTTCTCTCGCATCGGCAATAGCCCGGCTGGCTGCAGGACGATCTACAGTTCTCATCCGCTGCAATTCAACTTTCATTTGCTCCAGCGTCTCTTTGGTTACATATTGAATATCACTCATAACCACCTCCTTTATTAAAAAAATAAAACAACAACGCCTCAGTAGGTTCTGAAGCGTTGCAAAAAATTTATCGTTATTGCAAATATAAAAAAGTTTTTGAAAAAAGAATAGTGGAAAACAGTTCAAATTTTTGTTAACCCCTGAATACGGACCACACAGATAAGACCGGCATAGGCAGGATCTCTGCGCTGCATGTAACACCAGTCGTTTCCCTGTTACAGGTTCTTCTTGTAGTTAATGATTAAACCACAATTCAGAAAGTTTGATACCTGCGTAATCCCTGCTCACTGCTTTTCAATATTTTAAACAAGGGGGCAGGTTAATAAAACGGCAATCAAAAAATTAAGTTTCTTCTGCAAGGGAACCTCTTAATCCATACCAAGTTTTTCCAGTAATACTTTGGCCATTTTATAAAATGCTTCATGACTGTATCCTGCAATATGGGGGGTAACGATTACATCAGGTTGTGAAGAAAGCCAGTCCATCTGTTCTTTTTCCGGAACGGAATAAGTATCTAACTTTTCGTTTTCCAACACATCAAGTCCGGCGCCTGCAATCTTATTTTTTTTCAGCGCTTCAATGAGATGCACGATTTTGATCACTTTTCCCCTGGAAGTATTCAGTATCCATGGCTTTTGTTTCAATGCGTCAAAAAATTTCTCATCGGCCATGTGATGCGTTTCCTCCGTCAGCGGCACATGAAAACTGATAACGTCGGCATAACGGCAGACTTGTTCCATGCTTGCTTCTTTGATAAAGCCTTTGGCAAACCCGAATTTGTATTTATCATAGGCCAGTACCGTCACATCAAAGGAACTTAAGAGTTTGGCAAATGCACTTCCGGTATTACCGAAACCTATGATGCCGACCGTTTTTCCGCTAAGTTCCGTGCCGCGGTTTTCTTCTCTTTTCCATATTCCTTTTTTTATTTCATCGTAAGAAGAAGAAAGGTGATTCATCAGGTTCAGCAGCAGTCCCAATGCATGCTCTGCTACCGCATTCCTGTTTCCTTCAGGGCTGCTGACACATTTTATATTTTTACTCCCGGCATATTCCACATCAATCAGTTCCATGCCGCTTCCCAGCCGGCCGATCCATTTTAAATGAACGGCTTTATCCAGTAATGGTTTATCCACTTTCAGCCGGGTGGTAACGACAAGTCCCTCTGCTTCCCCGATTATTCTGCTCAATTCATCATAACTGGTCTGCGGTTGATAAATGATGTCAAAGCCTTTTTGTTTAAGCCTGTTAATTAAAAGCTCATGCACGCTGGCAGTAATAATAACTTTTTTCATTTCATGTCAAAAGTAAGGGCTGCAAATTCCTGAACCGGTAATTGTTCGGGTCTTTTATCAAATATTTTTTCTTCCAATTTTGATTTGCTGAACAAATTTTTCACTGAATTTCTTAAAGTCTTTCTTCGCTGATTAAAGGAAGTTTTTACCAACAGAAAGAGATCTTCCCGACTTCGCATTTCAGGTGTTTTTGTTGCAGGCAACAGCCGTATCACGGCACTTTTCACTTTGGGCGGAGGCTGAAACGATCTTTCTGAGACCTCAAATAAATATTCCACATCAAAGAAAGCCTGTATCAATACGCTCAGCACTCCATAGGTTTTGCTTCCTTCTTTAGCCCTGATGCGCTGTGCCACTTCTTTCTGAAACATACCGGTCACACATTCCACATCCTCTTTCCATTCCAGGATTCTGAATAATATTTGTGATGAAATATTATAGGGAAAATTGCCCACAATGCTAAATTTATTTTCAAAAGGTTTTTCAACAGATAAAAAATCATGATGAAGAATCTTTCCTTTTATTGAAGGAAAAGTGCTTTTCAAATATTTTACCTTTTCCTCGTCCACTTCCACTGCTTTAAAATCTACATCTGGTATTTCCAGTAAATATTTTGTCAACGCACCGCCACCGGGCCCTACCTCCAGCAATCGTGTAAAAGGGTGCTGCCGCAAAGCTGCAATGATCTTCTTACAGATATTTTCGTCTTTCAAAAAATGCTGACCTAACGATTTTTTCAGCTGATACATAAGTGCAAATGTAACTGATAGAAGAAAGAGCTATTCTTACTTTCTGATAATTCATCCCTGCCGGATACTTCTCCCGGTTTACAAACGGCTCCACCTGCCCGGAAGGATCAACAGGAATGGCCGGCCGGCATTTCTTACAAATTGATATAAGGACTATAATTACTGTTTAAAAAATTGTATTTTGCATACCCTGGTGTAAATCCCCGGTCCTCAAACAGGATACGATGGAAGCATTACGGGAAAAATCATTATTTAATAAATTCTTTTACCCATGAAATGTACCTTCCTCTCCTGCATTCTTGCAATGCTGACCGTACCGGTATTTTCCCAAACAAATCAAAACATCACACCTGTTCCATTGAAGGCAGTAATGACTTTACAGATCCCATCGGCACCCGATGGCAGTTATGACGGATCGAGTTCCAGCTCGGTAGTGTGGCACCCGGTTCAAAAAAAATATTATGCTGCAATGTGCGGAAACAGGAAATTCCCGATGGGAGTTTTTGATGCTTCGGGAAAAAGACTGTCGCCAGATACCTTAAAAGCACACATAGACATAAGAGGCCTCTGGTATAACCCTGCCACTCAATCTGTTCAGGGTAATACCTTTAAGGATATCGGTTGGTTTGCCTACACATTCAATGCAAAAGGAATCCCTACCGGAGTAAAGACCATGTTTAAAGGGAAAAATCAACCGGACGATAATAGTGTGGGAACATTCGACAATAAAACAAAAAAGGTCTTTTTCATTGATAAGGATACCGTGTGGTCATACAACCTGAGTAATCCGAAGATCATTAAAAAAGAAGTTGTCATCATACGTCCTTCTTCAGTGCAGGAAGATCAGGTTGACCAGAAAGATCAAAAGAGCCAGGAAGGTATGGAAGACCGGGACGAACAAGATGAAGCGCTTACGGAACCGAAAGTGCCAATTTATAATTACACGACAGTTATCTATACCGGCATACCCAAAGCCGAGATCGGTATATTGAATGTGGATGATGCTCAGGTGGAACTGTATAATATCAAGACCGGCATTATGACGAATGTCCTGAAATTTCCGGAAGGTGTTCAGGTGTCAGATCGTTTCAATTTTACATATACCAATGGCATATATTGGCTCTTTGGGGGAAAAACAAAGACCTGGACTGGGTATAAACTGCTCTGATCTTTGTAATTTGTCTCCGGCCGGGATATTGTGTGTTTTGAACGGAGCAAGGAACATTCTTGGGGATACCAGAAAATTTATTCATTTCTTTTCACCGGCTATCAGCAGAATAAAAAAGGCTGTTTGCTAACCGGCGTCTGTGATTCAGAATAATTTTTTACTTCCCCGGCATGCGCCCATTCGATTGCTCAATCGAGTGCCGTAAGTCTATATGCTAAAAAGTTTAATAACTTGCATATTCATTTTGTGAGGTACCGGGTAGGAAACCATAAAAGGAGAACACACGGTTAATTAAACCAAATACGGTTTTGAAATTTTTTTAAAAAGGGCAAACGATCATCACATCATTAATTATTTGCCGGCAGATCTGAATAACAAGTTATGAAACCATGTAATAAAATTCTTGGCGTTGCCGTGATCGTCTTATTCCTGGTCAATGCGGGATTGTTATTGTTTATCTGGAAAGGGAAAGGTTCGGGCCATGCAGGGCAAAAGCCTGATTCCGGCAGTGCCATGGAAACGATGGCACGTGAACTGAACATGACGGAGTCTCAGAAAAAAAATTATCAAACCCTGAGGGATCAGCATTTTGCCGGCGTCAGGCCTTTATATGATTCAGTACGGGAAATAAGAAAAGAATTCCTGAAGATGATACAGAGTCTTGTTGTTCAGGACAGCAGCATTAGTAACTACAGCCGGCGGATCGCAGAGAAACAGGCTGTTATTGACCGGTTGACACTGGATCATTTCAGAAAAGTGAGAGGGCTTTTCAGTGGTGAGCAGCAAAAGCAATACGATGATTTCATTCAGAAAATAATGCTGCGCAGGAGAGACAGTTCCGGTAAAAGATAAAAGGAGTTGACTTACTCTGCATAGATCCTTTCTATTGCATCCCTGAATTTCTCCGTGATCACTTTTCTTTTCAGTTTCAATGTCGGTGTCAGCTCGCCTGTTTCGATCGTCCATTCATTGGGCAACAATTCAAATTTCTTGATCTGCTCCACATGATTAAAATATTTATTGAAACTCTCTACCAGTTCCTTGTACATGTCCAGCACTTTCGTATCCCTGATCATCTCTTCATTGGAGGTATAGGCGATCCCGTTCTTCCGGCACCAGTCTTTCAGGTTGGGAAACGAAGGCACAATCAGTGCACCGACGAATTTCCGTTCCGGGCCCATCAGCATTACCTGTTCAACATAGATGGATTCTTTCAGTTTGTTTTCTACCGGCAACGGGGCTACATATTTTCCACCGCTTGTTTTGAAGAGCTCTTTTTTACGATCGGTTATTTTCAAAAAACGTCCATCCATTGCACCGATATCCCCGGTGTAATACCATCCTTCTTTGATAGACTCTGCCGTCAGGTCGGGGCGTTTGTAATAACCCATCATAATGTTAGGCCCTTTACATAATATCTCACCATCTTCGGCAATTTTCACTTCCACATTTTCGATCAGAGGCCCCACTGTTCCGAATTTACGATCTGCTTCCTCATAACGGTTCACACTGATCACGGGGGAAGTTTCAGTCAATCCATATCCTTCCATGATCACAATTTTTGCAGCGGTGAAAATACGGATCAAACGGACCTGGCAGGCTGCACCGCCGGAGATAACCGCATTCAACTCGCCCCCAAGACCCTCTCTCCATTTGCTGAAAACTATTTTGTTGGCTAACGATAACTGAAAGTTGTACCAGGATCCTCTTTTCGTATTGATCTCAAATTTTTCAGCGAGGGAATGTGCCCAATAAAATAATTTTCTTTTGATCCCGGTCAGCTCACTTCCTTTCTGCATGATGCGGTCATACACTTTCTCAAGCAATCTTGGCACCGTGGTAAACATGTGTGGTTTTACTTCCTGCAGGTTTTCAGCAATGGTATCCATTGTTTCTGCATAATAAACAGAAAGTCCTTTAAACAGATACAGGTAAGTGACCATCCGCTCAAAACTGTGATTCAATGGCAAAAAGCTCAGAGTCCTGCTGCCCGGAGGAAAATAGCCCATGCATGACATTACATTGCTCATAATGTTCCGGTGAGAAAGCATTACTCCTTTTGGCGTTCCGGTGGTACCGGAAGTATAAAGTATGGTGGCAAGGCTTTCCGGATCTGTTTTTTCTGCAATGGATTTTATTTTATTTTTTGCTTCAGGGGAAGCGGCATCGTTCACCTCTTTCCAGTAGCGTGCATTGGGTACATGTTCAAAAGTGAAAATATCTTTCAGAGAAGGGACACGATCTTTTAAACTCAACACTTTCAGAAACTGTTCTTCATCGTTGACAAAGATCCCTTTTACCCCGGCATCTTTTAAAATAAATTCCAGTTCATTTACATTGATGGTGGGATAAACGGGAACCAATATCGCCCCGGTCTGTTGCACGGCCAGATCGAGCATGATCCATTCCGGGCGGTTTTTTGAAATGATAGCGATCTTATCCCTGCCTTCAATGGTCTCATCACCGGGACCGTATCCAAGATTCAATAATCCGGCGCTCAGGTTGTTTACTATTTCCGATACCTGTCCGGTACTGTATTTTTTCCATTGTCCTGCTTCTTTACCGGCGATCATTACTTCCACCGGCTTTCTTTCAAGATGGTATTGCAGGCAATCAAATAGCCTTTTTGGTTCCGTCATGATGCAATCGTCATTTGACAGACAATTTAACCAAAAAAAGATAAATAAAAACGGAGTCCCTTTTTATTTCGCCTGGTAATATTGTCCCGGGGGAATTCTGAACACACGGTTTCCGCGAAAGTCATTGAAAGCATTATACTCCTGTTCGTGTGTTTTGGTCCATTTGTCATAAGCTGCCGGATTCTCTGTAATACCGAACAGCCACTGGTCATAAGCATCAAACAGGCCTTCCTGCATCAGTTGGCGCTGGTAATCGAATAAGCGGAAAGGAAATTTTGCTGCATAATGATCAAACCAGTCCAGGATGAAGCGGGTGCGGATCATCGTCAGTGTTTCCGTAGTAATTCCCTTTGATGCCAGCGAATATTGTTTGCTCATTTCTTCTAAAAATGCCTTGGCAAATTCACTTTTGTTTTTTTCTTCTCCTTTCAGAAAATTGGGATCTGAAAAAAGTTTCTCCTTGTATGCCTGCAGCAATAGTTGTTTCATGGCGGTGCTTCTTTCGGTCAGGCTTTCCATGTTGATGAAGATTTCGCCATACAAAACACTCCACACTTTATCTTTCGTGTAGAAATAATATAATGCGGCATTATAATAGTTGCCGCTGAAGGACGGAGCAACTTCTATCCCTTTTTCCCACTGGTTGATGGCAGAGTAATCTTTTGCAGACCAGAGCAATTCACCATACTCGCTGTGCAAAGGGCCGCTGTTAGGAAATTTCTTTAGCCCTTTCTTATAGACTTTTTCGCAATCCTTTGGCATCTCCAATGCCTTATATACATTACCTGCTATCTGGAAACAAACTACATCAGCATCATCCCTGTCTACCAGTTTTTTTGCCCCTTCCAGTGCTGTACTATAGTCTCTTTTGTAATAATAACACATCACCAGGTCTTTCTGCATATCCATGTTATTCTTGTCCTGTTCCAGTGCATGGTTCAGCACAATGATCGCATTGTTGAAATCGCCGCTTCGCATGAAATTCCTGGCTGTTTCATACAGCACTTTAGGGTCATCGTTTTGCGCAAAACCCGAAGAAGCAAGAAGTGAAACAAGCAGAAGAACAAAGATTTTTTTCATAATGCAAATTAAATATAACAGCAAGTGAATCAGAAAACCTCCGCCGCAAAATAACAAATATTTTAGGAGTGGTCAGAGCAGATGCGTCAGCAAACCGTCTCTCAGTTTTGGTTCGAACCAGGTGCTTTTGGGAGGCATCACATTTCCGCTGTCGGCAATATCAAACAGTTGCTGAATGCTGACAGGATATAAACTGAATGCGACCTTCATTTCCCTGCTGTCCACTCTTTTCTCCAGCTCTCTCAATCCGCGGATGCCGCCAACGAAATCTATTCTTTTATCAGTGCGCTGGTCTTTTATTCCCAACAGTTTTTTTAAAATGTTTTCGGAAAGAATGCTGACGTCCAGCACATGGATCGGATCTTTTTCAAACGATTCTTCCCTTGCAGCAAGAATATACCATTTTCCTTCCAGGTACATTCCCATTTCATGAAGCCGGGAAGGTTTCACCGGCTCAGGACTCAATGTGATCATGAAATCATCCTGCAATGCACTGATGAGATCATCCGGGTCAAGGCCATTCAGGTCTTTCACCACACGATTATAGTCAAGAATGCTTAATTGATCTGCAGGAAAAATTGTGGTCAGAAAATATTTAGCATTTTCATTGCCGGGAATTTCTTTGCTCACTTTTGCTGCAGAGGCAGCACGGTGATGTCCGTCGGCTATATACGTGTTGGGGACTTTTGTTTTGAAAAGATGACTGATGGTATTGATTGCAGAACCAGAGTCAATGATCCAGACCGTATGTTGTACTCCATCACCTGCCCTGAAATCATACACCGGATCATGGCCAGTTTTCCATTTTTCGATCAGTTCATTAATTTCAGGCACATCACGGTAAGCCAGGAACACATTTCCTGTCTGAGCTTTGATCATCTTCATGTGTTCAATGCGGTCCTTTTCTTTTTCCGGCCTGGTGAATTCATGTTTTTTAATCACGTTATTGAAATAATCGTCAACCGATGAAACACAAACAAGTCCTGTCTGGTTCCTTTCCTTGCCACCCAATTCAGGTGTGGCAGGCATGATCAGCCGGTAGATGTAGTAACAGGGCTTTTCTTCTTTAAAAAGAACACCGCTCCTGATGAAAGCGCCAAGATTTTGTTTTGCTTTTTCATATACGGCTACACTGTACACATCAATGCTTTCGGAAAGATCAATCTCTGATTTGGTGATATGCAAAAAAGAACAGGGATCGTCTTTTGCTTCCACTCTTGCTTCGGCGCTGTTCAGTACATCATAAGGCCTGGATGCTACTTTGGATGCCAGATCGGATTTCGGCCTTAATGCGTTAAAGGGTTTAATGATGGCCATTTCTTTTTAAAACTATTGTTGGTTGTTTATCCTTTTTTATGGGCAAATTCTTTCATCAGGTCTGTCAATGCTTTTACACTTTCCACGGGCAAGGCATTGTACATGGAAACACGGAATCCTCCTGCGGATCGGTGGCCTTTCACACCCACCATTCCTTCGCCCTTGCAGAGATCAAGAAACTCTTTTTCCAATGCTCCATCATCCATAATGAAAGTAGCATTCATCTTACTGCGGTCTTCTTTTGCCGCTTTTCCTTTAAAGACAGGAAGACTGTCCAGCGTGTCGTAAAATAATTTTGCTTTGGCATTATTTACTTTTTCAATTGCAGCCACGCCGCCTTTGCCTTTCAACCAGCGCAAAGTAAGCATACAGACATACACAGCAAACACCGGTGGTGTGTTCAGCAATGAACCCGCTTCAATATGATTGCGGTAATCCATGATGGTGGGAATGGTTCGGCTCACTTTTCCTAAAATGTTTTTATTCACCACCACAATGTTCACTCCCGCCGGACCTATATTTTTTTGTGCACCGGCATAGATCAGGCTGAATTTATTGAAATCAATATCCCTGCTCAGAATATCGCTGCTCATGTCGGCTACCAATGGTACATTGAACTGATCAAACAGAGAAAGATCCTGCCATTGCGTGCCGTAGATCGTATTGTTGGTGGTGATATGAAGGTATCTGGCAGTAGCAGGTACCTGGAATTTTTTGGGAATAGATGTATAATTACTTTCTTTCCCGCTGCATACGATTTCTGCATGGCCAAAAAGTTTTGCTTCCTTAATGGCTTTGGTAGCCCAGACGCCTGTATCGGTAAAAGCAGCAAGCTCATTTTCGTTCAGCAAATTCACCGGCACCTGCATGAACTGTGTGGAAGCGCCGCCATGAAGAAACAATACTTCATGATCACTATCCAGGTGCATCAGTTCTTTTACCAGTGATCTTGCTTCATCCATCACCTGCTGAAACAAGGGAGTACGATGGCCAATTTCCAGAATGGATAACCCGGAATTATTAAAGTTCAGGATGGACAGGCTTGCTTCATCAAACACTTCTTCAGGGAGAATGGAAGGGCCGGCATTGAAATTGTGAACTACAGAGCGTTTTGTTTGTAACACATCAAAACATTTTGTTGGAACTGCAAAGATACGATGCGGGTTACAGCTTTCGGAAAACAAGCCCGCAAGTTTATAAAATGGAAATCAGGTAGAAACGAACTTAATCTTCTCTTCCTATTATCTTACCGGATCGCCAGGCATTATTCAGGTTTTCAAATTCTTTCATGTCTGCCGCTGAGAATTCTTTGTTGTTCAGTTTGGTAAGGTCTGGCTGGCCTGCATTCACCCAGGCAGTGTACCAGAAAGAAGCCACGGCAAAAACGGACTGGCGCATTCTCCGTTCCACCATGCCTTTCATTTTTTCATTATACGCTTTGGTGTAAGCAGAGGAATATTGGCGGATCTGAATGCCATTCCTGTTTTCATAAGAAAATTTCTGATCGGCAGGAAATTGTTTTGACAGTTCTTTTTCAAACTTCAGGACTGTATCGGCCGCTGCAGCGCTTTCCAGTACCCGTTTCCAGATGAAATTTGCCGGATCGGGAATGTATTCTGCCTTGCCGATAAAAAAATCCCATTCTTTATCAGCAAGCAATTCCGGAATGCGGCTTTCCCAGAAACCATGTATGCCCAGTTGATCAGAATACTGACCATTATGATTGCTGCTGGCATGCAATGGCACATGAGCATCGGCGATATAATGGCCCAGTTCGGTTGACAGTTTCAGGATCTTTGCCTGACTTTTTTCTTTGAATGCATCGGTAAGGCGGTAGAGCATGGTTTGCACCCACCAGGGTACGGTGCCATATTGGTTCAATGTATCTTCAGAAAACCTGGCGACTGCATCTTTCCATTTTCTCGGAAGAGAATCATACGGATAAGCGCCGTAATGATCAATGTCTATATAGTGCCTCGGGCCTTCGGCTGCAACGGCATACCTTCTCTTATCGGGATCAACAGCATGTATTGTTATGAAATCAAGATTCGGTTTATATAATACCATCATTTGCGGAGGCAAAAGGAAAACGGCATAGCGGTTGATCTCCTGGTGAGCAAAGAAGCCCCAGCAGAAACATTGTTGTGCATACAAACAGGCTATGATTATGAAAAGGTTTCTTTTCACTTGGATTCACCAACTCCATTTTGTTTTACTTCTGTTTGTTCTTCCTCCAGATCTACCACACCGCCGGTCACGGCGTACTTCATTGTTTCACCCGGCCCCAGCTTATCAATCTTCCTGATCTTATGCCTTGGCAAAACATATAGCTGGCCGGCCCAATGATAAGCCTGTGGAATGTAAATGGAAACCATTTCAGCTCCCATGTCCAGTTTTTCCAGCTCTTCATCTGTAAGAAAACCTACCACCCAAACGTCTTCGGAAAAAACATTGGCCAGTATCGGGTGACTGAATTTTTTCTTTTGTCCGCCGAATGCTTCAAAAAAATCTTTAGTGGATGTGTAAATGAATTTAATAACAGGTGTTTTGTCCATCCAGCGATCAAAAATGTCAATGAGGCTTCCTACAAAAAACTTAGTGCTGATCCATCCCACCAGAATGATGAAGACAATAATGATTACAAAACCAAGCCCGGGAATATTCACATAAGGGCGGAGAATGTTATCCACCCGGTCAAAAAGCCAGTAAATGGCCCATACAGTGACACCGATAGGCGCCAATACGATAATACCCTGGAGAAAATACTGGAATAACCTTCTGAGGAATGAGCGCCGCTTGTGTTTTAATGTGTTTGCCATAAGAAACCGGGGAGTAAAGGTAACAGAAAATCAGGGCTTTGAGAGTGAACTGAAGTAAAGCCAAAAAAACGTGTAGGAAACTTTGGTAACGATAAAAGTTTCCATAGTTTTGCGCCCCACATCAGCAGGTATGGAAACAGATAATAAAGAAAGGATACGGGTTAGGGCTTATGAATTGTTTCTCCGGTTTGGAATCCGCTCCGTCTCCATGGATGATATTGCAGCGCAACTGGGCATGTCCAAAAAAACGGTGTACCAGTATTTCAATGATAAGGATGAACTGGTAGAAGCTGCAGTAGAAATGGAGATCAGCAGGGGAAAACAGGATTGCAGGGATTGTGTTTTACGGTCAAAAGATGCAATAGAAGAAATATTCCTTACTATGGAAAAC